>Ga0213872_10000875_pt1 | contig 21801 bp, 19 predicted proteins | sample VelepicomBERX_R2_FD_160071 | JGI IMG/M metagenome (GOLD analysis project Ga0213872, IMG submission 160071) | Rhizosphere microbial communities from Vellozia epidendroides in rupestrian grasslands, the National Park of Serra do Cipo, Brazil - RX_R2 | ecosystem: Host-associated > Plants > Roots >...
CCGGCAGCGACTGCGCCGCCGCGAACAGCGGGCTGGCCGCCAGATAGCGCAGGAAGCGCCGACGCGCGAAATCCGAACTCATCCCCAACTCCCCCGATCTATTTGCGTTCGGATCGTACCAGAAGATCCGGATATGTTGACTGCATGCTCATAGCAGCAGAAAAATTATAAAAGCCTGACGGCAAAGGATCAAAATCGTGAACATTCTCGACACGCGGCGTCATCAGATGTTCCCGATCCTGACCGCGGATCAGATCGTGACCGCCCGCCGCTTCGCCTCCGGGCAGCCGCGGCGCTTCACCCCCGGCGAAATTCTGTCCGCGCTCGGCGAACGGCATTCGCCCGCTTTCCTGATTCTCGAGGGTGAAGCCGACATTTTCCGGCGCGACGGCACCGGCAACGAGGACCTCATCACCCACCATGGGCCCGGCAGCATCACCGGCGAAGTGTCCTTGCTGGCGGGCCGGGCCTCGATGGTCGAGATCCGTGCCGGCGCCGAGGGCTGCGAAGCCGTCAGTTTCTGTCCCGCCCATCTGCGCGCCTTGATCATCGGCTCGGCGGAAATCGGCGAGACCATCATGCGCGCCTTCATCCTGCGCCGCGTCGCCCTGATCCAGGCCGGGGTGGGATCGGTGCTGGTCGGCGCCCACAACGATCCGGCCCTGGTCCATATCGAAGGCTTCCTGGAGCGTAACGGCTATCCCTATTCTGTCGTCGACGCCTATAGCGGCACCGAGGGGCGCGAGCTGGTCGAACGGCTCGGCCTGATCGACGAAGATCTGCCGCTGATCCTGTGTCCGAACGGCTCGATGCTGAAACGCCCGACGATCGCCGAGATCGGTCGTTGCTTAGGCATCACGCCCGAGCTGAAATCCGACAAATTATACGATGTGGCGGTGATCGGCGCCGGCCCGGCCGGCCTCGCCACCGCGGTCTATGCGGCGTCGGAAGGCTTGTCGGTCATCGTGCTCGACGGCCGCGGATTCGGCGGACAGGCCGGCGCTTCGGCGCGGATCGAGAATTATCTCGGTTTCCCGACCGGCATCTCCGGGCACGCGCTCACCGCCCGCGCTTACAACCAGGCCCAGAAATTCGGCGCCGAAGTGGCCATTCCGGTGACCGTCGAGACCCTCGATTGCGGCGGCGACGAGCGCAGGCCGGGCGAGCCGCTGGTCCTCACCGTCTCCGGCGGCCAGCAGATCCGCGCCAAAACCGTGGTCATCGCATCGGGGGCCCATTATCGCCGGCTGCCGGTCGACAATCTCGAACAGCTGGAAGGCGCCGGCATTTCCTACTGGGCGTCGCCGGTCGAGGCCAAACTCTGCGCCGGCTGCGAAGTCGCCCTGGTCGGCGCCGGCAATTCCGCCGGCCAGGCGGTGGCGTTCCTGGCTCCTCGGGTCCAGCATCTGCACATGATCGTGCGCGGTCCCAGCCTGGATGCCTCGATGTCGCGCTATCTGATCGACCGGATCGCCGCCCTGCCCAACGTGACGATCCATTTCCACGCCGAGGTCACCTCGCTGGCCGGCGATGCCGCGACCGGGTTGGAAGGGCTGGAAATAAGCTGTAGAAAAACGGGTGCCGTGGTCGCCAGGCCGATCAGGCACCTGTTCCTGTTCATCGGCGCCGATCCCAATGCCGCCTGGCTGGCGAATTGTCCGGTCGCTCTCGACAAGCATGGCTTCATCCTGACCGGCGACGAGGCCGCCAGCGAACCCTGGCCGGCCTTCGGCCGCCGCGCCTTGCCGCTGGAAACCAGCGTTCCGGGCGTTTTCGCCATCGGCGACGTGCGCTCGGGCTCGACCAAGCGCGTCGCCGCCGCCGTCGGCGAAGGCGCCCAGGTGGTGGCGGCGCTGCACAGCGTCCTAGCCACGCACTGACATGTCGAGATCCTTGTCCAAAAGCTCGGCGATGTAGTCGATCAGCGCGCGTGTTCGGGGCGGCAGGCCGCGTTTCGACGGATACAGGACATAGATCGGGAAACAGCGGCTGGGAAAATCGGGCAGCAAATGCAGCAGGCGTCCGCTGCGTATGTCTTCCTCGACCAAAAGGTGGGACAGAAGGGCGATACCCTGCCCGTCCAGCGCCGCCCGGTAGACGGCGGCGGCGTTGTTCGCATGGATGCGGCCGCGCACCGTCACGGTGATTTCGCCGGAACCGGATGACCCGCTGAACCACCATTGATCGTCGCGGCCCCAGCGCTGATAGACGATGCAGTCATGCTGCTCCAGATCGCTGGGATGGGTCAACGGAGGATGCTTCCCGACATAGAAGGGGGCGGCGACCAGATAGGCTTTGGTCCGGCCGATCGAGCTGGCGATCATGGCGGAATCGCCAAGCGGTCCTAGCCGTATTTCGAGATCCAGTCCGTCTTCGATCAGATTGCTGACCCCATCGCGCAGGACGAGATCGATCGAGAGTTCTTCACAGCGGCTCAGAAGCGGGCCGAGATGGCTGCTGAGATAGAGGCCAAGCGAAACGGGAAGGGCCACGCGAACGCGCCCGACAGGTTTTCCGCGCCGGCTGCCGATGGTCTGCGCCAAAGCGTCCGCATCCTCGACCAGCCGCCGCGCGGGCTCGAGAAATTCGCGTCCCTCGCTGGTCAGCGTCACCGCCTGGGTGCTGCGCTGCACGAGGCGCGTACCGAGGTAATCCTCAAGCGCGCTGATCTGTCGCGAAATGGCGGGCTGGGTCATGCCCCGCTCGGTCGCCACGGCGGAGAAGGATCCCGTCTCGGCGACCCTCAGGAAGGATTTGAGTGCGGTGATCAGATCCACGGCAGCCACCCCGGCTCTGTTCGTCCATACCGTCTCGCATAGGCCCTATAAGAAGCAGGCGCGTTCCCGCCTTCCGCTCATCGTCCTAGGGTCCGATCAGAAAAGCAGACAGTCAACCGAACTTTGACAAGGAACGCGCCATGCCCCCGCCTCCGCAGACTCCCCAATGCCCGATCTGGGATCACGTCCTGTCGGATACCATCATCGTCGCCGATCTTCAGATCCTCTGGTCTACGGTCGGCTGCGGCACCGACTGCCTTCTGATGCGTGCACAGCAGTCATCGCCCACCCTTCCGGAGACCTCGCCCATGCCCCGGCTTCCATTTTTTACGATTCCATCCCTGGCCGCCGCCCTCGCTCTGCTGGCCTATGGCTTCTATCTGGCTCATGGTTGATAAAATGGTTAGAGCGGTTTGCGATCCATTTGAATCGCGGATCGAAGAGAACGCGCAGCGGACAACTGCTCACGGCGCCGACTGGCGCCGCGCCGGTCGTCCGGCGGAACCGCTGAGCCGGAGGCGATGCGTCACAAAGAACACTAGCTTTATCAATAATCTAGTGTGGCCGAGGAGATTCTGAAGTTTCTAAAATCGCAGGTATCGAAGTCTTAGAAACTTCAGAATCGCCACACTAGTGCCACTTTTATTTGGAGGAGATGTGAGGCGACCAACCGCGACATCTCATCGAAATCGCCCGCGCGGCCTTCGCCGCTCATGACCTCGAAAGCGGATCCTGAGCCGTTATGGCCTGTCCGATTGGGAAAAGACGGCTGATCGCTACCGCAAAGTCGCGATATAGTCGGCGACCGCCCGCTTCTCGGCGGGCTGCATCAGGGGAACGATCAGGCTCATCAATTTGCCCGGCTTGCCACGCACGGCCATCCAGGTGGTGAGTTGCCCCTCGACATAGTCCGGGTGCTGTCCCGCCAATCGCGGAAAGTCGGGCCTGATCCCCGATCCGCTGGGACGATGGCAGGTTACGCAGGCCGGCAGGCCTTCCTCGGCGTTTCCGGTCAGATAAATCTTGCGCCCCAGCGCCACTTGTTCGGCGTCCCGCGCTTTTCCGGGGGCGGGCGGCAAGGCCGACAGATAGAGCGCCAAACCGGCGATGTCGTCGCCATTCAGTTGCTCGGCGATCGGGGTCATGGTCTCGTTCAACCGCTTGGGCTTCTGCCCTTCGTCATGCCGGAAGGCGAGCAATTGCTTCGCCAGATAATCGGGGATCTGCCCCGCCAGATTGGGGATCGTCGAAATCTCGCTCACCCCTGCCTCGCCGTGGCAGGCGGCGCAGACTTCGCCGAATATCCGCTTGCCGCGAACCTCGTCGCCCTGAAATTTCGCGTCTTCCTCGGCGTGGCCGGCCGATGCCAGCAATAGCAATGCCGCCGCCAGAACAGCCCGTTTTCCCGCCATCGAACGCTCCCTATCCGACCAGACCCGCACTGTCGGCCCTGAGCGGCGTCCACACAATGTCGGGAGATCCCGCTTCTGTGCAAAAAGTCCGGATTTCAGCAAACAATCGGACGAAATGATAAGCCAACGGACGATCGGATTTTCCCCTAGCCCCGCGCGCTCCCCACAATCGGAGGAAAATTGCAGGGAGAGTTCGTCGTGGTTGGATACAAACTTCATGGGTCAGGCCCGGTCTGCGTGCTGGCGCTGCATGGCTGGTTCGGAGACGCCACCGATTTCGACAATGTCGCCGCGGCTTTGGATCCTCGGGTCTACAGCGTGGCCGCCGTCGATTACCGCGGCTATGGCAAGTCGATCGAGCTGCCGGGGCCGTTCACCATCGCGCAGATCGCCCAGGACGCCCTCGATCTGGCCGACCGGCTCGGCTGGACCTCTTTCGACGTCATCGGCCACTCCATGGGCGGAAAAGCGGCATTGCGGCTGGCCGCCCTGGCCCCCAAGCGCGTCCGCCGCGTGGTCGGCGTCACGCCGGTGTTCGCCGCGCCCGTGCCGTTCGACTGCGATACGGTCGATCTTTTCGCCAGGGCGGCGGACGAGATCAGCCTGCGCGCCAATATCATCTCCACCACCACCGGCGACCGGCTCTCGTCCTATTGGTCCAACAAGATGGCCCAGCGTTCCACCGCCAACAGCCGGAAGGACGCGTTCGCCGCCTATTTCAGGTCCTGGAGCGGAGACGACCATATCGACGACGTACCCGCCGTCCAGCAGCCGATCCTGGTGCTTGGCGGAACCTACGACGCCAGCCTGACCGAGGAGGTCTTGCGCGCCACCTGGATGGCCAGCTTCCCCCAGGCGCAGCTGCAGATGCTGCCCGATGCCGGACATTATCCGATGATGGAAGCGCCGCTGTCGCTGGCCAGCAGGATCGAGACGTTCCTGGCCGATTGAAAGGACGGAGGCCGATTTGACAGGATTATCGGCCTCCGTTACCTTTTTTGAAAACGTATAATCAAAGTTGGGAGGCGCGCCGGATAGGCGCGAATACGCTATGCCCAATCTTAGATCGCGTGACCTTGGGTCACCAATATGGATCATGCAAGGCCTCTTCGGTCGGGCGATGCTCAATTTGATGAGCCGGCCATTAGTCGAACACGCCCATGCGCAATTCAATTTGTTATTTAAGATGGGCGGCGCCGATACTGAATTTATCGTGGACGGACAGTCTTTCATGCTGACCGATAATACGGCTCTCATCTTCAATCCTTGGCTGCCGCACGCCAAGACTGCCAACACCCAAGGCCCCTCGCTGGTTCTGTCCCTTTTGATCGAGCAGCGCTGGCTGGCCTCGCTGATGGCCGCGGTTCCGCCCAATCTCGACCGGCTTTTCCCGTCGCCTTGCGTGTCCTTGCTGCCCGAGGTCGAGCTGCATGCCAAACGCCTGACGGCCGCCGGCAGCCAGAACGTCACCGCGCCGGACGATGTCTGCTGCGAGGTCGTGCGCGACCTCGTACAGGAAGTGATCGCCGCCTATGCCTCGCCGCAGACGACGCGCGAATTCGTCGCCAATGCCCGTCCGATCGATTTCCGTATCCGAAAGGCGCTGGGCTACATCCAGGAACACGCGTTGGAGAATCTGACCATCGCGGAGATCGCCCGCGAAGTCGGCCTGTCGCGATCCCGGTTTTTCGAGCAGTTCCGGCGTTGCGTCGGCGCCTCGCCGCATCACTATATCGACTGGGCCAGGATGTCGGTGGCGACGCGCGCGCTCAGCATGTCGGAAAAGCCGCTGATCGACGTTTCGGAAGAGCTGGGTTTCAGTTCCCACAGCCACTTCACGCGCTTCTTCGCCCAGCATATCGGCATCTCGCCCAGCGAGTTCCGCCGCCAGGCCGTCATATTGGCCGCACCGGCCGCATAAGCCGGCATTGGACGCGGGTCCGCCCGATTGCCCAATAGTCCGCAAAAATCGGACCAATGGGTAAAAGGCGGGATGCTTGGGTTAGCTCCCCGCCGCCGAGCCTGGCTAGGATCGATGAAAATCATCGATCGAGGAAACGGAACGTCCCATGCCCAGACAAATGACGCCGCCGGCTTGCTGCACGGTGGAAAATCCCTGCCCGCATCATGTCGGCGCCGCCGCGATCGCGGCCACGGTCGATCTCGACCGAAGCCTGGCCCTCGACGGCATCGACCGGCTGGCCGCCGCGGCCGAGATGGATCGCCGCGGCCTGGACCGGCGCAGCCTTTTGCGGAGTGCCGCGCTGGGCGGACTCTTCGTCGCCGGCGCCGCCAACAAGGCATCCGCCGCCGAGCCCAAGGGTTCGCCCCTTGACGCCATTCCGGCGGGGCGCGTCCATCGGGTGGAATCCAGCAGCGAGACCGTTCGGGTCGGCATCATGGATCCCAAGGCTCCCGCCGCCGCGGTGATCGAGTCGGGCGACGTCGTCCACTACCCCAATACCTGGGTCAATTGGGCCGACGAAGCCAAATACGGCATGTCGTTCGAGGAACGGGAGCCGATCCGCAAGAAATATCCTGCCGGCCCCTATTCCCTGATCGGCCCGATCGAGATCAAGGGAGCGGAACCCGGCGACGTGGTGGAATGCCGGATGATCCGCCTGCGGCCGATCGATTGGGGGTGGAACTCCACCCCCAAGGGCGTGGGCGCCATCCCCGAAGATTTCGACGCCCCCTATCTTCACTATCTGCGCTTCGACGCCGACCGTAAAACGGCCGACTTCGGAAACGGGGTAAAGCTGCCTTTGGCCCCCATTCAAGGCGTGATGGCGGCCCAGCCGGCCGGCGACGAACCGGTCAGCGGCATCCTCAGCGGCGCCTATGGCGGCAATCTGGTGCTGCGCGAGCTGGTCGAGGGCACCTCGGTGTTCCTTCCCGTGCAGGTTCCCGGCGGACGCATGTGGACCGGCGACTCGCATGCCGCCCAGGGTGACGGCGTCGTCGACCAGACCGGCATCGAGACGGCGATGGAGGATCTGCGGATCCAATATGTCCTGCACAAGAAGGTCAGCCTCGACGCCCCTCTGGCGGACACGCCGTCGCACTGGATCACGCTGGGGTTCGGCGCCTCTCTCGACGACGCCTTGACCGCGTCGCTGCGCCAGATGATCGCCTGGCTGAGCCCCGCCTCGGGCCTGTCGCGCAACGACGTCTATGCCCTGGCGAGCCTCGCCGGCAGCTTCCGGGTCACGCAATACGCCCATCAGATCAACACCAACTATCGCAACATCCCGCCAAAGGCGGTGCACGGAATGCTCCCCAAGGAGCTTTTCGATCCGGCACTGCGCCGTCGCATCGAGTCGGCGCTGCGCCCCAACGCCTGACACCCACATTCGGAGTGAACCCATGAAAGAGCTTTTCCTTCGGGGAGCGCGCCTGGCCGCGCTTGCCTGCACCATCGGCGGCGCGGGCGCGGCCCTGGCCGACCCGTCCTACCACCTGGCCAATACCGTGAAGATCGGCGGCGAAGGGAGCTGGGATTACGCCGCCTTCGATTCGTCGAGCGGCCGCCTGTTCCTGACGCGCGTCGGCGGGGTACAGGTGATCGACGCCAAGACCGGCGCGACCCTGGGCAGCGTCCCGGCCACGGCCGGCACGCGCATCCACGGCATCGCGCTGGCCGGCGACCTCGGGTTGGGGTTTACCGGCGAAGGCAATGACCGCAGCGTCGCCCTGTTCGACCTGAAGACCCTCGCCCCGAAGCAGCGCGTTTCGATCGGCCGCGCGGTCGACGCCGTCGCCTATGATCCGGCCTCGCATCGCGCGTTCGCCTTCGCCGGCGATGAGGGAATCGCGTTCGCCATCGACCCGGCCAGCGGCAAGATGCTTGGGGAAATCGCCCTGGGCGGATCGGCGGAAGCCGCCGCCGCCGACGGCGCCGGACGATTGTTCGTCAATCTTTCCGACAAGGCTGAAATCGCCGTGATCGACACGGCCAAGCTGCAGGTGGTCGCCCATTGGCCGCTCGGCAAGGGCTGTGAAGACCCGACTCCCCTCGCCTATGACCACGCTCACGGAAGGCTGTTTTCCGGCTGCCGCAGCGGTATCGCGGTCGTGATGGACGCGCAGTCCGGCAAAGCCCTGGCAACGGTCCCAATCGGCAAGGGGGCCGATTCCGCCGTGTTCGACACCGATGCCGGATTGGCCTTCATCGCCTGCAATGACGGCAGCATCGCCGTCATCAAGGCCGACGGGAAGAGCGCCGCCGTCGTGCAAACGGTGAAAACCCAGCCTGGCGGCCGCATCGTCGCCCTGGACCAGGCCACCCATCGCCTGTTCGTCCCGGTGGCCGATCTCGGCCCCGCCTTGCCCAAGACCGAGGATACGCCGAGCCGCCCGGCCATCATTCCGGAAACCTTCCGCGTCCTGACCATCGAGCCCTGAGGCGGGTCAATAATTGGACGTTATGCCAAGCCGGCGGACTATACGGTGCCCGCCGGCGACGGCCCGGGCGGTAAACAAGGAGGATCGAAAAACATACCGGCCGAAAAGAAGCCGGCGAAAAAGGGGAGATTCGGATGAAGGGTGGAAAGCTTCCCAGCGGGCGGTCCCTGCTGGTCCTGGCGTCCTTGGTGCCTTTGGCCGCGATGGCGGCTCCGGACGACGATCCACTGGACGAGGTCGTCGTCACCGCGCGCAAGCGCGCCGAAGATATTCAGAAAGTGCCGGAATCGGTCACGGCTTTGGGATCGCAGGCACTCGAAGACGCCCATGTCACGCAGCTGGACGATCTGGGCGGACTGGTCTCCAACCTGAACATCGTCCAGCGGAACGACAACACGCCGGACGTCACCTTGCGCGGCATCGGCTCGTTCGGCGTGGTCCAGGGCGTCGGGTTCTATTCAAACGACGTCCAGCTCTTCGAGGGCCAGACGGTTCGGCCGGAAGATCTCGAACGGATCGAAGTGCTGAAGGGCCCGCAAGGCACGCTGTACGGCGGGGCCAATATCGGCGGCGCGATCAAATACGTCACCAAGCTTCCGACCGACAAGCTCGAAGCGGAAGCCTCGGCCGAATATGGCGACTACGCCACGCAGAATTATTACGCCATGCTGTCCGGGCCGATCGCCGGCGATCAGCTGAAAGCGCGCGTCAGCCTTCACGCCGAGAACAATGACGGCTGGATCTACGACACCACCCATCACATGGATTTCGGCGCGACGCGAGACCGCGGCGGCCGTCTGACCCTGGTCTATCAGTCCGACAAGACCACCATCGATTTTTTCCTCGATGGCGACGACTTCCATACCGGCGCGCAAAACCTGCTCTATACGCCGCCCGACGATCACACTTATCTCAACAGCGTCAATGACTGGGTCCATCCCGCCTTCGTCCGCCAGCTCTTCTCGCCGACCCTGAAGATCGAGCACGAGCTGTTCGACGACGTCACGCTGACCTCGATCAGCTCCTATTTCCAGTCCTACAACAAGGGCGTGACCGATCTCTGCAAATGCGATCATCCCTTCGATACGCTGGACCAGAACGCCAAGAACAAGGTCGGCAGCGAGGAGCTACGCCTGGGCTCGTCGGGCGATGAACCCTTGACCTGGCTGGTCGGGCTGTACGCGCAGGCGCACCGCACCGACACCCTTCAGCGCGACAATTACGCACCCTACGAAGTGACGTTCAGCCCGGCCGACCTCGGCAATCCCGCCATCGTCGACCAGGCTCTGGACAGCCAGAGGAAGTACCAGCACGAATATGCCGCCTTCGCCAACGCCTCGTACAAGCTGGGCGATTGGTCCGCGGAAGTGGGCATCCGCGAGGATTATTACGAGAGCCGCCTCAGCGACGCCAACACACAATCCTACCATCCGGCGGCCTTCGTCTATGGCAGCGAAAGCCTGACGGGCAACAAGGTGCTGCCGAAATTCTCGCTGTCCTATCAGGCCAGCCCGGAAATCCTCACCTACGCCACGATCGCCAAGGGCTTCGAGCCAGCCGACGAGATCTATGAAGGCTTCATCCATCGATATGGCGCCGAAGTGGCGACCAGCTATGAGGCCGGCATCAAATCGACCTTGTTCGGCGGCGTCCATTTCAATGCGGCCGGCTTCTACATCGATTATGCGAACCGCCTGTTCCAGAACATCCAGTTCAACAATCAGGGCATCTTCGAGGTTACCTCGAACATCGGCGACTCGAAGAATTACGGCTTCGAGTTCGACGTCGCCAGCAAGCTGCCCTTCGGATTCCGGGCCAGCGGCAGCTTCGGCCTGACCGAGGCGAAATGGGGCAATGTTCCGTTCTTCGACCCCATTTCCAACAGCGCGATCAACCTCAAGGGCCTCACCGCGCCGTTCACCCCTGAATATCAGGGCAACGCCCAGTTGGAATGGGTGCACGAAATCCAAAGCGACCTGACCTTTTCGGCCCGGGTGGACACCGCCTTCTTCGGCACCTCCTATTGGGATCCGCAGGATGCGGTCAAGCAACGGCCCTACGATCTGCTGAACGTCGGCGCGCGCCTCGAGGGGAACAATTGGAGCATCGCCGCGCGGATCAAGAACGTGCTGAACACGCGCTACAACACCATCTACGACAACATGTTCGACGTCGGCGCCCCGTTCAACGTCGCCCATCTCGGGCCGCCGCGTTTCTTCACCGTCACCGCGACCTACAAATACTGACCGGACCCCTCCGGCCCGCCTTGGGCCGGAGGGATTTTTCTTCAGGGCAGCGGAACCGCTTTGATGAGTTGGAACCCCTGCCGGTTAGACAGTTCGCCGTACCAGGCATCCAGCGCGGGATAGACTTCACGATCCGCGCCGGCCAGGTGGCGCCAGCGATGGACGCTGATGCCGACCGGAATGTCGGCGATGGAGAATTGCTTGCCGGCCATGAAGGGGCTTGCCTCCAGATGGCGATCCAACAAGGAAAGCGACGATTTTACCTTGTTCGCCGCCGCGACGGCGCTCTCGCCGCCCGGGGCATCCGCGGGACGGTGCGCCAGCATGAAAAGCGTCCGCAATTGCCAAGCCAGGGAGATGACCTGCCAATCCATCCATTGGTCGATCACCGCCGCGCGCCGCGCATCGGCGGGGTAAAAGCGCCGATCTGACTCGATGGACGCCAGATAGCGCAGGATCGCGTGCGATTCCCACAAGACGAAGCCGTCATGATCGATCGTCGGCACCAGCCCGTTGGGGTTCAACCGAAGATAAGCGGGATCGCTCAGCCCGCCGAACGGACCTCCCGCATCGATCCGCTCGAAATCGAGCCCAAGCTCGTCGCAAAGCCACAGCACTTTTTGCACGTTGGTAGAATTTTCTCGTCCCCAGATCTTCAGCATCGGTTCCTCCTTGCAATGCCTCGATCTTAGGAGGGCTTCGGCCCGGCCTTTTGCCGGATCGTCCGAATATGTGGCGCCAGGGAAATCGGACGATTTGCTAAGGGGCTGGATTGCCATGCAATCCGGTACACGGACTAATGCGATAGGCTTTTCAGCCAGGATCGGGAGGAACAGAATGACAATGGATCGGGCCGCAAGCGCCGAATCGAGCGGGTTCGGCCTGACAGGGCTACAAGGACGCGTCTTCGCCCTGTGCGCCGTGGTGGCTTTTCTCGATGGCTTCGACACCCAGTCGATCGGCCCGGCGGCGCCGGCCATCGTCGCCGCGCTGGGCATCAAGCTTTCCGCCTTTGGATCGGTCTTCAGCGTTTCGCAGGTCGGATTTCTGTGCGGAAGCCTGATCTTCAGCGCGGCGGGCGACCGCTTCGGACGCAGGAAGATCCTCGCCTTGTCCACCATACTCTTCGCCCTTGCCTCGCTCGGAACGGCGATGGCCGGCACCCTGCCCGTGCTGCTTGCCGCGCGTTTCGCGGCCGGGCTCGGGCTGGGCGGCGCGACCCCCAACTTCGTCGGGCTGGTGTCCGAATTCTCGCCTCCCGAGCTGCGCGCCCGCCGCGTGACGATTCTTTGGGCTGCCGTTCCGTTCGGCGGCATGGCCGGCGCCTTCGCCAGTTCGGCGTCGCTGCAGACGCTGGGATGGCAGGCGATGTTCTATCTCGGATGCGCGGCCCCGTTGCTGCTCGTGCCGGTGCTTCTGAAAGCGCTGCCCGAATCGACCGAAGCGGCGCTCGGCGAGAATGGCGTTTCCGTCCGCCGCCTGTTCGCGGAAGGGCGGGCCTTCGCCACCACCTGGCTGTGGCTGGCGTCCTTCATGACCTGGACCCTGCTGATATCGGTGGCGTTCTGGACTCCCGCCTTGCTCAAGCAGGCCGGTTTCACGCCGCCCGCCGCCGCCGCCGTGTTGGCCTTCAGCAATGCCGGCGGCGTCATCGGCACCCTGGTGATCGGCGCAGCACTCGGCCGGCGCCGTCCGCATGCGGCGTTGCTGGCCATCCTGCCCGCAGCGGGGATCCTGGTCGCGGCGATCGGCCTGCTTGCCGGCGGCGGCGTCTTCGTTCCCGTCGCCGTGGCCGCGGCGCTGGCCGGTTTCTTCTCGTCGGCGGCCGGCGGCGGCATCCTCGCGGTCTCCGCCTCGGCCTATCCGGGCGCCATGCGCGCCACCGGGGTCGGCTGGGCGCTCGGCTTCGGCCGCATCGGTTCGATCGTCGGGCCGATGGCGGTCGGCGGGCTGGTCGCGCAAGCCTGGCCGGTGCCGTGGATCTACTGCGCTCTCGCTTTACCTGCCCTCGCGGCGACTTTCTTCGTCGCTCTGCTCGCCCGCCACTGATTCATTACGCACTGGAGTAAAAATTGACCGGATCCAAAGCTCCGCCGAACAGCTTGACGCTGATCAGCTATTCCGACGCCATGACCGCGATCTCGGCCGCCGCCGCCATCGCCACCGAACGCGGCGTGGCCCTCAGCTTCGTCGTGCTCGACTCGGCTGGCCATCTGGTGGCGTCGGCGCGCATGGACGGCGCGCCGTTCATCACCATCGAAGTGGCGCGCGGCAAGGCCTTCGCCTGTGCCGCCACCGGCGGCGTGCCGGGCGCGGCCCTTGGGCAGCGCTTCCGGGACAATCCGATGGTCTGGGGCAACGCCGGCGCGCTGGGCTATGGCGCCCCGATGCTGCCGGCCCAAGGCGCCCTGCCCATCCGCCGCCAGGGCGTGCTGATCGGAGCGATGGGGGCCAGCGGCGCGCCGTCCGACATCGACGAGGATGTGGTCGCCCAGGCCATTGCCGCGATCGGAGGAGATCCGCGATGAGAATCGTCTCCTATGAAGCCCGGGGCCAACGCGGCCTCGGCGTGGTCGACAATGCCGAGACCATCATTTCGCTGTCCGACGCGGATCCCAGCCTGCCAACCGACCTGATAAGCATCCTCGAGATGCCGGACGGTCTCGACCGAGTCCGCGCCGCCGCCGCCCGCTACCGCGGCACCCTCGCTTTGTCGGACGTGGAGTTGAAGCCGTTCCTGGGGCGCTCGAACGCGATGTGGGCGCTGGCGCTGAACTTCAAGACCCATATCGCCGAGACCGGCCTGACCACGTCGCCCGACTATCCTCATATCTTTCTGCGGACGGGCGCCTCCTTCGTGGGTCACGGAGAGCCCCTGCGCTGTCCCCCGTCCGAGGTGGCGCGCGCCTTCGATTACGAGGGAGAATTGGCCGTCGTCATCGGCAAGGCCGGCCGGCATATCCCGCCGGAAAAAGCCTTCGAGCACATCGCCGGCTATACCTGCCTCAATGAAGGGTCCGTGCGGGAATATCAGGTCCAGAACCGGCAATTCGGCCTCGGCAAGAATTTCGAGGAATCGGGTAGCTATGGCCCCTGGCTGATGACCCCCGACGAGTTCGGCGATCCGTCCCGCAGCCGCGTCAGGACGTGGGTGAACGGAGTGAAGCGGCAGGACGCTCCCTTGAACGACATGCTGTTCGACGTCGCCCATGTCGTCAGCTATCTGTCCGAAGGATACCGGCTCCGCCCCGGCGATCTGATCGCGATGGGCACCCCCGGGGCCCTGAAACCCGGGCCGGACGACGCCGAGGGGCACGACATGTCCAAGCAATATGGGCCGTTCAAGGTGCCCGGCCTGGTCCACATGAAGCCCGGCGATCTGGTGGAAGTGGAAATCAGCGGCCTCGGCGTGCTCGCCAATCCGGTTCGCGCGGATCACCCGCGGCAATACACCGCATGATTGACCATACGCACGCCGGGACGGCGCGAAGCTGGGTGGACTCCGCCAACGGGCACGCGAGCTTCCCGCTGCAGAACTTGCCGCTCGGGGTCTTCTCCCCGGGCGGCAGCGCCCCTCGGTGCGGCGTGGCGATCGGGGACCGGATCCTGGACTTGCAGGCCCTCGCCGCCGGTGGACATCTGCCCGAGACGATTGCCGAAGCGGTCTGCGGCCCGACGCTCAACCCCCTTTTGGCCATGGGCCGTCCCGCCAGCCGGACGCTGCGCCACGCAGTGTTCGAGCTTCTTTCGGAAGACAGGTCCCATCGAGCCGGCGACCTGCCCCTCCATGAGGCGAAACACTGCCAGATGTGCCTGCCCGCGATCATCGGCGGATATACCGATTTCTATGCCGGAATCGTGCACGCCACCAATGTCGGAAAGTTGTTCCGGCCCGACAATCCATTGTTGCCGAACTACAAATATGTGCCGATCGGCTATCACGGCCGCCCATCGTCGATCCGCCCGTCGGGCACCCCGATCCGACGCCCGAACGGGCAGATCAGGACGGGGCAGTCCGACCCCGTTGCCGGGCCGGCACGCCAGCTCGACTATGAAGTGGAACTCGGCATCTGGATCGGCTCCGGCAACGCGCTCGGCGTGCCGATCCCGATCTCGGAAGCCGGCGAACACATCGCCGGCATCTCGCTGCTGAACGACTGGTCGGCGCGCGACATCCAGGCCTGGGAATATCAGCCGCTCGGCCCATTCCTGGCGAAAAATTTCGCCACCACGATCTCGCCCTGGATCGTCACCGCCGAGGCCCTGGCCCCGTTTCGCGCGGCGCAAATGGCTCGGCCGCCCGGGGACCCCGCCCCCCTTCCCTATCTGCTCGACGCACGGGACCAGGCGGAAGGCGCCCTGGCGATCCAGCTGGAAATCGCCCTCCAGACGGCGGCGATGCGGGAGGCGGGCCAGCCCCATCAAGCCATCGCCTGGACCGCGGCCTCCCATCTCTATTGGACCCCGGCGCAGATGGTCGCGCACCACAGCTCGAACGGCTGCAATCTTGAACCTGGCGACCTGCTTGGCACCGGCACGATATCCGCTCCTGAAGAACATGGTTATGGCAGCCTTCTCGAGACGACCTCCCGCGGAGAGCGCCCGATCCGCCTCGCCAATGGTGAGGAAAGGCGCTTTCTCGAAGACGGGGACGAAGTGGTTCTGACCGGCAGGTGCAGCCAACCCGGCTTCGCATCGATCGGGTTTGGCGAATGCCGGGCGACCGTCCTTCCCGCCCCGTCGCCGTCCGCAAGCAATCCGCAATGAGCTGCGGCAATGTTGCGTTCAACGCAATGATGAAACCCTCTCTAGGGGGATTATCCACAGACCCCACCGGATCCATCTTGATTGCAGAATCGAAATCCCACTGCGCGGAGTACTGCAATGAGCCGGAAACCGATATCGGTCACCATCACCTCGGACTTCATCTGCCCCTGGTGTTTTATTGCCGAGAGGCGCTTGAACAAGGTGGCGGAGGACCTGGGGGTAACGCTCGATCTGTCCTACAAACCCTACGAACTCAATCCGGACATGCCCAAGGCCGGCGTCAATCGGAAGGAGTATCGCAGCCGCAAATTCGGCAACTGGGAGCATTCCCAGAAGCTGGACGCGAAAACAATCGAGGCGGCACAGGCAGACCCCCTCACCTTCAATTACGAGAAGATCGAGGTGACGCCCAATACGCTCGGCGCCCATCGGCTTATCAATTTCGTGCAGCGAGTCGCCCCCGATAAGGCGGCGATCGTCGCCGATCTCATATTCGAGGGCTATTTCTCGAAGGGCCTCGACATCGGCAGCACCGATAGTCTCGTCAAAATCGCCGCGGCTGCGGGCTTGAATGCCGATGCCGTGCTGGCGCATCTTCAGAGCGACGACGGAGCCGACGACGTCGCCAATCTTGAGCGGGAAGCGATGCTCGCGGGGATCCGCGGCGTCCCGTTTCTCGTCATCGGCGGACAATCCCTGCCCGGCGCGGCAAGCGCGGAAACCATGCGCGCGCTGCTGCTCGCCGCCTCATCTCCGGACCAGGAGCATTGATAATGCTGCCTACTTTCCCCGAAGGCGCGATGCCGGATGATTTGGCCGGACACCCCGCCTTTCGACGCCTCTTCATGCCGGGCAGGATGACGCTCGGCATGATGTTCCCCATGGAGCCCCTGCTCGATCACCTTTACCCCCGCATGGACGATCAGATCGCGCTCGCCAAAAAGGTGGACGATGCGGGATTCGGCGCCCTGTGGTTCCGGGACGTACCGCTTTACGATCCCGAGTTCGGCGATGTCGGACAGGTATTCGACGTCTGGGTCTGGCTCGCGACGATCGCCGCCCATACGAAAAACATCGCACTTTCCACGGGGGCGATGGTTCTGCCGCTGCGTCACCCGCTGCATACCGCCAAGGCTGCGGCATCGCTCGACATCCTCAGCGGCGGCCGCTTCATTCTGGGCGCGGCTTCCGGCGATCGGGCCATCGAATATGAAGCCTTCAACCAGGATCATGACACGCGTGACGAGACCTTTCGCGAGCATGTGTCGTTTTATCGAAAGGCGCTGGAGGAATGCTGCGCTGAAATCGAAAACAGCTTCGGCCATTTGACCAAGGCCGATTTGACCCCAAAGCCGCAAAGTCAGCGCATTCCGCTCCTGATCGTGGGAATGGCGCGCCAGACCCTGCAATGGATCGCCGACAATGCGGACGGATGGGTGACCTATCCGCGCGATCCCCTGCACCAGAAGGACCGCATCTTCCAGTGGAACCAGGCTCGCGACCAGCGGACGCCCGGCGTGTTCAAACCGTTCAGCCAATCCCTGTTCATCGATCTGACGGATGATCCCGACATCGATCCGGAGCCGATCTTTCTCGGCTATCGCCTCGGCCGCAACCGCCTGTTGGACATCTTGAAGACTCTGGAATCCCAAGGGGTCCATCATCTGTTCTTCAATTTGCGGAAAAGCCACCGTCCGGCAGCGGAAGTCATCGACGAACTGACCGAAACCATCCTGCCGCACTTCCCCGCCGGGGCGTCCGTGCCGGTGCGGTCCATGCAACCCTTTCCCCCCGACGGAGGGCACAACGTCACGCGAATACTCTAGTCACTGCAACGCCGTTTCCCAGTAGGGCGGCGAGCCGAAGCGCTCGATCAGAAAATCGACGAAGGCCCGGACCTTCTTCGAGGTGCGGCGATTGGGCAGATAGACCGCGTGAATAGCCGCCCCGGGGCTCAACGGATTGGCCTCCCAGTCGGACAGCAACGGCCGCAGCCGCCCGGCCTCGACATCCTTACCGACCAGCCAACTCGGCAGCAGGCAAATTCCCATGCCGTCGAGCGCGGCATTGAGCAGCAGAAACGAGTTGTTGGCGCAGATCGATCCGCTGATGCGCACGACCTGTTCGGTCTCTCCCCGGGTGAAGCGCCAGGTGCGATCCCCCCGCCCGTAAGTGAAGGCCAGGCAATTCAGGCCGGAAAGATCATGCGGGCTTTGCGGCTCTGCGTGGCGGGCGAGGTAATCCGGGCTCGCACAGACGACCCGACGATGCGGCGCCAATTTGCGGGCGACCAGGCTGGAAGAATCGAGGCTGCCAATGCGGATGGCCAGGTCGACCCGCTCTTCCACCAGGTTGACCATCGAGTCATTCAGGGAGAGATCGAGTTCCACGTCCGGATAGGCGCGCAGAAAATCGGGCAGCAACGGGGCGACGTGAAGCTGGGCGAATACCACCGGCAGGCTGACGCGCAGAAGTCCGTGGGGCGGCCCGCCCCTATCGCCGATGCTGCGATTGGCTTCTTCGAGTTCGCTGAGAATCCGCACCGCCTGTTCATAGTAACTCTCGCCGGCATCGGTCAGGGTCAGCCGTCGCGTCGAGCGATTGATCAGCAGGGCGCCGAGATGCTCCTCCAGCCCATCCACCTGCCTGGTCAAGGATGAAGTGGAAACGCCCATCTTCACGGCGGCGCGGGCGAAGGCGCCATGGTCGACGACCATGACGAAGGCTTTCATAGACGCAAAGAGATCCATCGGACATGCCCTCCGCGACGAGAGTTCCTCATCTTTGCGCGAGATGCAACGCTCAGTTCAGTTTTCGCCTGATTATGCTTATCCAGACGGAGGCCTAATCTCTCCATATCAGCTTTTGGAGAGCAGAAATGACCGACAATGACGACCTTCACCTCTTTTCCCCGGTCAAGATCGGTGATCTCGACCTTCCCCACCGCGTGGCGATGGCTCCCCTCACCCGCTCGCGGGCCGGACAGGGCAACGTGCCGACGCTCATGAACGTCACCTATTATCGCCAGCGCGCCGGCGCGGCGCTCATCGTCACCGAAGCGACGCAGATCTCGCAGCAGGGACAGGGCTATGCCTGGACGCCGGGCATCCATAGCGCCGAACAGATCGCGGGATGGCGCAGCGTCAGCGACGCCGTCCATGAGGAAGGCGGACGCATCTTCCTGCAGCTTTGGCATGTCGGCCGCGTCTCGCATCCCAGCTTCCAGCCGGATGCCGGCCTGCCGGTCGCGCCGACCGCAATGCCGGTGCCGGGCAAGACCTTCATCGTCGACGAGGCGGGCAATGGCGTCTGGGGTGAAATCCCCGTGCCGCAGGAACTGACCGTCGACGGCATCCAGGCGATCGTCGCGGATTACGTTCAGGCGGCGCGCAATGCCCTGGAGGCGGGTATGGACGGAGTCGAGATCCATGCCGGCAACGGATATCTGATCGATCAGTTCATCAACAGCAGCAGCAATCGCCGCACCGACCTCTATGGCGGCAGCGTCGAAAACCGCGGGCGCTTCCTGCTCGAAGTGGTCGACGGCATCGTCGCCGCGATCGGTTCCCGGCGGGTCTCCGTCCGACTGACGCCGATGGGCCGTTTCATGGGCATGGGGGACGAAACGCCCGAAGAGACCTTCGGCCATATCGCCCGGGAGCTCGACCGGCGCAACCTCGCCTATCTGCATCTGGTGGAACCGCAAATGGTCGGCACGGTGCTGGACGGCACCATCGATCCCCGCTGGGACAAGATCATCGGCCTGATGCGCAAACTCTATCGGGGCACGCTGATGCTGGCCGGCGGCTATGACCTCGTCAGCGCGGAAAAGGCGCTGGCCGACGGGCGCGCCGACATCATCGCTTTCGGCCGGCCGTTCATCGCCAACCCCGACCTGCCGGAGCGCCTGCGGACCAATGCGCCCCTCAACACGCCCGACTCGTCGAGCTTCTTCGGCGGTGGCGCGGCCGGCTATATCGACTATCCGGCGCTCGAAGCGAAGGTGGAATCATGACAACGAAAAAGCCCCGTGCCCTGGTCATCGGCGGCTCGCTTGGCGGGCTTTTCGCCGGGTCCCTGCTGCGGCAGATCGGCTGGGAGGTCGACATCTTCGAGCGCTCCCCTCGCGATCTGGACAGCCGCGGTGGCGGCATCGTCCTCCAGCCGGAAGTGGTCGAAGTGTTCAGGCGCGTGGGCGTCGATCTCCAAAAGATCGATCTCGGCGTGCGTTCCGCCTACCGGACGGTCCTGCGCCCTGACGGATCGATCCAGTCGAAGCGCTTTTCGCCGCAGACCCAAACCTCCTGGTCGCTGATCTACACGACCCTGAGGGCGGCTTTTGGCGAGCAGAGCTATCACCGAGGAAAAGCCCTGGTGCGCATCGACCAGGACGCTCACGCGGGAACCGTGACCGCCTATTTCGCCGACGGCACCGAGGCGACCGGCGATCTCCTGATCGGCGCCGATGGCGGCAACTCGGTGGTGCGGCAGGAATTCTGGCCGTCCCTACGCCCGACCTATGCCGGCTATCTCGCGTGGCGAGGGCTTATTCCCGAAGACGCGATGCCCCCCACCGCCCGCGAGATGCTGCATGGGGATTTCGGATTCGCCAACAATAAGGGATCCCACATCCTGGGCTATCTGGTTCCCGGCGAGCACAATGACGTTCGGCCCGGCCACCGCTTTTACAACTGGGTCTGGTATCGCGTCGCGGATGATTCGCTGCTCGCGGAGATCATGACCGACCGCGACGGCAAGGCGCGCGGCTATGCTATTCCCGAAGGCCAGTTGGCCGACCGGTGGATCGCCCATCTCCATCGCGACGCCGAAGCTCTCCTGCCGCAGCCCTTCAAAGAAGTGGTCAAGGCCACCCCTCAGCCCTTCGCCCAGGCGATTCGCGATCTGGCCTCGGATCATATGGTCGCCGGCCGCGTCGTCATCATCGGTGACGCCGCCGCCATCCCTCGGCCCCATACCGCAGCCAGCACCTCCAAGGCGGCCTCCAACGCGCTCGATCTGGCGGTCGCGTTGCAGTCATCCCCCGATGACATCGCCGCCGCGCTCGCCCGCTGGGAACCAAACCAGGTCGCGCTCGGCAAGTATCTTCGTCAGCAGGGTATTGAGAGCGGCGAATACCTTCTTTTCCACCGCCCTCCGAGCTCGATGTAGGGGTGGGCGCCTGTTTGGCCATGCCGATCAAATGCTCAACCGCAGGGCGATACTGCCTCTAGCCGAGATTATCCAACTCCCGATGCGAGGACGGATCGCGTGCAGATGCTGAATTTCGTCCAAGACGCGTGTTTTCACCTGCGTGATGATTCTGCGACGCCATGTTCAGGCAGAGGATACACAGGTGCCTCTGCCTGAATTTTCCCTGGGCAGTTCCATCTTTTGAAACACCAGCGAACTGCCGAAATCATCTTGTAAGAATTTGACAAGAAAAAACTGGGAGTTTCCCATGAGTTTTATAATTTGCCTGGCCGCGCTTGGCTTTCTGATTTTCGTAGCCTATCGCGGATTCTCCGTCATCCTGTTCGCCCCGATCGCCGCCCTTGGCGCCGTTCTTCTGACCGACCCTTCGGCGGTGCTACCGATCTATAGCGGCCTGTTCATGGACAGCATGGTCAGCTTCATCAAAAACTACTTCCCCGTCTTCATGCTGGGCGCGTTGTTCGGCAAGGTGGTCGAATTGTCCGGCTTCGCCCGTTCGATCGTTGGCTCGGTGATCCATCTGCTCGGCCAGACCCGGGCCATGCTGGCCATCGCCCTGGTCGGCTCCGTGCTGACCTATGGCGGCGTCTCGCTGTTCGTCGTGGTCTTCGCCATCTACCCCTTCGCCGCCGAGATGTTTCGGCAGAGCGACATACCAAAGCGCCTCATTCCCGGCACGATCGCGCTGGGCGCGTTCACCTTCACCATGGACAGCCTGCCCGGCACACCGCAGATCCAGAACATCATCCCCACGACCTTTTTCAACACGACCAGCCTGGCCGCACCGGTGCTGGGAACAGTAGGGGCACTCTATATCCTGGTCGTCGGCATCCTCTATCTCAACTGGCGCCGCAAGACGGCCCGCGCCGCCGGCGAGGGCTACGGCACCAATCTCATCAATGAGCCGGAAGTCGCCAGCAACACGAAGGACACGACACATCCGGCGATCGCGATCCTGCCGCTGGCGGTGGTCGGGATCAGCAA
>Ga0213872_10000876_pt1 | contig 21757 bp, 25 predicted proteins | sample VelepicomBERX_R2_FD_160071 | JGI IMG/M metagenome (GOLD analysis project Ga0213872, IMG submission 160071) | Rhizosphere microbial communities from Vellozia epidendroides in rupestrian grasslands, the National Park of Serra do Cipo, Brazil - RX_R2 | ecosystem: Host-associated > Plants > Roots >...
AGGGCCGCGGTACCAAATATAAAGCAATACAGAGTTGGCCTCCAAAAGGCATTACGTAGTTTTCCGTAGTGATGATCCCTAGGATCAAACCGAATTTCGTACTCCCCAGGCTCCCGATAAAAAAGGTCATCCATTTCGATGAATGGGGGAACCCGATGACTGTCCAGCTTGCCATCTCGTCCGCTCCGCGACACCTCGCCTCTTCCGTGGTCTTGCCCTGGACCGAAATCGCCAATGACGAGGAAGATCCCGCCGCCGGCCCCTCCCTTCATTTCGAACAGGATTGCGAAATCTATGGCGAGGGCGAAGAAGCCGTAAGCTATTACCGGGTGATTTCCGGCGTGGTTCGCACCTGCCGCTTCCTGGCCGACGGACGCCGCCAGATCGACGCCTTCCACGTCGCCGGCGACGTGTTCGGCATCGAGACCGGCGCGGTGCGCGGCCTGACCGCCGAAGCGGTGAGCGATTGCCGCATCGTCGCCTATCGCCGCATGCCTCTCGACAAGTCGGGCGTCGCGACGGTTTCGCCCCAGCTGGTGACCCATCTGCTGCGCAGCCTCGGCCGGGCGCAGGAACATGCCGTTCTGCTCGGGCGCCGCAGCGCCGTCGAGAAGGTGGCGGCTTTCCTGCTCGATTGGGCCCGCCAGTCGGCTTCGGCCTGCACGATCGCGCTGGCCATGACCCGTCTCGATATCGCCGACTATCTCGGCCTGACCATCGAGACCGTGTCGCGGACCCTGTCCCAGCTCGAGCGCGACGGCGTCATCGAATTGCCTTCGGTCCGTCAGATCAAGATCCGCGATATCTCCGCGCTGTCCGCCCTCAATGGCTGAGTTTCGCCCTCCGCTGGGGAACGGACATGACCCGACGGCGCAAATCGGAAGAAGGCGATACGTTCGACCGCTTTCTGCACGCGCAGGAGGCCAAGCTCACCGCCTTCCTCTCGCCCATCTCGCTTCTCCTGGCTTTTCTCGATTGGGGTCTGCATCTGGCCAATGCGCCAGAACGACAATCGGACTTAATGCGCAGCGCGTTCGAGCGGGCGGAATGCGTCCCCGACGCCGGACGCTGCGCAGCACCGCTGCCCGGTGACAGGCGCTTCGAAGATCCGGCCTGGAAGGCGCCCCCCTTCAATCTTCTGGCCCAGTCTTTCCTGAGGACCGAGCAATGGTGGGAAGAGGCGGCCCGCGCGCCGCGCGGCGTCGCCAAGGCGCATGAGGATGTGGTCGCCTTCGCCCTGCGCCAGCTGCTCGACATGGTCTCGCCAACCAATTTCGCCTGGACCAATCCGCAAGTGTTGAAAGCAACCGCCGAACAAGGCGGGCTGAACTTCCTGCGCGGCTGGCAGAATTGGTGGGAAGATTTCCTGGCCGCGATGTCCGGGAAAAGGCCCGCCGAGGAAGACGGCTTCGTGGTCGGCAAGGATGTGGCGGCCACACCGGGCAAGGTGGTGCTGCGCAACGGGCTGATGGAGCTGATCCAATATGCTCCGGCCGGAAAGAAGGCGCGGCCCGAGCCGATCCTTATCGTCCCGGCCTGGATCATGAAATTTTACATCCTCGATCTCTCGCCGCGGAATTCGCTGATCCGTTATCTGGTGGAGCAGGGCTTCACCGTCTTTTGCATCTCCTGGCGCAATCCCGGCGCCAGTCAGCGCGACCTGTCCTTCGACGATTACCGGCGCGATGGGGTGATGGCGGCGCTCGACGCGGTCAGCGCCATCGCCGGCAAGGCCAAGGCGCATGCCTGCGGCTATTGCCTGGGCGGAACCTTGCTGTCGGTGGCGGCGGCGGCGATGGCCCGCGATGGCGATCACCGGCTGGCCAGCGTCACTCTGCTGGCCGCCCAGACCGATTTCACAGAGGCAGGCGAATTGCAGCTCTTCACCGATGAGAGCCAGCTGGCCCTGCTCGACGACGTCATGTGGCGGCAAGGCTATCTCGACAGCCACCAGATGGCCGGCGCCTTCCAGATGCTGCGGTCCAATGATCTGATCTGGTCCCGCCTAGTCCGCGCCTATCTCCTGGGCGAGCGCGAGCGGCTCAACGATCTGACCGCCTGGAACGCCGACGCCACCCGCATGCCCTACCGCATGCATTCCGACTATCTGCATTCGATGTTCGTGCGCAACGACCTTGCCGAGGGACGTTTCAAGGTCGAGGGTCGCGCTGTCGCCATTGGCGAGATCGCCGCGCCGATCTTCGCCCTGGGGACCGAGAGCGACCATGTCGCGCCCTGGCGCTCGGTCTATAAGATCCACCTGATCAATCCCGGCGACATCACCTTCGTCCTGACTTCGGGCGGGCACAATGCCGGCATCGTCAGTGAACCGGGTCATCGCGGGCGCCATTTCCGCCTGCTGCGCCGCAACGGATTGGGGGAACCCTATCTGTCGCCCGAAGAATGGCTGAAGAACGCGCCTCTCAAGGACGGCTCCTGGTGGCCGGCCTGGACCGATTGGCTGCACGCCAAATCCGGGCGCTGGGTCCCGCCTCCGCCGCTGGGAGCGCCGGAGGGCGGCTACAAGGTGATCACCTCCGCGCCCGGAAGATATGTCCATGCCCACTGAGATGAACCATGCATGAGCTTCTCGCCAAGCTGGCGCCGTTCGGCGCCTTCTGCGGATCTCCCGGCATCATCGCCGGAGGCTTGTTCGTTACCGCCCTGATCGGCAGCCTGGTCCATTGTGTTCCGATGTGCGGCCCGTTCGTGCTGATGCAGGCGGGCAATGCCGTCGAAGGTCCGCTGCTCCGGCGTCTGGCCGGGGCTTTCCTGCTCCGCTATCAGCTTGGCCGCCTCACGACCTATGTCGGGCTGGGGGGGGCGGCCGGCGCCGCCGGCGGATGGATCGAAGACGCGCTGCGCTGGCCCGCGGCTCTGCTTTTGGGCATTGCCGCCCTGGCCTTCCTGCTTCAGGCGGCCGCCAGGCTGATGTCTTTTCAAGCTGCCTTATTGGCATCACTGTCGCGTCCCCTGGCCGATATCGTCGTTCCGCTGGCGGCCCGGCGGCCCGGCGGATTCCGGTTGGGTCTGTTGCTCGGTCTGCTGCCTTGCGGGTTTCTCTATGCGGCCTTGGCGGCGGCCTCGGCCACCGGCAGCCTGCTGGGCGGCGCTTCGGCGATGGCGGCCTTCGGCGCCGGAACGGTGCCGGCGCTGGTCGTGATCGGGCTGGCCGGCCGCGCCGCACTCGGCCGCTGGCGCACCAAGGCCGCGCCCCTCCTGACCGGCTTGTTTCTGCTCAACGCCCTGACCCTGTCGGCCGCGGCCCTGCGCCTTATTCTCACCTAATTGATTGGGATCAAAGGCTAAGGCCTGTTGAGGCCGCATTGTCGGTCCAGATTTCGCAAGCCGGGGAATTCGCCATGTCGATGTCACGACCCATCATCGGATTGATGCTCGCCCTGCTGGTCGGCGCTTTCGCCCGTCCGGCCGCGGCCCTGCCGAGCTACGCGCGCCAGACCGGCCAGGAGTGCGCCGCCTGCCATAACGGCTTTCCCGAACTGACCCCCTATGGCCGCCTGTTCAAGGCCAATGGCTATGTCTTCCCGGGAGCAACCTCAAGCATCCCGCCCGTGGCGGCGATGGTGGTCAATTCCTTTACCCACACCCAGTCTCCGCAGGTTGGAGGCGCCGCGCCGGGCTATGGCGATAACGATAATTTCGCCTTTGAATTCGCGAGCTTGTTCTATGGCGGCGCCATCAGCACCGACCTCGGCATCGGCGCCTTCATCCAGACCACCTACAACCATCTTTCCAAGCGCTTTAGCTGGGATAATACCGACATACGCTGGGCCCACTCCTCGATCGTCGCCGACCGCGAATGGGTCTATGGCGTTTCGCTCAACAACAATCCCAGCGTCACCGATTTGTGGAACACCACGCCGGCCTGGCGCTTCCCCTTCCAGACCTCGGGCCTGGCGCCGACGGCGGGAACGGCGACTCTGATCGAAGGGGGACTGGCCGGCTCATCCCTGGGCGCCTCCACCTATCTCTTCTGGGATCGCCTGATCTATGGCGAGGTCGGGCTCTATCACACCCTGTCGACGCGCCTGTCGAGCACGCTCGGCGTCGACCCGACCGGCAGCAACTCGACCAGCGGCCCCGCCTTCTATTGGCGGCTGGCGGTGGAGCCGAACTGGGGCCGGCACAGCTGGGAATTCGGCACCTTTGGTTTGAAGGCGTCGGAACTCCCCGGCCGCGTTTCGGGCTTCGGCACCGACGATACGACCGATATCGGTCTGGACACGCAATATCAGTTCCTCGCCGCGGACTATAGTTTCAGCCTGCAGGCCAGCCACATCTTCGAGACTCTGACCCTCAATTCCACCTATGGCCAAGGCGGCAGCGACAAGCTGCATAATTCGGTGGCGAGCAGCCATGTCAAGGCGAGCGTCTCCTACGATCAGACCTATGCCTTAACACTCGGCTATTTCCGGGTCATCGGCAGCGCCGATTCGGGGCTTTACAGCGGCATATCCGCCAATAACAGCCCCAATTCCGCCGGCATCACCGCCGAGTTCGACTACACGCCGTTCAATCACGGCGGGCCGGGTTTCTGGCCCTGGGCCAATATCCGCTTCGGCCTCCAATATACCGGCTATCTGAAATTCGACGGGGCATCCCAGAACTATGACGGCAACGGGACCAACGCCTCGGCGAACAACACGCTCTATCTCTTCTCCTGGCTCGCATTCTGAGGGAGGCCGCATCATGCGCAAATCCACGATCCCCGCCCTCCTGACCCTGGCCTTCACCCTGGCCGCCTGCGATACGCCGCGCCACGACGCCGTGTCGCAAAGGGACGTCGACGGCAATGTTCATTTATGTTCCTCCTGCCATGGCATCACCGGCCGCGGCGTGTCGCCCACCTTCCCGATCCTGGCGGGCCAGCAGGCGGACTATCTCGAAGCCCAGCTGCATGCTTTCCGCGATCACAGCCGCGCCGATCCGCATGCGCATACCTATATGTGGGGCATGGCGGCCCACCTCGACGATGGGGCGATCAAAGGCTTGGCCGACTATTTCTCCAGGCAGCCCGCCATTCCCGGTCCACCCGTCGACGAACCGACGGCCGCCGAAGCCAAGGCCATCTTCACCAACGGCATCGATGCGCGCGGCGTGCCGGCCTGCGTCGGCTGCCACGGCGAAAAGGCCGAGGGCCAGAGTACGATCCCGCGCCTGGCGGGGCAGCATCGCGGCTATCTGGCCGATCAACTGCGGCTGTTTCGCAGCAATGACCGCGCCAATGAGACGATGCATGAGAACGCTCTCAACCTCTCCGATCGCGAGATCGAGGCCTTGGCCCTCTATCTGAGTTCGCTCTGAAGCCGGACTTTTCTTTGATCTGCATCAAAGAGCGCCGGCGAGCGGCTGGCTAGGGTGACGGGAACCGGTCGCCATGCGGCCGGACCTCTTTTTGACGCCAAGGATCGCCATGACAGCTCAGACTAGACAACCAGCTTATGTCGACGACGTGGTGCGCGCCTTCATGGTGGCGACAGTCTTCTGGGGAATCGTCGGCTTCGCGATGGGATTGTTCATCGCCTCTCAGCTCGCTTTCCCCGCCCTCAATCTCGGCCTCGAATGGACCAGCTTCGGACGATTGCGGCCGGTCCACACCTCGGGCGTGATCTTCGCCTTCGGCGGGAGCGGCCTGATCGGCGCCTCGCTTTTCATCGTCCAGCGAACCTGCCGCGCCCGCCTCTTCGGTGGCTGGCAACTGGGCTGGTTCATCTTCTGGGGCTATCAGCTCTTCATCGTCCTGGCCGCGACCGGATATGTCATGGGCGTGACGCAAGGCAAGGAATATGCCGAGCCAGAATGGTATATCGATCTCTGGCTGACCATCGTCTGGGTGGCCTATCTGGTCTGTTTCGTCGGCACGCTGATGCGCCGCCAGGAGCCGCACATCTATGTGGCAAACTGGTTCCTGCTCGGCTTCATCCTGACCATCGCCATGCTTCATCTGGTCAACAACGCCGCCCTGCCGGTGTCGTTCTTCGACTGGAAGTCCTATATCGCCTATGCCGGCGTGCAGGACGCGATGATCGAATGGTGGTACGGCCACAATGCCGTCGGTTTCTTCCTGACCGCCGGCTTCCTCGGCATGATGTACTACTTCATCCCGAAGGCGGCGGACCGGCCGATCTATTCCTACCGCCTGTCGATCGTCCATTTCTGGTCGCTGATCTTCCTCTATATCTGGGCCGGCCCGCACCATCTGCATTACACCGCTTTGCCCGACTGGACCCAGACGCTGGGGATGGTTTTCTCGGTGATGCTGTGGATGCCCTCCTGGGGCGGCATGATCAACGGGCTGATGACCCTGTCGGGCGCCTGGCACAAGCTGGCCACCAATGCCGGCCTGCGCTTCTCGGTGACCTCGCTGGCCTTCTACGGCATGTCGACCTTCGAAGGGCCGGTCATGTCGGTCAAGCAGGTCAACGGGTTGTCGCACTATACCGACTGGACTATCGGCCATGTCCATTCCGGCGCGATGGGCTGGGTCGGCTTCATCACCTTCGGCATGCTCTACTACATCGTCCCGGTGCTGTGGGGTAAGACTAAGGTCTATTCCGAGAAGCTGATCGCCTGGCACTTCTGGATCGCCACGCTCGGCATCGTCTTCTATGTCTGCGCCATGTGGGCCTCGGGGATCATGCAGGGCCTGATGTGGCGCGCCTTTGACCAGAACGGTTTCCTGCAATACAGCTTCATCGAGACCGTCGAGGCGATGCATCCCTTTTATCTGATCCGCATGCTGGGCGGCGTGCTCTATCTGACCGGCGCCCTGATCATGGCTTTCAATCTGTGGAAGACCGCCTTCGGCGCGCAAGACCGCGCGCCCAAGGTCGTCCCCCTGCCGCAGCCCGCGCAGTGAGGAAAACGATCATGCGCTTCAATCACGCCACAATCGAAAAGAACGTCATCCTGCTGCTCGTCCTCGCTCTGGTCACCGTCTCGATCGGCGGGCTGGTGCAGATCGTGCCGCTCTTCACCATCGAAACCACCATCGAGCGGGTCGAGGGGGTGCGCCCCTACACGCCGCTCGAGCAGATCGGCCGCGACATCTATGTCCGCGAAGGCTGCTATCTGTGCCACAGCCAGCAGATCCGCCCGTTCCGCGACGAGGTCGAACGGTACGGCCATTACAGCCTGGCCGCCGAGAGCATGTATGACCACCCCTTCCAATGGGGCTCCAAGCGCAACGGCCCGGATCTGGCCCGCGTCGGGGGCAAATATTCCAACGATTGGCACAAGGCCCATCTGATCCATCCCCAGGATGTGGTGCCCACCTCGATCATGCCGAGCTACGCCTTCCTCGCCCGCCGCCCGGTGCGGACGGACGATGTGGCGGCGCATCTCAAGACGCTTCGCGCCGTCGGAGTGCCCTATAGCGACGAGATGATCGCCAAGTCGCAAGAGGATCTGCTGGCGCAGATCGATCCCGACGGCGATTCCAGCGGGCTTGTGGGACGCTATCCGAAGGCGGTCGTCGCCAACTTCTCGGGCACGCCCGCGGGAACGACGCCGACCGAGATGGATGCGCTGATCGCCTATCTGCAGATGCTGGGAACCCTGGTGCCCTTCCAGAAGACCCCGCTCGAAAATCTGGTTCAGTGACAGGAGGACGTCATGCTCGCCCGACTGGCCGATCATATCCACCTGCTGCAATACGCCCATCTCCTGTGGGGATTCGCCCTCTTCGTCGGCTTGGCCGCCTGGGTCTATTGGCCGGCCAGGAAGGACGGCATGGCTCTCCATGCCACGAGAATCCTCAGCGACGACACTCTTTCCGAGCGAGACCGCCATGTCGAATAACATCGAAAAGGACAAATTGTCCGGGACCGAAACCACCGGCCATGAATGGGACGGGATCAAAGAGCTCAATACGCCTCTGCCCCGTTGGTGGCTGTGGATCTTCTACGCTACCATCCTGTTCGCGATCGTCTATTCCATCCTCTATCCCTCCTTCCCGCTGCCCTGGGGCGGCCATACCGAGGGCGTGCTGCAGGCCACCAACCGCAAGGCGATCGATCACGAGATGAAAGTCCACGCGGTCTCCGCGCGGCCGCAATTCGCCGAGATCGCCGCCATGGATATCGGCGCCGTCCAGGCCGATCCCAAGCTGCGTGATTTCGCCGTGGCCGGCGGCCGCGCCGCTTTCGCGCAGAATTGCGCCCCGTGCCATGGCAATGCGGGCCAAGGAGCGAAGGGCTATCCCAATCTGCTGGACGATGTCTGGCTGTGGGGCGGCAGCCTCGACCAGATCCACCAGACGATCCGCTTCGGCGTGCGCAACGCCAACGCGGACTCGCACCAGGGTGCGGCGATGCCGGCCTGGGGCGACGCGGCCAAGAACCCGCCGCAGGTGCTGAGCACGGCGCAGATCTCGGCGGTGGCCGATTATGTGCTGTCGCTCAATCACAAGCCGGTCGACGAAGCCGCGGCCAAGGCCGGCCAGGCCGTCTTCGCCGAGAATTGCACCGCCTGCCATGGCGAAAAGGCCGAGGGCAATCAGGATATGGGCGCTCCGCCGCTGACTTCGGGCGTCTGGCTCTATGGCGGCGACAAGGCCACCCTGGTCGAGACCATCGCCCATGGCCGCGCCGGCCAGATGCCGGCCTGGTCCGAGCGTCTCGACGACGCCACGGTGAAGATGCTGGCCCTCTATGTCCACCAGCTGGGAGGCGGCAAGTAACACCATGTCGGGTATGGACGCTCCGCACGGCACGAGTCTTTATGAAGCGCACAAGAAAGTGTATCCGCGCGCCGTGTCGGGGCGTTTCCGCCGCCTGAAATGGGCGGTGATGGGGGTCTGCCTCGCCTTCTTCTATCTGATGCCGCTGGTGCGCTGGAACCGTGGCGAGGGCGTGCCCGACCAGGCCATCCTGATCGATCTGGCCGGCCGCCGGGTCTATCTGTTCGGCCTCGAATTCTGGCCGCAGGAAATCTACTTCGTCACCGGCGTGATGGTGCTGGCGATGTTGCTGCTGTTCCTCGCCACCGCCTTGTTCGGCCGCATCTGGTGCGGCTATGCCTGCCCGCAGACGGTTTGGACCGATCTGTTCGTGATGGTCGAGCGTTGGGTCGAAGGCGACCGCATGGAGCGCATCCGCCTCGACCGCGGCCCCTGGACCGTCGCCAAGCTGCGCAAGAAACTGCTCAAGCACGGCATCTGGCTGGTGATCGCGGCCGCGTCGGGCTGCGCCTTCGTCGGCTGGTATGCCGATGCACCCCGCCTGACTGTCCAGCTCTTCACCGGAACGGCCTCGCTGACCGATTACGGCTTCGTAGCCCTGCTGACCACCACCACCTATCTTCTGGGCGGCCTCGCCCGCGAGCAGGTCTGCACCTATATGTGCCCCTGGCCGCGCATCCAGACCGCCTTGCTGGACGAGCATTCGCGAGTCGTCTCCTATCAGGCTTGGCGCGGCGAGCCGCGCGGCAAGGCGGCCGACCCCAATGCCGGCGATTGCGTCGATTGCATGGCCTGCGTGCAGGTCTGCCCGACCGGGATCGACATACGCGACGGCCATCAGCTGCAATGCATCGATTGTTCGCTCTGCGTCGACGCCTGCGACTCGGTGATGACCAAGCTGGGCCGCGAAACCGGTCTGATCCGCTGGGAAAGCTTCACCGGCCAGGCTCAGTGCGCCGCGGGCCATGCCTCCGAATGGCGGCCGGTGCGGCCGCGCACCGTGCTTTATGCCGTTCTGCTGCTCGGGGTGGCGGCCGCCATGCTGATCGGCCTGACCCTGCGCCGGCCCTACCACATGACCGTGCTGCATGACCGCCAGCCTTTGTTCGTCGCCATTTCCGGCGATCGGCTGCGGAATGGCTACGTGATCAAGCTGTCGAACCAGTCGCAGCGCGCCGAGACCTTCGTCCTGACGGTTCCTGACCGGCCGGACGCCGTGCTGGCCATCGCCGGCGAGTCCGAACGCGCCGTGCCGGCCATAACCCTGACCGCCGACGCGGACGGGCAGACCGTCTATCACATCACCGCCGCCTTGCCCCGTTCGGCCCTGGACGGCGCCTCGGAGCCGCTGACCTTCGTCCTGAAGGGTGCCGACGCCGAGATCCGCGTCACCGACAAATTCTTCGGCCCGGTCTGGCCCTGAGAGGAGGATCGCATCATGCATACCCTTTCTCACCATTCGCACAAGCCTTGGATTCCCTGGCTCTTCGTCCTGGTGTTCGTGCCGGTCATCGCGGTCAATGTCCTGCTCATACGCCTGGCTCTGAACAGCAATACCGGTCTGGTGACCGACCGCGCCTTCGACACCGGCCAGAGCTACAATGCGGTGATCGCCGCCGGGGACCAGCAAGCCGCGCTGGGCTGGGAGGCCGCCATCGACATCCAGCCCGCCCCGCGGCCCGAGGCGCCGCATCGGATCGCCCTGACCGTCACCCTGAATGACGCCGCGGGCAAGCCGCTGACCGGCTTGACCGTGTCGGGCCGGGTGGTGAGCCCGGTCGATCCGCAGCCCGATTCCGATGCCGCATTGGTCGAGAATGCCGGCGGCCGCTATCGCCAGGCCTTCGTGCTGCCGCGCGCCGGCCAGTGGGAGCTGCAGCTGGTCGCCACCGACGGCACCGCCCGCTACGCCATCCAGCAGCGGCTGACCGCGCCCTGAGGCGACGATGAACGCAATCAGCCCCCCCCGTCATTGCCGTCACTGCGGCGCGCTGATCGGCGCCGACAGCGCTTCCGTCTTCTGCGGGGAGGGGTGCGCCAGGGCCTTTGCACTGATCGAGGCCGCCGGCCTGTCGTCCTTCTATGACCGGCTGGTGTTCGATCCGGCGATGCGGCCCTTGCGGCCGGAGGCCCGCCCGGCGCGCGATCTTGCCCTTAATGTGAAGTCGCACGACGACGGGACCGCCTCTCTCGATTTGATGGTGGACGGGCTGCATTGCGCCGCCTGCGGCTGGCTGATCGAGATCCTGCTGGCGCGCTGCGACCATGTGACTATGGCCCGCGTCAATCACAGCACCCGCCGGCTCCGGCTGGTCTGGCGCGGCGGGCCGGAATGCGCGAGCGCGCCGGTCGAACTGGTCGAAGCGCTGGGGTTCCGTCTGACCCCCTTCGATCCGGCCCGGCTCGACAGCGCGCTGGGCAAGGAGATGCGCGACCTGCTGCGCTGCCTTGCGGTGGCCGGTTTCGCCGCCGCCAATGTGATGCTGCTTTCAGTCTCGGTCTGGGCTGGCCATTCCACCGGGATGGGGCAGGCCACCCGCGACCTGATGCATTGGCTGTCGGCGCTGATCGCCCTGCCGGCCATCTTCTATGCCGGGCGGCCTTTCTTTCGCTCCGCCTGGCAGGCGGTCAGCCATGGCCGCACCAACATGGATCTGCCGATTTCGATCGGCGTGGTCGCCGCCGCCGGCATGAGCCTGTCGGAAACGCTGCGCCATGGTCCCTATGCCTATTTCGACAGCGCCGTGACCCTGCTGTTCTTCCTGCTGATCGGCCGCGTCCTCGATCTCAGGACCCGCGGCCGGATGCGCGAGGCGGCGGCGCATCTCCTGTCGCTCGGCGTCGCCGGCGCGACCCGGCTGACCGGCGATGGGCAGGCCGAAACCGTGGCCTTGTCGGCCCTGCATCCGGGCGATCGGATCCTGGTGGCGGCGGGCGAGCGCATCGGCGCCGATGGGACGGTGGCCAGCGGATGCAGCGACCTCGACACCAGCCTGCTGACCGGCGAAAGCCTGCCGGTGGCGATCGAGCCGGGTACTGCGGTTTTCGCCGGCCAGCTGAACCTGTCGGCGGCTGTGACGGTGACGGTCAGCGCCGCCGGCGACGATACGCTGCTGGCCGAAATCGTGCGGCTGATGGAGGCGGCCGAGAATGGACAGGCGCGCTATCGCCGCCTGGCCGACCGGCTGATTCCCTTCTATACGCCCTTCGTGCATGTCGCTGCGCTCGGCACCTATCTCTACTGGTGGGCCGTCGCCGGCCAGATCTGGCAGATCGCCTTGCTGCGCGCCGTCTCCGTTCTGATCATCACCTGTCCCTGCGCCCTGGGGCTGGCGATCCCCGCCGTGCAGGTCTCGGCCAGCGGCCGGCTGTTCCGGCGCGGCATCCTGCTGAAATCGGCCAGCGCCCTGGAGCGGCTCGCCGAGATCGACCATGTGGTGTTCGACAAGACCGGCACCCTGACCCTCGGGACTCCGGAACTGCAGGCCGATCCGCACCGGGATGAGGACATGCTCCGGCTCGCCGCCGGCATCGCCCGGACCAGCCGCCACCCGCTGGCGCGGGCTCTGGCGGCCGCCCGTCCGGACGTGCCGGTCGTCGCCGGGGTCGAGGAAATCCCCGGCCGCGGGCTGGCCGCCGGCCAGACCCGGGTCGGCTCGCGCGTCTGGGTGGGGTTGCCCGACGACGCCTCGACAGAACCCGAACTATGGCTTTCTCCCCCAGGGCGCGAGCCGATCCGCTTCGCCTTCGGCGAGACGCTGCGGCCGGGCGCGGCCGAGACGGTGAGCTGGCTGCGCGAAAGGGGCTACCGCGTATCGCTGCTGTCGGGCGACCGGCCGGCCGCGGCGGCGTCGATGGCGGCCCGCTGCGGCATCGATGACTGGCAGGCCGGTCTTGATCCGGTCGGCAAGGTTTGCTGGCTTTCGGCCTGCAAGGCGGTGGGCGAGCATGTGCTGATGGTGGGGGACGGGCTCAATGACGCGCCGGCCCTGTCGATCGCCGATGTCTCGCTGTCGCCGGCCAGCGGCGCCGATATCGCCCAGACCGCCGCCGATGTGGTGTTCCAGGGAACGTCGCTCGAGGCGGTGCGGGAACTTTTAAGGGTGGCGAAGAAAGCCCGCTCGGTGATCCGCGAAAATCTGGCTTTCGCGATCTTCTACAATCTGGCCGCGGTACCGCTCGCCGTCATCGGACTGGTAACGCCGCCTTTGGCCGCCGCGCTGATGTCGAGTTCGTCCCTGATCGTCGTGCTTAACGCGCTGCGCCTCTCGGGCCGGCGCCCGCGTCCGGAGGGCCGCTCGTGACTTCGCTGCTTTTATTGATTCCCTGTGCGCTGCTGCTCGGCCTGGTCGGCCTCGCCGCCTTCCTGTGGGCGCTGCGCTCGGGCCAGTTCGAGGATCTGGATGGCGCCGCCAGCCGCATCCTGTTCGATGACCCCCCTGTGAAGGAGAAGCACAATGTCTAAACTGGGTACCGCCATTCTTTGTCTCGCCGTAGCGCTGATCGGCGCCGTCGGGGTCTTCATGGCCCTGAACGCCGCCAGCACGATCTTCGCCATCCACATGTCGATCATCGCCCTCGCCTCTCTGATCTTCCTGATCGGCGTCGCGCGGCGCGACGGCTCATTTGATCCGCCTCAAGGCTGAGGGCTCTTAGATCCGTCACCATAGCCTTGCGAGCCGGCCCATTGGTCCGGCCATCTTTGGGAGATGGACCATGAGTTACGAAACTTTGTTGGTGCAATTGGAGCTCGGCCGTTCCAACGAAGCGCCGCTCGGCGTCGCGCGTGATCTGGCCAGGCGCATGGGCGCGACGGTCAGCGGCGTGGCCGCCGCGCAGCCGATCCAGACCGCGGTAGCGGCCGAAGGCTTCTATGGCGGCGAGATCGTCATCGAAGACACCAAGCTGATCGAAGCCGACGCCGCCAAGGCGGAAAAGGAATTCCATGCCGCCCTCAACGGCGCCGTCGCTCATCCCGACTGGACGATGGCGGTCACCCGCTTCCCCCTGTCCGACCGCGTCGCCGACGCTTCGGCCAATGCCGATGTGGTGGTGGTGGGGGTGGTGTCCAACGACAAAAGCAATCCAGGCCCCAGCCGCCGGGTCGATGTCGATGATCTGGTCATGCGCACCGGCCGGCCGGTCCTGGCGGTCCCGCCGACGATCAAGCATTTCGAATTCCGCTGCGCTTTGGTGGCCTGGAAGGACAGCAGGGAAGCCCGCCGGGCGCTGACGGATGCGCTGCCTCTGCTCAAGCAGATGGACAAGGTGGTGGTGGTCGAAGTGACCTCTTTGTCAGAGCAGGGGCCGGTCCAGGCCGGTCTCGCCAAGATGGTGGCCTGGCTCGGCCGCCACGGGATCGAGGCGACTTCGCGTCTGGTCACGGCCTTGGGGAATGACGGCGACCGGCTGCTCTCCATCGCCGAGGAGGAGAATGCGGATCTGATCGTTGCCGGCGCCTACGGGCACAGCCGGTTCCGCGAATGGGTGATGGGCGGGGTCACCCGCAGTCTGCTGCATGGTGGCGACCGCTGCCTGCTTCTGTCGCATTGAGGTGAAAGGAGGCGGCGGGATTTCCCGCCGCCTCCGATTACTGAACCGGACGGCTTTTCGCCGGTCTGGGGGCCTCGTTGGAAGCCGCCTTCATGGCGCCGAACCAGAAGCGGGAAATTTCCGTGTTGAGGTCGTTGAACGCCTTGAGCGAGCGTTCCGCATTCTTCCAGGCGAGAATAGCGCCCTGTTCGAAGAATTCGACGGGCCCATGCACGGGAGACAGTCCCTGCATTTCACCGAGACTCTCGAAAAACGCATTCTCCAGAATGCTGAATTCATGCGCGACGATTTCCGAATAGGCAGAGGTCAGACGTTCTGAAGCGAGGCGGCATCTCTCGAAACCTTCCTGCATCGGCTGGAAGTAATTGGCGGGCTTGGTCACGATGATCTCTCCCATGAAGAGGGGCTGGGGTTCCATAAGGAAAGCGCGAGATCGCCTTTGATGCCTTGACGTGGGTCAAAGGGAGCGCCACTGACCAACCGATACCCCCGGGGAGGCGCCGCGCTTCTTGATATCCCTCAAATTGATCGACATCAAATCCGTGCTTTGTCCGGGGTTTTAAGCTCGGGTGGCGATAACGGGAGGCTGCGATGGACTTGATGAAGGCCATTCACCAACGCCGGGCGGTACGGGATTTCCTGCCGGAAGCGGTAAGGCAGGAAGAGCTGAGGGCTTTGATCGACGCCGCGATCCAGGCGCCCAGCAGCATGAATCGGCAAAGCTGGTCCTTCACCGTGGTGACCAACCGCCAGCTGCTCGACAGCTGGGAGCCCAAGATCAAGGAGTGTGCGCTGTCGGTCTTCGGGAACGATCCGGAGCATTCCCAATTGCACGAGCAACTGCAGTCCGGCGAATTCCATGTCTTTTACCGGGCGCCGGCGCTGATCGTCATCGCCGCCACCGAGCCGGACGACATGGCGCGGGCCGATTGCGCCCTGGCGGCTGAAAATCTCATGCTGGCAGCCACCGCGCGCGGGCTCGGAACCTGCTGGATCGGTCTGGCCGTGCCATGGCTCGACAGTCCGGCGGGAATGGCGGCCGCCTTCATCCCGCCGGCCCATTCCGTGGTGGCCCCGATCATTGTCGGCTATCCCCGCGCCATTCCCGCCGCGCCAGAGCGCCGCAAGCCGCACATTACCTGGATTCCAGCTGCCGGCTGATCACGCCCGGCCCCAACTGCTCCACAGCGGGCTGGTTTTTCGGCGGCGCTGCCGGCAGCGGCCGGTGCCGCGCCAACCTCGTGGCCAGGGTGGCCGCTACCGAGGCGGCGCGGCGGGCCCCCACGCCAGGGACGGCGGCCAGCCTGCCGTCATGGGCGGCGATCTCCAGCGCTTCCAGGCTATCGATGGACAGCAGATCGCGGATTTTGGCGGCCAATGTCGGCCCGATGCCAGGAATGGTCTGAAACAGGAATTCTTGTTCGGCCGAGCCGGCGAAGGGCCGATTCCGAGGGTCGCTCATTCTTGAATGCTCCCACATGTCCGGCACGGCGCCCCCATGAGGCAGGCGCCGCCCCGACAGATTGGCCGGATGCTCTCGAGCCTGTCCGGCAATAGTCATCACGCCGCCTTCACTTCGATGTCGATCTCATTGCGGAAAGAGCCCCACAGGCCATGCCATGCCTCAGTCGCGGCTGGGAGAGTCTTTTTGATTTCAACGGGAGTGTTGGGCATCTGCAGTCTCCTGGGGGAATGAAGATTTTCAAGGTGGCCGCTCCTCATGAACGGCACCTCCGATACTGCGCTCCGCAACTGTAACTGCTTTGATTTCAGTCAATTCCCATCAAGCCTGCGCGGCGTTAGAGCGGCGCGAAAGCCCCGTCTATCGCGCGCGAATGCCGGGTCTGGTGAGCTAGGCGGTGTGGTGGCGGATCGCATGTGACCTTGGGGGTCAGCGCGGCGCGCCGGGGGAAGGGAAGGGGGCGCGCCGCGCTGAGGAGCCGCCTCTCGCCAGCGGCAATTCGATCTATCACCGGATCGGGCCGGCGCCTTTGATCGAGATCAAACAAATCCCCGACAAAGTGCCGCCTGGGCAGCGCTTCTATGGCGACCGAAAGCTTTGTTGATCCGGATCAATTACCGCGTCCTGGCCTTGCGCCATCGTGACGGCGGAGGTGGATCATGAGCAGAAAGGCACTGATCACCGGCGCGGTCCGGGGCATAGGCGCGGCCATTGCCCGCGCGCTCCAGCAGGATGGTTGCCGCGTCGCGGTCACCTATCACCGCAATGACGTCGCCGCCGCTTCCTTTCAGGAGGAGACCGGCATCCCCGTCTATAAGTGGGATGTCGCGGATTATGCCGCTTGCGTCGAGGGCGTGGCCAAGGTCGCCGCCGATTTCGGCGGACCGGTCGAGATTCTCGTCAACAATGCCGGCATCACGCACGACTCGATGTTTCACAAGATGGGGCCCGAAGATTGGCGCGCGGTGATCGATACCGACCTGATCTCCTGCTTCAACATGACCCGCCAGGTGATCGTCGCCATGCGCGAGGCGGGGTTCGGCCGGGTGATAAACATTAGCTCGATCAACGCGCAGAAGGGTCAGATGGGCCAGACCAACTATTCCGCGGCCAAGGCCGGCATGATCGGCTTCACCAAGGCGCTGGCGCTGGAATCCGCCGGGCGTGGGATCACCGTGAACGCGGTAGCGCCGGGCTATATCGCCACCGACATGGTGGCCGCGGTCGCGCCGGAAATCCTGGCCAAGATCGTCGCGCAGATCCCGGCCGGCCGTCTGGGCCAGCCCGGCGAGATCGCCGAAATCGTCCGCTTCCTGGCCAGCGACCGCGCTGGCTTCGTCACCGGCTCTACCTTGACCGCCAATGGCGGGCAATACCTTGCCTGATCTCTTTCCCCCAACTCCCGCAGAAGGAGCGAATATATGACTCAAATCCCCACTCAGATCAGCTTTCGCAATATGGACAAGCCCATGGGCATCGAGGAATGGGTCCAGGAAAGCGTCGTTGCGCTGGAGCGCCTCCATTCGCGCATCACCGGTTGCCGTATCATGATCGAGCGCCGTCATCACAGCCATCGGAAGGGCGACCACTTCCAAGTGCGCATCGACCTGACCTTGCCCGGCGCCGAGCTCGTTGTGAACCATGAATCCGTCCAGGGTCACGGGCGCGAAGCGTTGAATTCCACCGTGCGCGGCGCCTTCAAGGACATTCACGACCAGCTCGACGACCATGTCCGCCGCCTGCGGCAGCAGACGCAGTCGGCCGATCCCGCCGTGGCCGGCCTGGACAGCTCATACCTCTGATCGCCCCCCTTCAAGGTCGAATGGAAAAGCCGGGATAGGGCCCTCCTTGTCACGGAATCAAGACAGCCGCCCCCTGGACCTTGCCCTCGCGCAGCGAGGCCAGCGCTTCATTGGCCTCGGCAAGGGGGTAGGTCTTGATTTGGGTTCTGACGCCGGCCTCATGAGCGACCCGCAGAAAGGACATGGCATCGTCGCGCGTCAGATTGGCCACCGAACGCACCACCCGTTCGCCCCACAACAAGCTGTAGGGGAAGGAGGGTATGTCGCTCATATGGATGCCGGCACAGACGATGGTGCCGCCCTTGGCGGTGGCTTTCAGCGCGGCAGGGACCAGCTTGCCGACCGGCGCGAAAATCAGCGCCGCATCGAGCGGCTCGGGCCCCGGCTGGTCCGAGGGGCCGGCCCAGATCGCGCCGAGCGATCGGGCGAAGGAGGCGGCCTCCTTGTCGCCGGGACGGACGAAAGCGAAAATCTCCCGCCCTTGGTGGCGGGCCACCTGGGCGACGATATGCGCCGCCGCGCCGAACCCGTAGAGCCCGATTTTCTTCGCCTCTCCCGCCATGCGCAGTGCGCGATGGCCGATCAAGCCGGCGCAGATCAAGGGGGCGGCCTCCTCGTCCGAATAGGCGTCGGGCAGCGGAAAGGCGAAACGCTGGTCCACCACCGCGAGCTCGGCGAAACCGCCATCCCGCTGATAGCCGGTGAATTGGGCGTGGTCGCAGAGATTTTCCCGTCCGCTGCGGCAATAGGAGCATTTGCCGCAAGTCCAGCCCAGCCACGGAACGCCGACCCGCACTCCGACGCGAAACCGCGCCGCGCCGGGACCGAGACCGATCACCCGGCCGACAATTTCATGACCGGGGATCAGCGGCAGCTTGGGATCCGACAGATCGCCGTCGACCACATGAAGATCGGTGCGGCACACGGCGCAGGCCTTGACCCGCAGCAAGATCTCGCCCGGACCGGGAACCGGGTCCGCGATCTCCACCGGGCGCAGGAGCGTCCCAGCGGCCTGTAGCTGCATCGCCTTCATCCCGCGCGCTCGGCGGTCACGAGTTGATAGAGCCCGCCGAACCGGGTTCGTTTGCGCCAGAGAAAATCCTTGGCCGCCACGCCCGCCCAAGCCTCGATGTCCTTATCCCAGAGGCCGCGCGCGAAAGGTTCAAGATACTGGAATATCTTGCTCATCAGTGGCTTCAAAGGGTGCCAGCGGGACGGCTGGTGGTAATCGACGAAGATCGCTTTCCCGCCTGGCCGCACCAGCGAGAGCATCGCGCCGGCGATGCGTTCCTTGACCTCGTCCGGAACCTCATGCAGGAGGAAGAAACAGACGACGGCGTCATAGGGTTCCGCCTCCACCGGCGCTGCGGCGTCGCCCCAGGCGACCCGTGCCTGCGGCAGGCCGGCCAGCTTGCGCCTGGTGAGATTGACCTGCAGCCTAGCGATGTCCCGCACGTCCAGCCTGCCGTCCGTCCCGATTTTCCGGGCCAGCTGGAGGGAAAAATCCCCATAGACGGCGGCGGGCTGGAAGACCCTCCGGCCTGGCTCGATTTCGGCCAAAGTGCCGTCGATCAGCTTCTGGGCATTGCCCCACAAGATGGTCTGGACGACCGGCTGCCGGTCGAGAAGTCGGGCCAGCCAAGGGGTGAGATAAGCCCAGCCATAGACGTCGCGCAGATAGGCCGGCAGAGGATCTGCGATATCGGAAGAGCGCTGCATGATCGGGTTCCCCACCAAAAGATGCGGCCCACTTTAGGCAAGGGCCGGTTTGCCCGGTTTGATGCGGATCAAGGATCGCGCACGTATTGAGGGCCATGGTGCGTCTTGGACAATCTCTGGAAGGGCAACCATGCGTCCCGATCTCGCCGCCAAATATGATCTGCGTGTTCCGCGCTACACCTCCTATCCGACGGCGCCCCATTTCACTCCGATCGTCGGCGCCGAGCGTTATGCCGGCTGGTTGGGCGAGCTCGATCCCAAGACCAAGCTCTCGCTTTATCTGCATATCGCCTATTGCGCAGAGATCTGCTGGTTCTGCGGCTGCCACACCAAGGCGGCGCGGCGCTATGAACCGGTGGCCGACTATCTGGACTGCCTGTTGCGGGAGGTCGATCTGGTCGCCGACAAGCTGCCCGGCCGCATGACCGCCGGCCATGTCCATTTCGGCGGGGGCTCGCCTTCCGTGCTGACGCCGGAGGATTTCGTCCGCACGCTCGACAAGCTGCGCTCGCGCTTCGGCTTCGCCGACGATGCCGAGATCGCCGTCGAGCTCGACCCCCGCACGACGGATCGCGCCTATATCACGGCGATGGCCGGGGCTGGAGTGAACCGGGTCTCGATCGGCGTCCAGGATTTCAATCCCGTGGTGCAAAAGGCCATCAACCGGATTCAGCCCTACGACCTTACCGCCGAGGTGATCGGCTGGTTGCGCGAGGACGGCATCGACGAGATCAATATGGATCTGGTCTATGGCCTGCCCCACCAAACTCTGGAAAGTCTGAGCGAGACCATCAGCCTGACGGTCGGCTTGGCGCCCAAGCGCATCGCGCTGTTCGGCTACGCCCATGTCCCCTGGATGAAGAAGCATCAGCGCCTGATTCCGGAAAAGGCCTTGCCCGGCATCGAGGAACGCTGGCGCCAATATGAAAGCGCGGCGCGCCAACTGGTCAATGCGGGCTATGTCCAGATCGGGCTCGACCATTTCGCCCTCGCCTCCGACCCGATGGCGGCGGCGCTCAAGCAGAATCGGCTGCACCGCAATTTCCAGGGCTACACCACCGACGAATCGGAAACCCTGATCGGCTTCGGCGCCTCCGGGATCGGCTCACTGCCGCAAGGCTATGTCGCCAATGAGATCAGCCATGACGGCTACAAATCATTGATTCGCGCCGGCCGGCTGGCGACCTCGCGCGGGATCGCGGTCGGCCGTGACGATCTTCTGCGCCGCAGCCTGATCGAGCGGCTGATGTGCGATCTCTCGCTCGACCTCGACAGCATTTGCGCGGCGTGGGGGGTGGATGCGGCCGAATTCGACCAGGATCTCGCCCGGCTCGAGCCGATGGAGGCGGACGGGCTGCTGCTGCGCGAGGGGCGCAAGATCACCATGACGAAAGCCGGGCGCCCCTTGGTGCGCGCTGCTTGCGCCGCTTTCGACCGCTATCTGCACAAGGGCGAGATGCGGCACTCGCGGGCGGTCTGAACAAACAAAGCCCGGCGCCTTTGCAGGCGCCGGGCTTGATCAGCAAAACCGGTCAGAAGCGATAGCCGAAGCCGGTGCCGAAGATCCAGGGGTCGAGACTGGCCTTGGCCTTGACCTGCCCGACGGCAGTGCCGAGGGTGACGTCGGTCTCGAGAAACAGTTTCTTGACGTCGACATTGAAGTACCAATTGCCGGTCAGATGCACATCTGCGCCGACCTGCAAGGCCCCGCCCACATTGTCGCTATAGTGAGTGCTGTAGACGATCGGCGAGGTGCTGCCCTTCACGCCGTAGAAGAAGGTGTAGTTGATGCCGGCGCCGACATAGGGATTGATGGCGCTCTGCGGCAGGAAATGCCATTGCGCGGTCAGGGTCGGCGGCAGCAGGCGGACCGAACCCAGCGGCACGGTGCCGGCGATCGAGCCTACGTCCTTGACGTTGTGATAGGTCACCGCGGCGATCAACTCGGCCGACAGGTTGGGGGTGAAGAAATAGGTGCCGTCGAGCTCCGGCACCACATTGTTGGATTCATGGGCCGTCCCGTGAATCACCGAAATCGACGAAGAGGTCTGCGGGTCGACGTCGATGGCGCGGGCTCGAATCAGGATCGAGCCGGCCTGGAAGCCAGCGTTGGTGTCGTCCGCCTGGGCAGTGGGAGCCAAGGCCAGCAGGCAGGCCCCGGCGATGCCGATCAGCATTTTATGGTTCATCGTAAATTCCTTGTTCCAAGCGCCATTGCGGCGTCGCACAAGAAATTCACCCGCCCAGGGCCGAGGAACTTTGATTCGCATCAAATTTAGTGTTGTTCTTACCGCACTGCGGCAAATATATCCCTCAGGGCCGCGCGCTGTATTTTTCCCGACGCCCCGACCGGCAGGCGCTCGAACAGCCGCAGCCAGACCCGGCCGATGGAAGGATCGATCTCGGCCTGAATTGCCGCCACCAGGGCGGAGCGGTCGGCGGCCGGGTCGGGCACGACGGCGATGCAGATCTCCTCGAATCCCTGGGCGCCGGGAATCGAGGTCACCACCACTTCCCTCA
>Ga0213872_10000877_pt1 | contig 21747 bp, 22 predicted proteins | sample VelepicomBERX_R2_FD_160071 | JGI IMG/M metagenome (GOLD analysis project Ga0213872, IMG submission 160071) | Rhizosphere microbial communities from Vellozia epidendroides in rupestrian grasslands, the National Park of Serra do Cipo, Brazil - RX_R2 | ecosystem: Host-associated > Plants > Roots >...
GCAGCGATGTCGGTCGTGCAGTTTAGCCAGGCACCGGGTGAAGTGGAGCTGGTGGCGTCCAAGGTCGCAGGCGAAATCAAATCGCCGGCTGACTTCAAGGGCCGCAGCCTCGGTGTGACGGGCCTTGGTTCCTCGACCAATTTCCTGACCCAATACCTCGCCACCGTCAATGGTGTGAAGACGGGTGAATTCTCGGTGCTGCCGGTCGGTGCGGGCACCACCTTTATCGCTGCCATCAAGCAAAACCGCATTGATGCTGGTATGACGACGGAGCCGACGGTATCGCATCTCCTGAAGACGGGTGAGGCGAAGATCCTGATCGACATGCGTACGCCCGAAGGCACGACCAAGGCGCTGGGTGGCCTCTACCCGGCGGCCTGCCTCTATATGCCGACTGCGTGGGTCAACAGCCACCGCGACCAGGTGCAAAAGTTGGCCAATGCTTTCGTGAAGACCATGAAGTTCATCAACACACATAGCGCCGAAGATATCGCCAGCTGGATGCCGGCTGATTACTTTGCAGGTGACCGCCCAGCCTATGTGGCAGCGTTGGCGGGTGGTAAAGCGATGTTCACACCCGATGGCCGCATGCCGGCCGGCGGCCCACAGACCGTGCTGAAGGTACTCGATGCCTTCGACAAGAACGTGCAAGGCAAGACCATCGACCTCGCCAAGACCTACACCACGGAATTCGTGGCTGCGGCCAAGTAAGCGATACAGGCCCGCCTTGGCGGGCGCTCGCGGCACGCATTCATACCGCATGTTTTAAGGCAATTCGACATGACAGAGACAGTTGCAGCTGGCGCGCCTGTAGGCGCGCCACCGAAAAGCGATCAGGACGCGCTGGCGATCGAACTGAGCGGCGTCACCCGCCGCTTCGTGAGCCCCGAGGGCAAGGTGATCCCCGCCTTGCGTGATTTCAATCTACAGGTACGGCGCGGCGAATTCGTCGCCGTGGTTGGCCCGACGGGTTGCGGCAAATCGACCACGCTGGGGCTGATCACGGGCCTTGCCAAACCCAGTGCGGGCACCGTCAAGGTCTACGGCCAGCCGGTCGAGGGCATTGACCCGCGTATTGGTTTCGTCTTCCAGGCCGATGCCGTATTCCCTTGGCAAAGCGTGCTGCAGAACGTTGCGGCTGGCCCCTTGTTCCGTGGCGAGCCCAAGGAGCAGGCGCTCGCCAAGGCACGCGACTGGGTGCGCCGCGTGGGGCTCGCGGGTTTCGAATCGCATTACCCGCACCAACTGAGCGGTGGGATGCGCAAGCGCGTCGCACTGGCCCAGACCTTCATCAACGAGCCCGAAATCCTCTTGATGGACGAACCCTTCTCGGCGCTCGACGTGCAAACACGGGCGCTGATGCAGGATGAGCTCTTGCAGCTCTGGTCGGGTAACCGGGCCTCGGTGGTATTCGTCACCCACGATATCGAAGAAGCCATCGGTCTCGCCGACCGGGTGTTTGTGCTGACCAAGGGTCCGGCGACGGTGAAGTGCGTGTACGACATCGACCTGCCGCGCCCGCGCAACCTGTCCGAAGCCCGCTATTCGCCGCGCTTTGTCGAGCTGTCGCGGCAGATCTGGCGCGACTTGCAGTCCGAAGTCACGTTGTAAGAACCCGATTGAAAGCCCCATCATGAATGCAGAAGCAAGCAGTCCTGTGCAGGACGAAATCGCGCGAATCGAGCGCGATGCCAAGCAGGCCGTCAAGCGGCGCTGGCAACTGGTCTATTTCCTCCGCATCGCCATCCTGGTCGCCATTCTGGGCGGGTGGGAACTGGCCGGTCGCATGAAATGGATCGACCCCTTCTTCTACTCGATGCCGTCCGATATCTGGGGCCAGCTGCATACCTGGTTTACGGAAGGCACGGCACAAGGCCCGCTGTGGCAGCAGGTGCTGGTGACGCTGGAAGAAACCACCTACGGTTTCTTGATCGGCTCGGTGCTCGGCGTCATCTGCGGCATTGTGCTGGGGCGTAATCGCTTCCTGGCCGACGTGTTTAGCATCTATATCAAGGTCGCCAATTCGATTCCCCGTGTGGTGCTGGGCTCGATCTTCATCATTGCGCTGGGTCTTGGCATGGCGTCCAAGGTCGCGCTGGCGGTGGTGATGGTGTTCTTCGTCGTGTTCGCCAATGCCTTCCAGGGCGTGCGCGAAGCTGACCGTAACCTCTTGTCGAATGCCTACATCCTCGGTGCCTCGCACCGTCAGGTCACGTTCTCGGTGGTCGTCCCGTCAGCCATGAGCTGGATTCTCGCGAGCCTGCACGTCAGCTTCGGCTTCGCCCTGGTGGGCGCAGTGGTCGGCGAGTTCCTCGGTTCACGCCAGGGTATCGGCCTGATGATTGCAACCGCACAGGGTTCGTTCAATGCGGCCGGTGTTTTTGCCGCGATGATCGTGCTCGCGGTCGTCGCCCTCGCCGCCGAGTACCTGCTGACTCACCTCGAAAACATTCTGCTCAAGTGGCGGCCGCCGCAGTTTATGGAACAGGGCCACTGAGATACAGCGTTGTGGAAGCGTGACATGGCGCCCTACGAAAGTAGGGCGTTTTTTTATGGTGCCGGTGTCGTCGGGAAGCGCAGCGTCACCACCGTGCCGGTGCCGCTTGCCGGGTCGCTCAGCGTGAGTGCGATGCCGAAGCTGAGTGCAATCTCGCGCACAATGGCGAGCCCCAGGCCGCAACCGGGCAGGTCCTCGCCATGCAGGCGATAGAAGCGGTCGAACACCTTGTCGCGTTCTGCTGGGGCGATGCCAGGGCCATTGTCTTCGACCGTGAGCACGATGCCCCCTTCGGCGGATCGCGCCACGCGCACGGTGACCATACCCCCCGCAGGCGTGTAGCGCAGGGCGTTGTCGACCAGGTTGCTGAGCAGGATATTGAGCTGATGATGCGTACCTTGCACCGGCAATGGGGATTGCGTGCCTTCATAGCCCAGGTCGATCTGCTTTTCGCTAGCCACCAGCGCAAGGTCTTCCAGTACGCGTTGGATGACGTCGGCGAGGTCCACCGTCTGGAGGGCGGACGGCTGCAGCATGCGTGCATCGGCCTCGGTATAGGCCAGGAGCTGCGCAACCAGTCGCATGCTGCTGCGTAGGCCTTGGCGCAGGGCCGTCAGCGCGGCATCCTTTTCGGCAAGGTCGGGCTGGCGCAGGGCATAGCTGACCTGAGTATTGAACACGGTCAACGGCGTGCGCAGCTGGTGCGAGGCATCGGCAATAAAGCGATCGTGCTCGACCACCTGCCCGCGCAGCCGGTTTACATAGTCATTGATGGCGGCCACCAAGGGGCGCAGTTCCGATGGCATGGGTCCCGCTTCGAGCGGCTCCAGCATGCCAGGGTGGCGCTGCAGCACGCGGTCGCGCAGCACCAGCAGAGGGCGAAGCGCCAGGCGCAGTGCGACGACGATCAAGACCGTGGCGGCGGTCAGAATAAACAGATGGTCACCCGCCGACTGCTGCCAGATCAGCCGCGCCAGCGCGTCGCGTGCATGTTTGGTCTGGCCGACTTCGATCAGCACCGATGGGGCATTGGGGGCAGAGTAGACTGGCTGGGCAAAGGCGACGACATGGATCGACTCGTCGCGCATCCGGCTTTCAAAGAAGATACCGCGCTCAGGCTGCACCGCTAGCCGGGGCGGTGCCATCTCGGCATAGCCCGACAGCAGCGTACCGCTCGGGTCGCTGACGCGGTAGAACACCTGATCGTGCTCGGTCGCGCCGATGCCGGAATCGAATAGCTCCAGCGCGGCAGGAGGGATATTGATGGTGAAGCCTTCTTCGCCGTAGCTCACCTGCTCGGCGATCATCCGTGCCGAGCCCATCAACTGACTTTCCTGCACCAGTTTGGCAAGGCCAATGGCGCGCCAGTAGCTAAGACCGACGTCGAGCGTAGCGAGCAGCGCCAGCGGCACGATGGTCCAGACCAGTAGTTTGGCGCGCAGACTCTTGAGTCGCATGCGGTATCGTTAGGGTTGTTCTTGCGGCTTGAGGATATACCCCAGCCCACGCAGGGTGATCACCGACGCGCTGCTGCCTTCCAGCTTCTTGCGAATGCGGTGGACATAGACTTCGATGGCGTCGCTCGACACGTCTTCATTGAGCGCGAACAAGGAGGCCGCCAGTGCCTCTTTCGACATGGTGCGGCCGGCGCGGCCGATCAGGGCTTCGAGCAAGGCTTGTTCGCGCGGCGTGAGTGAGAGGAACTGCCCGGCGACCGTGAACTCGCGGGTGACCGAGTCGTAAGCGAGGTCACCGCAGCGAATCAATGGAATCGCCTGCCCCTGGGCACGCCGCAAAAGGGCGCGGATGCGAGCTTCGAGTTCGGCCAGCTCGAATGGTTTGGCGAGGTAGTCGTCAGCCCCCAGGTCGAGGCTGTCGACGCGGGCCTTGAGACTCGTGTTGGCGGTCAGCACCAGTACAGGCACGGCACTACCTTGGCTTCGCATGCGTTTGAGCACTGCATGGCCGTCGATTCCTGGCAAACCCAGGTCGAGGATCACGAGATCGTAGCTCTCAGTCCGCAGGATCAGATCGGCATGGTTGCCGTCCTGCACGCTGTCGATGCTGTAGCCGTCCTTCTTGAGTGCCTTGGCAAGCCAGAGCGCGAGGTCGGGGTTGTCTTCAACGAGCAGGATGCGCATGGTTGGCCGATAGTCCGATAAGTGCCCGATTATCGGCCAAAGCCGGTTGCCGGGCTAGGCAAACAATGCGCCTGCTGCGTCCATGGCCTGCGGGTCGTTGAGCACATCGCCCGGCCGATTACCCATAGCTACCACCGCGCCATGAAAGCGCATATGGAGGTAGTTGGCGGTGAGCTGCAGCGATTGGACCAAAGGCGCAGCCACGGCACGGTCATCGTCGCTGACGGTTGTGAGTACCGACAGCGATTTGCCGGCCATGCGCGCCTTGAATTGTACGTCCGGCAGGCGCATCCAGGCACTCCAGTAGTCGAGGTAGCGCTTGGCATCGGCGGGGACGCTGTACCAGTAGAGCGGCAGCACGAACACGAGGTGATCCGCATCGAGCGTGCGTTGCAGCAGTTCGGCCTCAACACCGGTCGGCATGACATAGGTCTGCGTTGCATGGTGGCGAATGTCGAGGAAGGGCGGCAGCGGGTAGTCAGGCAAGTAAAGCCATTCTTGCCTGGCGCTGGCCGGCAGCGATGCGGCAGCATGGCGGGCCAGTTGTGCCGTATTGCCGTCCTGGCGTGCACTACCCAGCAAAAAGAGATAAGACGTGTGCGATGTCATGGCATGAGCCCCTCGGTTGGATGACGTGCGGGCAGAATAGGGAGGTGGGGCAAGCTCGACAAACGAGAAGTTATGCGATTCAGATTAGCTTGGCTAAACTGACGCGATGTCCCGCCCCATCGCGCTCACCCATGCTCCCTTAGGCGCCCTGCGCGCATTCGAATCGGCCGCGCGGCTCGGCAGCTTCAAGGCGGCTGCCGCCGAATTGTTTGTCACGCCGGCGGCGATAAGCCATCAAATATTGGCGCTGGAGGGCTATCTCGGCACTGTGCTGTTCGAGCGGCTCAATCGCGCCGTGCGCCTCACGCCGACGGGCTCGGTACTTGCCCAGGAGGTGTCGGCCGCATTCGCCCGGATCGACATCGCTTTGCAAACAGCAGCCCCGAGCCATGCACGGCTACGCAACCGCTTGGTGATCAGCGCCGTACCCACCTTCGCCTCGCGCTGGCTGGCGCCCCGCCTGCATCGTTTTCATGCGCAGCACCCTGAGATTAACCTGCGCTTGTCGGCATCCGAAGTCGTGATCGACCTGGCGCATGACGACGAAGTCGACGTGGCGCTGCGTTACGGCCCTGGCCCCTATGCGGACCTGCACGCCGAATTGCTCTGGCCGGCCGACCCGGTGGTGCCGGTGTGCAGCCCCGCATTGCTAACCCGCCTACCCGCCGAGTTGGCCTTGCTCGATGGCCCACCCGATATTCCTCTGCTGCGCGTGGCTTTGCCGCAGGTCGCTGGACGAGCGGCCGATGGGCAGTCTGACAATGTCTGGACGGTCTGGTTGGCTGCCGCACGCTGCAATGTACCGTCGCTGTGGGCTGCTGCAGCATCAGGTCCTCTTTTCAGCACAACGCTGCTGGCGATCGAAGCGGCCGTGGCTGGGCGTGGCATCGCGCTTTCACCCACCGCCCTGGTGGCGGAAGACTTGGCTGCCGGCCGATTGGTACGTTGGGGCAGCATGAGCGTACCCGATACCAATGCACACTGGTTGCTCTGCCGTAAGGACAAAGTCAACTGGCCGGCCGTGCAAACCTTCAGGGCTTGGATCAAGGCTGAGCTGGCCCACACCACGGTAGACTCGTAACGCGGCGCGTCGTCATCCGGCGACCGTCGGGTTCGGTCCGAGATACGCTTGCAACTGCTGCATCAGAAAGTCGCGCAGCCGAATGACGGCGGGTGAGAGCGACAGGCGATGGGGGCACACCAGGTAAAGCGGGGTGGCTTCGGTCTGGTATGCCGGCAGCAGCGGCAGCAAATGGCCGGCACGCAGATCGGCCAACACATCCAGACGCGATTTATAGGCAATGCCCTGGCCGGCAACAGCCCAGCGCCGCACCACTTCGCCGTCATCGCTGGTATGGCGGCCGCTCACGGTGACAACATGGGTCTCGGCTTCGCGCAGAAAGCTCCAGCGGCTATGTATCTGATCGCCGAGCACCAGCCGCAGGCAGTTGTGCCGGCGCAAGTCCGTCGGCGTCGCGGGCTCGCCGTGCTGGGCCAGGTAGGCGGGCGAGGCGCATAGCACGCGTCGGTTATCGGCCACGAGTGGCAAGGCCACGAGGCCGGAATCGGCCGGTACGCCATAGCGCAGGGCGACATCGACAGGCTGGCGGTAGAGGTCGGCAATGCGGTCGCTGACGCGTAGCTGCAACGCAAGTGCAGGGTGCTGTGTCTGAAAGACGTCAAGCCAGGGCAGCAACACATGCCGCCCAAGGTCGGAGGGCAAGGAGACGGTCAAGTTGCCCGTGATCGCCGCCTTGTCTGCCGCCAGGACATCGCGCCCGGCGGTGAGTGCCGCAAGGCTGCTGCGCGCATGTACCAGATAGCGTTCACCATCCACCGTCAGGCGCAGGCTGCGTGTCGAGCGCACCAGCAGCAGGGTACCCAGTTCCTTCTCCAGCCGCTTGAGCGCTGCGCTTGCGACAGCCGGCGTTAGATCAAGCTCGCGCGCTGCGGCCGAGAGGCTACCGCAATCGGCTGCGCTTACGAACACCTGCAAGTCGTCGAAGCGAATCATGGGTGGCTCTGATTTTCAATATTGTGTTGAAACTGATTCCGATTTTAGCGTCTTTTTCGTCGGTTCAACTCGGTCCATTATGCGCCCATCGGCAATCGGCCGACCTATTCACTCTCAGGAGTCGCGCCATGATCGTAGAAATCGCCCTGTTCGCCATCCATGCAGGCCAGCAAGCCGTGTTTGAAGCCACCTGGCGCGAGATCGGTCCGGTCCTGGCGCGCCAGCCGGGCTATCGCAGCCATCGCTTTGGCCGTCAGGCTGAAGACGAGACGCGCTATGTGTTGGAGGTTGATTGGGACAGTCTTGGCGCGCACCAGGCCTTCATGGCCCACGCCGATTTCGAACCTTTCGTGGCGACCTTTCGGCACATGCTGCGTGAACAAGCCTCTGTCTTCCATTTTGCGCCTACGGTCGCCTGATCGAACAACCTATTCTCAAGGATTCAAACCATGAAAGCTGTCGCCTATTTTCAAAACTTCCCTATCGACCATGCGGAGTCGCTGCTTGATGTCACCCTACCGGAGCCCACGCCGGGCGAGCACGATCTCTTGGTTGAAGTGAAGGCCGTTTCGGTCAACCCGGTGGACTACAAGATTCGCGCAGGCGTCGCACCGGCTGCCGGCGAAGCCAAGGTGATCGGCTGGGATGCGACCGGCGTGGTTCGTGCCGTGGGTGCCAAGGCCAGCCGCTTCAAGGTGGGCGATCGCGTCTGGTATGCCGGCGCGCTGAACCGCGCAGGCAGCAACAGCGAGCTGCAGGTGGTGGATGAGCGCCTGGTCGGCCATATGCCGACTACGCTCGATTTTGCACAGGCCGCTGCGCTGCCGCTGACCGCCATTACCGCGTGGGAGCTGCTGTTCGATCGTCTGCAGGTACTCGACAACGACGCCGCGAGCGGCAAGTGCATCCTGATCGTGGGCGCTGCCGGCGGGGTGGGGTCCATCCTGGTGCAGCTTGCACGCCAGCTGACCGGCCTGACGGTGATCGGCACTGCATCGCGCAGCGAGACGCAAGCGTGGGTCAAGGAACTCGGTGCTCACCACGTGATCGACCATACCCAGCCCCTGGCGCAGGAACTGCAGCGCATCGGCCTGCCGAGCGTGGACTATATCGCGGGCCTCAACCAGACCGACCGCCACTATGACCAGATGGTCGAAGCGATTGCGCCGCAAGGCAAGATTGCGCTGATCGACGACATTGAGCCCATCGACGTGCGCAAGCTCAAGCGCAAGAGCGTGTCGCTGCACTGGGAGTTGATGTTCACCCGTTCGCTCTACAGCACGGCCGACATGGTCAGGCAGCATGAACTGTTGAACCGCGTGGCCGAGCTGGTCGACGCGGGTACCTTGCGCACCACCGTAGCGGCCCATTTCGGCACCATCAATGCCGCCAACCTCAAGCGTGCCCATGCACTGCTGGAGAGCAATACCGCCAAGGGCAAGATCGTGCTGGAAGGGTTCTAAGTCCAGCCACGGGGCAGGCGAGATGCCTGCCCCGCATCACTGTCTTCGCTCGTACGCCTGCCCACCTGTGGACCCGACCATGTTGCAACTGACCCCTGCCCATCTCACGCTCATTACCATCGACCTCTCATTCCATGTCGCTGCCAGCGCCGTGGTCCAGCATGTGCTGGCCGAGCATGGTGTGGAGACCAGCGAAATTCGTGTGCCGCATGAACGAGCCTTTGAACTGCTTGCCCAGGGCGGGGGCGATATGCTCTGCGCCGCCTGGCTGCCGGGCAGCCATGGCGCTTATCTGGCGCCTTTCGCCCATGAAGTCGATCAGCTGGCCGTCCTGTATACCCCCTATGCCCTGTGGGGTGTGCCCGACTATGTGCCGATGACTGAGGTGGCCAGTCTGGCCGATCTGGCCAAGCCGGAGATTGCAGCCCGCATGCAAAAGCGCATTCAGGGTATTGGCCCCGGCGCGGGAATCAGTCGATTCTCGCGCGAGATCATGGCGCGCTATAGCCTGGAGTCACAGGGTTACCATTTTGAGAACGGGACACTGGATGACTGCGTACAGGCATTCGAAGGTGCAGTGGCCGAGCAGCGCTGGGTGGTGGTGCCGCTCTGGCATCCACAGTATCTACACTGGCAACATCGCATCCGTGCCCTGCAGGACCCGGAAGGTCTGTTGCGCGGCGAGGACCAGGCGACCCTGCTGTTACGTCGTGCCAGCCGCACCAAGCTGCCCGAGGCCGCGCGGGCGGCGCTGCAAGCGCTACAACTGGGCAATCCTGCCATCACCATGCTTGATCATCTCACCGAGCGCATGCGTCTCACACCCCATGCCGCAGCGGCAAGGCTGTTCGCGAGTGACTCAGAGCTTCCCTAGCGCGCGGCGAGCAGCCCGAGCATTGAGGCTTTCAGCGTCGCGGCCGCCCGGCTATTGCAGGCCAGCTTGCGGAAGATGCTTTCCATATGCGTCCTCACGGTTGAGGGGCTGAGGCCCAGTAGCCGTGCGGCTTCCTTGTTGCTGTGGCCATGGCTGATCGCTTGCAGCACTTCGCGCTCGCGGGTGCTGAGCAGGGATGGCGCCGGCTCGGCGGGTGTTGCGACAGGGGCGTAGTTGGCCCACTGTGCATGGCCCAGCAGCGCCACCGTTGCGGCATCGAGCCGGCCGGCGGTGCTATCCGCCTGCAGTTGGGCCAGCGCGGCTGCATCGTCCATCGCCGCACGCCAGGGCCTTTCCCTGCGCAGTGCCACCCAGGCACAGGCGACTGGCAATACCCTGTAGGGCGCGGGCATCGTCGCTTCGCGCGCCGAACGGAAGTACCCGGAGCCATCAAGCCGTTCATATGCATGCGAAGCCAGGTCGACTTCCGTTGCCAGAGCTGGGGTCAACGCCGCCGCCCGGGCCGTCCAATAGGGGCCTAGGCGTACGCTCTCCCAATCGCGGGCGCTGAGCCGGCCGGCCTGGTTCCAGACATGATTGGGTACGGCGACGCGACCCAGACTGTGCAGCAGGGCCGCTCGGCCCAATGCTGCCTGGATGTCGGCGGGTAGGCCCAGTCCCGCGCCCAGCTTGCGTGCTACTTCGGCCACGGTGCGCGAGTAGCCGGTGAGCCAGGGCAGCTTGAGTTCGATGGTATCGGCAAGCAGGGTGAGATCGACCCGATGCGCGGGCTCGGCGAGCGGTGTGGTATCCGCCGTACTCGCTAGCGCCTGGTCGTCCAGCCAGGTTGCGGCATGGGCACGCACGATCGTCACAAGGGTACGTGGGTAGACCACGTCGGCTCGCGTTTCCAGCAGCGTCAGGGCCTGCGTGAGCCCATATTCGCGCTGCAAAATCTCCAGGTCGCCGGCCAGCACGGCCAGTTGGGTCGGCAAGGGCAACTGGTCTCCCGCCAGACCACGCGGGTGGCCCTGTCCGTCCCAACGTTCGAACAGGCACTGGATCGCGTCGGTGACGCCGGGCGAGAGACCTAGCGCGGCCGTGATCACCGCCGACACTTCGCAGTGGATATGCGACAGGTTACTTGCGTGTGCTGCCATGTCGGATGCCGGTACACGCAGCCCCATATCGGCAGGCCGCAACGCCAGCATTGCGTGCCGCCCCGCGACGTCGTCGTCCATCACCTCAGCGATCTCGCTGGCATTGGCGGTACAGCCCACCCAGCGTAGCAGCGCCACCTGCCGTGCGTCGCGCGTGGTGGCCGCATCTAGATCCAACGTAGCCGCAAGGCGCTCCACGAGCCGCGAGACCCGCATCGAATGTCCGAACGGCTGGCCCATGCTCATATCGCCCATATAGGCCAGCAGAGGCAGCATGTCGGCAACCGCGATTTGTTCAGACATGGCCAAGGCGCCTGCGTGCATGGTTGGCGGTGACGGCATCGGATATCCGACCGATACCGCATTTCCGGCAGGTCGATATGATGGGCCCATCGCTTGAACCACTCGATTGAACACTGATCTTCACGGGAGCACTTCCATGTTCGGACTCACTTCGCTCGGCGCTGTCCACACCGCCATCAGCCTCGTCGCCTTGCTGGCAGGCACCGTTGCATTACTACGCGATCGCGCCATCGACCCCGGCAACCGGCTCGGCCAACTCTATATTGCCACCACGGTACTGACCTGCGTGACGGCCCTGGGTATCTTCCAGCACGGCGGTTTCGGCAAACCCCATGCACTCGCCCTCATCACGTTGGTGACGCTTGGCGTGGCCTGGATTGCTGGGCAGTCTAACGTGTTTGGCGCCCGCGGGCGTGCCATCGCGGTCGTGAGCTATTCTGCCAGCTACCTGTTCCACTGGATTCCGGCGATCACCGAAACCAGTACTCGCCTGCCGTTGGGCAAGCCGCTGCTGGCGAGCCCTGAAGACCCTGCGCTGAAAGCTGCCACGGCCGGGCTGCTGGCGCTCTTCGTGATTGGTGCCACGCTGCAGGTCAAGGCGCTGCGCAAGCGCTGAAGCATCGAAGGTTGTCAGGATGCCTGCGCGGCCGGTGTCTGCGTGGGGGGCGCTGACTCAGGGAAAGCCGAAGGGTACTGAGTGCGATACCAATCTCGCACGTCTTCGTGACTCAGGCCAAAGAACTCGCGGGAGCGCGGCACCAGCAGGAAACCGAAGGCGAAGACCATCGCGGATAAGCCGAAGGCGGTGTAGACCGTTGAGACCGGCCAGTGCAGCAGCGCGATGCCGGCGATAGCGGGGCCAATCATGTTGGCGATCTGCGTGCACATCTGGCTGACGGCGGTGAGCCGCACGCGGAAGTCGGGTGGCACGGCCAGCGCGCGATGGGTGACACCGACCAGCGACATCGACGTATTGGCCACGCCGGCGATCCAGAAAGCGCACAGCAGGATATACGGGCTGCTCACCTGCCCTGCGAGCGCCAGCGCAATGCCTTCGGTGGCCGCAGCCCAGATGCGGATATGATAGCGGCCAAAGCGCTGTACGAGCCGGTCGGAGAGCCCCAGTGCGCCTGCCAGCATGCCGATCGACAACGCCGCCTCACAGGCCCCGAGCCAGCCACCCGATAGATTGAGCGATTTCACCTTCAGCGCCATGAACATGGTGAAGCCGGGGCCGATGAAGATCCAGACCAGGAAGTTGACCAGCGTCCAGCCGCGCTCCAGGGGGACCGTCCACTTGGCGATCAGCCCGGCGCGCATATCGGTCTTCCATTTGGCGAAGCCGCCCGCACGGCGCGCGGATGTGCGTGATGGCGGAATGCCGCGTGCCACGGTGGCCGACAGCAGCGTCAGTAGAAAGTAGAGCCAAAGCGTCGCCGCCGTGCCGCCTGCTGCCAGCACGCCCCCCGCAATGGCAGGGCCCGCCAATCGGCCCATCGATTGCACCAGCTTTTGCAGTCCGATTGCGCGAGGTAGGTGCTCGGCGGGCTCCAGCTCCACCGGAATGGTCATCTGCGAGGCATCGACGAAAGTACGGGCCATCAACATCATGACGCCTGCCACGATCAACAGCCCGATGTGGTACTGATGCGTGCTGGCCAGTAGGGCCAACATCAATGCGGGTACGGTCAACGCCGTCTGGCCAAAGACGATCTGTGAGCGTTTAGAAAAGCGGTCGCCGAAGGGGGATAGGACAGGGGCCAGCAAGAGGCTGACGATGGCGAGCGTGATACCGTAGATCGCCAGATCCTTCGCGCCGCCGGTGGTGGCGATCCACCAGGGTACCGCTACTGCGCTGGCCATCTGGGCGACCAGGTCCAACGCCTCACTCGCCAGTACCCGCTTGTAGGCGTAGCTGACGACCGCCCACTTCTCCATCAATTCCTTCAGCATGTTTCCTCACGATGCGGGGTCATGTCGGCCCCGCTATTCTTGCTTTGTTGTTCAAATTCAATTTACAGCGCGTCTACCGGCCTCACAGACAACCCTTGCGCATCAAACTGGGGTCGCCAAACAGCCGCTCGCGCAAGGTCACGCTACGCGACGCGCCGTCGCAGAGGAAGCCCGGCCCGTTCGCTCGCACCTGCGCGGCATGCCGTAAGGTGGCGCTGTCGGTGTAGAAGGGTGGGTTGGCGAGCGGCAGTCCGACTTTGGCCGATTCTTCGATCAGGATCTGCAAGTACTCGGTCATGTGCGCTGCGGTATAGGTATTGGTGTCGTGAAAGGTCGCCACCACCGGGATCACATCACCGTCGATAGGGAGCTTGCCTTCGGCCCGCGCTTGCGCCACCAGTTCGAGCTCATGGTGCAAATGGCTACGGCGACGCAGGCTGATGTTCCAGCCGTAAATCTTACCGTCGTTGGCGCTGAGATCCGTCAGGACCATGCCCAAGCCTACCTGGCGATAGGTCGCCAGCGTGCTGTCGTTGAACTCCCAATCCGGCGGCCTCACCACGCCAGCGTCTTGTCCGCATTGCGCCGCGATCGCCTGTTTGCCCGCATTCAGTGACTCGACCAACTCCGCTTCGGGCATCTTGGTGTGCGGGATATGCCCGCGTGGTGTACCTGAATGCACGGCCAGTAAATGGCCCTCCTGACAGGCTTCGTGCATCAACGCCTGGCCCGCCGGGCTACCGCCATGATCTATATGCGCGGTTTGCACGAAAAAGATCGCCTTGATGTTGGGCGTGTAGGGGTTGTCTTTCAGCTGCTGCCGGATATGGCTGGTCGGCGCGCTGGACCAAAGACTCGGGCCATCGTCGAACGTCAGCATGAAGCGCACAGGTGGCGCGTCGGCGAATACAGCGCCGGCGAGTGCCAGGGCGGCCAGCGCCCGCAGCGCGAGCGAGGCGGTGCGGGTGGTGAGATCGTGTAGCGGAATCGGCATGGTGCGTCAGCGTGGAAGTGAACGGTGGAAAAGAATCGATTTCGCGTAAAATTACGCCATTCGCATTGAAACGACCGCCGTACGCAATGACTTTACGATTTTCCATCGCACAGTGGGCTGCCTGGGCGCCGGGTTTGACTGACGCGGCCGCATGGCGTGCTTGGCTTGCCGCGCCCGTGGCCCTGCCGGTCGAAGGCACGCCGGCACTGGCCGAGATGCCCGCGATGATGCGCCGTCGTGTCGATCGCTTGGGCCGGGTGGCCTTGCAAGCAGCCTACTGGGGGCTGGGTGACACCCGCGAGTGCCCCATCGTATTCGCCTCGCGTTACGGGAGCATTGGTCGCTCCATCGAGCTTTTGCAACAGCTGGCAGCAGAAGACACGGTGTCGCCGACCGGTTTCAGCATGTCGGTGCACAACGCCATCGCCGCACAGTTTTCCATCGCTCGGCAGGACGCCGGCAATTATACCGCCGTCGCGGCGGGTGACGAGACAGTCGAAGCGGCATTTACCGAAGCGATAGGTTTGCTGGCCGACGGCGCAAGCTCGGTCCTCGTGGTGTTCTACGACGAACCGCTGCCCGAAGCGCTGCGTGGGCCGATCGGCATGCTCGATTTTGCGCGGGCTTGGGCCTGCCGCATCGAACCCGCGACGCACGGCGGCATCAGCGTGTCATCCAGGGCTGCGGGGGCGGCGGCGGCGTCCGTGCTACCCGCCGACTTGGCGGTACTCCGTTTTCTGGTGTCCGATGAGCCTGAACTGCTGCGCGTCGCCACGCCGCGCGCATGGCATTGGTGTCGGCATGCTTGAGTGGCTTGATCGCATTTGGCGTACATTTGGTACTGCTATTTCGTTCGCGGTGTTCGGCTTGTCCTGCCTCTTGTTGGCGGTTTGCGTCTTTCCCTGCCTATACCTGGTCGTTCGCGAGCCGGTGCGTCGATCGCGCGTAGCGCGTCGTTCGGTGCATTTAGGGCACCGCTTCTTCATTGGCCTGATGCGCTGGTTTGGTTTGCTGACCTACGAAATCAGAGGCGCGGAAAAACTCAGGCGCGAGGGTTTGCTGATTCTTGCCAACCACCCGACGCTGATCGATGCCGTCTTTTTGATCGGGCTGGTGCCCAACGCGAATTGCGTCGTCAAGGCGAGTCTTGCGCGCAATTTTTTCACTCGCGGGCCGATCCGCGCAGCGAACTACATCAGCAACGACTCGGGTGCCGGTTTGGTGGGCGACTGCGTGGCCTCGTTGAAGATGGGCGATAACCTCGTGATGTTCCCCGAAGGCACCCGTACCCGGCAGGGCGAGCCGATGTGCCTGCAACGCGGCGCCGCCAATATCGCGCTACGCGGCCCTTGCGATATCACGCCTGTTACCATTCGCTGTGAACCGATTTCGCTGACCAAAGGTGCGCCCTGGTGGCGCGTACCGACCCGGCCCATGCATTTTACGATCGAAGTGGGCGACGACATACCCGTCGCCGGCTTTCTGGCGCATGCAGAGGGCAAGCTGCCGCTTGCCGCGCGTCGCTTGACCGACCATCTGCATACCTACTTTACTCAGGAGCAACCCATCCATGCAGTCGCTTGAACAGGAAATCAAAGTACTCCTGATCGAATCCCTGAATCTTGAAGACCTCACGCCGGATGAGATCGACCCCGAAGCCGCTTTGTTCGTCGATGGCCTGGGCCTCGATTCGATTGATGCGCTGGAGCTGGGCCTCGCGCTGCAGAAGCGCTACGGTGTGACGATGGCGGCCGACGCGGCAGAAACCCGTGCACATTTCAGCAGCATTCGCGCGCTGGCGGCTTTTGTCGCCGCATCGCGCAAGGCGTGATGCAGCGCGTTGCCGATCGATCGAGCCTGCGTGTAGCCCTTTCGCTGTATCGATGACGATGGCCCGAACTAAATCGCTGCGGCTCTTGGTGCTCGGCATATTGACGGTCGCCTACCCGGTGCTCGTCTATGTCGGCCTGGGGCGCGTCGCGCCACGCTATCTGGCCGTGTTGCTCGCCGCGATGGCGCTTGGCCGCGCGCTCGCCACGCGAGAGCGCGTCTGGCTGGTCGCGGCAGCCGGTGCGCTGCTGCTCGCCGGCGTGACGGCCTTTGCGAATCAAGCCCTGCCGCTCAAGCTCTACCCAGTATTGGTGAATGGCCTGTTGCTCACGGTGTTCGCCACCAGTCTCTTTCACCCGCCGAGTGTGATCGAGCGACTGGCACGCCTGCGCGAGCCAGATCTCCCTGCAGCCGGCGTGGCCTATACCCGGCGGGTGACGCAAGTTTGGTGTGGGTTCTTCGCCTTCAATGGCAGCATCGCGCTCGCAACGGCGGTCTGGGCCAGTGAGGCCACTTGGGCGCTCTACAATGGCCTGATCAGCTATGCACTGATCGGCTGTCTGTTTGGCGGGGAGTGGTTGGTACGCCGCCGCGTGAAGGCAAGGATGGTCCATGACTGACTTCATCGCGCTCGAAGACTTGCTGGCACGGGGAAGGGCCAGTGATACGGTTGTCGCCTACCAGGGAGATCAAGCGCTGGACTTTGCCGCTTTTGCCTTGCAGGTCGCGGGCTGGCAAACGGCCTTTCGCGCGGCCGGCGGTCGGCGCTGGGCACTGTATTTCAACGATACCGCGACTTTCGCCGCCGCCTTGCTGGGCGCCTGGCATGCCGGCGTTTGCGCCTATTTGCCCGCGGATACGCTGCCGGCTACGTTGGCCACGCTACAAAGCGAGGTAGATGGCTTCGCGGGGGATGTGCCGGCGCACCTTGCACCTTTGGCATCGCAGGCGGTGCCCGCTGCCCATCAAACCTGGGGTCGCCTGGATGCGGGGCTTGCAGCCTTGGTGGTGTATACCTCGGGCTCGACCGGTCAGCCCAGCGCCATCCCCAAACGCTTGGCCCAACTCAGCAGTGAAGTCCGTACCCTGGCGCACCAATGGGATGACGCACTGGGCAATTGCGCGGTGGTGGCGACCGTCTCGCACCAGCATATCTACGGCTTGCTCTTCCGTGTGCTGTGGCCGTTGGCGTCGGGCCGGCCGTTCCTGGCTGATCGATTGGCTTATGCGGAGGACATCGTTGCGGCCTTGCGGTGCCGTGCAGCGGCCCTTGTCGCCAGCCCTGCGCACCTGAAACGGCTGCCCGATACACTCGATTGGGCCGCAGCGCGCAATGGGCTGCGCATGCTGTTTTCCTCGGGCGGCCCGCTGCCCGACGACGCACTGGCGGATTGTCGGCATCTCTTGCAGGCCCCCATCGAGGTCTACGGCAGCTCCGAGACAGGCGGTATCGCTTGGCGCCAGCGCGTGAGCGACGATCAACTTCGCTGGCAGCCATTCGACGGTGTCGACATCCAGGCGGAGGGGGGCTGCTTACAAGTCCGCTCGCCCAATTTGCCCAATGGTGACTGGTATGAAAGCGCCGACCGTGTCGAGCTTGCCGACGGTGGCTTTACGCTGCTGGGCCGGGCTGACCGGGTGGTGAAGATCGAGGAGCGTCGTGTGTCGCTCACGGCGATGGAACAGGTGCTGAGTCAATCCCATTTGTTACGCAAGGCCCGTGTCATCTGCCTGCCGGGTCGGCGCGTTGAAGTCGGGGTGGTGGCGGTGCCGAGCGACACGGGTTGGGCATTGCACGATGCCGAAGGCAAACGGGCGTTGAACCAAGCCTTGCGTGCGCTGCTGGCACGTGTTGTGGAGGCCAGTGCCTTGCCGCGCCGTTGGCGCTACAACTGGGCGCTACCACAAAATGCGACCGGCAAGACCACCGAGGCTGGCTTGCTGGCACTGTTTGACCCGCGCCGACCTGTGGCACGGCTGCTGGCGCACAGCGCGGATGCGGCGCAGCTGCAGATCGACATTGCGCCGAACATGTCCTACTTCGACGGTCACTTTGCCATGATGCCTGTGCTGCCGGGCGTGGCGCAGATCGAATGGGTGGTGCTGTTCGCCCGTGAGCTATTCGCGCTACCCCCGCGGTTTTTGCGCATGGACGCGGTGAAGTTTCAACAATTGGTGCGGCCAGATGATCGATTGACCATGGATTTACGTTTGAAAGCGACGACGACGACGGATTTGCCCTCTGCCACGCTCACATTCAGCCTGACGTCTGCCGCTGGCACGCATGCGAGCGGGCGCTTGGTATTTGCGGACGAGGCAACGGCCGGAGGGCAGCGGTGAAGCTCTGCGCAATCGTGCCTGTCTATAACCATGGCGAAGCCATCGGCGCCGTGGTGAAGGCGCTGCGAGGGCATCTCTTGCCCTGCATCCTGGTCGATGACGGCAGTGAGCCCAGCTGCGCAGCGGTGCTCGATGCGCTGGCTGCTGCCGAACCCACGCATGTAACGGTCGTGCGGCTGGCGCAAAACCAGGGCAAGGGCGGGGCGATGGCAGCGGGATTCCGCGCGGCCCATGCACAAGGCTATACCCACGGTTTGCAGATCGATGCCGACGGCCAGCATGAGACGGCCGATGTCCCTGTCTTTGCGAAGCTTGCGGCGGCTCATCCGGACGCGATCATCTGTGGCTGCCCGCTGTTTGACGACAGCGTGCCGAGCGTACGTTTCTACGGCCGCTATCTCACGCACATCCTGGTCTGGCTCAACACCCTGTCGTTCTCCATCCGCGACTCCATGTGCGGCTTCCGCGTCTACCCGTTGGCGCAGACCGTTGCGCTGATGGATAGCGTCTATATCGGCCGCCGCATGGATTTCGACAGCGAAGTCATCGTACGGCTGTATTGGCGCGGGCTTGACGTCATCAACCAACCCACGCGCGTGCGCTACCCCACCGACGGTATCTCGCATTTCCGCATGCTGCGCGACAACCTGCTGATCGCCCGCATGCATCTGCGCCTCTTCGCGGGCATGCTGGTGCGTTCACCCTGGTTGATGACGCGTAACCTCAAGCGTTGGCTGGGACGCTCAGCTGTATGAGCCGCGACGCGCATCGCCATTGGGCCGACATCGGCGAGAGCACCTTTGTGCTAGGTATCTGGGTGCTCTACTGGGTACACCGCCTGCTGGGTCGCTGGCCGTTCCGGCTCTGCATCTATCCAGTGGTGCTGGGCTTCTGGTTTGGCAAGCCGGCTTTGCGGGCTGCATCGCGGCAATACCTGCAGCGCCTGCAAGCCGCCACCGGTGCACTAGGCCATGCGCCAACGTTTCGCGACAACCTGCACCATGTTGCCCTGTTTGCCGAGACCATACTCGACAAGCTCCTGGCGGTATCGAGCCGTTATCGCTTCGACCATGTGCGCATCGAGGGCCGCGAAGCCATCGCCGCTGCACTCGATACCGGGCAGGGCGGCATGATCGTGACGGCGCACATCGGCTGTCTGGAGCTCTGTCGTGCGCTGGCGGAACGTCGGACGGCCATCCGGCTCAATATCTTGGTCCATACCCGACATGCCGAACGCTTCAATGCCCTTCTGAGACGGTTGAACCCGGATGTGGCGGTCAACCTGATCGAGGTCAGTGAGGTTGGGCCAGCGACGGCCGTGGCGCTGGCCGAAAAGGTCGAGGCTGGGGAATTTGTGGTGATTGCGGGCGACCGCGTGCCGGTACATTCGGACAAGACGGTCAACGTGCCCTTCCTGGGGCTGGATGCGCCATTTCCGGTTGGGCCCTATGTGCTTGCAAGCTTACTCAAATGCCCACTGTATATGCTGGGCTGCATTCATGAATCAAATGGCTATACCATTCGATTCGACCTGCTTGCCGAGCAAGTGGTGTTGCCCCGGGGGCGGCGCGAGGCGGCCATGGCCGAGTATGCGCAGCGCTACGCGCAGATTCTGACCGATCTGCTGCGGCGCTCCCCCTATGACTGGTTCAATTTCTTCGCTTTCTGGGATCAGGTTCATGTCCGTTCTTCACTCTGATTCCGTCCTGTTCGACGGCAGCCCACTCGCCATTGATGACATTGTGGCGCTCGCGCAGCGCAAAAAGCGGGCGGTGCTGTCCGATGACCCTGCTTTTTGTGCACGCATTGCACGCGGCGCAGATTTTCTAGACCGCCTGTTGGCGGAAGACGGCGTGATCTACGGCGTAACGACGGGCTACGGCGATTCTTGTACCGTCACGATTCCGCCGGAGCTGGTGCCCGACTTGCCGCATCACCTCTACACCTATCACGGCTGCGGCAGTGGGGCGTGGCTGACGCCGGAGGAAACCCGTGCCGTCCTCGCGACGCGCCTGGCTTCATTGGCGCAGGGCATGTCGGGGGTCAGTGTGGCGCTGTTGGCGCAGATCGCCTGCTTCTTGCAACACGATATCCTCCCGATGATTCCCGCTGAGGGCTCGGTGGGTGCGAGCGGCGATTTGACGCCGCTCTCGTACCTCGCCGCCACGCTCTGCGGCGAGCGCGAGGTGCTATACCAGGGCGCCCAGCGGCCGGCGGCCGAAGTATTGGCAGAGTTGGGTATTACCCCGCTGCGTCTTCGCCCCAAAGAGGGCCTCGCCATCATGAACGGCACGGCGGTCATGACGGCGCTCGCCTGCCTTGCCTGGCAGCGTGCCGACTATGTCGCCCGCCTGGCAACGCGCATCACCGGCATGAATGTGCTGGCGAGCGCCGGCAATGCGCATCACTTCGATGAGACGCTGTTTTCGGTGAAGCCGCATGCCGGCCAGCAGCTGGTCGCGGCACGCCTACGGGCCGATCTCGCGAGCGATGCGCCGAGCCGTAATGAGCAACGGCTGCAAGACCGCTACTCACTGCGCTGCGCGCCGCATGTGATCGGCGTGCTGCAGGATGCGCTGCCCATGATGCGGCAGTGGATCGAAAACGAACTGAACAGCGCCAACGACAACCCGATCATCGACGCCGAAAACGAGCGGGTGCTGCATGGCGGGCATTTCTATGGCGGCCATATCGCGTTTGCGATGGATAGCCTCAAGAACGCAGTCGCCAATGTGGCTGATCTCCTTGACCGCCAGATGGCGCTCTTGGTCGATACCCGTTACAGCCATGGCTTGCCGGCCAATCTTTCTGGCGCGACCGGGCCGCGTGCGGCGATCAATCATGGCCTCAAAGCGCTGCAGATCAGCGTATCGGCCTGGACAGCCGAGGCGCTCAAGCAGACGATGCCGGCCTCGGTATTTTCGCGCTCCACTGAGTGCCATAACCAGGACAAGGTCAGTATGGGTACGATCGCTGCGCGCGATTGCCAGCGGGTTCTGACGTTGACCGAACAGGTGGTCGCCGCCCTGCTGATTTGCGTACGCCAAGGCGTGGCGCTACGGGAGCGGGCAGACGGACCGCTGACGCTGTCTGATACCTTGCGCGCCATGCAGGCCGACCTCGCCGCCCGGGTTCCGCTGGTAGAAGAAGACCGCGCGCTGCATCGGGAGCTGGTGCAGCTTGGCCAAGCAATCCGCGAGGAAGCGTGGAGTCTCTATGCCGCCTGATCTAAGCCACGAAATCACGCTGACACCGGCGTTTCACGATCTCGACCCGATGGAGATCGTGTGGCATGGGCACTATGTGAAATATATGGAGCTGGCCCGCTGCGCGCTCTTGGCGAAGTTCGACTTTGACTACCCGCAAATGCGCGACTCCGGCTATAGCTGGCCGATTGTCGATATGCGGCTCAAGTATGTGCGGCCGGTGCGCTATGGGCAGTTGTTATCGGTGCGGGCGGAGATCGTGGAATGGGAAAGTCGCCTACGGGTGGACTATCTGATCTGCGACGCCGCGACCGGTGAGAAGCTCAATCAAGCGTATACCATCCAGGTCGCGGTCGACGCTGC
>Ga0213872_10000878_pt1 | contig 21743 bp, 17 predicted proteins | sample VelepicomBERX_R2_FD_160071 | JGI IMG/M metagenome (GOLD analysis project Ga0213872, IMG submission 160071) | Rhizosphere microbial communities from Vellozia epidendroides in rupestrian grasslands, the National Park of Serra do Cipo, Brazil - RX_R2 | ecosystem: Host-associated > Plants > Roots >...
GAAGTGGAGCTTCGTTCCCATGGGAGCGAACGCGCCGAAGCCGAAGTATCTCGTCGCAAATGCGGATGAGATGGAGCCGGGCACCTTCAAAGATCGCGTGCTGATGGAGGGCGACCCTCATCAGCTCATAGAAGGGATGACGGTTGCCGCGTACGCCATTCAAGCGGAGGTGGGCTATATTTTTCTGCGCGGAGAATATCGTTGCTCGGCGCAGCGGCTGCGCGCTGCCGTCGCGGAAGCGAAGGAGCGCGGATTCCTGGGGCATAACATCCTCGGGTCGGGCTTTGGCTTCGAACTTCATTTGCACATCAGCGCCGGCCGTTATATCTGTGGCGAAGAGACCGCTCTGTTAAATGCCCTCGAGGGCAAGCGCGCTCATCCGCGCACCAAGCCGCCATTCCCCCAGGTCTCCGGCTTGTGGGGAAAACCGACCATCGTGCAGAACGTCGAAACCCTGTGCAACGTGCATCACATCGTCAACAAGGGCCCTGAATGGTTTCGGACCCTGAGTCGCTCCGGCGATGGAGGCACAAAACTATATGGGGTCAGCGGCAAGGTAAATAGGCCCGGGCTCTGGGAGCTCCCGCTGGGCACAACTCTGCGGGAAATCCTTGAAGAGCACGCCGGCGGCATGCGCGATGGACTTCGCTTCCGCGGGGTGCTGCCGGGCGGAGCCTCGACCGATTTTCTTGTAGAACAACACCTCGACACTCCAATGGACTACACGGAAGTGCAAAAAGCGGGCAGCCGTTTAGGAACCGGAACCATGGTGATCCTGGATGAAGGAACGTGCCCGGTAGGAATGGTTTGGAATCTCGAACACTTCTTCGCGCAGGAATCGTGCGGCTGGTGCACGCCATGTTGGAGCGGGCTTGCATGGACAGAGAAAATTCTCTTGGCTATGGAATATGGAAAGGCTGAAGAGAGCGACCTGGATACTTTACGCTTTCAGACCAAATTTCTCGCACCCGGGAATACATTCTGTGCATTTGCTCCTGGGGCTGTCGAGCCATTGCAGAGCGCGCTGAAATACTTCTCCGGCGATTTTCACCGGCATATAGAAGAAAAACGCTGTCCGTGGAGGTAAGGGTGGCGACTATCTATATCGAAAATGAACCACGGCAGGCCGACAGCAATCAAAACCTGCTGCACGTGCTTCTGTCGCTCGGTTATGATTTGCCGTACTTCTGCTGGCACCCCGCGCTGGGGTCGGTAGGAGCATGCCGGCAATGCGCGGTAAAGCAGTTCCGTAATGAGCAGGATACAGCCGGCAAGATCGTCATTGCGTGCATGACTCCGGCAGCCGATGGCACGCGTGTCTCGATCAAAGACCCGGAAGCGGCTGAGTTTCGAGCCGCGGTGATTCAAGGCCTCATGCAGAACCATCCGCATGACTGCCCGGTTTGCGACGAAGGGGGCGAGTGCCACCTGCAGGACATGACCGTGATGACCGGTCACTGTTCACGCCATTACAGGTTCACAAAACGCACATTTCGGAATCAATACCTGGGACCTCTTCTGAACCATGAGATGAACCGCTGCATCCAATGCCAGCGCTGCGTGCGGTTCTACCGCGATTACGCAGGGGGCCACGACCTCAATGCATTCCGCCTGCGCGACACCGTCTATTTCGGCCGGTTTGAGGACGGAGTGCTTGAAAACGAGTTCAGCGGAAACCTCGCCGAAGTCTGTCCGACGGGAGTGTTCACCGACGCAACGCTGAAGCGCCATTACACCAGAAAGTGGGACCTGCAGATGGCGCCGTCGGTTTGCGTTCATTGCGCTGCCGGCTGCAATATCAGCGTCGGCGAGCGCTACGGCACGCTGCGCCGGGTGGTGAACCGGTACAACCATGCAGTGAACGGCTACTTTCTCTGCGACCGGGGCCGTTTCGGGTATGAGTTTGTGAATAGCGATCAGCGCATTCGTGAGTGCCTGCTGGGTGGAGAACCCACTGAACTGACACGCGCGATGTTTCGCCTCGGCACACTGTTGCGCGACGGAAACTGCATCGGCATCGGGTCGCCGCGGGCATCGCTTGAAAGCAATTTTGCTCTCCGCCAGCTTGTAGGACCGGATCATTTCTATGCCGGCGTCGCGGATGAAGAATGGTCCGTCACACTGGCGGCGCTCGAGGTACTCAAGCACGGCCCGGCACCGTCTCCTTCTTTAGATGAGATTGAACACTGCGATGCCGTGCTGGTACTTGGCGAAGATGTCACGAATGTGTTGCCGTTGATGGCATTGCGGCTGCGCCAATCGGTGCGCCAGCAGCCGGTGAGGAAGGCAACCGATCTCCACATCCCGCTGTGGCTGGATCACGCTGTTAGAGAGCTGGTCCAAGACGAAAGAGGACCGCTCTTCATAGCATCGCCGTCCGTCACCAGGCTCGACGACGTTGCGACTGAGGTCCTGCGCGCAGCGCCATCCGGCTTGGCTCGGCTTGGATTCGCCGTGGCACATGCCTTGGACCCGGATGCTCCCGCCGCGCCGGATCTTTCGAGCGAAGTAGAAGCTGTGGCAGGCAGAATTGCGGCGGCGCTGCGGTCCGCCAGATCTCCGCTGGTTATCTCCGGAACAAGCTGTGGCAGCAGAGAGCTGGTCGAAGCAGCCGCGCAGGTCGCGTGGGCACTTTGCAAAACCGGGAAACCGGCGAGACTGAGCTTTTGTTTTCCTGAGTGCAATAGTGCCGGCCTGGCACTCATGAGACCTCGCCCGTTGTCGGCGGCATTCCAGGCGATGCAGCGAGGAAGTGCCGATACTGTCATCATTCTCGAGAACGATCTCTACCGGCGAGGCAGCGTTGCCGAAGTCAGTACACTTCTCGATACCGCACGGCACGTCGTCGTGCTTGATCATTTGAAAAATCGCACAACCGGCAAAGCCGAACTCGTTTTGCCCGCAGGCGCCTTCGCCGAAACGGACGGCACTCTGGTGAACAACGAGTTACGCGCACAGCGTTTCTTCCAGGCTTTTCCGCCTCAGGGCGAGGTGCGGGCAAGCTGGCATTGGCTGAGCAACAGTCTCATTCCGGAGCTTCCAGCGGGGACATGCAGTTGGCGCACGCTCGACGATATCGTTTCCGCCATTGCGAACGAGATGCCCGATCTCGCGCCCATCGAGCACGCTGCCCCCTCGCGAAAAGAGCTGGGGAAAGTTGCGCGCGAGCCCAACCGCTATAGCGGGCGTACTTCCATATTGGCTAACATTTCAGTTCACGAGCCCAAGCCTCCCGAAGACCTGGATTCAGCGTTGGCGTTCTCCATGGAATCGGGGCCGCAGCCGCCGCCTTCCGCGCTGATTCCTTTCTTTTGGTCACCGGGATGGAATTCCATTCAGTCCGTCAACAAGTTCCAGGGTGAAGTTGGCGGCCCATTGAGAGGCGGCGACCCAGGTGTGCGTTTAATCGACCAAAAAGCTGAAATCGCGTGGCAATACTTCTCTGCGACTCCGCCGGCCTTCCAGCCTAACTCAGATGAATGGTTACTTCTGCCGCACTTTCACATCTTCGGATCGGAGGAATTAAGCCGGCAGGCTCCGGCCATTTCCGAGCTGGTGCCGCGAGCATACGTCGGACTGAACGCTACCGACGCTGCTCTCCTTGGCGTCAAATCCGGCGAACTGATTAAAGTCACAATCGGCGACTCGGTACACGAATTGGAAGCCTCTCTTCGCACCGACGTGCCGCGGGGCGTGGCGCTGCTGCCTGCCGGCATCCCACCCGTCGATAACCTCTCTCTACCTGCGCGAGGCCGGCTCTCGCCCTTACGCGCTGCGGTTTATGGATTTGCAAAATGATGAGCCTTTATCCATTGCTGATCATCGCGGTAGTCCTGTTTGTCATCTTGAATCTAGCCGCTGGGCTCATATGGGTGGAGCGCCGCCTGCTCGCTCTCTGGCAGGACCGCTATGGCCCCAATCGCGTTGGCCCCTTCGGGCTGGGCCAAGTGCTGGCCGATTCCGTGAAGCTCTTCACCAAGGAAGATTGGATTCCCCCTTTCGCGGACAGAGCCGTTTTCGTCCTCGCACCGGGAATCATCGTTGCTACCGCTCTGCTGTCGTTTGCGGTGGTGCCGTTCGCACCGGGATTCGTGGTAGCCGACCTCAATATCGGTCTTCTTTTCTTACTGGCAATGTCTTCTCTCGGCGTCTACAGCGTTGTCCTGGCAGGCTGGGCGTCTAACAACAAATACTCGCTGCTTGGCGGCATTCGCGCGTCGGCACAGATGCTCAGCTACGAAGTCTTTATGGGACTTTCGTTGCTTGGTGTTGTCATTCTTGCCGGTTCGTTTCGGTTGACAGATATAGTCGAAGCGCAGCGCAAGGTCTGGTTCGTGATTCCGCAATTCGCCGGGTTTGTGCTCTTTCTCATTGCCGGCGTCGCGGAAACACGCCGGTTGCCATTCGATCTCGCCGAGGCGGAAAGCGAACTCATTGCCGGTTTCCATTCCGAGTATTCCGGTATGAAGTTCGGAATGTTTTTCGTCGGTGAATACATCGGAGTCACCTTGATTTCCGCGGCTATCGCCTTACTCTATTTCGGCGGCTGGCTGGGGCCGATTCTACCCTCGGCACTTTGGTTCGCGATTAAGACTCTGGCTTTTATCTGTTTGTTCATTTTGCTGCGGGCCGGATTGCCGAGGCCACGCTTTGACCAGCTCATGTTGTGGGGATGGAAGTATCTGCTTCCCCTTTCGTTGCTGAATTTGCTCGTTACCGGCGCTGTCGTACTCGCGCTGTCGTGAAGCGGAGGAATGGACGTGTTCAGTCTCTTGCGTTCACTATGGGAAGTCTTTAAGCATGCCTTTCACCCGCGGGTGACAATCCAATATCCGGAGCAAAAACCATACCTGGCCCCGCGATATCGCGGCCGAATTATTCTCACCCGCGACCCCGATGGCGGCGAGCGTTGTGTCGCGTGCAATCTGTGTGCCGTGGCTTGCCCGGTGGATTGCATTGCCTTGCAGGCCACCGAGGATGAGCATGGGCGCCGCTATCCGGAGTTCTTCCGCATCAATTTCTCACGCTGCATCTTTTGCGGTTTCTGTGAAGAGGCGTGTCCCACGTACGCCATTCAACTTACTCCGGATTTTGAAATGGCAGAATACAACCGGCAAAATCTTGTCTACGAAAAGAAGGATCTTCTCATAGACGGACCCGGCAAATATCCTGATTACAACTTTTGGCGCGTTGCGGGCGTCGCGATTGGCGGCAAGGAGAAGGGCCAGGCGGAGAATGAGGCCGCTCCGGTAGATCTTCACAGCTTACTGCCTTGAAGGGAATACGATGCTGATCGCTTTTTATTTCGCCGCATTAATTGCCGTTCTCACAACAGCTATTGCAATCACACGCCGCCATGCTGTGCATGCGCTGCTCTATCTGATTGTTTCGCTGCTGGCTGTTGCAGTTGTGTTCTACATTATTGGTGCGCCTTTCCTGGCCGCGCTCGAACTGATCATCGACGCCGGCGCCATTATGGTGCTGTTTCTGTTCGTCATCATGATGCTGAACATCGGCGAACGCGCAACCGAGGTGGAAACGACATGGCTCAAACCGGCCGTGTGGGCCGGGCCCTCGGCCCTCGCGACTGTGCTGATCGCAGAACTGATCCTTGTGGCCGTCACGTCGGGTTCCTCAGCCGCACCGATGCATGTGGTCACACCGAAAGAGATTGGTGTTTCGTTGTTCGGGCCTTATGCAATTGCAGTGGAGCTCGTGTCCCTGCTTTTAATGGCCGGACTGGTAGGCGCGTATCACCTTGGAAGGCGAGCTGTTAGAGAGGAGGAGCAATTTGGGACCGGTACCGATGCAAGACGTGCTGTCTTTGGCCGTGATGCTGTTCACGCTGGGTCTGATCGGACTTCTCACGCGGCGTAATCTCATTTTCACGTTGATGTCGGTGGAAGTCATGTTGAACGCAAGCGGTCTGGCGTTTGTCGCCGGCAGCTATCAATGGGGACGACCGGACGGGCAAATCATGTTCCTGTTCATCCTGGCGATGGCGGCTGCTGAAGTCTCCGTGGGGCTTGCACTGTTCCTGCAATTCCATCGGCGACACCCAGCACTAGATTCAGACACCGCGAGCGAAATGAGAGGATGAGATGCAATCTCTCCTTTGGTTGATTCCAGCCCTTCCGTTCGCAAGCGCGGCTGTGCTTGCCCTTTTCGGATCGCGGCTTCCCCGCCGGATTAATTCCGTGCTCGGCACGGCGTTTGTTGGATTATCAGCACTGGCAGCCATTCTTGTCGCGGCGGCGTTTCTGGTTTCTCCACCGGCCGGCGGCGCATGGGTTCAGCGCCTCGGGAGCTGGATGGAGATCGGGGATTTCCGGCCAGAGGTGGCACTGTACTTTGATCCGGTAGCGCTGGTCATGGTGCTCGTGGTCACTTTTGTCGGGTTTCTGATTCATCTTTATTCAGTCGAATACATGCGCGGGGACGAAGGGTTCTCCAGGTTTTTCGCATATATGAATCTTTTTGTCGCGGCCATGCTCACCCTGGTGCTTGCGAACAACCTGTTGCTTCTCTATCTTGGCTGGGAAGGAGTGGGGTTGTGCAGTTTTCTGCTCATCGGCTTCTGGTATAAGGATCCCTCCAATGTCCGAGCGGCGAATAAAGCATTTCTCGTCACGCGAGTGGGCGATACCGCGATGGCGATTGGATTGTTCCTGATCGCGACTCAGCTTCACACCCTCGACATTCAGGAGTTGATGCGGCGGGCGACAGCCCAGTGGCCCGTGGGAAGCGGCATCGCGATCGCAGCCGCTGCGCTGTTGCTTGGCGGAGCGGTCGGTAAGTCGGCCCAACTGCCGTTACAGACATGGCTGCCGGATGCAATGGCCGGTCCGACGCCAACCAGTGCTCTCATCCATGCGGCAACCATGGTCACGGCAGGCGTGTATTTGATCGCACGCACCAACGCGTTGTTCATTCTCGCGCCGCCTGTACAGTTCGTGGTGGCACTGATTGGCGCCGCTACCATGCTGCTATCGGCCTTCAGCGCAATCGCCCAACGCGATCTGAAACGCGTTCTGGCTTATTCGACCATGAGCCAGATCGGCTACATGTTTCTAGCACTCGGGTTGGGAGCGTGGTCGGCTGCGATTTTTCATTTCATGACGCACGCCTTCTTCAAGGCACTTCTCTTTCTCGCTGCCGGCGTGGTCATTCAAGCCATGCACCATGAGCAGGATATGTTTCGTATGGGTGGCTTGCGATTCGAGTTGCCGCTTGCCTTCTGGTCATTCGTGATTGGCGGGTCAGCTCTGGCAGGCTTGCCGCTTATCACCGCGGGTTTCTTCAGCAAGGACCTGATTCTCTGGCAGGCGTGGGCCGGACCGAACGGCAATGGCTGGTTCTGGATTCTCGGCTTATTGGGCGCCGCGCTGACATCCTTCTATACGTTCAGGCTCATTCTGCTCGTCTTTTACGGGCCGGAAAAGCTGGAAGTCCCCCATAAGCCAGGTGCCCTTATCGCGATCCCCCTCATTACGCTGTGTGTGCTTTCATTAATTGGAGGTTACGCAGATACACCTCCGGATTTCGGCGGTGTGCCGGCGCTCTCTAATTTCCTGAACCAGGTGTTACCGCCGCTCAAGGAGGTACATATTGGTCCGGTCACGGAGGTCATCACAGCCTTGTGTGCCAGTGCTGCCTTCGCGATAGGGTTCGGCTTCGCTTATTTCATTTATGGACCCTGGCGCGTTAGAACGCCGAGGGAGGATCCTCTGCTCCGGCTCTGGTATTCCGGCTGGGGCGTCGATTGGTTGTACGACAGGCTCTTTGTGGCGCCTGTGCACTTTATCCTCCACGCAAGCAAGTCTGACTTCGTCGACGATATCTTCAGTTGGGTCGCGAACCTAGCGGACCGTACCTCTACTCTGCTTCGCCGTAGTGAAAACGGCCGCGTCCGCTGGTATGCAACCGGAATAGCGGCCGGATTTGTAGTGTTGTTTGCCATTGTGCTTTTTGTCCGCTGAAAAGGAAGCCGATATGGTCCTGCTGTGGCTCGTTCTCGTTCCATTGATAGGCGGCATCCTGTCGCTGTTGTCGGATAGACGTCCCCAGGCTTGCCGCTGGATTGCCATGGCCGCCACGTGCATCGACTTGCTGCTGACTGTGGCGCTGTGGATTGGTGCTCCCGTGCGGCAATCGCGCTGGCTATACGAACTGGATTATAACTGGATTCCTCAGTTCGGCATTCGCTTTCATTTAGCGATGGACGGCCTCAGCCTCGCTCTGGTGCTGCTGACATTTTTCCTCGGATTAATGGCTGTTCTCGCTTCATGGACGGAGATTCAGGAGCGAGTCGGGTTCTTCCATTTCAACCTGCTTTGGATATTGGCGGGCATAATAGGCGTGTTCCTGGCGGTAGACCTTTTCCTGTTTTATCTTTTCTGGGAGTTGATGCTGGTTCCGATGTACTTTCTGATCGGCATCTGGGGGCACGGGAGAAAAATTTACGCCGCGATCAAGTTCTTCATCTTCACGCAGCTCAGCGGGCTTCTGATGCTGGCGGCCATCGTCACGCTGGCCATTATTCATCAGCAAAGCCGGGGCGCGTACAGCTTCGATTACGAGTCGCTGCTCAACACACCTCTCTCGCAGGGAACAGCCCGGCTTCTGATGCTCGGATTCTTTGCGGCTTTTGCGGTTAAGCTTCCCGCCTTTCCTTTTCATACATGGCTTCCCGATGCTCACTCGGAAGCACCCACCGCCGGCAGCGTGATCCTGGCCGGCCTGCTATTAAAAACAGGAGCGTACGGGTTCATTCGCTTCGTTTTGCCGCTTTTCCCCGGACCTGCTTATGAGTTTGCTCCGCTGATGATGACGCTGGGCGTAATCGGCGTTCTTTACGGCGCGTTCATGGCTACAGCACAGCATGATCTGAAACGGCTGGTGGCATACACCAGCGTGAGCCACATGGGTTTTGTCCTGATCGGTGTGTTCGCCGGAAATCAGACGGCTTTGACAGGGGCCTTTCTACAGATGATCAGCCATGGCATCAGCACAGGCGCTCTGTTTATACTTGCCGGCGCCCTGCAGCAACGCATGCACACTCGAGAGATCGGTCAAATGGGCGGCCTGTGGAGCACCATGCCCGCCTTGAGCGGCGCCGGAATGTTTTTCGTTATGGCTTCGGTGGGATTGCCGGCACTGGGCGATTTTGTCGGCGAATTCTTAGTTCTTCTGGGCGCTTATCGCGCGCATGTCGGTGTTACGGTCCTGGCAACGTTAGGAATCATCGCCGCCACGCTCTATGGCTTGAAGATTACCAGGCAGGTTTTCCAGGGGCCGAACCGTCACAACTGGAGGCTTCCCGATCTTGCCGCTCGCGAGTGGGTAATTGTCGCTCCGATGATGCTCGGGCTTCTGTGGCTGGGCCTTCATCCGCAACCGTTCATTAACATGTTTCAGCAACTTTCCGAAAGACCACAAAGTGTTGCGGCTCTTCAAATAGAGAGGAGATGAAGCGATGACCGTTTCCGCAATACGTGCATGTCTGCCGCTGCTCATACTGGCCGTTACCTCGGTCGCGGTGATGATTGGAATCGCCATACAACGCAATCACCGGGCAACCGTCGTCATTTCGCTAGCGGGTCTTGCTCTTTCGTTTTTCAGCTTGTGGACTGCTTACTCCGAGGCACCGGCCCAGATCACTTCGCTTCTGGTGATTGATCAATACGCCCTTCTCTACATGGGTTTTCTGCTCGCAGCGAGCAGCGCTGTCGTTCTCCTTGCGTTTCCTTATCTCGAGAACCGCTCGGAGCACAAAGAAGAGTTTTATCTTTTAGCGATTCTTGCCACAGTGGGCTCGATGGTGCTCGCGGCCAGCAGCCACATGGCTTCGTTCTTCCTCGGCCTGGAACTCTTGAGCATCTCGCTTTATGCACTCATCTCGTATCCGCGCACGCAAGATCTTCCGCTCGAAGCCGGTATAAAGTATCTGGTTCTCGCAGCTTCCTCTTCGGCGTTTCTATTGTTCGGACTGGCCCTCATCTACATAGCTCAGGGAACGATGGAGTTCCGCCGGATGGCCGGATTCTCGATGGATTCAGCCGGAGGGTTTGCCTACCTGGCTGGTCTCGTGCTCGTGGTGACGGGAATCGGATTCAAGTTGGCAGTGGTCCCGTTTCATCTCTGGACGCCCGATGTGTATCAGGGCGCGCCCGTACCCGTGACGGCGTTTGTGGCCACGGTATCGAAAGGCGGCGTATTTGCTTTTTTGTTGCGCTGGCTTCGGGCAGGTGGGGCGCCGAGCGAGCCAGTTACGCTGATCCTCGGAATTATTGCCATCGCTTCCATGCTGGTGGGCAACCTTCTGGCGCTGCGTCAAACAAATATCAAACGATTACTGGCCTATTCCTCGATTGCGCACATGGGTTATTTCCTGGTAGCGGTGGTTGCTGGAGGGGCCCTGGGGAAGGCGGCCGCTACATATTATCTGGTAGCCTACATCACGACAATTCTGGGTGCGTTCGGTTGTTTACTCGCGCTCGGCAACGGCGCGGTCGAAACGGAAACCTTTGACGACGTTCGCGGGCTCTTGTGGCGCCGACCCGTTTTGGCGTCCGTGTTTACCGCGATGATACTGTCTCTGGCGGGAATACCGTTAACCGCCGGCTTTCTCGGAAAGTTTTACGTCCTTGCAGCGGGTGCCTCAGCCACAGCGTGGCTGCTTGTGGTTGTGCTGATTATTAGCAGTACCATCGGGCTAGTGTACTACTTGCGCATTATTGTCGCGATGTTTGCCGATTCGGAGGGTACGGCAGAGGAGGTGAAAGCGTCAAGGCTGGGTATTGGTCCCAGCCTTGTTCTCGCGCTGCTTACTTTGGGTCTTGTCGTTCTTGGAGTCTACCCCGGCCCGTTATGGAATGGCATCAGGGCCGCGGCGGCGGCATTAGGATAAGATCACGGTTCCGAATGTTCGCAAAGCGATCAGATTAATGGCTGAGGTCGCCCGCGATGTAGTGCTCTAAATGCGCGATGGCTTCGTCCTGCGAAGAAACGATCCAGTTGACGACATCGCCAATCGACAGAACTCCGGCAATGCGTCCCTCCGAGTCGATCACCGGCAAATGCCGAAAGCGGCTGTCCGTCATGATTCGCATTGCTTCATCAACCGATGTATCACATGAGATCGTTCTCGGGTTCGAACTCATAATCTCATGGACGAAGGTTTCCTTCGATGTTTTTCCCGACAGAATAACCTTGCGCGCGTAGTCTCTCTCGGAAACTATGCCGACCAGGCGGCCTTCATCCACCACAAGTAAAGCACCTATACGTTTCTCAGCCATCAGTTCGAGGGCGGAGAACACCGATGCGTCGGAGGGAACGGAGAAAGTTTCAGTGCCCTTTTTCCGAAGCAGCATCGAAACGTGATCGAGAACTTTCATGACACCTCCAGGTAGCCTCAAAATACGTCTCAGCGGCCGACCGGAGTCACATCCACGGGTGAGAGCTATTCTCTATGACAGCGGTAGCGGTCAATTGGCGTTCAAATAAGCGTTTCATCTCCCATGCCGGAGGTACCGGCAATTGAGTACACACGCTACTCGACTAGCAGTATACGCCTCAGCTTTAGGGCATTCAAGAGGCCTGAATATCCGCGCAAAGTGCTGTATTGGCGACACAAGCGCAGCCCAGTGGCGGCCTGGCAGACGCCGGGGAAATTCTGATCGAACGCCTTCGACAGCGCTGAACCTGGTGCGTTACGAAAATTGTGGTTTTCGAATCCCATTCGAAGTGGGGACGCGCCAAGAGATCTCGACTTCGGCTTCGAGGACCCCTCCTCTGCCACCCGAGACTGAACGCTCGAGTAAGTTTTGATCTGACGCGGTAGTTAGCCCTCAGTGTGTGATCAATAGGAAGAAACGTGCGATATCCAATCTCAGCGCGAAAGTACGGATGCGCGGATGGGCCACGGCCTGCACGATCTGCCTTGGGCGCCGGTCATGGGAGTACCCGTGGTACGAAAGGCAAGTGGTTTGGGTGTTACTTGCCGATGTCCGCCCCGGGTCTATTTGGAATGGTCCCGATACGTGCGGACAACCCGCACCTGAACGACTTTCCTGTGCTGTACCACCTGCTCCTCCGGCAAGTGTCATTTCCGGCTATCGTTCTGTGCGACCCGGAGGGACGTATCGCAAGTTGGAACGCCGGCGCCGAAAGGGTCTTTGGCTGGCATGAGGCGGAAGTTGTTGGCCAGACCGGCTCGCTGCTCCTCGCCCCAGAGGACCGGACAACCGGTCTGTTCGACGAGGCTGTCACCGTGGGTCGCTCGGAAGGTACCTGCTGGCGAGTATGTAAAGACGGCCGCCGGTTGTTTGTGGCATGTACAGTCGTTGCGTTGCGGGACGAAGCAGGAACGCTCCTCGGATTCGGAATAGTCATGGTCGATACAGCCGAGCCGCTACTGTCCCGTCGCGAGTCCGAGACGTCCGCGCCATCAGCCAACGAAAAACTGAACCGTTTGAGCGGAGATCTGCGGGCGCTGACTGCAAATCTCCTCACTGTTCAGGAGGCGGAGCGGCGTCGCATAGCGCGCGAATTGCACGACGATGTCTCACAGCGGCTGGCAGTGCTCGAAATGACTCTCACCCTCCTGCAGCAGAAGTTTTACGACGAAGATGTTCCAGTGCGGGCCGATTTTGATAGGCTGATCGGCGATGTCGCGGCAATCTCCGACGAAGTCAGGAGCTTATCGCACCGGCTGCACCCAAGCATTCTGGAGGATCTGGGACTGGTGCCCGCATTGCGGAACCTGTGCGGGGACTTCGAGCGAGCACACGGAATGGCGGTGCATTTCTCAGTCCACGGATCATTGGCGCCGGTGGCCATGCCGGTCGCAACCGTTCTCTACCGCATAGCGCAGGAGGCGCTTCGCAACGCTTCAAAGTATGCCGCTCAGGCGACCGTGACGGTAACTCTACAAGCCGAATTCTCTGGGATTCGCTTGAGAGTTGAGGACACCGGCCCTGGCATTGACGCCCGCACTCTGGTGTCGAAAACATGCCTCGGGTTTATCAGCATGCAAGAACGAGCGAAGCTCGTTGGCGGAACCTTCGTTGTTACGTCACAGCCAAACCAGGGAACGACAGTTGAGGTTTACGTTCCTCTATCGACGACGGAAGAATGAGTCGGCCGCGATTGGTGGTTGCCGATAATCATCCGCAAATGAGCGCGGCATTGCGCGACCTGCTGGAGCCTGCTTACGACGTTGTAGCGGTTGTTGCTGACGGACGCGCCGCGCTGGAAGCGGCTGAGCAGTACGAGCCCGATGGTATCGTGCTGGATATCGCCATGCCCGGCATGAACGGGTTGGAGGTAGCTCAGCGTTTGAGGAAAAGCCGGCCCGGCGTGCGGATTATTTTCGTGACGGTACATTCGGATCAGGCGTACGTCGCAGAGGCATTCCGTCTGGGCGCACAGGGATTTGTCGTTAAGCGCGCACTGGTAACGGAGCTTCCGACGGCGATCGCTGAGATTCTGAGGGGTGGGTCTTACCGGTCGCCTTCGATTGCGGGGTAAGGAGGGAGACTCGCCCTCAACTCCTTGCGCAACCGAGGCAGCGCTTCCCGCGAAGCTTACGCTGTGCAGCGGGCCAGCAGAATGGTGATATCGTCCTGTTGTTCGCCGCGACTGAATTGCTTCACGGCGCTTACAACCACCGGCGCAAGTTCGGATACGGGCAAGCCGCGGTGCGCTCGAAGCACATCGGTAAGGCGACCGGCGCCAAACTCTTCGTCTGCGGCGTCGCAGGCCTCGGTTACGCCGTCTGTATAAAGCGCGAGTATATCGCCAGGCTGAAGCTGCGCTTCCGCAACGGAACATTTCCAATCACGAAAAAGACCGACAACAGTCGTAGTCGGCTCCAGCCGGTCCACGCGTTCCATTTCTGGCCGCAGGACCAACGGCGGAAGGTGGCCGCAGTTTGCGTAGCGCAGCGTGCGTGTTGCGTCATTATAGTCGCCGAAGAACATGGTGGCGTAGCTGTTTTCCCCGGTCGTCTCGTAGAAGAGGCGATTGACAGAGCAAAGGAGTCCTCCAAAGTCAGTCAGCGCGAGGGCGTATTGACTTCGCAAATTCGCCTGCAGGTTTGCCATCAGCAGCGCACCGGAGATTCCCTTTCCCGCAATGTCGGCCAGAACAAAAGCGACGCGCCCGGGCTGCAGCTCCAGGAAATCGTAGTAATCGCCGCCAACCTGGCGCGCTGGGATACAAGCCCCCACGTATTCCAGGGTGTTTAGCGATGGCCACTTCTGCGGAAAGAGCCTGGCCTGTACTTCACGGGCAAATTCGATTTCCTGATTGGCGCGACGCTCGGCCTCCAGACGGCCGGCCATTTCCTCAGCGAGGCGGATATTTTCGAGTGCGACGCCGGCCTGGCTTGCGACGGACGTAAGCAGACGCCGATCCTCGCTTGAGTAAGGCTCTTCCGACAGGCGGGGACCGAGTGCGACAACTCCGCGGAGCTGACCCGCTCTGCCCAACACAGGTACGAGACATTCCGGCCGGATGAGCTGGAGTCCCGCAAGATCAGGGGACGTTGCCATTAGCGGCTCCGGCAGCGTCACGGGCTCGGCACGCCGGGTAAGATCGGCGAGTACCGGAGAATCAGGTGAAAGGGAGAGAGACGGATTGCCGTTGCGCCGCAACCAGAGACGACGATCCTTGCCCTCGAGGTACACCCCAACCGCAGTAGGGTGGAGCGCCTGGCTTATTTCTGTTTCAAGAAGCGTAGCGAGGGAGTCAGGGTGAGTCATTGCCCTGGTTTCCCGCGCAAGGTCTTCGAGGATGCGACGGGCATCATACTTTCCACGGAAGAAGGCACGATCGATGCGCTTCGTGACTCGCGGAACGATTTGCAGATAGGCAAGAAGAAAAATCAGACCGGCAATAAGACCGATGCAGTAAGACGCAAAGTCAAGGGAGCGCGGCGCGGGTGCAGTACCGCGGCCAGCCGTGAAACCCCGAATGAATCCATTGCTGAAGCGTGTGAAGACCCAGAAGACAACATAGGCTTCAACCAGCAGGGTTACGACAACAAACCCGCGCTGAACAATCAAATATCGGACGCTGCGCTTCAATAGCACAGGGATCTCAAGCACCCGGTCTTTGACAACTGCGTATACGTAGGAAGCGGGCATCAGGGCAAGCACGAGGGCTGCCGGAGCCCAAATCCAGAATGGGAGGTCTGTGAATTCCTCTCCGCGAACGGGCGCGATCAGAATGATCAGAAATGCGGGGCCGAAGCCAGCCAGTGTGCCCCAGAGAATAACGCGTGTTTTGCGGCGAGCCTCAGAGCTGTGCGGCCAGACGCTGTTACCGATCAACGACGCGAAGCCCAGAAAGAACAGCACCAACGAATATACAAATATGGTCCAGGAAAGCGGCGCCCGATGTCCCCAACCAAAGAAGCGAAATTCGGGAGTATAATTTCCGGCGATGAAGCAGAGAGTCCCGAAGACCAGGCTCAGGGCGCCGGAAATAGCCAGGCAAATCCATTTCAGCTTCGGAAGCGTGCGATCTACGGGTGATGAAACCGGAAACACGGCGAAGAAAAAATAAAACAAGGCTGCTCCACTGATATTGAACAGCTCACGGTAGAAGATGGCGAACCCGCGCCAAGGCGGATTCGCTCTCGCTTCGTCGAAGGGCGCGAAAGCAATGAAAGCGGCAAACAGCGCGGTGAGTAGCCATGCGTTCGGGTCCTCCAAACGCAAAAGGAGGAGCAGGACTCCCACAATGAGAAAGAGCAGCGGATAGTAAGTTATCAGCCGCAAGACGGCGCGCTGCGGAATCGACAACGCAGCCGCGTTTTGTGGGGCCGGCGCGAGAACAGCAGTGGTGACAAAATCCCGCGTAGCGCCGGGGCGGCGAATGGTAAGGCGGACAGCGACTCCGTTCCGGCCGAGCGTGACCAAACGGTAGAAGGGATACCCGGAAAACGGTAGAGAGTCGGCCATCGATTGGCCATTGACGGCCATTATCCGGTCACGCGGTTGCAGCCCGGCACGCTCAGCGGGACTGCGCGGTTCGATGCTATGGATAACCAAGCAACACCCGGGCTGCATTTCCTCGTTAATCCCGAGATGGACTCGGGGGCGTTGCACCCCTATGATCCAGATGATGCTGTAAGCGGCGGTTGCGAGCGAAAACACCACTGCAATCGCCCAGAGCACGGGACGGGGCACTCGGCCAACGCGCTGCATCCAGAGAAATTGATTATAGTCCCGTTCAGGCGGCCTTGCGGCGTGTCGAACACCAACATGTCGAATACCAACAGCCTTTCGTTTGGTTCGAGAACGGCGAATCAAATCCCCGTCAGTATCGCGACGTCATGCGCTGCGCACATCCATTACCGCAGTTTCTTGACTTGTGTCGCGAACCATCGAGGCAGGAAACTGTTTTAAGTTCCTACGATAACTATGCCGCGGCAGGTAACGCGCAGGCGTGACGCCTGTGATCCGTCTGAAATGCCTCGTGAAGTGGCTTTGATCTGTGAATCCGGTTTCGCCGGAAACCTCCGCAATTGGCTTCCCCATACAAAGTAAACGTTTTGCCGCCTCGATACGGGTCTGTATCAAATAGGAGTGTGGAGTGAGTCCTACCGAACTTCGGAATGTTCGCAACAGGTGATAAGGACTGACTTGAGCAATACATGCTAACTCACTAAGCGTAATATTCCGATTGTGATAGGCATTAATGTACTCTTTCGCGCTCTTGACCAAAACCGTATCTCTCGTTGTAGCAGGAATATGAACCGGCTCGTACACATACCCCGCTGCCAACCGGGCAAGAATCGTGAGCAGGGATGATTCCAGTTCCAGAGCGGCGCCGTCACCTTCCCAGTTCACGGTGCAAGGAAAGCAGCCTGCTGGTAAGAATGCGGTCCCGTACAAACAATTTTGAAAACCGAAGCGTCTGACGGCCAAATTAGCGGAGAGAATCCGAAACAACGAATCCTCAAAATGGAGAGCGCGGAGCATCCATCCATCGGGGATTGCTGGTCCCTGCGCATGCACCTCCTCCGGATTTAAGAGAAATACTGCTCCTGGGGGCAGGATGTGTGATGCGCCTCGGCAATAAAAGCTCATAGCGCCTTGAGCCACAATGCCTATCGTGGGCTCTGCATGGAAATGACGCGCGGCTTGGTACGTCCTGTACGATCCTAGTAAGACATCGACGCCCTGCAACGCAGTATGGCTCCAGATGTGCGCGTACTCCCGAAAATTAGACGGCCTTTCGCGCTGGTATTGTTTGACTTTTTGCCGCTTCTCATCGACAATCTCCGGCACGTGCGGAAGCATGCTTGTAAGGCGTTTTGCCATTTCGTCGGAAATATTCTCCTGCGGTCCACTGCGGGTTCCTTGGTGTGACAGACTCAACGCATCGCTGACAAGCTTGCGTCACACAAAGCACCCTTTCTTATTCTAGAAACAACTCCACTGTGGAATGAACCTCTGCGATTCGCGCTACGAGAATGCCAGGGATGTATCATTAAGGTATAGCGTCTTCTATTCATCGCGCTTCTGTTCACCGTAGTGCTGCCCTAGAGGAGCAGACAGATGTACAGGAGGCGTTATGCCGATTCCAGTTGCGAACGAACTCCTGCGCGCACGTGGAGAGCCAGATCGAGAAGCGACCGGCACAGGCGCATTTCCGTAATTGACTCTCGCTGGCCGATAGCCTGTTTTTGCACCAACTCGGCCTTGACAAGAGAGTAGAGCTCCTCGTCGTCATCGACAAGAAACGCGTTTATCGGTTCCAATGAATATCGCTCAACTGAGTGCGCCAGGCTGAGTAGAATCGCAGAAGAGCGTCGTAGCACTTCTCGTATAAGTCCGTTTTCCTCCTCGGGCCCCACTAAGAGCCGGTGTTGGATAAGGCCCGTTTTGACCAGAACAAACGCTCGCAATTGCGGGAGGAGCGCGCTGACAAACCCGTTTAAGAAAATCTCTTCTCTTGTCTTGGGAAAGGATTCGAAAGCGTAAAGATCCGAGAGGCTACGCAACTTATCAAAATTTCGGCTGATTCTGGTACTTTCAGCGCTGAGACGATGGGTTCGCACCACCGATGAAGCGTCCTCCGGATGATCCAGTCGCGCGGCTTCTCTGAGGGTCGAAAGAAGCAAGGAACGCATGTCGGTAGTCGACGACTTGGCCCATAGGTGGTCAAAAACCAGCCACATCGCAAAGATACCCAGGATAACTCCGAGTATCGCGTCTCGCGCCGGGACAAGAGAAGTATTGATTGTAAATTTATTCAAATTGACCAAATCGTAGGCTAGGACAATTTGAAAGCCGCTATAAGCGATGCGTGGTCCGGACATAGCGACCCAAGCACCAATGGAGCTCACGAACGCAAACAATAACGTAAATTCAAGCAGCGTGTCGATCTGCGGCAGGATCGTTATCTCTGCGCCGAGTCCTAACACGCACGCCCCAAGAATAAAACCTGCAAAGCGCAGTGTCTGCTTGTGCCTGCTTGCGCCTGTGCTTGGAAGCGCGGTGAGGAAGCAGGTGAGAATCGAACCGCCCAGCGCTATCCAGCCAGTACTCATATAGAAGAGGTAGCACGCCATCGCGCTTAAGGCGCCGCGTACCGTGAACCTGAGGTGTTCGTTGCTTCTGAAAGCATCGCTGACGAAGATGCCTGTCCCTTTCTTCTTAATGGGGCCTGGGAGATGATGATGAATGGCAGGTTTTCGTCTGCAAAACTTTGAGCTATAAGATCGACTGTTCGTTCGATCTCAATCGGAATCGGGCTTCCTGCTGCCGCGGAGTCTTCCGGAAGGTCCAGCCATTCGGGCGCTTCTTCGCATAAAAGACAAGTCCGGATTGTAGCGATATTGTGGGCAATGGTAAAGCAACGGTTGATATCGTCACTTGACAGTGTCACTCTTGATTCGGCCAGATTGGCTGCCAATTCGACAAGCTGCCCCGATAATGCGAGGACAGTGGCAAGCTGTTCTTTGTATGTTGATTCATAGTTGGAATTCGCCAGTTGATCCTGAAGATCCCCAACACCTTTAGCGGCATAGCGACTCAATTGAATGCCGAGGGGCGAAGGTCTACGTCCTAAACTCGCATGATTCTCCAGCAGGTCTTCGACTAGAGCTAGGCGCTGACGCAAGCCGTCAAGCACGGCATCCAGTGAAGGCTTCTTCGCAAAAAGTATCTCGATAACAACCGAGAGGCCACAGGCTATCAGAATAGAGAGCAGAGTGTAGAGCGTCTGCGTCACACGCATTTCCGCCGACATTGGTTCATCCCAAAGCCCGATTTCAATCCCTATCAGAACTGCCATTGCCGTCGCAGCATCTAAGAACTTCAAGCTGCTAATCAGGTAGAACACCACAAAAAGGGTTCCTGCGACCCAGATGAAATGCAGGAAAGGCGACCCAGCGGACAGCACTCCTCCCACAATCACCTCAGCCGCTCCGAGAATGCAGGCGAAAGCAATACGCAGTGCTGAGTCACGGGTAACCTGAGGATTATCGCGAGACAAGAGCAACGGATAGTACGCTCCGATTGCGGCTCCCGGTATGCGGAAGACGTTGACCGCCACCATGACCGATGCACAAGCTAAGACAATTCGTGTTACCAGCGAAACCCGGCCGGGGTAGACAGCGAGCTCGGCGCGAATGATATATGCCAAGTGCCGAATTGGAGAAATGGATGAGTTGATTGCGCTCATGTAAGCATCCTCAGTGGCCCGCATCGCGGTCACGAGGACGCATCACAACAACGGCAACCTGCCCTATACGCAGTAAGCCTGGCGGAGGATCGACTATGCGAATCCGGACAGGATATCGTGAAGCAAGGCGAACCCAATTGAGTGTTCGCTGCACATCAGGTAATCCGGGAGAAAGTTTTCCCACAACATCGGGATCGGGGGTAACGCCATACCCGACACTTTCTACAGTGCCGCGAAGCTTTGTACGCGCACCCGCCATGAGATAGACGTCCACTGGCGTACCCGGCGGCATGCGGGCAATCTGCGATTCGCGAAAGTTCGCCAACACCCACCACCGCCGGTTGTCGATTAGGGTAAACAACTGTTGGCCTATCTTCGCGTACTGCCCCTCCGAGATCGTCAGGTTTGTCACTCTTGCATCAAAAGGAGCAACAACACTGCACTGTTCATAGTTATATTTAGCCAGGCGGACCGCGGCGGCTCGGGTCTCTCGTTGTGCCAGCAAGGGCGATAAGACCAATACTGATCGTGACGATTCCTTGAGTTGGGCTTGACTCTGTGACATCTGGGCGATGGCCTGCTGCTTTTGTGCCGTCGCAGCCAATAGGCTTGCTTTCGCCAAGGCAACTTGTGATTGTGCCTGTTGCACAGCCGCTGTTTTGGCGTCTGCAAGCGTCTTCGCCCGGTGCACTTCATCGGTGGTCACAAATCCCTTTGACAGTAGAGGCTCGACGCGATGGTAGTTTCCTAAAGCATAGTTTGCATCTGCTTGCGCCTGCTGCAGTGCGGCGTCTGCTTGCGTAGTGGCGGCTTCAGCTACTTTTATTTCGTCGTCTGCTCTGGTCTCATTAGCCAAAGCATTCTGTGTCCCCGCGTTCGCAACAGCGACGCGGCTGACCTGGGACGATATACGGCGCGATTCGTTCTCGATCTCCCCCTCAAGTTGAGCTTGAGCGGCAAGAGCACTCTGCAGCGCATAGAGATAGGGGCGGTCGTCCAGTTTATAGAGCAGACTGCCCTTCTTCACAAGTTCATTGTCATGAACCGGGAGTTGCATCACCGGTCCTTCGACCAAGGGAGCCATACCGATAAAGTTTGCGGTCACTTCTGCATCGTCGGTCCGCGGGTATACGGTAGTGTCGCGGATGACAAATGCTCCTGATACCGCTGCGCCCAAGACAATAAAGGCGCTGATCACGGTGCCTCTCCGATGACGACCTGACTGCTGATTGAAATCACTCAAGAGCGTTGTCTCTCTATTCAAAAAGGATGAGCCAAAGAGTGCAGCTCAGAAAGCAAATCAGGGACGAATAGAGGAGTGGCAGTGGCCAGAGTTCCTCTACGATCTTCCATTTCGTGAACAGCGTGTGCGCGACAAAGGTCAGGACCGTAGCAACTGCCAAACACACAATCCACGATGGGAAATAGGATCCCAAGATGTTCAATTCGGGAGAACGCGAGCAGCCAGTCGTACACACCAGGGTCAAGAATGTCGTGACCGCCCTCATGCGCGCTGCCTTCGTCAGTCGTGAATCGAGATTACGGAGCGATCGCTCATTCTTCATGGAGTGTTTCCTTTCGGATGGTTGCCTAAAAGCTCGCCCGTCCTGAATGCAAGGTCCGTAAACGACTGAAGGACTTGTGTGCCTGCCGTAACGTCTACCGCTCGTGCTCGCGCCAGATCGTTTTCCGCTGACAAGACGTCCAGAAAGTTACGGACACCGTCCTTGTACGACTCAATAGCAGCAGAGTACGACTCGCTTGCCGCAGCGAGCAACGATATTGCGGCCTGACGCTGTGCGAGAGCGGTCTCGGCATTCGTGTATTCACTCCATACTTGGTTCGAAATCTGATCTTGCTGGTCACGAACCTCGTCCTTCGCCGCGGCCTCTTCTGCTTTCGCTTGAGCTATTGCGCTTTCGCGTCGGAAGCCATCGAATAGGGTCCAGCGCAGACTGAGAGTCGCCATATACGTAGGGGTCTCAGCGTAAGTCGCCGCGAAAGGTCCCTGCTGGCCCCATGCTCGTACCCAGCCTTTCCCG
>Ga0213872_10000879_pt1 | contig 21736 bp, 15 predicted proteins | sample VelepicomBERX_R2_FD_160071 | JGI IMG/M metagenome (GOLD analysis project Ga0213872, IMG submission 160071) | Rhizosphere microbial communities from Vellozia epidendroides in rupestrian grasslands, the National Park of Serra do Cipo, Brazil - RX_R2 | ecosystem: Host-associated > Plants > Roots >...
ATCGCGGAGTTGATCGCGCAGCGCCGGCTGAAGCGCATTTTGAAAGAAACTCTCTTTTGTCCACTCCGGCTCTTCGGCATAAATGTACGACGACTCGTTAAGGTTAATGGTGGCAATATACCACGCAGATCGGGCCTTCATCTCGTCAATGAACTCTTTGTCGACTGGCTTATCGCGAACACCATGGGCGATGATATCAGCTCCAGCACGCAGCACCCCTTTTGCGTCCTCCAGATAATAAATATGGCAAGCGACGCGTAGACCCAGTCTGTGCGCTTCCTCGATCGCCGCTTGATAGACTTCCGGCTTTATCTTCGGGTCGGCACCGAGCTGATCATCAACCCAGATCTTGATCAAATCGGGATGACGAGCCGCCATCTCTTGAACGGCCGCTCTAGCTTCTTCTGGCGAGGAGGCTCGATAGAGCTGATCTTTGCCCACAGGAAGTAAAGCCATCGGAGGTGCCGTATTGGGCGCACCTATACCGCGATCGGCCCCAAATATATCGGCTCCCGGCGATTCGCCCGAATGCTGTTCCTCGCGCAGTTTGTAGAACAAATCAGCGTTTAGGCCAAGCGCCATGACCGTGGTTACGCCGTAAGCTTCATACTGTCGTAGCTGACGGTGGATGTTCTCGCGATTATAGTTCTCGGGTTTGACACTGATACCGTCCACCAGACCGAGATGCGAATGATCGGAAATCAGACCAGGAATGATGGTCTGACCATGGCAATCAATCACTTGCGCGTCCTCCGGGTACTTAACTGAACCAGCTGGTCCCACCGTGGTCAACTTGTCGCCCTCGATAATCAGCACGGCATTTTCCACCGGAGAACCCTGTGTCCCGTTAATAAGCCTGGCCCCGATTAAGACAATCGCCTTCCCGTCGTTCTCGCCGGCACGAAGACAAATCCCGCCAAATAAAGAAAGCAGGCAAAAACAAAAAACGAACATACTGGATCTGCGACGCATATTTCTCTACTTTCTAGCACGGAACCCGTCGGATTGCATCTTCAACGCGGCCGTGACGAGAGGAGTACGCAGGCTAAAATCCAGCGTCGTTTTCAGCGGCTCACAATCCGCCTGAGGCTGACCCACTCTGCCTCTGATCCCAGCAAAGCGCGATGGCGCTCAAGCCAGCGTTGCAGGTCCTCCTTCGTTGCGCGGCGCCGTAAGAAAAAGCGCTCATCGCCTCGATAGTCTGAGAAAACCAGGATCTCATTCCTCATTATAGAGACTCCACCCTTTCCGTTGTTATAACCTTACTGACAGCCGTAAATAATTCTATTACTCCAAAGTACCATTTTGAGCGACTCGAAGGTATCCAACAGCGGCGAAGCTGTCCTACCGCGAAGCGGTTAGAGACTATAGCCCAGGCCTTCAGGCCTGGGAAAGCTCCATCCACATCCGCCCTGAAGGGGCGACCGATGAGAACGCGTGAAAATGCATACCTTGCGATCCATGTCGAAACACCATCGCATTCGGACGCCCTTTCAGGGCTAATTCCTGGTGGCAAAAACCCAGGCCTAAAGGCCTGGGCTGTTCTGTTAAACCGCTACGCGTTAAGTCCGACAGACTCTTGGGCTATTCCTCGCTCTCCGCTTCGCCGCTAAACCTCCTACCATAGGGCTAAGTTCACCCGGAGACTGGCATTGAGCGCGAGCAAAGCTATGAAAGGTGCCAGGATGATTCCCGTGCACACGGTTGCGGCCAGCAGGTTAACAAGACCGCGAAAGCTCGCTGGCGCATCACTTCGAAGCGCATTGATAAGATAGGTGGATTTAGTTCTTGTCGGAATTAGCTTCTGCATTTTCACGTTTCAAAATACAACTAAAAATGGGGCTCAAGGTCATCCTATGTTATGATGGGCCATCACGGACCATGATAGCCGTTCCTGCCTCCCCGAAATTGCGATTTTTATCGTTCATCAAAAAAGCCACACGATGATCTCGCTCGTGTTCCATCCGACGTGCCTTCGCCCGTGATTTTTCTGCTTGGTTCCGCATACAGCCGAGCTTGTTCCAGGAAAAGTCACGGACTTGGTACACTAGCCCTTTCGAGTAGGAATAAACGACCCACAAGGCCGATAGCAGCGTAAGACCCCTCAGCTTACAATCGAATCACAGCTAGACAGCCAAGAAAGAAGCATGAGCGCCTCAACCTTGAAGATAGATGAACTGCAACCACCTAAAACTGTTCCGAAAAGACCTGGAACCGGCCGGAAACTGCTGCTCTTCATTGTTGGAAGCGGTGTCTGCATTTCTATAGCTGCCGTTGTTCATACGCTGAGGTGCTCTCGACCGGAACATCCTCGGCCGGCCGTGCATACGGTACCCGAGGCACCAGTGACCGTTGTTCATCCGGCAAAGCCGGAAGCGTTCACCTTGCAATTGCCCGGGCAGCTATCCGCTTACACCGAAGCCCCCATCTACGCCCAGACCACTGGCTACTTGAAAGCCTGGTACTTTGACATTGGAGCTAAGGTAAAGGCTAATGCCGTTCTGGCAGAGATCGATACTCCGGAGGTTGATCAAGAGTTGGCTCAGGCAAAGGCCCAACTCCAGGTGGCCCAAGCCGCACTCAAGCTGGCTCAGGTGACCTATCAACGCTATCAGACCCTTTTCATTCAGAAGGTTCTCGATGCAGAAACCCGCGACAGCGCAGCTGACAGCTATCGCGAAGATCAGGCCACCGCCGCGGCTGACGAAGCTAACATCGATCGACTGAACGCACTCGAAGCGTTCAAGATCGTGCGGGCGCCATTCGACGGAATCGTCACCGCCCGAGACATCGACGTAGGCGCCTACGTGGCTAACGGTTCAGGCCTTCAGCTCTTCCAGGTGGCGCGAATCTCGCCTTTACGCATTTATATGAGCGTACCGCAGCTCAACGCGCAGCTTGTAAAAATAGGTATGGACGGCGACCTCACTCTCCCTCAATTCCCCAACCGAATATTTCAAGCGCACGTTACTAACACGGCCGAAGCGGTCGATCCAACCTCCCGCTCTTTGCTGACAGAACTACAAATCCCAAACGAATCAGGCGAACTGCTTCCTGGCGCCTACGCTGAAGTGAGTTTTAAATTCACGCAAGATTCCCGTTACCTCACTATCCCGGAGAATGCGCTGCTATTCCAGCGCGAGGGACCGACCGTTGGCGTGGTTCATCCGGACGGTAGAGTCGAGATTCGGAAGATCACGATCCATGACGACTTCGGCGACAAACTAGAGGTTTCCCAGGGGCTATCTTCCTCGGACCAAGTGATCCTGAATCCCTCCGACAGTTTAAGCGATGGCATGATGGTCAGGATAACGGAGCCAAGTTCCGGGGGCTAAGTCGAGTCTTAGTCTAAGTGCAAGATTACGCTGAACAAGAACAGGGAATTCCAAAGATGGAGCAACCGATGACGCAGATAGCTACGACGAAAGTTCTGGTTGACTCACCTGTCAATCCAAAAAAGAAGAACCCGATAGCCATGGTGTTTTTCCTGGCCGCTGCGGGAGCCCTGTTTATCGGCATCGCCGTCTTCGGCATTTACACGCGCGATCAATGGACAACCGCGCTTCAACATCGCACGAACGAAGCAGCGCGGACGTTGGTTCAAGTAGTGCATCCAGAAAAGTCGACCGGCGCCATTCAGCTGCAGCTACCTGGCCAGACGATGCCTTACACCGACGCACCAATCTTTGCCCAGACCAGCGGTTATCTGAAGAAGTGGTATTTTGATATCGGATCCAGGGTGAAAGCCGGCGACGTGCTGGCTGAAATCGACACCCCCGAAGTCGATCACGAATTGGCGCAATCGCAGGCGCAGCTTAAGGTGGCCGAGGCAGCGCGTGATCTGGCACAGGTAACCTACCAGCGGTATCAGGACCTCTTTAAAACCAATGTGATCGCTGCACAGGACTTCGATACTGCGGCCAATAACTATACGGGGGACCAGGCTGCGGTGATCGCTGATCAAGCCAGCGTGGGACGCCTGGAAGCCCTCGAAGCATTCAAAATCCTGCGCGCTCCATTCGATGGGATTGTCACCGCGCGAAATACCGATATCGGGGCGTATGTTCCTGCGGGTTCCGGAACCCAACTTTTCCGCATGGCAGCGACTTCCCCTCTTCGAGTGTATGTTACGGTCCCGCAGGCTTTTTCCTCGCTGATTAGAGCCGGCGGCCAGGCTCAGCTTAGCGTGGACCAGTTTCCCGGCCGCCAGTTTCCGGCGCACGTCGTGAGCACGGCAGGAGCCATTAATTCGACCACCAAAAGGCTTTTGACTGAACTCCAGGTCTCCAATCCGACGGGCGAGCTTTTGCCCGGAAGCTATGTTCAGATCACTCTCGATATCCCTATCGACAATCGAGGCGTTCTCATACCAGCACGAACGTTACTGTTCCCGTCTGCACAACCGGCTGTCGCGGTCGTCCACGCAAATGGTAAGGTCGAAATTCGGAGCGTTACTATTACCCAAGATCTCGGTACGCGATTACAAGTCTCCGGCGATGTATCCGAATCGGATCAGCTCATCATTAACCCTTCATCTAGCCTGGCTACTGGAACTGTGGTGACGACTGTGAATGCGGCGCCAACAGATCTGCCCTAAGGAAATAACCAAACGGAGCACTGAACCATGTGGATTGTTAACTTAGCACTGCGTCGGCCTTACACCTTCATTGTGTTGGCGATTTTCATTTTGATTGCGGGCGTTCTTTCGATCTTAAGCACCCCCAAGGACATTTTTCCGTCCATCAATATCCCGGTTATCTCGGTCATCTGGACCTATTCAGGCATGGCACCCAAGGATGTGGCCGATCATCTCACTACGCCTTACGAACGGGTCTTGACCACGACTGTCGATAACATAGAACACATCGAGTCGGAATCGTTGTATGGCATGTCCGTAGTAAAGATATTCCTGCAGCCAAACGCCAGCGTCCCGCAGGGAATCGCGCAGGTGACATCGGTCTCTCAGGCTGTTCTCAAGCAGCTTCCAACCTCGATCACACCCCCATTGGTGCTCAGTTACAGTGCCACCAACGTGCCGGTACTCATGGTCGGCTTGAGCGGTCTATCGGAACAACAGCTGAACGACTATGGACTCAACTTTATCCGCCCGCAGCTGATCACGGTTCCAGGTGCGGCCGTTCCCTACCCCTATGGAGGCAAGCAGAGAACTTTACAAGTCGATCTCAATTATAAGGCATTACAGGGCTATGGATTAACGCCTTACGATGTGGTTAACACAATCAACGTGCAGAACCTGATCTTGCCTTCCGGGACAGAGAAAATCGGCCGGTTTGAATACCAAGTCGGCGTAAATGCCAGTCCTCCGACTCTTGAGCAGTTAAATGCTATTCCGGTCAAGACACTGCCGAACGGGACCACCATTTATATTCGCGACGTAGCTCACGTTTACAACGGGAGTACCCCACAAACCAACATCGTTCGTTTTAACGGTCAGCGGGCCACGCTGCTGGCCATTCAAAAGACTGGCAATGCATCGACGCTCGATATCGTGCAAGGGATCAAAGACAAAATCCCGGATCTCAAGCAGACGGTGCCGCCGGCGTTGAATTTTTCGATGCTATTTGATCAGTCGATATTCGTTACCGGCGCGATTGAAGGGGTAGTGCGTGAAACCGTGATCGCGGCGTGCCTCACCGCCATTATGATTCTGCTCTTCCTGGGCGACTGGAAAAGCACGCTGATCATAGCCATCTCGATTCCTTTGGCCATCCTCTCCTCTATTGCTGTCCTGAGCGCACTTGGGGAAACGATTAACATCATGACATTAGGCGGCCTCGCCCTAGCCGTTGGTATTCTGGTGGACGATGCCACGGTGACAATCGAGAACATCGATCGACACCTGGCCGAGGGTAAACCGGCGTTGGAAGCGATCCGCGACGGGGCGGGCCAGATCGCCACACCTGCCCTTGTCTCCACGATGTGTATCTGTATTGTTTTTGTTCCAATTTTTTTCCTTTCCGGAGTCGCGAAATACCTTTTTGCACCCTTGGCTGAGGCGGTGATTTTTGCCATGATCGCATCTTACATCCTGTCGCGAACCCTGGTACCGACGCTGGCCATGTACTGGATGAAAGGACACGGCACGGCATCCCGGTCCGCCATAGTTTCAGCGAAGGCGGATGACCACAGCAAACCGAGAAAGAGGTTTCCGTTGTTCGATTGGTTCTCCCGCTTTCACCTGTGGTTTAACCATCGATTCGATAAGTTCAGAGAGGCTTATCGCGATCTGCTGAGTCTCGGTCTGCGAAACGCGGGTAAACTGGTCACACTGGTGCTGGGATTTGCAGCGGCTTCGACATTCCTGTTTCCATTTCTAGGGCAAAATTTCTTTCCGTCGGTCGATACCGGACAATTCGAAATGCACGTGCGCACGAGGGCTGGTACCCGCATCGAAGAAACCGCGCGAACGGTAGATCAGATCGAGCAGTTGATCCGCCGAATCATTCCAGCGAACCAGATGCAAATGGTAGTGGATAATATGGGCATCCCGTACAGTGGTATTAACACATCATACAACAATACAGGAACGATGAGCCCGGCGGACTGTGACATCCTGGTTTCGCTGAAGCAAAACCATGACCCGACCGAAAAGTTCGTTCAGGCGGTCCGCGCTCAAATGCATCACGATTTCCCCGATGTCGGCGTTTGGTTTCCGCCGGCGGATATCGTCTCGCAAACTCTTAACTTTGGGTTATCCGCTCCGATCGACATTCAAATAACCGGAACCGATCTAGCGGCTAACTTTAAGTTCGCGAGCAATCTGATGGAACAGATCAAGCACATTCCCGGTGCGGTGGATTTCCGGATTCAAGAGCCGAATGATGAGCTTCAATTGAACGTGACGATAGATCGCACCCTGGCGTCGATCGTCGGCATTACCGCGCAAGCGGTAACCCAAAGCGTGCTCGGCGCGTTGTCCGGGTCGGAACAGACCGCTCAGAACTTCTGGGTAGATCCTGGCAATAGAGTCAGTTATCAGATCAATGCCCAAGCGCCCCAATATGATCTGCATTCTCTGAATGACTTGCAAAACCTTCCAATTCTCGGGGGTACTTCGGGACAGGCCCAGATTCTGGCCAATGTGGCCTCGGTTTCGCGCACGACCACAACCCCGGTTGAGGATCACTATAATATCCGGCCGGTCATCAACATCTACGGAGCGGCCGACGGTAAAGACTTGGGATACGTGTCGGATCATATCCAGAAACTGGTGGATGCCTCTAAGAAAGATCTACCCAGAGGTAGCTTTATAAATGTGCGTGGGCAGGTGACCACCATGCATGCATCCTTTACCGGGTTGTACGCTGGGTTAGCGTTTTCGATGCTGCTCGTTTACCTGTTGATGGTGGTCAATTTCCAGTCCTGGACGCAGCCATTCATCATTATCACGGCCCTGCCTTGCGCGCTTGCCGGAATTATCTGGATACTCTTTGCGACAGGCACAACCTTGAGTGTGCCGGCTCTGATGGGTGCGATCATGTGTATGGGGGTGGCTACGGCAAACAGCGTTCTGGTCGTGACCTTTGCTAACGAACTGCTTGAACGGTATAGAGATCCCTATCGAGCAGCGCTCGAAGCCGGATACGTCCGCATTCGACCAGTGCTCATGACGGCCCTGGCCATGATCATCGGGATGGTACCGATGGCATTGGGCCTGGGTGATGGCGGGGAGCAAAACGCTCCGCTGGGTCGCGCAGTGATCGGAGGTTTGATCTTCGCTACTGCGGCCACCTTGTTCTTTGTTCCGACCGTATTCATGCTTGTGAACAGCAAGCGACGCTTTGAAACGGGAGAGGTTTCTCCCGAGCCAGCTTTCCGGTAGGGCGAGGCTCCGCCCGAGCCGAGCGTCGGCGCTGGAGGGCTACGCTCCCTCCCGACTTCGCCCCTGTTCCCCCTTGCTACGTCGGGCTAGCAGGGGCGCCATAGTTCCGCGTCCGCGGAACGACGGCGGCCGTCGTAGCAGCCACCGCTGAAAGGCTCTGCTTCACCCATTGATTGGAGGGGCGTTGCTTGCAACGCCTTCGGCCGACAGGCCGAAAGGACGCTGACCAACACTTCTTCTGCAAATGGGCTCAACCCAAATGCTCCTTTAATGAAAAGAATTGCACCAGAAATGACGCCGGTATCAAAGCCGAAGAGAAGCCCGGCTAACGCCGCGGTGCCGGCAACGATCTTAACAAAACGGCGGGGCTGCTTTGCTCCGGACACTCCGGCAGTCTGTGTAATGGATTTCATAAGCTTATCAGCGATTTAAAGCCACAGCGGGCGCTTCTGGAGCGGGCGTCGCGGACGCTTCTTTCGCTGGTGTCGCCGCAGCCGCAAGGTGGCTAACGATAATCCGCGAACCGCGTTGGTCCGTCAGATAGGTCCACACCCACTGTACAAAAACACTCACTCGTAGGCTGCTCTGGGCCAAGAATTCGAGATGGATAGCAGCCCATGCCATCCAGGCAAGAAAGCCGCTGACCGCGACCTTGCCCGTTTGCAGAATTGCGAACCCCTTGCCAACGACGGCCATACTCCCTTTGTCGAAGTAACGAAATGGTGGCAGCGCCGATTCACCCAAAAGCCGCCGGTGTATAAGCTTTCCTGCGTATCTGCCTTGCTGCATCGCGACCTGCGCAACACCCGGAAGCGGCAGACCATCTTGATCGAGCGATGAGGTATCGCCAACAACGAAAATCTCCGGATGGCCCGGGACCGTCAGATCTTTTAGAATCCGGACCCGACCAGTGTGATCGGTTTCCACATCTAACCATTTGCCGGCCGGCGAAGGAGTTACACCCGCTGTCCAGATCACCGTCTTGCTAGCGATACGTTCACCAGCGACGATCACCCCATGTTCGTCGATCTGGTCGACCCCTCGGTCCAAGAGGATTTCAACCCCCAGGCTTTTAAGCCTATCGTGAGCCGCGGTAGAAAGATCCTCAGAAAAGGAGCCCAAAACTCGGTTCGAACGATCCACCAGAACAACTCGCGCGGTGGTTGGATCGATTCGCCGAAAGTCCGATCTCAAGCTGTTCCGGATCAGGCTGGCAATCGCAGCCGCCATTTCCACCCCGGTGGGGCCGGCACCAACTAACACGAAAGTTAACAAATCCCGATGCTGGCTAGGATCCTCCTCCGCTTCGGCTTGCTCGAAGGCCTTCAAAATCTTGTTTCGAACCGCAACCGCATCCGCCAAAGATTTCAGCCCTGGCGCATAGCGCGCGAATTCGTCATGCCCAAAGTAGCTGTGCTGTGCCCCCGTAGCCAGCATGAGAGAATCATAGGACACTGGTACTCCCTTCCGATCCTCATCACTAAGAAACACTTGTCGCTTCTCCTTGTTCACTCCGGTAACCTCTCCCATGATGACGGTCGCATTGCTTTGGCCGCGCAGTATATTCCGAATCGGAGATGCGATTTGCCCAGGCCCGAGCACTGCCGTCGCGACCTGATACAGAAGCGGCTGAAACAGATGGTGATTGGAACGGTCAATTAGGATGACCTGTGCCGGGCTATTCCGGAGAGCCTTAGCTGCGGCTAAACCGCCGAAACCTCCGCCGACAATGACCACAGTGTGACGGTGCTCTGCCACCCCGCCTGTCCGCGGTAGCCTCGCACTTTCACGCGAAGGAGAAAAAGCTGCGCCGGAGCGGTTCGCGTCCGCTAACGTTTGTAAATTGTTAATTTTCACTAGCTAATTAGCCACTTGAAGCTGAGCACTCTTAGATTCGATCACCGCCAGCAGTTCGTTCCACGATTTGACGAACGATGCAGCTCCATCGGCTTGGAGTTTCGCGCCTAATGCCTCTACCTCGACGCCCACGGCTGCAAACTGAGCCAATACGGCGTCGCTATCGCCGCCATCTGACGGCAGGAGGTCATTTACCTCGCCGTGCTCAGCAAAGGCTTGCAACGTCTTTTCTGGTATGGTGTTAATCGTGAACGGAGCCGCTAGCTCTTTTATATAGAGAACATCGGACGCCTTGGGATCTTTTGTTCCCGTACTAGCAAACAACAACCGCTGCGGGCGAGCTCCGCTATTGAAGGCGCGATGCCAGCGCGGCGAAGCTAGCAAGTTCCTGTACGTTTTGTAGACCGATTTGCCAATGGCAATCCCAAGTTTGTCGTTCAACGGTTCCGACACCTTTCCCATGACCGCCGCGTCCCACCGACTAATAAACACAGAAGCGACTGATCGAACGTCCGGCGGAAGTCCTGCTGCGATGCGCCGTTCGATGCCCTTCAGATAGGCCTCCGCCGCGGCCACATACTGTGCCGGCGAGAATAAGAGCGTGACATTCACCGGTACCCCAGCAAAGATCGCTTCTTCAATCGCAGGCACGCCTTCCTTGGTGCCGGGGATTTTGATGAACAGGTTAGGACGATCCGCCTTTGCCCACAGATCCTTGGCTTCGCTCACTGTTGTTTGTGTGTCATGAGCCAACAAGGGTGAAACTTCTAACGATACCCAACCATCCATTCCCGAAGTACGATCATAAACCGGCCGGAACAGATCTGCGGCCGAGACCACATCTTCCAGAGCTAATTCGAAAAACAATTCTTCGCCCAATTTGCCTTCATCAAGCTTCTGGCGGATCGCGTCGTCGTAGCTGTTGCTATTTTTGATGGCGTGATCGAAGATAGTCGGGTTCGATGTGAGGCCAGTGACCGAGAGTTCATCACGGTAGTGCCGGAGCGTACCGCTCTTGAGGAGATCTCGAGTAATATTATCCAGCCATAGGCTTTGGCCGAGATCGTGGAGCTTTTGAGTTGGTTTCATAACGTTGCGGCTGATCGATGTCATAATTCTGCGCTACACCTCGAAGAAAGCCTTTGGTAACTCTCCACGTGGTTAGTTCGGTTTTGGGATGTCCGGGGGCACACGAGCTCCCTATAGCAGGTTGTGCGCCAATCGTTTGAGCTCGATCGTATTAGCTTGATTATCAGCCTTTTATGACTTACCTAAGGCTACGAAACGGCGGGTACGAGAATTTATCCTTACGGTTTTTCGTTCCTCCCAGGACGCGACGAAGCGCGTCCATACCGAACGCTACGCGAACATACGGTAGGGCCAAGTTTCACCTTGGCCTTGCGGTAGCAACGGCGTGATGGCGGGACAATTACGACGGGTGTAGAGGAGACACGGAGACCGCGCAGGCTTTGTAGGCGGGCTGTCGAGAATAGGGGTCAAACGCAGAAAACGTGAGTTCGTTGGCAACTGTGTAATGCATCGGCATAAACAGGTGGCCCGACTGTACCGAATTTGTGATGAAGGCGGTAGCAATGACCTGTCCGCGGCGCGATGCGACGCCGACTCTTTCGTTCGGCGCGATGCCGAGCCGTTTCGCATCGACGGGATTTATCTCCACATAAGGCTGTTTGGGATAAAGCTTTCTCAGCACAGCGGATTTTCCGGTACGCGTCTGAGTGTGCCACTGTGATGACGTGCCACGCCCTGTAAGCAGGAGAAATGGATATACTTCGTCGATGACCTCGGGCATACCGCGCGGAGCCTCAAAAAGGAATTTCGCCCTCTTGTCCATGTGGTAAAAAGCGCCATCCTCAAACAATCGCCGTTCAGGCGCGACGAAGGGTTCCGATCCCTGCGACAGGTTATCCCGCAGCTCGGGAGTGCGATCGCGGGAATCTGGCAAAGGCCACTGAATGCCTCCAGCCTGATCGATCATTGCGTAGCCCCGAATACCGGTGATGTCATAAGGCTGATCGCGCGACAACCGTTTGAGAATCTCAAAGACCGCCTCTGGCGAAGACCACTTCTCGAACATTTTTCCGCAGCCCCAATACTGGGCGATAAGCTTGAAGATGTTGAAATCGGACAGCGCCTGTCCGGGTGCCCGGGAGACCTTTTTCACAAGGCCGATGCGCCGTTCGGAGTTGATAAACGTACCAACTTTTTCACCCCATCCTGCGGCCGGCAATATCAAATCAGCACGCTGCGCCGTTTCGGTGCCAAAATACATGTCCTGAACCACGAGAAAATCGAGCTTCTGAATCAGTGCATTGAACTCACGCTGATTGATCCAGGAATGGGAAGAATTCGTGGCGACGACCCATAGCCCCTTGATTTTGTCGTTGGCAATTCCCTCAACAATCTGGTCGTAAGCCCAACTGTTCCGATCAGGGATTCTCTCAACGTCGATCATTAGGATACGTGCGATCTTGGCCCGATCCTCTGCATTTAGAAAATCGTAGCCGCCGAGCAGATTTGTAGTGTTGGAAAAAAGCCGCGATCCCATCGCGTTACACTGGCCGGTGATCGAGTTGGCGCCAGTTCCGGGGCGGCCGATGTTGCCGGTCATCAACGCGAGATTGATAATCGCCTGCGCTGTGCGGGTGGCCTCGTGGCCTTGATTCACGCCCATAGTCCACCAAAACGAAACGCGTTTCCCGCGACGAACGGTCTCCCCGAATTTCTGCAATTGCATCGCAGTCAACCCGGTTGCCTGGCCGACCACGCCTAGGGTAAACGGCCTCACAAAGGCTGCAAATGCCGCGAAACCGGAAGTGTGTTTTTCGATGTATTCGTAATCGATCGAGCCGCTCTCGATCAGCATGTTTGCAAGCCCGTAGAGCAAGAAGAGGTCCGATTTCGGCTTGATGGCGTAGTGCTGACTGGCAGCCATCGCGGTCTCCGTTTTGCGTGGATCTACCACGATGATCTCAGGCCGATTTTTGTTCCTGCACACGCGCTGCCACATGATCGGATGCGCAATACAAAGATTCGAACCAACAAAAATTAGGACATCAGACTCCTCAAAATCCTTGTAGGTATAAGGAGGCGCATCGAAACCGAACGACTGCTTGTAAGCCGTCGCGGCCGTCGCCATGCATTGGCGTGTGTTGCCGTCGCCATGCGCCATTCCCATGCCGAACTTTGCCAGAGCGCCGAGGAACGCCAATTCTTCGGTGCAGATCTGGCCCGTACCCAGCCATGCAATCGCGTCATTGCCAAATTGATCCTGGATCGCTTTGAAACGTGTCGTAAAGAGTCGCAAGGCGGCGTCCCAGTCAGTCGGCATAAGCCCTCCTTGCTCGTTGCGTACATAAGGTGTGGTAGCGCGGTCGCGCGCGTAGAGCGGCTTTAGAGCCTCCCAACCCTTGGGGCAAGCCATCCCTTGATTCACGGGATAATCCGTCGCCGGGCTCAGGTTGACCGCTTGACCATCCTTAAGGTGAACTTTCAGACTGCAGCCGGTCGAACAAAAGCCGCAGATCATGTCTGCAGTGTCGTCCGGTTTGAGTCTCGCGGGCACTTTGCCGAGGCCAAAATCGCCCGGGTACTGGACCAGATCCCGGGTAAGTTTGCCGTCCCTCTGTCGAATCAGCGAATCGATTTTCTTGAAAAGAGGATGTTCCCCTTTATTCGTGGCTGTCGCTTTCACGATGCAATTGCTCCAGGCATTTTCGGGGGAATGACAGCAGCAAAAAACAGATATCGCTCCAACAGTTCGCCGAGGAGTGACAATGCGAGGATTCCAGCTGCGGTTCTCGCATTTAGCATCCCGAGCATCCCGGCGACAGGCAGCACCACGCCACCGAGTGTGCCGCAGATGAATCGTGAGACTGTCGCGCGTTTTAACTCTCGCTTCATGAGGATCGCGGTGCGTTTCACGGGCGTCCAATCGACGTCATTCAAATGAGTAAAAATACTCAGTTCCCAGATTAGTTTTGCCGTCGTTACAGCGACTATGAATTCGCATAGTAGATTGGCGATCTGATGAAATAGGGGCTGCGCAGCGATGGCGGGCGCGAATACCGATTGCGACTGCATCGAGAACAGGATCGTCGCAGGGCCAAGCAGCAGCATTGTCCCAATGAATTTTAGCGATGTCATTGTTGTTCGCCAAAACGCGCGTCGCGTATCTTGGTAGATCATGATCGAGCAAAACACGCCGGCCAGTCCGCTGATCGTTACGCCAATTCCGAGGCCGTTCCGGAAGGTTGAGGAAGATAACCCTTGCAACAGCGGGACGTTCATCAAACGGGTCGCGGCAGGCAACCAGGGCGTAGCGGCATAAACGAGTGCGCTCCCGGCGAACAGGCCGAACGCAATGACCTCCCGACTTAACCAAGAGGTTTTCAGACCGATAAAGACCCGCCAGGCGTAAAGCGGCCTGCCGAGGTGCATGATACTCGCACCAATTGCGAGCAGGCCAAGTAGAAGTGCCACGAGTGAATGATAGGGCGTCAGGGCGGCGACGAGATCAGTTGGGTAGAGCAGCCGCAGAGCGATCGCCACAAGAAACCCGCCTACAGAAAGCTGCGTGAGTACCAGCATTATCACCAGCGGCATATGCGGGTGCTGAGACTTGACCTCATAAAAATCAGCCGGCGACATATTGCGAGGCGATTTCTTTGCCGAGCGATACTGCGTGGCGGGCAGCGTATAGTCCGCATCGGGTGCCCCGGGCAGAAAATTGTTCTTCTTCCTTTCCCGGGCTATTTCGTCCTTCTCAACGATCGTAATGCGAATCGCCTCGTTAGGGCAGGCCTGAACGCACGCGGGCGCTTCTCCAACGGCGAGGCGCCCAGAGCACATGTCGCACTTCCGCACGATGCCGCGCTTTTTCGAGTATTTCGGCACGTCGTATGGGCACTTCAACATGCAATATTGGCAGCCGATGCACTGATCATCTAGGTGCCGGACGATCCCGGTTACCGGGTCTTTTTCGTATGCATTCACCGGACATCCGTTCATACACGCCGGATCAAGACAGTGGTGACACGCGGTCGTGACCGTTTGCTGAACCGGTTCGGCCGGCGTACCTCCGAAAAGCATGCCGACTTCCCGCCATGTCTCCCCTTCGTCCAGGCCGTTCAAACTATGGCACGCAGTCACGCACGCTTTGCAACCGGTGCATGCATCGAGATCGACGGCAAATGCGTACTGCTGGCCGACATCCGGCGATGAGAGCGGGATAAGGTCGCGGTAATATTTCGCCTGCGCCGGCTGTTTGGCTAGCTCGTGTTGGCGCGAGAATCTTGCAACCGGGGTGAGAAGTTGCTGTTCGCCGAGTAAGTCGTCGATCAAAGTGCGACCTTCGCCCGGTGGATATTCCAACAACTCAGTAGACATTGCCTTGGTGGCGTTTGCCGGCTTGCGACTAAGGAGTCGTTACTCGTTCAGCGAAGGATCGACATCCTCAAACTTCTGCCGGCGTCATGGCATTTTTCATCGTTTCAGCAAGCACGGCATAGACAGTTGTCCATGCTTCTCTCACTTCTGGCGTGAAATCGGCGCCCAAACCCTGTTCAAGCGTCCAGATTAGCGCTTTACCTACACTCGAATAGTGCTCGTCCCTGACACCATAAGCCACGTGTCTCCGTCCCAGGTTACTCACGGCTGGTATCAGCTGGTCGAGCCTATTCAAACCATTAACTACCGTACCGATCACCTGTATTAGTTTTTTCCGTTGTTGCGCCATGTTCGTGTCCTTAAAAAGAGGACGCGTAGAGGGATCCAGCTCAAATAGGCGGCCGTAGAACAGAGTCGCGGCGGTGTCTGAGATTGGTAAAACCTTTTCCCAACTGTTTTGCACAAGCTGCTTTTGGTCAAAATTCATATAGTGTGAGATGTTAATGTGTTTCGCGAAGGAACCGATCGAGATTCGGATCGTGCGCCCCTTCCCCTTAGGTACTCACGGAATGCGGCAGCAGAGTTTCAGAAATTCGATTCTTATCCTTTGTAGTCGCGATCTCTAACCCTGTACAAAGGCATTGCGCTTTCCAAAGTTTCAGGATTTTCGCGAAAATAGTGAAATGATATCCCGACTCACCTTTGCATGGCTATCTCAAGCCAGTGATCGCTTTGAGGAGAGTCTCATGGGTGAAGGTCGATGTTGCCTGGTCGGCAACGATCTCGCCCAGTCGCAGGACCACAATGCGATCCGTCACGTCGAGCACATGCGGTAGAGTGTGGGAGATAAAAACGACGGCGAGGCCCCTGTCGCGAGCTTGGCGGATGACGTCGAGCACCTCCGCCGACTGCCGCGCGCCGAGATGGTTAGTCGGTTCGTCCAAGATGATGACCTTCTTTGCCCAGGCCACCGCTCGGCCGATCGCCACCGCCTGTCTCTGCCCGCCTGAAAGCTTCGATACGGGCCGATTGGCCGGCGGCGCCGCAATACCGACGCGCTCGAGTTCTTTGCGGGCATGCTCCTGCATTTCTCTGTTTGCCAGGAAGCCGAATAGGCCCAGGAAGCCTTTCTTTAAGATTTCACGCCCGAGGAAGACATTGGCAGCAACTGTTAGATCGAGAGCGATGCCAGAGTCCTGATAGAGCGTCTCGATGCCTGCCTCGAGCGCGTCATGCGGCGAGGACCAGTGCCTTTCCTCGCCGTTAAGAAAGATGTAGCCGGAATCGGGCATATGCACGCCGGAAAGTATGCCGACGAGCGTCGATTTTCCCGCGCCGTTGTCACCGACGAGGCCGACCACTTCCCCCGCGGCAACGGAAAAATCGACGTCCTCGAGCGCGACGACATTGCCGTAGCGCTTCGATATGCTTTCGACCGCGTATAGCCGACGACGATTTTTTGCGACATCCTTCTGGTTCATTGCTCCCCTGGCCTCCCACCTCTTCCGAAGCCCTGCACGCCCACAGCTACCGCGATCAGCATGGCTACTACAATCTGCTGCCAGTTCGGTGCGACGCCGATTAGGATAAGACCGCTGAGGACAGCGGTCGTAATGAGAGCGCCGAGTGTCGCACCGGTCAACCGGCCGACACCGCCCTGCAGGCTGATACCGCCGATGACCGCCGCGGCGATAGCGCTGAGCTCGCCGCCGCGTCCTGAAAGGGGCGACCCCGATCCGAGGCGGAAATAGACGAAGGCGCCCGCGAGCGCGGAAAGAATGCCGGAGAGCATATAAAGCTTGACCAGGTGCTTCTCCACATTGATGCCGGCGGCTCGCGCGGCGAAAAGGTTGGATCCAATGGCATAAGTCCACCGCCCGAAACGGGTTCGAGACAGAGATGCCCAGGCTATGAAAAGAATGAAGAGAACTACGATGACCGGCGCAGTTAGCATCCCGAAATAGCTGACATTGCCAATCAGGATTACTGCCCGCGGCGCGCCGGCGATCTGAACCCCGCCGGTGATGACGAGGCTCGTGCCCGCAGCGGCACCCATGGTTGCGAGCGTAGCGACAAACGGCACAATTCGGACATAGGAGATCAGCAGCCCGTTCGCGAGACCAATCAGCCCGCCCACTACGAGCGCGGCCGCCAGACCCAGAACAATCGTCGCGATCGGGTTGAGGCCGGCTGCATTCAGGGTGCGGATGACTAGCGCCATGGTCACCCCCGAGAGTCCAAGCGTTGAGCCGACTGATAGGTCGATCCCGCGCGAAGCGATTACGAAGGTTTGGCCGGTCGCCATCAAAACGACAGGTGAGAAGTCCTGCAAAATGTTGGCGGCTGCTGCAACCGAAAAAAAGCGCGGATTAATTGCCGAGAAAACGCCGACCATTACAATGAAGATAATAAAGAGGATGAAATCCTGCCGAAGCACGAACGAGGCAATCCTTTGTTTCCGTGTCTCCACTTCCCGGCGCGACTGCAGAAGCAAGTCTGAAGTCGGTTTGGTCATAAGAATGACGAACACCGCCGACTACTCTACGTACATAAACTTTTCCGTCTCGGCAAGATTGTCCTTTGTGATAATGATGTTAGGAATGACGACAGTTTTCTTGATCGTGTCGACATCCTTTCCGAGAAGCTTGTCATAGGAGTACTGCAGAGCAAGTTCGGCTTCCTTTGCCGGTTGCTGGGCGATAAGTGCGGTGAAGACACCTTCCTTCAGAGCGTCGACCTCAACCTTGTATGCATCGTAGCCGACAAGCTTCACCTGCCCTACCCTGTTGGCGTTGCGCAGTGCCGCAACCGCGCCGGTCCCGCTGGTACCGGTGATCGCAAAGATGCCGGCCAGATCCGGGAACTTCAACAGAGCGGTGTTGATCGCGGAGGTCGCCGTGGCGGGCTGGCTGTTGGCGTATTCGCGTCCGACGATCTCGATCTTGGGGTACTTTGCAATCTCCTCACGGAAGCCCTTTTCGCGTAGAGTGTTGGTCGTCGCTGCCGGCGAGCCGGACATGATGAAGACCTTGCCTGCGCCGCCGATCTGCGCGGCGAGCGTCTGCGCTGCTTTCTGCCCGCCGTCGACGTTGTCGCCTGTGATATGGGAGGTGAGATAGGATTGGTCCGTTACCGTCGTGTCAACAGTGATAACGGGAATCTTAAGAGCCTCGGCGCGGGTGACGGCCGCCTGTAGGGAATCGGGATCGGTCGGCACCAAGATCATAGCGTCGACGCGACTGGCCAGGGCAGCGTCGACGAAGGGCATCTGCGTCTGCGGCGAATAATCCGACGCGCTGCCTTGCCACATCAGATTAATGCCCAGTTCTTTCGCTTTGCTGCGCGCACCCAGTTCCATGGCTTTGAAGAAGGGGTCGGAAGCGATGCCGGGGATGAAAGCGATCGTTTTTATATTATCAGCAACGGAGTCAAGCGGTTGCAGACCGAGAACAATGCCAATCAACGCGCCCGTACTAAACACAGCAGTTTGCCGTACAAAGATCCTGCGAGCTATGGCGAGAGCAGGAGTGGAATCGGGATAAGATTTCATGGGGTAACGCGTAAAAGACAAGCGCTTGCGCAAGCGTTTGTAAAGAATTGTTGCATTCGCTCTGGATTATTTTTAACAAAGCTCGCCATGACCGATTTACGAAATAATACCCTGACGAACCTCCCAGCCTCGGTACGAATTCCAGATTATGACCGGAGTCGGCTCCGGCCCGGAATCGCCCATATTGGTGTCGGTAACTTCCATAGAGCGCACCAAGCTCCGGTCATAGAAAAATGTCTCCGAGTTCCGCAGAATGACTGTTGGGCGATCAGCGGGATCGGGCTCTTGAATAACCCCGTTTCTCGGGCCAAGGCCGCAGCCTTTCTGGCGCAAGATAACTTATACACGGTCACCCAGCTTCATTCTGACCTGTCTACCTCGACCCAAGTGATCGGGGCGATGGTGGAATACCTTTACGCCCCGGAAGCAGCCCAGGCAGTGCTGGCGCGGTTGGCTCATCCCGATACGCGGATCGTTAGCCTTACAATCACCGAAGGAGGCTACAACATCAGCGAAACAACCGGCCTATTCCAACTCGATCAGCCGGACATTGTTCACGACCTCTCCAACCCGACTCCGATTACTGCCTTCGGCTTTATCGTCGCTGCCCTCAAGACACGGCGCGCAAACGGGCTCAAACCCTTCACGGTCGTTTCCTGCGACAATCTGCGCAGTAATGGCGATACGACACGACGAGCCGTCGTCTCTTTTGCTCGTGCGATTTCTGCCGACCTTGCAGATTGGATTGAAGAGAACGGCGCGTTTCCCAACAGTATGGTCGACCGTATTGCACCACAAGTCTCCGCGGAGGATCGAAATCGACTAAACGCAGCGAGCGGAGTCAATGACCTGATACCGGCCAGCTGCGAGGAATACACAAATTGGGTCATAGAAGATCAATTTTGCGCTGGCCGGCCGGAACTTGAGCTCGGCGGCGTCGAGTTCAGCACGGAGGTGGCCGGTCACGAAGCCGTAAAAGGTCGCCTCAGCAACGCTGCACATATGATGATGTGCTATCCGTCTCTGCTGATGGGTCACCGTTTCGTGCACGAGGGCATGGCCGAACCTCGAATTGTCCACCTGTTGAAGAGCTTTTGGCAAAGAGATGTCATTCCATTAATTTCTCCGCCAACGAGCGTTTCGGTAACAGCGTTCACCAAAGGGGTTCTTGTGCGGTTTGCTAATCCAGCTATTCGGGACCAATTGCTGCGGGTTGCCCACGACGGAGCTGCAAAAATCGTTGTATTCCACTCCCGGACGATCACCGAACTAATCTCGCGAGGCGGCGATCTGACGCGTGAGGCGTTCTTATTTGCATCATTCGCGCGTTACCTGCGCGGTTTGGATGATTTAGGTAAGCCGTTTCCAGTGAACGAACCGCAATTTACAGAGGCTGACTGGAAACTGCTCAGGAGCGAAGAACCATTAGGTTTGTTGCAAACCTCGCCTTTTCGAGCCTTGGCTCTAGCGGGAGTGCCCACTTTTCGGAAACTTTATGTAAGAATGTTTCAGTCCCAAGCGGAACGTGGAGTCGGTGCAACTCTCGAAACAATTCTGGTGTAAGCATGTTTAAGAGCGATGCAGGCTAGCGCTTGTTGCAATCGGCGTCATTCTGGATCGCCCAGAAGCGCTTCCCATAGGACCTATAGGTCCCATGGGCGCAGTCAATTTCCCGCCTGTCGCGCGGGAGCGCGCCCCTACTGTTCCCTACCAGCCCTAACGAGCTAAATAAAACCACCCTTACGCGGCGGTTTTTCGCCGAATCGTAGGGTGGAGCTTCAAGTGCGGACTCGACTTCAGCCCTCGAACCGATCCGCAGGATTCCCGAACGACAAGTTTGGGCCTAAGTCGGATGGTCTGAGGCTGCACGTCTTCATTTTCAATGCGCTCCAGCAAAAGAGAAACTGCGCGCTTGGCTATCTCTCCGATCGGCTGCGCGATCACCGTCAGGCGCGGTGAGAAACAATCCGCCCATTCGAAGTCGTCGAACCCGACGACTGCAATATCGCCAGGTACCCGTCGACTTTGCAAGTGGAGGACCTGCATCAAACGGATCATAGACCGATTGTTTCCTGCAATGATCGCGGTGGGAGCCGGTCTTAACGTGAAGAGGGCGGTGAACGATGCAATGTCGTCGCTGCCATCGTGAATCAATCGGTTGTCAAAACCGATGTCGTTGGCCAGAAGAGCTTGTCGATAGCCATCCACACGCTCGAGCGTCGTCGCAACATGCGGCCTGCCCGCAATCATGGCAATTCGCCGATGCCCCAGAGTCACTAGATGGTCGACCAGTCGCTTCATCGCGCGTTTGTTTTCTACTCCTACTTGACTGAACTTTCGACTAACGAGACGGTCAACCAGGACGGCTGCCACGTTTTGCTCAGAAAGGTAGGTTAAGGATTTACACTTCTCGTCACCGCAGGTAGCTAGAATTAACCCGTCAACTCGCTGTTGATGCAGCCTGCGGACCGATTCCAATTCATAATCAGGATCTTCTCTGGTATCAGCCAAAACGACTAGCCAACCTCGTGCGCTGCATTCCGCCTCAATCGCGTAAATAAGGTCCATAAAATGCGGATTGGACACGGCCGACAGAGCGATCCCAACGGTGTTGGTCCTGGAACGAGCAAGAGAACGAGCCAATGAGTTCGGAACGTAGCCCGTGGCTGCAATGGCCTTCTGGACCGCAGTTTTCGTGTGTTCACTGACAAAACGGGTGCCGTTAATGACGTGGGACACAGTCGATGTAGCCACACCGGCTTGCCGGGCCACATCTTCAATCGTGGGCATCGGCGTTTTCTCCCTCTGCGGCAGGTAACGATGCCAAACGAATTTGCCTCATACCCTCAAGTTGAAACTTAAATAAAGACATTCTCGCGCAAAATGAATCACACTCGTTCAATATCAGCCACAAAGTTCTTTTCTAGCTCTCGACTATGGTGCGCTGAGTAACGTAGCAGCCGTGGAAGCGCACATCCGCAGTATCAGTCGAAAGTCTCGTTCGCCGGCCACGCGGTTTTTTTTCTAGCTACTCAGCCGCAATTTTACGCCACGAGCTCGATGGCGTGGAAAAGCGATTT
>Ga0213872_10000880_pt1 | contig 21725 bp, 32 predicted proteins | sample VelepicomBERX_R2_FD_160071 | JGI IMG/M metagenome (GOLD analysis project Ga0213872, IMG submission 160071) | Rhizosphere microbial communities from Vellozia epidendroides in rupestrian grasslands, the National Park of Serra do Cipo, Brazil - RX_R2 | ecosystem: Host-associated > Plants > Roots >...
GGACCGCAAAGGCCGAGTACCCGAGGGACCCTATAGCAGAAGGGCCCTATATACCTCTGGCTTCCAAGCAACCAGGCGTGCGAATTCTTAATCTAGAAAAATGTGAACACAATCCAGACGATTGACGGGCTTTGCAGAGACATCCCAGCCGTAGTCGAAGGTGTCCGATCAAGCTTTCATCCGGAAACCGCAACAGAGGCGGCTCTTAACAAGTACTGGTTGTTGCAGGATATACTGTACCGCCTGGTGGACGCGCTTTCAGACGACAGCCAGATGTTGGCAGTTGCTCTGTTAAAGGAAAGATGTCCGAATCTAATCTCCGACGTGATCGACCTCCTAGCGTTTACCAACCTGCTCCCCCTCCGAAGCAACGCTGCCGTGAAGGCCGCCTGCGAAAAGATCAATGAGCACCTCATCGAACTCGCAGACCTCTTGTATCTCAGTGAGAGGAGATGGGAGGTCCCGCAGGAATTTCTTCACGCAGGCTAAATTTCGTCCCCTTTCGTGAGCACGCCCTGGGTCGGTTCCAATAGGAAAGCGTCCGGCCGTCTTGAGGGTGCTCCCGCACCGTCGCAAAACTACCCTTTCTGATGCATAGCGAGAGGGGGCTTGCGCTATTACTTCCATAACTGTAGAATTATGAAATCATGGCCGCGAAACCGACAGAAGAAGAAATCACGCGCTTTGCGGATATGTTCTCCGCAATGGGGACCGGCCCGCGCTTGCGCATCATGCGGGTGCTGCTCTCGGCTCATCCTGACGGCATGATCGTCAGCGATATCGGGGCCGAATTGGGCATTCCGGCGTCAACACTCTCGCATCATCTGGAAAAGCTGAAAAACGAGGATTTGGTGAAGGTGCGCCGGGAAGGGACATATCTGTGGTACTCAGCCAACACGGAAGTTCTGCAGACGCTTCTAGGCTTCCTGTACGCAGAATGCTGCACACGTAACAAGGCTATAGAACCACAGGCGATTGTGCGTCTGTGCCGGTAAGAAAGGAACTCAATGGAACTCAAAGACGTGGTGAAAGAGAAATTCGGACGGGCCGCGCTGCGCCTCAACGCGGGCGGCAGTTCGTGCTGCGGAGCTTCGGCGTCGATGGATGGGTGCTGTGACCCGATTACGTCAAACCTGTACGATGCCGCGCAAACCGGCGAATTGCCGCAAGAGGCAGTATTGGCTTCGCTTGGCTGCGGAAACCCCACGGCGCTTGCGGAATTGAAGCCGGGTGAAACCGTGCTGGATCTCGGCTCGGGCGGCGGCATTGATGTTTTGTTGTCGGCGCGGCGGGTCGGGCCTTCGGGCAAAGCCTACGGCCTCGATATGACCGATGAAATGCTGGCGCTCGCCCGCGAGAACCAGCGGAAGGCCGGGGTTGAGAATGTCGAGTTTCTAAAGGGCGAAATCGAAAACATCCCGCTGCCGGATAACTCGGTCGATGTGATTATCAGCAATTGCGTTATCAACCTGTCCGGGGACAAGGACCGGGTTTTGGGTGAAGCCTTCCGCGTCCTGAAACCTGGTGGCCGGTTCGCAGTGTCGGATGTTGTCACCCGTGGGGAAGTACCCGCAGACGTGCGGAAAAACATGCTGCTATGGGTTGGCTGCATCGCCGGGGCGCTGCGGGATTATCACTACATTGCCAAGCTCGCCAAGGCTGGCTTTGACGATATCGACATTGAGCCAACCCGGATTTATGACATTGAGGATGCGCGGGCCTTTCTAAGCGGGCAGGGCGTCGATGTAGACGCGATAGCGCCGGAGGTACAGGGCAAATTTATGAGCGCCTTCATTCGCGCCACAAAGCCCGCAAGCTGCTGCGCTCCCGGTTGCTGTGCATGACACCGGCGCGGCGCATAACTGCGGAAGGGGTCGGCACAGCCTTTCTGCTCGCCGCTATTGTCGGCTCGGGCATCATGGGGGAACGTCTGTCCGGGGGCAATGTGGCAATCGCGCTACTCGCGAATACGCTTGCAACCGGCGTAATGCTGGTGGCGCTCATCCTGACTTTCGGGCCGATTTCCGGGGCATTTCAACCCCGCTGTGACACTGGCTGACGCCTCCCAAGGCGGGCTGGCATGGCGGGAAGTGCCTGGATACTTGGCCGCGCAACTGGTGGGAGCTTTCGCAGGGGTCGCGACGGCGCATCTGATGTTTGGTGAGGCGGTATTCAGCGCATCCCGTCACGTGCGGTCTGGTGGCGCGCAATTTTTTAGTGAATTCATCGCCACCTTCGGGCTGCTCTGCGTGATTTGGGGCTGTGCGCGGCTGCGCTCTTCGGCTGTCCCGTTCGCCGTGGGTGCTTACATAACCGGGGCCTATTGGTTCACGGCTTCAACATCCTTCGCCAATCCTGCCGTCACGCTCGCGCGGTCAGCAAGCAACACCTTCGCGGGCATCCGGCCGGCTGACGCTCCGGGCTTTATCGTGGCGGAATTATTGGGCGCTGCTGTGGCAACGGCGCTGTTTCGCTGGCTGGTGCCGTCGCTGCCCAAAGATGCCGGGGCGGTCATCGTTTCTCATTCATCCGAACGGAAGTAGTTTATGAGCCATAAAAAACGGGTGCTGATACTCTGCACCGGCAATTCAGCGCGTAGCCAGATGGCCGAAGGGCTGCTGCGGCATGACGCCGGGAAAAAATTCGATGTGGAGAGCGCGGGCACAAAACCCGGCTCCGTCCGCCCGGAAGCAATTACGGTCATGCGCGAGGCGGGGATTGATATTACCGGGCACCGCTCAAAGCACGTCGATGAATTTCAGGAACAGGACTTCGATTATGTAATTACCGTCTGTGACAACGCTCGCGAGACTTGCCCGGTGTTCTTCGGCAAAGCGGAAAAGCTGCATCACGATTTTGAGGACCCGGCAGCGGTCACAGGTTCCGAAGGGCAACGGCTCTCTGTGTTCCGGCGTGTGCGGGACGAGTTGAGGGCTTACCTGCGCGATTTCAGTAACGATGTGGCTTAAGCGACCCTCTGAGACGCGCTCGCTGACATTGGTCGGCTCTCATCATCGTCTTCGTATTGCGCTCATCTGAGTTCTTGGGCGAGTCCGATGAGAAGCCCTTCAGGTCCGCGGATGTAGCAGAGCCGATACGTGTCTTTATACTGGACTACTTCGCCTACGAGCTGCGCGCCGCGCTTGCGGAGCCTTTCAAGCGTCTCGTCGATGTCGTCTACGGCGAACATCACCCGGAGGTAGCCTAGAGCGTTCACCGGGGCATTGCGGTGATCCGCGACGACAGGCGGCGTAAGGAAGCGGGAGAGCTCGAGCCGGCCGTGGCCGTCCGGTGTGTGCATCATGGCAATCTCGACGCGCTGATCGCCCAATCCAGTGACACGTCCTGCCCATTCTCCTTCGATCGTGGCCCGCCCTTCGAGCTCGAGGCCGAGCTCGCGAAAGAAATCAATCGTCGCTCCGAGGTCATCGACGACGATTCCTACGTTGTCCATACGTTTGAGCGGCATGTGTCCAATCTACAAAGTGTCGTCGAGTCTAACAACGGCCCTTTCTGCAACGGCGAAGCACGACGCGACGCGGAGCCCGAGAAGATCGCACTCGAATAGCGCTTACTCGGGGCGGATCACGCGCTAACCGGAAAACTGAGCGCACATCGGCTGCATAGATCGCGAGATACGGCCATGTATAGATCTACACTGCCGGACTACCGGCGACTTTCAGTGACTGTCAGGCTAATTTGGTGAAAACGTGACGAACCGGCAGGAGAGAGAGGAGCAGAATGCGGATCCGCATATTGGCATCAGTATCGCTCCGATTTCCGCGGCCGAGTATGGCGGGGTGCGGGGATGAGGGTCCGCTCCTTCTAATCGCGGCTCAGCCCTGCCTCGGTCAAAGCCGGGATGAACGGAACGAGGACCGGGGCCACAGAGTGCGCCCTGCGAGTGAATTTGCAACGCATTGTTCGGTGAGCTTCGTCGAACTTTGAATCGGAACCGATGCCTATGGCTCCGACGAGTTCTCGACGAATTAGAAACGGCGTCATGTGGCCGCGAACGTGCTCACGCCTATCCGAGAGGTGTTGAGGAGATCATGTTTATTCAACGCCTCGGAATACTTGCCGTTGTTAGCGCTATTGGTTTCGCCCAGCAGACTGCGGATACAAACACAAATCGCGCGAAAGAGATCCTGCTTGCGGGCGTCGCCGACAAAAATCCGGATACGAGGATACAAGCAGTTCTTTCCGTCAGTCTGATCGACGACGATGAAGAGGTTATTTCGCGTCTGGGTCCGATCCTGGACCAAGATAAAGACGTGCAGGTCAGGCTCGCCGTAGTTTCCTGTCTGGGGGATTTCAAGCACCAAACAGCGATTCCAATACTGGACAAAGCACTGAAGGATGAAGCGCCAGAGGTTGGCTTCGCTGCCGCAAAGGTGCTATTTGCGTTGAAACAACCGGCCGGCAAGCAAGCGCTTTCGTCTGTTCTGTCGGGGGAGGAAAAAGCGTCCTCAGATTTCTTGACGAGCCATAAGCGGAGCGCACTGAGAATGCTTCAAACGCCGTCCAAGTTATTCATGACGGCTGCCTCCGCAACGGTGCCCATGGCCGGAGTCGGTCTCGCCGTTGCATCTTCACAAGGTATTCTCTTGGAGCCGGGGGCATCGCCACGCGCTTCCGCAGTGCTCCTGCTGGAAAGTGAAAAAGATCCAGCAACAGTACAGGCAATTCAGACTGCTCTTTCAGATAAGGATTGGTCGGTCCGGGCGGCCGCCGTTCACGCAACTGCCCTGCGCAACGATCCCGTATTGAAGGAAGAGTTTGTACCGTTGTTCGATGACAAGAAAGATGCTGTGAGGTTTCGCGCGGCGGCAGGATATGTTCGGTTGGCGTTGCTTTCGAATCAGCCGTGAGCGGTTGCGTTGTTCCATTTTTCGGCAGGTGTCGAAATCTCGCTATGTGCAAACGGCTTCCGCTGTGGTGTCGTGTTGCAATCCCAAGTAATTTGTAGGTGCTGATTTGGCCGCCCGTGTGCTTTGACAGTTACGGGAAATTGTAGACGTCTACGCGGTTTCTGAGGACGTTGTTTCAGCGTTAGTTCGAACGAGGGCTGGAGACGATTTATGCTAGGCCATTTTGCGAGTACCGGGTTCGAACAGCAGCCGCAATCTCCAATTTTATTTGATACCGTGACGTTCTTGCGCTTACCAGAGACTCGTGGCTTCGCGATACTCGCTCTTTTATTCGCAGTGGCTGCAATCGCGTCGGCGCAGACGGACGAGATACAGGTATACGATGCCGAGATCGCCAAACCGGGCATTTTCAATCTGACCTGGCATAATAACTTCACTCCCGATGGGCTCAAGACACCTGCATTCCCCGGCGGATTGGTAAACAACCACAATCTCAACGGCGTTACCGAATGGGCTTACGGCGTCACCGAATGGTTTGAGGCGGGACTTTATCTTCCGCTATATAGCGTTTCTGCGGCGCGCGGTCCATCGATTAACGGCGGCAAGATTCGTTTTCTGTTTGTGGTACCCCATGCGGCAGAACGGAAGTTCTTCTATGGCGCGAATTTCGAATTCAGCTATAACGCGAAGCACTGGGATCCACGAACATACACTTCTGAAATTCGTCCGATCGTCGGTTGGCATCTGAAGCCGTGGGACATCATTATAAATCCAATTCTCGATAACTCCTGGTATGGTGGCTTCAACCGACTCGAGTTCGTGCCCGCGACGCGAGTGGCATACAATCTGAATCCCAAATGGGCCGTCGCCGTCGAGGAATACGCGGACTACGGACAATTGCGAAATATCTTACCCGTAAGAGAGCAGTTCCATCAGGTTTGGGGAGTGTTCGATCACGATGCCAAATACGTGCACATCGAGGCAGGGGTCGGGGTCGGGCTGACCTCGGCTTCCGACAAGCTGGCGTTGAAACTCATGCTTTCGAAAGAGTTGAACTCAAAGCGGGAGCCTTAAGGGCCGATCGCCAAGCCGCCCCAGTAGGACTGGTTCGGAGGTAACTCCAACTGGCGCGGACCGGTATGGATGCCAATGAATCTGAATGGCTCGATCGTTCCAAGGGACTCGATAACGAAGATGTAGTATCGCTCCTGCAGAACCGCTCGAGCGCGCTGTGGAGGTCGTGTGAAACGGCCTGTTTTGCGGAAAGTTCCCCACAGCGAGCATCCGTGGCCCGGCGAACTAATGGGATTGCAACAAAACGGCGGGGGGAGAATCCCACATGTGCTGTTTTCATGTCGAGAACCGGGGCCGATTCTGGGTGCCCCATCGTGCAGTATTTGACGCCGGATTCCCGGTACGTTCCAATTCAGATTCGCCGCTGTGCTCGACATTGCTCCAGCAATAATTTCCGATAGCTAAGAAGTATGGTGGAAGAGGGGCGAACTTGACCGGACAAGCCACCGCACTGGGAACGGGGTTGAGCGTCACAGAACTTCGAAATCAGTTGCAGAACTCAACTGAAGCAGACATGCGGCGCCGGCGAGCGATCATTCTTACCTCTTTTGTGGGCATGACCAGCATGGGACTTGTCAGTCTTTTGCAAACAGGCGTCGTTCGGCACCTCCCCGATCCCCCGCTCGATAGCTTCGATTCCGACAAAGTGAATTCCTCCGATACTGCCTATGCGCTCGGCGCGCCAGACGGCACGCTCAGCGTGGCGAGGAAGGTCATATTCCATGCAGGTTTCTGCCGAATCGCGTTGATTCTGGAGTGGGAGCGCACCGGAACGTCTAGAAGAATGGTTCCGCGGAAAACATCCGGATGGCATTCCGGCGGGCGGAGGCACGGAACGGCGGGATGACTACGTGCGTGATCCCAAACAAGACGAACTGGGCATTAAGCGTCGCGGTGAAAAGCCCGGAGTCGAAATCAAAGGTCTGGTGTCATCGCGGCCGACGGGCCTTTCAGCCGAACCGTTCGTGGGACCTGTTGAGATCTGGACGAAGTGGACGAGCGAGGCTTTGAGGATCGACCTGGCACTTACGATTGTCACCCGCAAGCTGCGCTGGCTGCGAAGATTCGATACCGGACACAGCTCACCCAGAGAGATTCAAGTCGACGAGGACGAGAAGATCCAAGAGCCGCTAGCGCAGAATGGGTGCAACGTTGAGCTAACGCGTTTGAGGATGCCCAATGACGAACAGTGGTTCACGCTTGGTTTCGAAGCGTTCGGCTTGCTTGCCGATGTCGAAAATAGCCTGCAAAACGTCGCAGAGGTAATGGCCAACCGTCGGCCTCCGAGGCTCACGGGAGCAATTTGTCTCAGCTACCCTCAGTTTTTGACGCGTTTCTTGACTGAGCGCGTTAAATAGCTAACTCCGTCCGGCCGGGCTGAATCCCGCTCGGATTTCGTGGTCAGAATACACGAGTTGAGCGGGCTGAATGCCGCATTGCGGCTGCTGTAGTCAATCACCGGAAATAAGGAACGTGCAACGCTCCCGAAGTCGCCAAACCGACGAGCGTGTGCTTGTAGCCGAGTTGTACGCCTGCCCTCGAGCTTTGGGTTTGTCTCGGATAGCCCCAATCAGCTGCGATCTAGCCTGTTCCAGGCGGATCAGCGGGCATAGGTCGAGCCTCGGCTAAGTTGGCGAGTTTGGCCGGCAAGCCGACAAGCACAATTCCCGCGAACTGGTCCCGACTGCTCACGCGAACTTCGAGACAGACCGCATCTCGCCAAGATAGATCTACACATACCCACTACCGGTTCGTAATCGTACGTTCTGGCCAGTGACTACACTGGACCATCGGCTTCCAGCCGCACCTCGAAATTGAGGAGCGCCAACCGGCGGGCATTCATGGTCACCAAGCCTGCAGCTCCTTCAGACACTGTGGCGGTGAGGGCAACGCGCAAAGTGCGGACCCGCATTATTCCGTTCATCATGGCGCTCTTTGTAATCAACATACTCGACCGAATGAACATCGGCTTTTCAGCGTTGACGATGAACAAGGAACTGGCGAGAATGACGGCAATCACGCGTGATTCGGAGACTACTGTGCCGCGATGCTGGGAGCACTTTTACTAATTGTGACGATACGCGCGGGCGTAAGTAGACTGACAACCGTGCTCACGACAAAGTTAAAACACAGCGCAACGAACCCCGCATTTAAGCCCCGATACGGATCTCGCCCGCTTAGGATCAAGAACAGCACAAGCAGAGTACCCGTAGCGAGCCCAGCGAACGCTCCGGAAGTAGTCATTCGTTTCCAGAAGAGACCAAGAGACACTGCTGATCCGATCTTTCCCAGTGCGTTTGGCGCACCAAGCCGTGAATAACGACCTTCAATGAAGCGATTGGAGCGCGATTCTACGAGCTTCCGATCAGAACACCAGCAACAAAGACTAGGACGCCACCGAGTCCTACTTGCACCGCGGCTGAGAGCGGCGGCGTATCCATGTAGTGATTTCGAACCCACGCGATCGCAGCGAGCTCCACCAGCACAACCATCACGGCGGCAATCATGGCTGCGTGAAACTCAGGGATAAGGAATGGAAGCGTGTGGCCGATGCCGCCAAGAGCCGTCATGAGCCCGCAAACGAGACCGCGCATCCACGGGCGCCCGCGCCCGGTTAGGCTGCCGTCGTCAGACAGCGCTTCGGCGAAGCCCATGCTGATACCCGCACCAACGGAAGCAGCCAGCCCCACCACGAACGCATCCCGGCTGGTGTGCGTCGCGAAGGCGGCGGCAAAGACCGGCGCCAGAGTCGATACGGAACCGTCCATCAATCCCGCAAGTCCGGGCTGCACGATTTGAAGCACGAACAAACGCCGGTTCGCTTCGTCTTCCTCTTTCTTTGTGCCGGAACTGAGCTTTTCATTATCCAGTTCCTCAGCGCGGTTTTCATGGCGCCGTTCTTCGCTCGCCAGATCGTCCAGCAGTTGCCGCGTACTCGGGTGTTGTGCCCGCTGCGCCGCTTTTTCATAAAAGCGCCGGCTTTCCACTTCCATGCTCGCGGCCTGTTTCCGCACGGTCTCCAGGCCGAATGGCTCGATCAGCCATGCGGGCTTTCGGGTCACGAAGCCACTAACGTCATGCCGGCGAATCAACGGAATATGATCGCCGAAGCGCTGGTGGTAAAGATCTATGAGGCGGCGCCGATGTCCGGCCTCTTCCTGCGCCATGCCGCCGAAGACGGCCGCGGATCCGGGAAAACTCCCCCGTAGCCGCTCGGCATAATCGGCGTACGTCCGCTCGTCATCTTCTTCGAGCGATATGGCGAGGGCCAACATCTCACGTTCTGAAAGACTGTCAAACTTCCGCATGTGGCTAAACCCTGGGCTGGGCCATCTCACGGACCAGCCCGCGTTTGCGGATCTTGTCGATCAATGTCGTGCGTTTCACGCCTAAACGCGCTGCCGCGCCGGCCTTACCGCCGACCACCCAATTACTCTCCTCCAGTGCTTTGAGGAGGTGATCCCGTTCCGCTTCCACCAAGGTCACGGGATTTGTCCGGTTCACCAGGAAAGTGGGCAGCGCCGGAATCACAAGTACGTCGCCCTTGGTTTGTACGGTGCCGGTCTCTCCTTCGATGAGAACCGTTGAGTCAGTCGGAGCGACGGTGCGAATCTGATCGAGTACTTCGCGAAACGCCTGGCTGGATCCTACAAAGCCGTCGAAGCTGTTGCGGCCTTCTTGTATGCTGCATTGCGCCGCGGCAAGGTGTTCATCGAGATTGCTGTACGAGCCGCAAGGTGAATCTCTTTCTGTATCGTGCATATGCTCGAAGTCAGCCAAATCGGCCATTCCGAAAATTCCCGTCTCGGCCGTTAGTTGCTCCGTGTACTCCCTCGCAATCGCCGGCATTTTGAAAATCCTCTCTGAGTCGAAATTGTCGGGGGTTGGTGGGCTTACCCAGCGCTCACCGACCCTCGCTTCTGGCCTTAGATAGGCATTCGGTGCGCCAAAAGACGCAGAGATAAACAAGCCTTATTTTTCTTTGCGGTTCGAGGATTACTCCATGTTGTTGAAACGGCAGCTGCCGAATGTTCGTCATCTGTCGAACATGTCACTAACAATGCGCCAAACAACCAACTAAGAGCGAGTTTCCGCAGCCGCCGGACCTTGGAAAACGAAGTGGGTTCACCTAAGGTGCAGCCGTACTGTGCGTCACTCGGATGCAATCACCACGGCGAATCTGGCCTGTCGCCATCAAATTGGACACAGGATGTACGAGCAAGCGCTCGATGGCGCGCTTCAGTCGCGTGAATAGGACTTCACATGAACAAGCTGTTTCGAGCACTCACGATTAATGTGGAGAATGCGCTAAACGGGCACGGGCTCACCTTTCGTCCGGCGCAACGCCGCCGTGCGCTGGACGGAACCGCTCCGACTGGCTCGATTATTTGAAATGCGCTGGCGCCCGCCTGGCTACTGCCGCACAGTTCTGCCGGATTACTCCCGTAACTCGGCTTGTGTCTGCCGATTGCCGGATCATGCGCTAGAGCGAAAGTTGAGTGTTCGCCGTCAAGTTGACGCTAGCCGTAGATGTGAAGCGCGGAGCGACTTCGATGATTACTCGTGTGTGACGGCCATGTATGGAGTTTGACAGCAATTCTGACTGAAGGCGGCTAAGGAGACCGCCCAGAATGCCCAAACACCGTAGAAAGCGGAGATCACCAAAGCGTTCTCTTCCGTTACCCGACCTCGAACAGACGAAGTCTGCCGTACTGAACAGCCTGACTTCGAAAAGCGGCCAGCGCACATACGATCACGCGATCAACGAGTTCGTGGACTGGTACTGCTCGGAACCGCGGCTTGCCTTCAATCGCACCGTTGTTCTTCGATACCGAATCCACTTGGAACAGCGACGCCTTGCTCCAACAACGATCAACCTCCGCTTGGCCGCGGTCAGGCGTGTGGCATACGAGGCGGCTGATTCCGGCTTGCTAAGTCCAGAACTTGCCGCCGGCATCCGGCGAGTCAAAGGCGTACGCCGAATTGGCGTGCGATTGGGTAACTGGCTCACTGCCGATCAGGGACGGTCGTTGCTGCTGAAGTCCCAGGGCGATAGTCTGAGGAGGAAACGCAATTATGCGATCCTTGCTCTTCTGATCGGCTGTGGGCTGAGGCGCGGCGAACTACTCGCCCTATCGGCCACATCCATTCAACTTCGTGAAGAGCACTGGGTCATTGCCGACCTTCATGGAAAAGCCGGGCATATCCGAACGGTACCGATTCCACTATGGGCGAAGGAGGCGATTGATCGCTGGACGGAGGCAAGCGGAACCAAGGAGGGTTGCCTGTTTAGGGCGATCAACAAGGCAGGAAAGATTTGGGGCCACGGCATGACGCCCAAGGTGCTTTGGGAGATCGTCAAGAGAGCGGCCGATGCCGCCGGGATAGAGAATCTGGCGCCCCATGATCTTCGACGTTATGTCGAATCTCGGTCATGCCGAATCGTCGGTGAGATCGCTTTCTTTGAAAGCAATCCGGCCATATCCGGCCTGCAACGATTCGGCATAATATACTGCGGCCTAGAGCTTTTTTCAAGAAGGCCAGCAACTCATCGTCGGGCCGGAAGCGGAGCTTCCGGGCTTCGATAGGGGTGGCTTTCTTGAGCGCTTGCTCCTTGAGTGCGAGGTCGGCATCGAGATAAATTTGGGTCGTTTCGACGGACTCGTGCCCAAGCCACAAGGCGATGATCGCTCTGTCTGCGCCACCCTGCAGCAACTCCATCGCAGCGGTATGCCGAAGAACGTGGGGCGTTACGCGCTTGCTCTTCAGGGTTGGGCACATTTGTCCAGCTATTGCTGAGTACTTCGAGACTAAGTACTGAACGGCATCGGAGCTGAGCCGACCGCCGCGAACATTTGGGAACAAGATCCTTGTGCTCGTCGGCCTTTGCTCCCGAATCCATTCCGCAAGTGTGGAGATAGTCGCTTTTGCCAGCGGCGTGCAGCGCTCCTTGCGCCCTTTGGAGAACATGGTCAACTACAGCTAATACCGCTGGAACAGGTGAGACCTTCCGAGTCACGCATCCGTACCATCCGCTGTTCGGACGAGAGTACAGGCTCGTCACGTACTGCCACAGCTGGGGAGGCCATCGTGTCTATTTCCACGACGACGCAGGCAAGTTGCGGAAGATTCCTGCCTGTTGGACCGACGTTGTCGCAGAGGATCCGTTTGTGGTCGTTGCCGCCGGCCGATCCGCGTTCCGTGTAGTAGATCTGCTCACGCTCGCTGACTTGATCGGGGTGCTGCGGCAACACGGGAGCCGACGCGGTCCACGGAGTTCAGCAAAAGTGTCAAGATAATTTCGCCCAATATGTTAAGTACATTATGCCGTATCAAGAAAAACATTGCTGAAACAATCCTAGCTGCTGAATCGATTTGTGCTATATGGATTCGAATTGATAGCGCATTAAAGAAACAGCGATGCTTGACTATCACTGCCGTAGTGGGCATAAGTAGACTTACACATGGCAAGCCGTACAGCCCGCTCCCCGAAGCGCCAAGCCCTCCGTCAAACGGGCACGCTCAATCCACGGCCCGAGCGGGTGACCGACGAGTTGTTCGGCGACAGCGACTTCTTCGATCCGAACGACCTCCTGCAGGTGAAATACGAAATGCTGCGTCGCGTTGGCCGCGACAACTTCACGGTGAAGCAAGCCGCGCAGCTCTTCGGTTTTTCGCGACCGTCCTTCTATCAGGCTCAGGAGGCGTTCACGCGTGGTGGCTTGAACGCACTGGTGCCGCAGAAGCGGGGACCGAGGCGCGCTCACAAGCTGTCTCAGGAGGTTGTGGCATTCCTCGAGCGGACCATGGACGCCGATCCCGGAGCAGACTTGGTCACCGCTGTACAGCAGGCGTTGGGCATCTCCGTGCACCGGCGGAGCATCGAGCGGGCGTTAGCGCGCGCGAAAAAAAAACGACGCCAGCGATGATCCGGCACGATGGTACGAACGGTGCCGAGCAGGTCGCGCGTTATGAAGATCTGCGTTGTCAAGTAATCGGTCAAGGAGGGGGCTACCGGCTAGGAGTGGCGCTGTTCCATCGGGAGGGGATGAAGGCGTGGTTGGATGCGTGGTCGACTTACACGACCCAAGACGCCCGCCCACGGTGTGACGCGTCCGATGACGCCGATCTGGTGAAGCCTCTCACGTTGACTGGCGACATCGCCGCCGTCGTGCGTCTCGTCGCCAGCATGGCGATGGCAACGCTCCAGGGCATTCCTATCGTAAACAGCGGGCAACCGCCCAGGAGGCTTTCCTTATGAACCGAGAGCAACACCAAAAAGTCACACCACGCCATCTCAAGCGAGACGCATTGCTCTACGTGCGGCAATCCACGATGCGACAGGTCTTCGAGAACACCGAGAGCACCAAGCGTCAGTATGCGCTGCGCGACCGGGCCGTCGCACTGGGTTGGCCACGCGACGAGATCGTCGTGGTTGACGGCGATTTGGGTCACACCGCTACAGCCGCAGGGGACCGCGAAGGATTCGAGCGGGTCGTAACGGAGGTGGGCATGGGGCGTGTCGGGATCGTGCTTGGCTTGGAGGTCTCGCGCCTGGCGCGCAACTCGTCCGACTGGCATCGACTGCTCGAGATCTGTGCCCTCGCCGATACGCTGATCCTGGACGAAGATGGCGTCTACAATCCCAAAGAATTTAACGACAGACTTCTCTTGGGCTTGAAGGGCCAGATGTCCGAAGCTGAAATTTATGTCATGAAGGCACGCCTGCACGGTGGCATCCTCAGCAAAGCCTTGCGCGGTGAGCTACAAGTGGCGCTGCCGACAGGCTTGGTGTACGACACTCAGAAAAAGGTGCAGCTGGATCCCGACAAGCAGGTGCAAGAGGCGTTGCACTTCTTGTTTACGACCTTTGACCGGACAGGATCTGCTACCGCGACGATGAAGACGTTTCGGAAGAAAGAGGTGCTCTTTCCTCACCGCGTACGCAACGGTCCACGGAAAGGGGAACTGATCTGGGAACCCCTCCATCACCAGCGTGTGTTGCAGGTCTTGCATAATCCGCGCTATGCGGGAGCCTTCGTGTGGGGACGACGCAAAGGTCGTAGGCTCCCCAATGGTCAGACCGCTGTCGAATTCGTGGCCCCGGACGAGTGGATCAGTCTGGTTCCAGGTGCTCACGTGGGGTACATCCCGTGGCGGCAATACCAAGCGAACCAGCAACGATTGCTTGAGAATGCCAAGGCACATGGGGAAGATCGCCGACAGAGCCCACCGCGCGAAGGGCCCGCGCTGCTGCAAGGGCTTCTGCTGTGCGGACGCTGTGGCGATCGGATGAACGTGCGCTACTCCGTGCGTGCCGACGGACAGCAGGTGCCGACGTATTTGTGCGATCGCGATCGCACGCGAGTTGGGGCGCGCACCTGCCAGAGCATCCCAGGGGCGAGCCTCGACGAGGCAATCGGCGCGTTGCTGGTCGAGATGGTCACGCCCCTCACCTTGGAAGTGGCGCTTACCGTTCAGGACGAGATCCAGTCACACTTGGCGGAAGCCAGTCGGTTGCGGAAAATGCAGGTGGAGCGTGCGCAATACGAAGCTGACCTTGCACGTCAGCGGTTCATGAACGTCGATCCGAATCACCGCCTGGTGGCCGACGGGCTCGAAGCGGACTGGAATGCGAAGCTGCGTACCCTCCAAGAGGCACAAGAACGCTGCGAGCGCGAGCAGGCCGCGGATCGAGCGCCGCTGACCGCCGAACAACGCGCGCGTGTGCTGGCACTGGCCACCGATTTCCCGAGGTTGTGGCGCGCTCCAAACACACCAGCACGCGAGCGAAAACGTATGATCCGGTTGTTGATCGAAGATGTCACAGTGCATCGAGACGACGTCATCACCGCACATGTGCGCTTCCGCGGCGGGTGCACGCGAACGCTCACACTGCCCATCCCACTGCGCGCATGGGAATTGAAGAAAACGAATCCCGCAGTCATGGCCGAGGTCGACAGGCTGCTGGAGTCTTACACACCCGGCCGCATTGCGACCATACTCACCAAGAACGGGCATCGCTCCGGCGACGGGAGACTCTTTACGCGAAAAATGGTCTTTGATCTGGTCAAAGATAACGAAGAGCTTAAGAGTCGTTATGAACGATTGCGCGACAAGGGATTCCTCACGCAAGAGGAGATGGCCAAGAGACTTGGCATTACGGCGGAAACGGTTCGGACATGGGCTCGACACGGACTACTCCATGCGCATCCGTACACCGACCGGGGCCAATGTCTGTACGAACCACCAGGAGAACATGCGCCCAGGAAAATGCAGGGTCACAAGCTTACCGACAGCAGGCGTGTGTCCCCGTAGTTTTATGGCGACGACGGAAGGAGATGCAGTATGAATGACATGCCTTACCTTCGCACCGAACGTGAGCTCCACGATTGAGAACCACATCCTGTTGGCGAAGACTTGTTATCTCCGACAGGCGCAAACCAGTCTGAATGGCCATCAGCAGCAATGCATGGTCCCGCCGTCCCACCCAACTGTTTCGGTTCGGGGCTGCTAAGAGTGCATCGATTTCGGGGCGAGAGAGGAATCCAACCAATCGGCGTTCTTGACGCTTACGAGGAATGGCCAGGACTCGTTGGATGAGTGCGGCGTGCTCTGGTACCTCCAAGGCGGCGTACCGGAAAAAAGACCGAATCACCGTCATTCGAAGATTGCGGCTTCGCACACCATTACGACGGCAACGCTCCAGATCGTCGAGGAACGCTCCGATGAACGTGGCGTTCAGATCCTCGAACGTGATCTGGGACGGTGGTTTCCCAAGTTCTTTCTGGGCGAACTGCAGGAGTAATCGGAACGTGTCACGATACGACGCGATCGTATGGGGGCTTGCACGGCGCTGTGTCATCAGACGCTTTGTAAAGAACGATTGCAACAGCAGCGGAAAATCGGCAGACTGCTTCATGCGCGGACCTCCCACCGTTTTTCAAGGCACTCCCCAGCCGCAGCCATCAGCTCTGGAATATTGCTTACATACCAATAGGTGTCCGTGACGTTACCGTGGCCGAGATAGGTCGACAAAATAGGTAACCGCTGCCTGACGTCTTCACCGGCCCGGTACCAACGCAGGAGTGTCTCAACGGCAAAGCGGTGACGGAAATCATGCAGCCGTGGTCCACGACTGTTTGAGGCTCCCCGGATTCCAATCTGCCGAGAGAGACAGTAGAACACGCGTCTGACTTGGCCTGCATCCAGGCGAGCACCTGTTCTGGACGGGAAGAACACCGCCGTCGGATGATCCGGAAAAATGTGATTGCGGCGTGCGGCGTATTCGGCGAGAATCTTTTTGGTCGTCGGGTGCAACGGCACGAGGCGAGATTTCCCGAATTTAGAACTGCGGATTGTGAGTAACTCGTCCGCCCAGTTGACATCGCGTGACTCGAGCTTTAACGCTTCACTGATGCGGAGACCAGTGACTGCCAAAAGGCCCAGCAGGCAGTGGTACGTTAATGGCTGCAGCTTGAAATGAGCAGGCATGCTTCGGGCGGCCTGGAGCAGTTCTTGAATTTCGGTAGTCGAGTACAAATACGGCGTCGCTCGTCGAGTTCGAAACGGCAACAGCCCATCTGGTGGGATCTCGCTTGTTCCGTCAATTGCATTCCAGTTGCGCGCAAATGCACGGACAGCGCTTAGCCGGTCCGCCCACTCAGCGCGCTGGAGATGTTGTGGCTGCGTTGCCCATTCCAGAGCGAGTCGAGTTGTGATCCGTGTCTCGCCATTGTTTTCCAGCCATACGGTAAATTCTCGGACAAAACGGCCGTGTCGCTTCAACTTGAAACCCAGACCACGCCGCAATGCCAGATAGTCTTCAGCTCCCTCTCGCAAGGTCGTCATCGAGCACCTCCCGGCCAGGGAAGCGCAATGGTGCGTAACGTCATGAGGTCGACCTTGGCAAAGAGCGGCGTTGTGTTCGCGCTGCGATGCCCAAGCACCTCGCCGATTTCGTCCAGCGTAGCTCCGTTTCGCAGTAGATCAACGGCTAGCGTATGTCGGAAAAGGTGGGCTCCCGTTCGTCCTGAGTCGACACGAGCCCGGATTAAGGCACGGCGCACGATGGAAGAAACCGTGATTGTATGAGCGAATCCACGGATAGGCGCACGGTGACGCAGGAATACACGGCGACTAGAGGAGTATGGCCGGTCCGCTCTCACATACTCTGCAATGGCGCTGCCAGTTGGGGCCTCAAGTAATGCCGCATCATTGCTCATGAACAACGCGGATCTCGCCGCTCACCCAGTGTCATTCGGCATGACCCGAGGTTCGACATAACGGCGAAGACCAGGTCGTGGACGAATTCGTTCTAAGTTTCACTCATGAAGCGCAGTGGGACTACCTGCTGCCTGGAATCCCTCCCACCGGGAAGCGAGTGGAAATTCCTCACGTCGTCGTGATGAAATTCGAGAACGGGAAAGTCGCGCATGAGCACATCTATTGGGATCAGGCTTCTCTCCTTGTTCAAGTGGGACTACTTGATCCGGTGAACTTGCCTGTGGCGGGCGTCGAGCAGGCCAGAAATCTGGTGAGAGTCTCACAGGGACAGGGAGATCACGCAGCGGTTGGCGACCCCGAGTAGGTTGAAGGATGGCTGCGGCACTTGGAATTGACCTTGGGACCGAATCACGAGGAGACAATCACCACGAAAACAAGCAGACCGTGAAGGAGCTATACGCTGCCTTCGACCGCGGATCTTGCGCTCGCGGATGATCGATAGCCAGGCGCAGCACTGAAGATCAATCGACAAACGGAAGCCGTTGTTGGTTGGGCTGTTTTGCGGGCGCATCTCGAAAGCTCTTTTGCTGATTGCGCAGCATGCCCGCAACGAATTGCCACGTTGGAGCGGGTGTGTCGCGCCAGGGAGCCGGTATCGTGATTCGACAATAAGGTCGGGACTCAACATCGAAACAAGGAAAGCCGCCGCCCATCGGCGTGAATGCTGATTCCCGGTCTTCATGCGTGAAGAGTCCAACTTCAACCAGTCCACATTCAATTGGAATTTCGGATGTCTTCAATAATCCCGCCGGCATTACGAAATAGAATTCGTTCGAGTAGCGCAAACCGATTCGGCGCTTCAAAGGCTGCTTCATTTCGCAAAGAAAGTCCGCCCGGGAAGTTTTGACCTCATAGCATACACGCTTCATCGAAGTATGCGCAAAGCAATTTAGCGCGAATGCATCCAGGCGTTGTGCCGCGCCGTTTCGCAATCCGGTGCCTACTCTCAGTTCGCGAAGAAAGATCCACTCGGACGACCGCGCGTGAAGGCATGCCTGAATGGTGTCGAGCAGTCCCGTCGCTCCGAGTTCGGATGGCGGATCACCTGCTTGCGCGACGTGAGAAATGCTGTCGAGTTCGGAGGTTCCAGTTGCGATTGCAGCCATAATGGACCATTTTCAACCTGGACAGCCTGCACTGACGCGTTGCTCAGTTGCAGCCGTCGACAATTGTCGATGATATATGAAGGGATGGAACTACACACCTGCGTTGTCTGTCATCAACCGCTACCGCGAAATTCCAAATTGACTCTCGCCTTGGTTCCGCGTGACGAGGCCGACCGGAACGAGTGGACTGGCCACGATAACCCTGATGGCACAGTGATGGTGAATATGTGTCTGCAGGTCAGATCGACCGGTCGAAAAGCCGGACTCAGCGAGAACTGAATGCTGCTTTGACGCGCAATTACGGGTCACTCGAAAAGAGCTGATTGGTCGGCTGAATCGTCTGAATCGCGAAAATTGCTGAGGCCTACGCCGATTAAGCGAAAACTGGTGCCCAGGATCGAGACCCACACGCTCCCGGAGTGATAGCGCAATATTAGTGACCTCCTCGCATGAAGCGGGCGGCGCGCTTGGTGTGCAGCTACGGGTGAGAATATCGAAGTTGCTGGTTTTCAGCTTAAGGACGACAGCGCGGCCGATGCGCGATTCCTTACGCGATGCGGCCCAAACCTTCTCCGCCAAACGGCGTATCATTGGCTCCGTTTCCGCTAGAGGACATCGTGCTCAAACGTGTCTTCACGCTTATGGATTTTGTGGGCCTGTTGGGAATAACCTTGCTATGGTCGATGCCGCGAACGAGTTCGTACAGACGCATGCCATAGCGTCCGAAGTGCCCTTCGAGTGCCGCTAAATCCAAACCGCGCAAATGCTCGACCGTCTGGATGCCAAGCTGCTCCAGTTTCTTTTCGGTCACTCTGCCAACGCCAGGCAGGCGTGAAAGACGCAACGGCAATAAGAATTCATCCACATTGTCAGGCTGAATAACAAAGAGACGTCGCGCTGTTCGACGGATGCATAAAACGCATCCATGTCGATGTGCACGATTTTGCGCACGCCATGTGCACATTATGTCCGTTTGCTCCGCGTTAAGGGCACCGTGGTGGAGCGCACAAGCACTGAACTAAATTCGAAGTGGCGTGAAGATTGCGACGTTCAACATCAACAACATCAACAAACGGCGTGCAAACCTTTTGCGTTGGCTCGAAAGGGAGAAGCCTGACGTTGTCTGCCTCCAGGAACTCAAGACCGAGCAGCATGGTTTTCCAGCCGACGTTCTGAGGTCTATTGGATATGAAGCGGTCTGGGTCGGTGAGCGCTCCTGGAATGGTGTGGCAATCCTCGCCCATGAACAACTGCCGATCCTGACTCGTTCAGAGCTTCCCGGTGATGATCACGATCGGCAGGCTCGGTACGTGGAAGCAGCAGTTCGTGGTGTTCTCATTGGGTGCGTTTACCTACCCAACGGCAATCCTCAACCCGGTCCAAAATTCGCTTACAAATTGGCGTGGTTCGAACGGCTAATCAGACATGCAAACGACCTGATCACAGCTCGTGTCCAGATCGTGCTGGCCGGAGATTACAACGTGGTCCCAACCCCACAGGACATTTACCCGACTCGATCTTTAGACAAGAACGCTCTTGTGCAGCCAGCCAGCCGTGAAGCATTCCAAAGGTTGCTTTCGCAAGGGTGGACGGATGCTCTGAGAAAGCTGCATCCGGCAGGGACGGTATGGAGATTCTGGGACTACAAATTTGACAGATGGCAAGCGGATAAGGGGATGCGACTCGATCATTTGCTTCTCTCTCCTCAGCTGGCTACTCGATTAATTGATGCCGGTGTTGATCGGTGGGTCCGCGGCGAAGATAACGCGAGCGATCATGCTCCAACATGGATTACCCTTAAGATGTAATCGCTCGCCGAGAGAGGTTGCCCGGCGGACCATTGTCCGCGGCCGACAAACTTGCCTGAGCCTGTCAATGAGTGACTCGGCCTGATCGCGGCAGTTGACTCTGCCAGGCGGTGCGGAGTCAGGCGGTCAGGGTAAAATGTATCGGCCACTCACGCATTCATTCGCGTGTTCACTCGTGCATTGACAGCTAGAGGTCCCTTTGTGTCTGATCGAGTTAAGACAGGCGGCATTGGCCGGGTGTTCCCGGACACAAGACAAGCACATCTTGGAGAATCCCATGCGGACGAATCGTTTCAAGTTCATCACTTTGGTCTTTCTCGTTCAGCTTGGCCTGGCTGGGGCAACCCGCCCGGCAGCAGCGCAGGCAGAAAAGGCGCCGTATCCGGCCATGGCTCCCGTTGATGAGTATTTGATCCCCGACGAGAATACTGAGATCACGCTGGCCCGCAGTGCTGCTCCGGCATCCATTTCAGATGGAGCCGAGGTGATGGTCCTGGGGCGGAAGGGATTCACGACCGCAGTAAAAGGCACGAATGGCTTTCTTTGCGTAGTAGAGCGATCATGGGGCGCCGCCACCGATGCTCCGGAATTCTGGAATCCCAAAATCCGCTCCCCCATTTGCTTTAATCCGCAGGCCGCACGAACGTTTGCGCGCATCTTCCTGATGAAGACCAAACTGGTGCTGGAAGGAAAATCGAAAGCGGAGATCGTGGCGGCGACCGCTTCGGCACTGGATAAGAAAGAACTGCCCGCGCTGGAGCCGGGAGCGATGTGCTACATGATGTCGAAGCAGCAGTACTTAAACGACCAGGGCGCGAGCTGGCACCCTCATCTGATGTTTTTTGTCTCCGGCGAGGCGGCGAAAAGCTGGGGAGCCGATCTGCCGGGTTCGCCGATTATGGCCGCCGATGATCCTGAGGAGCGGGTCACAATCCTCATGGTCTGGGTCGGCAATTGGTCCGATGGGTCGCCTGCTCCGCCGATGGAGCACTGACGCCGCGTCAGTCGTTGAGGAGGGCGGCGCGCATCTGGCAGGCCGTCGCTTGCAGGCCGGCATCAATGAGTGCGTTGCCCTGTTCGCGTCAACTGAGAGTGGCCCGCTTGATGGGCTTGGCTAAAACTGGATCATCTTGACGGTTAGTCTATTGGCAAAACCAGCCTGAATAGGGCGGAGGGATTTTGCCGATGAAGAAGAAGTTCTCCGTAGAGCAGATTGTAGGAGTGTTGAAGCAGGCCGAAGTCGGTGTGCCTGTGGCTGAATTGATCCGCAAGACGGGAATCACGGAGCAGACGTACTACCCCTGGAAAGCGAAGTATGCCGGGCTGGAAGTGAGGGACCCCCAAAGAAGATTAAACTTGCTCCGGGAGAACCGTTCGACGCGACAGCAGGTAGTTTGCCGGCGTCGCCCAAGCACAAGGCACGACGGACTTCTCAGGGCGCATATGCTCGGTTGACGACGATGCCAAGAATGTAGAGAACCGTGGCCACCGCGATTCCAAGCAGCGGCGAAGTAAAAAAATATAGCCTTGCGACGACTGCATAACTGAGCAAAAGTGTAAGGCCAAGTGCGAGCAAGAAC
>Ga0213872_10000881_pt1 | contig 21712 bp, 23 predicted proteins | sample VelepicomBERX_R2_FD_160071 | JGI IMG/M metagenome (GOLD analysis project Ga0213872, IMG submission 160071) | Rhizosphere microbial communities from Vellozia epidendroides in rupestrian grasslands, the National Park of Serra do Cipo, Brazil - RX_R2 | ecosystem: Host-associated > Plants > Roots >...
CAGGATACCGGGAAAGCCGAGCAGCACATACCAGAACACCGGCGCCACCACCCCGTCAGAGAAATTCTCCGCCGCCGATTCGATGGCGGCGCGGGCCACCCCGAACTCGTCCAGGCTTTGCGGGTCGCGGCCGACGATGCGCGACACCGCCCACCGCCCCGCCATCAGCCCGCCTTGGCTCAGCCCGACCGCCACCGCTCTGACATGGCGGAACAGACTTTTCTGCGCCAGCAGCGTCCAAAGCAGCACCAGCTCCACGCTCCAGCCCCAGCCATAGGTGAGACGCAGCCTTGTCACCGCGGCGCCGAGCAAAAGCGCCCCGGACGCCATGCCGAGCGCCACCACCGCGCCGCGCAGCCGGCGATCGGCGCCACTGCGGCTTTCCCGGTTCAATTTGACGTCGAGAAAATGGATCACGCGGCCGATCAAATTCACCGGGTGCGGCAGACGCCGCCATAAAGCCGGCGGATCGCCGATCAGCGCGTCGATCAGGAGGGCGGCCAGCAGCAAAGCCAAGGCTTCCATCCGACCGCCGGCGAATAGAGGCAGCATGGGAATCAGCATGGGCGAGACAGGATCAAAAAGCTATAGTCGAGGAAATGACTGATCTTTCCCTCCCCGAATTCCAGGCGGGTCACGTGTGGCTGGTGGGCGCCGGTCCCGGCGATCCCGGCTTGTTGACCCTTCTGGCTCTGCATGGGCTGAAACATGCCGATGTGGTGGTCTATGACGCGCTGGTCGACAAGGCGATTCTTGGCCTGGCGCGTCCCGGCGCCGAGCTTGACCATGCCGGCAAGCGCGGCGGCAAGCCCTCGCCCTCGCAGCCCGACATTTCGCAAAGACTGGTGGCGCTGGCGAGACAGAATAAGCGGGTCTTGCGCCTCAAGGGCGGTGATCCTTTTGTGTTCGGACGGGGTGCCGAAGAGGCGATGACCCTGGTGGAAAACTCTATTCCCTTCCGGGTGGTGCCGGGCATCACCGCCGGGGTCGGAGGCCTTGCATATGCTGGGATTCCGGCCACTGCGCGCGACGCCAATTCGGCCATCGCCTTCGTCACCGGTCACGATTCTTCGGGCGCCGTTCCCGACAATCTGGACTGGCCGGCGCTGGCCCGCTCGGTTCCCGTCCTTGTTGTATATATGGCGCTGACCCATCTTTCAGATATAGCGCAACGGCTGATCGATGCCGGGCGCAAGCCCAGCGAACCCGCGGCACTTTTGTCACGGGCGACCACAGATCAGCAGTTGGTGGTTAGCGGTACCCTTGCCGACATCGCCGAGAAGGCGTTAAAGCAGAAGGTGGAGCCGCCGGCCATGCTGGTGGTAGGCGATGTGGTGACCTATCGCCGGCATCTGGATTGGAGAAGGGCTTGAGCGGAAACAAGCGGTGGCTGCTGCCGCTGATCGGACTTTTGGCGGTATTGGCCGCCACCCAGGCGCCGAGGCTTTTTCGTCATGGTCAGGCGGTGCCCGCCATCGGCGGCGATTTTGCCCTGACCGATCAGCAGGGCCGCACCGTGCATGACGCCGATTTCCGCGGCAAGCTGATGCTGGTCTATTTCGGCTACACCTTCTGCCCCGATGTCTGCCCGACCACGCTCGCCCAGGTGGCGCAGGTGCTGAAAAGCCTGCCCCCTGAACAGCAGGCCGAGATCGCGCCGATCTTCATCACCGTTGATCCCGAGCGCGACACCGTCGAGCAGATGGCGCAATACGTGGCGTCTTTCTCGCCGGCGCTGATCGGATTGACCGGCACGCCCGACCAGATCGCACCCGTGCTGAAGGAATATCACGTCTATGCCAAGAAAGCGGGCAGCGGCGAGAATTACGGGATGGACCACACCTCGATCCTCTATCTGATGGGCAAGGACGGCCGCTTCCTCCGCCATTTCAACGCCGATGCCAGCAATCAGGAGATCGCCGGCGCCCTGCAACAGGCCCTCAAGGGATAACTCAACGAGTTGGCAATCTATTTGCGGTATGTCTCTGCCGTGAAAGCCGAGTGGAAAACAAATGCTCTATACGCTTCATGAACTTCATCACGCCGCCCTGACCCCGGTTCGCTTCGCCGCCAAGAGCCTGCAGGATCTGTTTACCAATCCATGGGTGCCCTTGAGCTATACCGAGCTCGGCCGGCACATCGCCGCCGGCTGCGAAGTGCTTGAGCGCACCACGCGCCGCTATCCGAAGCCGGCTTTCGGCCTCGACCTCACCACCATCGACGGCAAGAATGTGGTGGTGGAAGAGGAGATCGTCCACGACAACCCGTTCTGCCAGCTCCGCCATTTCAAGCGCGACACCGAGCGCAAGGACCCCAGGGTGCTGCTGGTGGCGCCTTTGTCCGGCCATCACGCGACGCTTTTGCGCGGCACGGTCAGAAGCCTGCTGCCGGATCATGACGTCTATATCACCGACTGGATCGATGCCCGGCAGATCCCGGCGGCGGCGGGATCGTTCGACCTAGACGACCATATCCATATGGTGATCGAGTTCCTGCATCACCTCGGCCCCAACACCCACGTCATCGCGGTATGCCAGCCGAGCCCGTCGGTGCTGGCCGCGGTGTCCTTGATGGCGGCCGACAATGATCCCTGCCAACCCGCCAGCATGACCCTGATGGGCGGTCCGGTGGACACCAGGGAAAGCCCGACCAAGGTCAATGAGCTGGCCAGCACCCGCAAACTGCAATGGTTCGCCGATCAGCTGATCCATGCGGTGCCGAACCATTATCCAGGCGCCGGACGGCCGGTCTATCCTGGTTTCATCCAGCTGTCCGGCTTCATGGGAATGAATCTCGATCGCCATCTCGACGCCCATGTCCGTCTGTTCCACCACCTGGTGCAGGATGACGGCGATTCGGTCGAGCAGCATCGCAGCTTCTATGACGAATATCTGGCGGTGATGGATCTGCCGGCGGAGTTTTATCTGCAGACCATCCGCACCATCTTCCAGGAACATGCCCTGCCCAACGGTACCATGGTGTCGCGCGGCCGCAAGGTCGATCCCGGCGCCATTACCAAGACCGCGCTGATGACCGTCGAGGGCGAAAAGGACGACATCACCGGCGCCGGCCAGTGCGAGGCGGCGCATCGTTTGTGCACCGGCCTGCCGCCCGAGATGCGGCAGCATCATTTGCAGCCCAAGGTCGGCCATTACGGCGTGTTCAATGGCCGCCGCTGGCGCGAGGAGATTTTGCCGCATGTCAGGGACTTCATCCGCCGACATGACCGCGCCGTTCTGGGAGCGTAAAACGCTCCGCGAGATGAGTGTCGCCGAGTGGGAAAGCTTGTGCGACGGCTGCGGCAAATGCTGCCTGCACAAGATCCAGTACGAGGATAGCGGCGAGCTTTGCTACACCAACGTGGCCTGTCGGCTTCTCGACCTCAAGAGCTGCAAATGCTCGCGCTATGCGACCAGGCAGAAATATGTGCCGGACTGCGTGCAGCTGACCCCCGACAATATCGACAATCTGTCCTGGATGCCCTCGACCTGTGCCTATCGCCTGCTGGCCGAAGGCAAACCGCTTTTTGACTGGCACCCCCTGGTCAGCGGCGACCCCGACAGTGTGCATCGCGCCGGCAAATCGGTGATGGGCAAGGCCATTCCCGAACGCAAGGCGTGGATGCTGGAGCATCATATCGTCGACTGGCCGGAATGAGCCGCGTCCTCACCCACCCGTCTTTGCCGGCGCCGGTGATGGTCAGGCGCAGCAAGCTGGCGCGCCGCATGTCGATCAAGATCGACATCGCCCAACGCGCCGCCACCCTGGTGTTGCCGCAGCGGGCGACGCAGGCGCATGGCTTGGCCTTTCTCAATCAGCATCTCGACTGGCTCAGAGAAAAACTGGCCGCCATGCCGGAAGCGCGGCCTTTCGTTCCGGGGACGGAGATCCCGCTGCTGGGACAGCCGCACATCCTGACCCCGGTGCCCGGAGCCAGACGCGGCGTGTGGGCGGAAGACGGCAAGATCATGGTCTCCGGACCGGCCGAGTTCTTCTCGCGCCGGGTCGCCGATTTCCTCAAATCCGAGGCCAGGCGTCGGGTCACCGACCTCGCTCATCCGATGGCGGAACGGATCGGCCGCGCCTGCAGCAATATCCGGGTCGGCGACCCCAAATCACGCTGGGGCAGTTGCACCAGAAAGGGCCGCCTCGCCTTCTCCTGGAGGCTGGTGCTGGCGCCGGAACAGGTGCTGACCTATGTGGTGGCGCACGAGGTGGCGCATCTCAGGGAAATGAACCATAGCCCGAAATTCTGGGGTTGGGTGAAGCAGCTGCATGACGATATCGACTCTCCCCGCCAATGGCTGAAAGCCAATGGCGGGGCGCTTTATCGTTACGGCTGATCCTTCTTTTTGCCGCCGCCCAGCATCTTGACCAGATTGGACCAGATGCTGTCGTCATCCTCTTCCTTCTCGCCCGCCGCCGCCGGCTTTTCGCTTTCCGCCATCGGTTCGGCCTGCTCCTGCGGCTCGAAGCCGCGCAGTTCGCGGACCGGCAGGCTCTGATGGGCATATTGCATGACGCTGCGCCACAACTGGGTCGGCAGGGTGCCGCCGGTGATGCGGTTCAAGGGCGTATTATCGTCATTGCCGAGCCAGACGCCGGCCACGTAATCGGCGGTGAAGCCGATGAACCAGGCGTCGCGGTAATCCTGAGTGGTGCCGGTCTTGCCCGCCGCCGGACGGCCGAAATTGGCGCCCTTGCCGCTGCCTTCCTCGACCACCGCCACCATCATGTCGGTCATCTGGCGCAAAGGCCCGGGAGCGATCACCTGGCCGGCGCCGCCGCCTTCGCGGGTGAAGACCGGGATGCCCTTGGTGTCGTCGATCTCGGGATAGCCATAGGCGAAGACGCCGGTGCCCCCATTGGCAAAGGCCGCATAGGCGGCGGTCATCTCCAGAAGCGGCACTTCCGAAGTGCCGAGCGCCAATGAGGCGTTGGGTTCCAAATCCGAGGTGATGCCGAGGCGCTTGGCGGTCTGGATCACCTTCCTCACCCCCACCTTCTCGATCAGCCGCACCGCCGCGACATTGCTCGATTTGGCGAAGGCGTGGCGCAGCGTGACCTCGCCCTCATATTTATGGGTGTAGTTCTCGGGGCGGTATTTGCCCTCGGTGATCGGGGCGTCGAGGATGGTGTCCTCCTCGCTCCAGCCCTGTTCGATGGCGGTCAGATAGACGAAGGCCTTGAAGGATGACCCCGGCTGGCGCTCGCCTTGGGTGGCGCGGTTGAACTGGCTGGTGGCGTAATTGCGCCCGCCCACCATGGCGCGCACCGCGCCGTCGAGGCTCATCACCACGATGGCGCCTTGCGTCACGCCCGCCTTGGCGCCGGGACCGGCCAGCATGGCCTCGAGTTCGGCTTCCGCCTTCTTCTGCAGATTGATGTCGAGCGTGGTGTGAACCACGATGTCGCGGTCGGTTCCCGCCACCGGCGCCACCTGGTCATGCACCCAGTCGGCGAAATAGCGGCCGGTATGCGAGATCTGCTTCACACTGGCCTGGCCGGTGCGCAAAGCCTCGTCCATCTGGGCCTGGCTGATATAGCCGGCGGCCACCATATTGGCCAAGACCTGGGTGGTGCGCTTAAGGGACTGATTGCGGTCATTTTGCGGATTGTAGCGCGACGGCGCCTTCATCAGCCCGCCCAACAGAGCGCACTGATAGAGATTGAGCGAGGTGGCCGGCTGATCGAAATAGCGCCGCGCCGCCGCATCGACCCCCCAGGTACCGGAGCCTAAGTAAACCCGGTTGAGGTAGAGGGTGAGGATCTGCTCCTTGGTGAAGCGGCGCTCCAACTGCACCGCCAGCAGCAATTCCTGGATCTTTCGCTTCAGGCTCTTTTCCGGCGACAGGAACAGGTTTTTGGCCAGCTGCTGGGTGATGGTGGAACCGCCCTGCACCCAGTGACGCGCCCTTATATTCACCACCATGGCGCGCGCCAGGCCGATCGGGTCGAGACCGAAATGATGATAGAAATGCCGATCCTCGGTGGCCAGGATCGCCTCGGGCAGGAAGGGCGGCACCTGCTGCAAGGACAGGCTGTCGCCATAGACGTCGCCGAACGCCGCCACCTGCTCGTCATCCGCCGCCAGCACGGTGATCGAGGGCCGGCGCAGAGTGGCGGTCAGGCTGGAGAGTTCGGGCAGGTCGAGGGCGTAATAGCCGATGAACAAAGCGAGCGCGATGCCGCCCCAAATGCCGGCCACCAGCACCACGGCGACGGCGCGCTTCAAGACGCTTTTCTTGCCGCTTTGGGCCTTCTGGCGCTTCGGCTGTTTGGGCTGTTTGGGCGGCACTTCCTTGCGGGCTTTCGGCGCGGGCTGCGACAAGATCGGGCGGTCTTCGGCACTTAATGTGAAAGAGCCTCGGCCCGGTTCGTTCTGACGGTCGCTCATGGCGCGCGTAATTCCTTTAAGCGGCAAGGGAGTGATGCATAGCAGCCATAGAATTAAGCAAGCTTTACGGCTAGAATGCGGCAGATTGTCGGTGCTGTGATAATATTGTCGTCACAGCGCGGCATGTGAGGGCAAAGCTGACATGACCGAGATTAAACTCTCCCTGACGCCGGACCTGCTCGATCGCCTGACCGTGATCGCCGAGGAAAAGGAACTCAGCGTCGACGAGTGCGCCCATCAGGCGCTGCTCGATTATATCGAAAGCTGGGAAGATTTCAGCCGGACCGTGGATGCGTTGGAGAGCGGCGAGGAAGAGCGCACGGTGCTTCGCGCCGTGAACGAGTAATCTTCAGTAGCCCTCAGACGCCGGGCGCAGGCTCCGCCTGCTTGGCTTCGCTGCGACTTCCCTCCTCGGCCTCCGGCCTCGTCGTCGCTCCGCGCGGCCGCGGTCGCGGCCGGGCAGCGAACGCCAGGGTTCGTTGCCTTACTCGATGAATTCCCCGGCATAGACGCCCCAGAATTCATCGCGCTTCAACCAACCCTGGATGTTGTTGACGTCGATCTTGCAATAGGCCTTGGCGCGCGGGCAGCTGAGCAGCCGGCCCATGACATTGCTTTCAACCAAGGCCAAAGAGGGAGCTTTGTCGTCGGGTTCGGCGCGCAAATGGCGCTGCGGCCCGATCACCACCACCATGCGGCGCGCCGACAACATGCTTTGATGCACCCAGCCTTCGGCGCCTTGCCAGTCGCGGATTTTGCGCCAAGCTTCAAACTCGGCGATCACCTCGACCGGCAGGTCGCGCCGCGTATAGATCCAGTCCACCGGATAGCGGGCGCCGGGACCGGTACGCAGATTGACCTCGTCGGACCGCAAAGAGACGAATCGCGGCAAAGGCAAGCCGCTGGTTTCGGCCGCCGAAGCCCCGGCGCCAATCATTGAAAACAACAATAAAAAAGGAATCAGCCGTGACATCGACAGGAAACGCCCCTTCGTTTCGGTTCGACAATATTTGCCATGGCCTATGACCCTGGACAAGCCGTCACCATCTTGATACAGCCGAGGTCAATGACAGGTTAAGGGGAAGCAGATGCCCGCCAAGAAGCCGAAAGTCGTCGTCACCCGCAAGCTGCCGGACGTCATCGAGACCCGGCTTATGGAGCTGTTCGACACCAAGCTCAATGTCGACGACAAGCCGATGAGCAAGGCGGCTTTGATCGAGGCGATGGCCAGCGCCGACGTGCTGCTGCCCACCGTGACCGACCGCATCGACGCCGCCGTGCTGTCGGCCGCCGGACCCAATCTTCGTCTGATCGCCAATTTCGGCGCCGGCGTCGATCATATCGACCTCGCTACCGCCCGTTCGCGCGGCATCACCGTGACCAATACGCCCGACGTGCTGACCGAGGACACCGCCGACATGACCATGGCGCTGATCCTGGCGGTGCCGCGCCGTCTGGCCGAAGGCGAGCGGCTGGTGCGCTCCGGCAAATGGACCGGCTGGGGTCCTACCTTCATGATGGGCCGCCGCATCTGGGGCAAGCGCCTAGGCATCATCGGCATGGGCCGCATCGGCCAGGCGGTGGCCCGGCGCGCCCGCGGCTTCGGGCTTTCCGTGCATTACCACAATCGCCGCCGGCTGCATCCCGAGATCGAGACCGAACTGGACGCCACCTATTGGGAAAGCCTGGATCAGATGCTGGCGCGGATGGACGTGATCTCGATCCACTGCCCGCATACCCCCGCCACCTATCATCTGCTGTCGGCGCGGCGCCTGCAGCTGCTGCAGCCGCACGCCTATGTGGTCAACACCGCGCGCGGCGAGGTGATCGACGAGAATGCGCTGACCCGCATGCTGCAAAAGGGCGAACTGGCCGGCGCCGGCCTCGACGTGTTCGAGCACGAGCCCGCCATCAATCCCAAGCTTCTGGAACTCGACAAGGTGGTGCTGCTGCCGCATATGGGCTCCGCCACCATCGAAGCGCGCACCGACATGGGTGAAAAGGTGCTGGTCAACATCAAGACCTTCGTCGACGGCCATAATCCGCCGGATCGGGTGCTGGCCAGCATGCTGTGACGCAACACCGTCATTCCCGCGCAGGCGGGAATGACGGGAGTTAGTGCCGGCAGGCTTGATTGCCGAGCGCCATGGCGCCGTCGGCATACATCGGGTCGCAGCGCATGGCGTCGAGAATGAAAAGTCCGATGGCGGTCAGCAGGACCACCACGCCGAGCCCGATCAGCACGTCGCGATAATGGTTCAACAGCGCTTCAGCTCTTCGTTTTTCGCCACCGGCACCACCACGTCGAACTGGGCATAGTCGATGGTGACGCCGCCATCCGAATCGCGTTCGATCAGATCGGCGAAATGGTGATTCCACAATAGCTGGTCATGCGGATAGGTGAACCTGGCATGCACCTGCTGCTGGAAGCCTTCATGATGTCCGGTGAACACCACGGTAAGCGCCGCCTCCTTGGCGATCAGCTCCTCGGGCGTGGTTCCGTGCAGCGGGCTTTTCTCGTCCACCACATGCATCACCGTCCAGGACAGCTCGAACACCGGGCTGAAGGAGCGCAGCGTCTCCATGTCGTAGAGACGGCGATAGATCTTGCCTTCGGCCGTCGTTTCCTGGCGGGCCAGGACCAGAAACACATGCGCCTGATTGATCCGCACCGAGCGTTCATTGGCGATGCGGAACATCAAGGTCGGCTTGCCGTCGAACTTGGTGACCACCGCATTGACGGAAAAACGGATGCCGGCGGTGGCGCGGGTGAAGCGGGAGAACAGCAGGCTGGCCGCCACCGCGATCCCGAACAATCCGAGACCGGCCTCGATGGTGACCAGGAAATTGGCGATTGTGCTGACCGGCACCATGCGGCCATAGCCGATGGTGGCCATGGTCTGCACCGAAAAGAAGAAATGGTCGAGCAAGCTGTCCGGCCGCGCATTGTCGATGCCGCCAAACGCCATATAGAGCAGCGCGAAAATCAGATTGGCGCCGAGATAGGCCCCCAAGATGGTGAGGCCGAAATAACCCCGCCCGGTCGTCAAAAGCCAGTGATAGAGGTCGTGCACCAGCGACAATTGCAGCTGGTTCTTCTGCACCACGGCGCGGGTGCCATAGACGCTTCTCGCCATCCTCGGGCGGCGCTTATAGCCGCTCATTCAGCCCTCGCCGCCGCAGCAGGGGCAGCCGGGATCCCTGGGCAGACGCAGCTTGCGCAGCTCGAGGGACAACCCGTCCACCACCAGCAGATGGCCGGCCATGCTATCGCCGATCCCCAGCAATTCCTTCAGCACTTCCATCGCCTGCAAACTCCCCATCACCCCGGCCATGGCGCCCAGGATCCCGGCCTGGGCGCAGCTCGGCACGTCGGAATCGTCGACATCAGCGGGATAGAGGCAGCGATAGCAGGGCCCACCCGGTTTGAAAGTGGCGAGCTGGCCTTCAAAGCGCAGCACCGCCGCCGACACCAGGGTCTTGCCGGCAGCGCGCGCCGCGTCATTGACCAGGAAGCGGGTGGCGAAATTATCGCTGCCATCGGCCACCAGATCATAAGGCGCGATCAGTTCAGCGATATTGTCGGCATCGACCCGGCTTTGCATCGGCACCAACCTGATCTCGGGATTGATCGCCGCCACCGCCTGACGGGCGCTTTCCACCTTGGCCATGCCGATACGGCTATCGGTGTGGAGGATTTGCCGCTGCAGATTGGACAGATCCACCACATCGTCATCCACCACGCCGATGGTGCCGACCCCGGCGGCCGCCAGATAGAGGATCAGGGGCGAGCCGAGACCGCCCGCCCCGATCACCAAAACCTTCGAGGTCAGAAGCTTGGCCTGACCTTCGCCGCCCACCTCCGGCAGCAAGATATGCCGGGCGTAGCGGTGAATCTGGCTTTCGCTGAACTCGATCATCCGATCCCTTCGAACAGGGCGGTGGAAAGATAGCGCTCGGCGAAGCTCGGGATGATGGCGACGATCATCTTGCCCTTGTTCTCGGCACGGCCGCCCAATTCCAAAGCCGCCGCCAGCGCCGCCCCCGACGAGATGCCGACCGGCACCCCCTCGATCTTGGCGGCCATGCGGGCCATGCTGAGCGCCGTCTCATTGCCGATCTGCAAAACCTCGTCGATGATCGAGCGGTCGAGAATCTTGGGCACGAAACCGGCGCCGATGCCCTGGATCTTGTGCGGTCCCGGCGCGCCACCCGACAACACCGGGCTGTCTTCCGGTTCGACCGCCACCATCTTGAGCGAGGGCTTACGGCCTTTCAGCACCTTGCCGACCCCGGAAATGGTGCCGCCGGTGCCGACGCCCGACACGATGATGTCGACCTTGCCTTCGGTGTCGGCCCAGATCTCCTCGGCGGTGGTCATCACATGCACCGCCACATTGGCCGGATTCTCGAATTGCTGGAGAATGATGGCATTCTGGTTTTCGGCGCAGATTTCCTCGGCGCGCTTCACCGCGCCGGTCATGCCTTTGGCGGCCGGCGTCAACTCGATCTCGGCGCCCAGCAGCAGCAGCATCTTGCGCCGTTCGATCGACATGCTTTCCGGCATGGTGAGGATCAGGCGATAGCCCTTGGCGGCGGCGACGAAGGCCAGCGCGATGCCGGTATTGCCGGAGGTCGGCTCGACGATGACGCTTTTGCCCGGCGTCAGCTTGCCGGCGGCTTCGGCGTCCTCGACCATCGAAAGGCCGATGCGGTCCTTGACCGAAGCCAGCGGGTTGAAGAATTCCAGCTTGCCGAGAATGTCGGCTTCGACGCCCCTTTCGGCCGCCAGACGCTTGAAGCGCACCAGCGGCGTCGAGCCGACGGTGTCGATGATGCTGTCGTAAATGCGCCCGCGGGGCGGCGTGAAACTGCGCTTACCGGCCATGAGAGATCTCCACAATCAAATCGAAAAATCCATTTTCTGCGCCACCTCGCTGAGGATGCCGCTCTTATGGGCATTAAGACAAAGCTCGTCGATGGTGATGCCGTCGAGCCGTTGCATGATCTCGTCCTGCAGCCCACTCCACATGGGGTGGATCACCTGCAGTCCAAGGGCGGAGACCGGCTGATCGTCGGGTTTTTCCTCGCCGGCCTCCAAAGAGCGCACCACGCGGACCACCTCGCCCACCGAAATCCGCCGCCTCTCGCGCGCCAAACGATAGCCGCCGCGCGGACCGCGCACTCCGGCCAGCAGCCCGGCGCGGACCAATTGCTGCAAAGTCTGCTCGAGATAGCGCTTGGGAATCCCTTGGCGTCTGGTGATCTCGCGGCTCTGCACCGGCTCGCCGCCGGCGTGATAGGCGATGTCGAGCACCGCCTCGATGGCATAGAGCATCTTTTTGGAAGGCCGCAGCATCGCTCAGTGACCGGTGGAGCCGAAACCGCCGGCGCCGCGCGACGTGTCGGGCAAGGTCTCGGTCTCGCTCCATTCGAGGCGGGAGACGGGCGCCACCACCATCTGGGCGATCCGCATGCCGCGCTCGATGGTGAGAGGCGATTTGCCGTGATTGATCAGGATCACCTTCACCTCGCCGCGATAATCGGCATCCACCGTGCCGGGCGAATTCAGCACCGTCACCCCATGCTTGGCGGCCAGGCCGGAACGCGGACGGATCTGCGCTTCGAAATGCTGCGGCAGCGCGATGGACAGCCCGGTCGGCACCATGGCGGTGGCGCCGGGAGCCAGATCGAAGGGCTGCTCGATCGCCGCCATCAGATCGAGACCGGCCGCGCCTTCGCTTTCATAGCGCGGCAAAGCCAGATCCTTGCCATGATCGAGACGTTTGACCGCAACCTTGACCTCACTCATCCAACACGCTCCGCTAGCAGGGCGGCGAGACGATCCGCCACCTCGATTTTCGACAATTCGGGCCATTCGGTGACACCATTTTTTTCCACCAGCGCCACCTGGTTGCTGTCGCCGCCAAAGCCCTTGGACACATTATTGGCGACGATCAGATCGCAGCCTTTCGAGGCCAGCTTGGCTTTGGCGTGCTTTAGCAGATCCTCGGTCTCGGCGGCGAAGCCGACCAGAAATTTCGGCCTCTTCTTATGCTGACCCAAGGTCGCCAGAATATCGGGATTGGTGGTCAGATCGATGGATGGCGGCTCGGATTTGGCCGATTTCTTGATTTTGTCAGAGGCCACCTTGGCGACCCGCCAATCCGCCACCGCGGCGGCGCAGACGGCGATATCGGCGGGCAGCGCCGCCTCGCAGGCCTTCAGCATCTGCTCCGCGCTTTCCACCCGCACCACCCGCATGCCGGCGGGATCAGGCAGTGACACCGGGCCGCTGACCAGGGTGACTTCCGCGCCCAGACGCTGCAGCGCCCGAGCGATGGCGTAGCCTTGCTTGCCCGATGAGCGATTGCCGATGAAGCGCACCGGATCGATCGCCTCATAGGTCGGTCCCGCCGTGACCAGCGCCTTCTTGCCGAGCAGCGGACCGGTCTGAAACAGGCGGCGCACCGCGGCGACAATGTCGGGAACTTCGGCCATGCGGCCGTCCCCCACTTCGCCGCAGGCGAGATCGCCGGCGCCGGGCCCCACCGAATGCACGCCGCGCGACAAAAGCGTGGCGAAATTGGCTTGGGTGGCAGGATGCGCCCACATCATCAAATTCATCGACGGCGCCACCAGGATCGGCTTGTCCGAGGCCAAAAGCGCGGTCGAGGCCAGATCGTCGGCCAGACCCAGCGCCATTTTGGCCATCAGATCGGCGGTAGCCGGCGCCACCAGCAACAGATCGGATTGGCGCGACAGATTGATATGCGCCATCCCCATATCGTCTTCGAGCGAGAACAGATCGTCGGACAAAGGCTTGCCCGACAGAGCCGCGAAGGACAGGGGAGTGACGAAGCGCTTGGCGCCTTCGGTCATCACCACGGAAATTTCCGCCCCCTCGTCGCGCAGCCGGCGGATCAGATCGAGACTCTTATAGGCGGCGATGCCGCCGGCGACGATCAGGACAATCCGCTTGCCAGAGATCGAAGACACTTGATTTTCCTGGGCTGAAAGGAACTACGAAGAATTACTGTGAATATAGAGTGTTTTAACGGCGCCACAAGAGATAGAGCAGGACAATCACCAGCACCCAAGGCAGCCAGGCGGGAAAAATCCCCCGCCGCCGCCCCATATCGCGCACCGACTCGCGGTCGAGCTTGATCCCGCCATGGCGCAGCACCTCCACCGTCCGTTCGGCATTGGCGACCAGACGCGGCAGGCTTTCGATGGTCGAGATGAAGCTGGCGACGCTGTCCTTGACCTTGGCCGCCGGGCCGAGATGCGCCACCATCCAGTTCTCGATCAAAGGCCGCGCCAGCTCCCACATATTGACGTCGGGCGCCAAGCGCCGGCCGATCCCTTCCGCCACCAGCATACTTTTTTGCAAAAGCAGCAATTGCGGCTGGGTTTCCATGGCGAAGGTCTCGGTGACCTCGAACAATTGGCCGAGCAGTCTGGCCACCGAAATCTGGTTGGACGGGCGGCCCAAGATCGGTTCGGCGATGGAGCGGCAAGCTTGGGTGAACATGTCGACCGATTTGTCGGCCGGCACCCAGCCGGCCTCGAAATGCACCTCGGCGACGCGGCGGTAATTGCCGTTCAAAAAGCCGAGCAGCATTTCCGCCAGGATCAGACGGGTCTGTTGATCGACCCGGCCGGTGATGCCGAAATCCACCGCGATCAGCTCGCCTTCCTTGCCCACGAACAGATTGCCGGGGTGCAGATCGGCATGAAAAAAGCCGTCGCGGAATACCATGTTGAAGAAGGCGGCGGCCGCCTTGCGCACCACTTCCAAAGGCGAGTGGCCGGCCGCACTCAGCCCGTCCACCTCGTCGATCGAGATGCCGGCGATGCGTTCGAGCGTCATCACCCGTTTTGAAGTCCGCTGCCAATCAATGGCAGGAATCCGCAATTCGTCGTCGCCGGCGAAATTTTCCGCCATCTCGGCGGCGGCGGCGGCCTCGAAGCGGAGATCCATCTCCTGGGTCACCGATTCCTCGAAGGTCCGGATGACCTCGGGGCCGCGCAGGCGGCGGATTTGCGGCAGCAGGGTTTCGGCCAGCCGCGCCAGCCAGGCGAACAGGGCGATATCGCGCTCGAAGATCGCCTCGACGCCGGGCCGCAATATCTTGACCGCCACCTCCTGGCCGTCGGCGGTGGTGGCGAAATGCACCTGGGCGATCGAGGCGGCGGCGACCGGCTGGTCGTCGAAATGCGCGAAGATTTCCGAGATCGGCTGGTCGAGCTCGGCTTCGATGATGGCCCGCGCCTGCTCGGCCGGGAAAGGCGGCAGATTGTCCTGCAGATCCGAAAGATCGGCCGCCACCTCCTCGCCCACCAGATCGGGACGGGTGGAGAGCGCCTGGCCGAGCTTGATGAAGGTGGGGCCGAGCGCCTGCAAGGCGGCGGCGAGGCGCTGGCCCGGCCGCAGATCGCGATGATCGGCGCGGGTCCAGCGCCTGAGCCAGGCGCTCCAGCCGGGCCCGCGGCCTTCCAGGGCGAACAAGGCGCCGTGGCGGAGGAAAACCCGGGTGATGCCGAACAGGCGGAGCAGATTGGCAGGGGCGTCGAACATGCTCAGAGGCGCCAGCCGACATGCATGGCGGCGATGCCGCCCGACAGGTTGCGCCAGTCGATCTGGGCGAAACCCGCCTCTTTCATCATCGCCGCCAGCTCGGCCTGTTTGGGAAATTTGCGAATGCTCTCGGCCAGATATTGATAGGCCTCGCGATTGCCCGCCACCAGCTTGCCCAAAGCCGGCAGCACGGTGAAGGAATAGCCGTCATAGAGCTTTTGCAAACCCGGCAGCACCATATGCGAGAATTCCAGGCAGAGGAAAACCCCGCCCGGCTTCAAGACGCGCCGCGCTTCGGACAGGGCGGCGGCGGTCCGGGTGACGTTTCTCAGGCAGAAGGCGATGGTCACCGCATCCATCGAGCGATCGGGAAAGGGCAGCGCCTCGGCGTCGCCGCACACCCAGTCGATGCCAGAAAGAACAGCGCGATCGAGGGCGCGGTCGCGCCCCACCGACAGCATCTCCTGGTTGATGTCGCACACCACCACCGGACCGCCGCCCTTGGCCTTGAAGCGAAAGGCGATGTCGCCGGTGCCGCCGCCGAGATCGAGAAGCTTCATGTCGGGGCGCGGCCGCAGCCTCGCGATCAGCGCCGATTTCCACAGGCGATGAATGCCGAGGCTCATCAGATCGTTCATCAGATCATAAGACGGCGCGACATCGTCGAACACGGCGCGCACCAGCGAGGCCTTTTCGGCGGCGGGGACTGTCTTAAATCCGAAATGGGTGTCTTCGCTGGAATTGCGCGGCTTTTCAGGACTCGTCATGGGCAAGACCATAGCCCAAGACTTTGACGCGTGCTACGGGGACTATCTTTCTCGTAACAGGCGTGTTACAAGTTTTCCCGCGCAGCCAAATCGCTTCGCAGCTAATATGACTTAGGGAAACCGAAATGTCATCTGACTTGCCGCACGGCTCTTCGGAAAGTTGGCTGCCAAATCCAAAAGACAACGACCAAAGCATTTTTAATACTAATCTGTTAGAGGCCCTGTACCATCGGGCGAGCGATGCTTATTTATTGGTGGATGGCGACGGTATCGTGCGCGGCGCCAATCAAAGTCTTTTGGATCTCTTTGGCTATCGTCGTGAGGAAATTGACAATTTTCCACTGGAACGGTTGATTCCGGTCCCGTTTCGCCAGAAGCACGCCGACTATGTTTTAGATTATTTCAAAAGACCGGCTCTCCGCTCGATGGGCAGCGGCCTCGCACTGTTCGGCCTAAGCAGCGACAATCAGGCGATTCCCCTGGACATCTCCCTTGAGCCGGTGAAAACCGCGAGCAGCCATCTGGCCATCGCCCATGTGCGCGACCGCCGCAATGAAATGCAGCAAGCCGACCAGTTCAAGCTGGCCGAAATGTTCCGCCTGCTGGTCGAGGGAGTTGCGGATCACGCCATCGTGCTGCTGGACCCGGAGGGCCGGATCACCACCTGGAACAGTGGCGCCGAGCGCAACAAGGGCTACACCGCTGACGAGATCATCGGCCGCAATTTCTCCGTATTTTATACCGCCGAGGAACGCGATCTCGGCCGGCCACAAGCCGAATTGGCGCATGCCCGCGACCAGGGCAGCGTTTCCTCGGAAGGCTGGCGGATCAAAAAGGACGGCTCGCCTTTCTGGGCGTCGGTGTCGCTCACCGCGCTGCGCGACGCCGGCGGCGAATTGATCGGCTTCGCCAAGATCACCCGTGACGAGTCGGAACGGATGGAGAAGGAACGCCAGATCCGCGAACTCAATACCAGCCTGGAGCATCGGGTCATCGAGCGCACCCGCCAGCTGCTGAACGCCAATAATGAACTGGAAAGCTTCGCCTATGCGGTGTCGCACGATCTGCGCGCGCCGCTTCGGGCGATCCTCGGTTTTTCGCGAGCGCTGGAGGAGGATTTCGCCGATAGCCTGCCGGAAGGCGCGCGCCGGTTTCTTGAGGAAATCAAGGAGGCGGGGATCCGCATGTCCGACCTGATCGACGGCATCTTGCAGCTGTCCCGGGTCACCGGTGAAGAGCATAGGGCGGAACCCGTCGATCTATCGGAACTGGCTGTTCGCATCGCCGATGATCTGAGCAAGGCTTGGCCGGATCGCGCCATCGTCTGGACCATCGAGCCCGGCCTTGCCTGCAAGGGCGATCGGCGGCTGATCGAGCTGATGCTGCGCAATCTGTTCGACAATGCGGTGAAATACTCGGCGCAACGCCACCCCGCCGAGATCGAATTCTTTGCCGAACCGGCGCCGGAAGGATTGCGGTTCCATGTGAAGGACAATGGCGCGGGCTTCGACATGGCGCATTCCAAGCTGTTGTTCAGTCCGTTCCAGCGGCTGCACCGGCAAGACGAATTTCCCGGTCTCGGCATCGGACTCGCCACCGTGCAAAGAGTGGTGCGCCGTCATGGCGGCGAGATCGCGGGCTTCGGAAGACTGGGGCAAGGCGCCGATTTCAGTTTCACCTTGTCGGGCGGTCATCGGGAGTTCAGGCCATGAGCCTGCCCCCGCTGCTTTTGGTGGAAGACAATCGGCAGGACGAGATGATGATCATCCGCGCCTTCAAGAAGGTTGCCTTGGCCAATGACATCGTGGTGTGCCGCGATGGCCAGCAGGCGCTCGACTATCTGTTTCAACCCGATGACGGCACGCCCTTGCCGGCGGTGGTGGTGCTGGATATCGGCCTGCCGCGGCTCAGCGGCCTTGACGTGCTGGCGAAGATCCGCGAGACCCCGGCGACGGCGCTGCTGCCGGTGGTGCTGCTGACCTCGTCCGACGAGGAGCAGGACAAATTGCAGGGTTATCGCTCGGGCGCCAACAGCTTCGTACGCAAGCCCGTGGCTTTCGGCGACTTCGCGGAGACGGTGGCCAGTCTCGGGCTCTATTGGACGGCGATCAACAAGACGCCGTCCGGGACGAAGTGATGCAGGAGCCGCTGCACATTCTCGCCATCGAAGACCGGGAAGCGGATTTGCAGCTGTCTCTGCGCGCCATCCGCCACGCCGGCTGGGAAGCCACCCACCGGCGGGTCGACCGGCTGGAGGATCTGCATCTGGCGCTCGAAGAAGAGGGCTGGAATCTGGTGCTGATGGATTGCAACGTCCCCGGTCTCGATTTCGGCGAAGCGCTGACCTTGGTGCTGGAAAATAAGCCCGATACGCCAGTGATCCTGGTTTCCGGCAGCATCGGCGAAGAACGCGCCATCGACATGATCCGTTGGGGCGCCTGGGATCTGGTGCTGAAGGAGCGCATCGACCGCATCGGCCCCGCCATCGAGAGATGCCTGCGCGAGGCCCGCGAGCGCGCCGCCCTGGCCGAAGCCGAGGCTGAACTGCGCCTCAACGAGACCCGTCTGACCTTGGCGGTGGCGGCTGCCCAGATGGGGGTCTGGGAATGGGATCTCACCACCAGGCGCTATTACTGGTCGGCGGAATGCTCGGCCATCGTCGGCCATGATTTGTCGGGCATGGGACCCAACCAGTTCTTCTCGCTGATCCATCCGGACGATCGGCGGCGGGTGCGCGCCACGGTATCGCGCAATCTGGAAGATCATGACCATTTCGAACTCGAGTTCCGCCTGGTCACCGCCGAGGGCGAGGAACGCTGGATCTATTGCCATGGCAGTCCGGATTTCTATGACGCCAACATGCCGGTGCAATTCACCGGAGTGATGCAGGACGTCACCGCCAGAAAGCGCGGCGAAAGCCAGGTGCGTCAGGCCGGCGCCATGTTCGAAGGCACACAGGAGGGCGTGCTGGTCACCGACCGCGACGGCACCATCTTGGCGGCCAATCCGGCCTTTGGCGCGCTGATGGGTTATGAGCCGATCGAGCTGATCGGCCAGAACACCAGATTGTTCCGTTCCGAGCATCACGGTCCCGGCTATTTCAAAGGCGTGTTCGAGACGGTCGGCCAGGACGGAAGCTGGGAAGGCGAAATGTGGTACCGCCGCAAAGGCGGCGAATTGCTGGCGCTCCGCTGCACCATCACCGGCATCCGCGATCAGGCCGGCAATATCAGCGGGCATGTCGCCAGCCACAGCGATCTCAGCCAGATCAAGGCGTCGCAATCGCAGCTGGAATTCCTCACCCACCACGATCCTTTGACCCAGCTGCCCAATCGCGCCCTGATGCTGTCGCGTTTGCAAAGCGCCATCTCCCGCGCGGCGGGAGAACAAAGCTGCGGCGCGGTTCTGGTGCTGGGGTTGGACCGCTTCAAGGAAATCAATGACGGCTATGGCCATGATGTCGGCGACGCGGTGTTGCAGATGGTGGCCGATCGCTGCCGGATCCGCCTCAGGGACAGCGACATGCTGGCCAGGGTCGGCGGCGATGAATTCATCGTGCTCTTGGAAAATCTGCCGATGCCGGAGATCGCCGGACGAGTGGCGCAGGATCTCATCAACTCCATCGCCCGCACCATGCAGCTGGAGGATGGCCGCGAACTGTTCGTCGGCAGCAGCGTCGGCATCAGCGTGTTCCCAGCCGACGGCCAAACCGCCGAACTGATCATGCGCAATGCCGATTCGGCTCTGTCCCTGGCAAAACAGAAGGGGCGCGGCTTCAACTATTCCAGCGAGCATCTGCTGAGCGACGCCGCGTCCCGCGTCCAGCTGCACAGCGCGCTGCGGCGCGGCATCGACCGCCGCGAATTCCTGCTGCATTACCAGCCTTTGGTGGAGACCGCGACCAGGAAGAATATCGGGGTGGAGGCGCTGTTGCGCTGGGCGCCGCCCGATCGCGACATGATCCCGCCCGACAAATTCATCCCGATGGCGGAAGAGACCGGGCTGATCGTGCCGATCGGCGCCTGGGTGCTGGAGACGGCTTGCCGCCAGCTCAAGGAGTGGCGCTCCAAGGGGGTGGCGCTCGAAACCATGGCGGTCAATCTGTCGCCGGTGCAGTTCAAGCATCCCGATCTGATGAATATGGTGCGGGATTGCCTGCGGCGGTCCGGCCTGGAGGCCGAGCATCTCGAGCTCGAGATCACCGAAGGCGCGCTGATGGATGGCGAGGAGAGCGAAGCCAAATTGCGGGCGCTGAAAAGTCTGGGCTTGCGCATCTCGATCGACGATTTCGGCACCGGCTATTCGTCCCTGGCCTATCTCAAGCGCTTCCCCATCGACAAGCTGAAGGTCGATCGCAGCTTCGTGCGCGACGTGCCGGGCGACAGGGCGGCGCTGGAGATCGTCACCGCGGTGATCTCGCTGGCCAAGTCGTTGCACCTCGATACGCTGGCGGAAGGCGTCGAGACGGCGGAGCAGTTGGAGGTGTTGCGCGGTTTGGATTGCCAATATGCGCAAGGCTACTATTTCAGCCGGCCCTTGGAACCGGCGGTGCTGGCGCGGCATCTGACGGCTTGATATGGTCTATCCATGCCGGAATTACCCGAAGTCGAAACGGTCCGCCGTGGATTGGAAATCGCCATGGCCGGGCAGACGCTCACCTCGGTGCTGCAAAGGCGCCCCGATCTCAGGCGGCCCTTTCCGCCTTTCTTCGCCGATCGCCTGACCGGACGCAGGATCGTCGCGCTCAAGCGCCGCGCCAAATATCTGACCATCGAGACCGATGACGGAAATTTGCTGCTGATCCATCTCGGCATGTCGGGACGCATGCTGGTGGGACCGCAAGACGACGCGCCGCTCGGCCGCCACGATCATGTGGTGTTCGATCTCGACAACGGCCAGCGGGTTATCTTCAACGATCCGCGGCGCTTCGGGGTGATGGATCTGTTCCCGGCCGAGGAGATCGCCAGCCATCCGCTTTTGATGCATCTGGGGCCGGAACCGCTGGGCGACGACTTCACCGCCAAGAGTCTGGCCAAACGCATCAAGGACAAGATCAGCCCGATCAAGGTGGTGCTCTTGGACCAGAAAGTGGTGGCGGGGATCGGCAATATATATGCATCGGAAGCGCTCTACCGCGCCGCCATCTCGCCCGACCGCGCCGCTTGCGATGTGAAGAAGCGCGAGATCGAGATCCTGGTTCCCGCCGTCAAGCAGGTGCTGGAGGAGGCGATCGCCGCCGGCGGCTCATCCCTCAAGGATCATCGCCAGACCAATGGCGAACTCGGCTATTTCCAGCACAGCTTCAAGGTCTATGACCGCGAGGGCCAACCCTGCCCGGATTGCAGCTGCAAGGAGGGGATCAGGCGGCTGACCCAAGCCGGCCGCTCCACATTCTATTGTGCATCGAAGCAGCGTTAGGTATGAGTGCAGCCATGCGTTTCGCCTTACCGCGTCTGCTGTCGCTCGCCGCCCTGGCGCCATTCATGGCGCTGGCGGGCGAATCCTTTCTTGCCGAGCTTGAAGATCTGCCGTTAGCCCCGGGACTGACCGAATTGCCGGGAGGCCTCCTGTTCGACAGCGCCGATGGCCGCATCGTCGAGGCGCAGGCCAAGGGCGAGGTCCCGGCCGACCAGGTGCGGCACTTTTATGAAAGCACCCTGGTCCAATTGGGCTGGCAGCCGGTCGGCCCGCTGCAATTCCGCCGCGATAATGAGATTCTCAAGATCGCGATCAACGAGAAGGCGCAGCCTCTCTCGGTGCATTTCACCCTTACCCCCACCCGCTAGGAATTTCGCCATGGCCTATGACACCATCATCGTGGACTGCAAGGGTCCGGTCGGGCTTATCACCCTCAATCGGCCGAAGGCGATGAACGCCCTGTCCTCGACCCTGGTGGCGGAGCTGGGCAAGGCGCTCGACAATTTCGAGCGGGACGAGGATATCGGCGCCATCGTGCTGACCGGCAAT
>Ga0213872_10000882_pt1 | contig 21700 bp, 14 predicted proteins | sample VelepicomBERX_R2_FD_160071 | JGI IMG/M metagenome (GOLD analysis project Ga0213872, IMG submission 160071) | Rhizosphere microbial communities from Vellozia epidendroides in rupestrian grasslands, the National Park of Serra do Cipo, Brazil - RX_R2 | ecosystem: Host-associated > Plants > Roots >...
CTCGAGGACGCGGTAAGAACGGAGTCGCCGGGATCGCCGCAATATAAGGAAGCGGCCCTGCTGATCGGTCAGAGCTATTTCATGCTTTCTCAGGCTCCCAAGGCCATTCCGTGGCTGGAGAAGGTTCCTGATGTAAATGAAGCAAATTACATGCTGGGGTATGCGTATTTGCAGGCCGCCAAGCCGGAGCAGTCAGAGCAGGCATTCGCGCGCTTGTTTAACCTGGATGCCCAATCGGCAGCGGCGCATCTGCTGGCCGGGCAAATGATGATCAAAAACGGATATGAAGACCAGGCGGAGAGCGAGCTAAGCCGGGCGCTGGCGCTGAATCCTAATCTCCCGGAACTTCATTTCCTGCTGGGTGAGATCGCGATTTACCGCGGGAGGCTCGATGAAGCTGTCCAGGATCTGCGCAAGGAACTCGATCTGAACCCTAATTTTTCGATGGCCTGGTACCGGCTTGGCGATGCTTACACGCGGCAAGAACGCTGGAACGAGGCGATACCGAGTCTTCAGCGGGCCGTCTGGCTGAACCCGGATTTCAGCGGTCCTTTTATTCTGCTCGGCAAATGCTATTTCAAAACCGGCAACCTTTCGAACGCGGAGGGGATTCTGCGGCGAGCCCTGGCTTTGGACCCGCGGAACGCGTCTGCGACTTATCTTCTCGGCCAGACGCTCATGCTGGCCGGCAAGAAAGAGGAAGGTCAGGCGGTCCTCGCGAAATGGAAGGAACTGCAGCAGACGCAGCCGTGAAAGCCCGTTCCCTGCCCCGTCAACGCGGTTGTAGTAGCATTGAGCCTCGATGAGGTGGGTGCTTGCCGTGGCGGCATTGTGTCAGGGATGCCTTCTGCACGGCGCAGAACAACCTGCCCCGCAGTGCGTGGGATGTCACCCGGCCGAAGTGAAATTACACGAGCGGACCCGAATGGCGCACGCCATGGCGCCGGTCTTCGAGAGCGCTTTTGTACAAGACCTGTTCGGGCGAGTTTTGTACGAATCGAACGGCGGCTATCAGTTCACGTTCCAGCGAACCGCGGCGGGCGTCGAGGTGACCGCGCGGCGGGGGGAGGAACAAGCCAGCGGACTGATTGAATGGGTACTGGGCGCGGGCGCACAAGGGCAGACTCCGCTGATCCGCACAACGAGCGGCATGATGGAGTTTCGCATCAGCTACTTCCCGGGCCTGCACACCTACGGCATCACTATCGGACAGGATGGCGGAGCCTCGGCCAGTGCGAATGCGGCGCTCGGGATCAAGCAGGATCGCCAAATTCTGCAGAAGTGTCTGGGCTGCCATGCCTCGGCGGTCACGAGCGATTTCCAGCCCGTGGTTCCCGGCGTGCAATGCGGGCGCTGTCACCCGGGCGCCGAAGAGCATGCCCGGGGGCAGGCGAAGCCGCTCAATCCGGGAAAGCTGGCAGCGCCGGAGCAGGTGCGTTTCTGCGGGAACTGCCACAGAAATAAGTCTCCAGTGGACGATTCAGAACTGGAGAATCTGCGTTTTCAGCCGCTGCGGCTGATGAAGAGCAAGTGCTTCGCGTCCGGCCAGCTTGCCTGCACAACCTGTCATCCGGCACATCAGGATGCGCGCCGCCGTGATGCCGCCTATTACGACGAAAAATGCCAGGCGTGCCATACCGACGCCGCGGGAGCAAAGGCCCATAGCGACGGACGCCGGCAGCAGGACTGTATTGGCTGTCATATGCCGTATGTCGAACTGCACCCCGCCTTGAAATTTACCGATCATTACATCCGGATCGTGAAAGCGGGGGACCTGCCGGAATCGATTCTGCGGACGCGGCCGGCCAGTTGAGAGACTACTGCCGGACGGCGAGTTGTGCGCGGACGCGGGCGAGATTGGCACGCGCGGCCTGGTGATCGGGGTTGATGCGCAAGGCGGCTTCGAAGGCGCTCGCGGCATCCGGAAGGTCGCCGGTGATCGCGAGCAGGGTGCCGAGGTTGGCCTGAATATCGGCATCGCCCGGATCGAGGCGTGCCGCCTCGCGGAAACAGGTCAGGGCGGGGCTGAATTTTCGCTGCTTGAAGTAGATGGTTCCCAGTCCGGCCTGTGCCTGAGCATCATCCGGCTTTTCGCGCAGAAAGGCCTCATAGACGGATGCGGCCGCGTCCAGCTCGCCCGTAAAGGCCAGCGCTCGCGCCAGGTTGTAACGGGCATTCAGATAAGACGGGTCGTTCTGCAGCGCTTCTTTGAGGAGCGGGATGGCCTCCGGCACGCGGTCTTTGAGCATCAGGACCGAGGCGTAACTGTTCAACGCGGTGGTATTCTTCGGCTCGACGCGAATGGCATCACGATACGCGGCCATCGCTTCATCGAGCTTGCCGCGGTATTGCAGCAGGGCGCCGAGATTATAGTTCGCGAGAAAATCGCCGGGATATTTCTCGAGCCGCCGGCGCATCGGGGCTTCCTGTAATTCCAGGCGTGGGTCCTCGCCTCCGGCACCGGGACCTTTCGGCAGAACCTGCAGCCAAACATGGCCCATTTCGTCTTCGCTTCGATTGCCGGTTTTGACGAGCTTCGGAGGGTGGTTCGGATTACGGGGATTCGCCTCGGAGTTGTCATACACGACGCGCATCTCGATTCTGGTTCCCTTCGGAAGCGGAATAGGCCGCTTGTATTCGTACTCGGCCTGCCAATTGATATCCCAGTCGGGGATGCGGATGAGCGGCCGCCGGGTTCCATCCGGCAACACAGCCCAGGCTTCGATTATCTTTCCGAGATAGTGGGCGTGCGGATAAATCGCCAGCACATCCACGTCGACAGGCAACGTTAGGTGATCGGTAATGACGTAGTTCCGGTCGCCGGGCGGGATACTTATGGCTCCGTCATGCTCGAGCTGGAGCAGCATCGGAAAACGGGTGGGCGGGCGTGTGCCGAAATAGAGGCCGATCTCAGCCTGTACCGATTCCTCCTTGCCGGTGGGCTGCAGGTGCAGGTTGACAACGAGATCGGTTCCGGGGTCCAGGCGCCAGCTCATGTCCTCGGGCTGAAGGCGCAGGACGGTTGCGGGCTTCCAGAACAGGAAGTGCGAGTCGGGATCGAAGCTGTTCGGAGCCGCTTCGGTGATGACGTCCATGCCGGGAAAGCCGGGTTGTCCGTCTTCCCCATCGCGCCGGCGCAGCGATTGAGTCCGGTCGAGCACGACGTTGGCGTGATGGACTACACGGGTGTTGTCGAGGCGGAGTTCGAGGCCGCGGATATATTTCATTTGAGTGAGCCCGGTCGGGATGACGAAATTACGGAAGACGTCGGAGCTGGCGGCGGGCATACGAAAGGGCTTCGGCATGCGCAGGATCAGATCCGGCGTGCCCATCTGCCACTCGCTCTTGAACATGGGCGCGGGCGGCAAATCAATTGGGTTGCCTTCGAGCTCGCCCTGCTTTACCCAATCGGCAATGAGCTGAATCTGCGCGCCGGTCAAGCTGCGATCATCAGCAAAGTCACCGAAACCGTGTTCGGGAGGCCACGGCGGCATGTAACGACGCGCCGTCACGGCAACGATTTGCGATGCATGCCGGTGAACGTCCTGGTAAGTAATGAGCGGGAAGGGTCCCACGCCGCCGGAATGATGGCAAGGTGCGCAGTGCTCATAGACGAGCGGGGCTACATCCTTATTAAAGGTCACGGGTGCGGCAGCTATCGGCAATGCCGGCAGCGCCAAGAGGAGAAAGGGGACCAGAAGACGGATTTCCGCGCGGCAAGAGTTGTTTTCACGCGGTTGGAAGCTCCGGAAATTCGCGCCGGCCCTCATTCTGGTCACCTTTTACTGAGCGCTGTGCGGATCAGGACCTCGAGCTGCTCTTTTGTAAGATCGGCGCTGATAAAGAGTTCCTGCCGGGCTCCGGCACTCAAAGCGATCGCCTTCCAGCCATTCGTGGTGGGCACGGTGACACGGATGGCAGGTTCCCCCCTGGCATTCTGAACGCGCCGGATGACACCGGGAATAATGGAACGGATCGAGGCGTTTTCAGCGAGCAGCCGTTCCAGGACGGGGCGCAAGCCGTCGATGATGCTGTGCTCGATTTTGAGCTTGCCTTGGGCGGCGCGGAGTCTCATTGGCTATTTGAAACGCTTCTTATATTGAATGTCGATGCCGAACTCGCCGTTGTCATCCCGGAGAGCGACCACCGAGTATTGCCGGCTTAATGCCCACTCTACCCGGAAGATCTGCTCCGAGGTTTGTGAGAGGTTGGTGACATAGGTGACGGTGATATCACGCGAGACCTGTTCCTCCAAGGTGAGGCGCGCCTGTGGGGCGTTGGTGATTCCCTGCACTAAGGGGTCAATTTTAATATTGGTAATTCCAAAGAGCTTTGAGAGGCGATTCGAAACCGGCGAGATCGCCTGGCCCAGCACCGTATAGGCGCCCGATTGGAACGCGCTGGCTTCGCTGTTTGCCTGGGCGCTCTGAACGTTGCCGGCAGTGTCAGGGGCGCGGCCAACGGCGAGCAGCGCGATGATGTCGCGGGGCTGAAGCGGGGGGTCTGATCGATAGGTGATGTTCAGCTTGTTGAGGCTGCCGGCCACGGTGATATCGACTGTAATACCGCGTGTTTGGGTCTGGAGATCGAGGTCCAGGACGGGCTCGATTTTAACCGTGTTCAGGAAGTTGATTTCACCGCGATTGATGGAGTAAGTTGTGCCGAATAGTTTGATATCGCCCTGGTTGGCCGTAATATTCCCAAGCAGGACCGGATGATCGAGCGTGCCGCGGAGATGCAGGCTGACACCTGCTTCCACATCGCGGCTCAAGGCGGAACTGAGCTGCAGGTTGGAAGCGCTATCAATGCCGATGTCAAAGTGAAGGCCATTCACGAAGTCTTTCTGGTTGGCGGGCGTGGCCGCCGGCGCAGCGAAGCCGGCCAGAACGTTGCCCAGATCGGTGTTGGGGCTCAACACAACGCGTGACACGGTGGCCGTTCCGGAGAGAAGACTGCTGTTGCTGGAGCCGCTAAGCCTGAGATCGGCATTGGCAGTGACGCTGGCGCTGCCCGCATAGCGGAGCCGCACATTTTCTGCATGCGCGTCGAGATGGTAAATCAGCGGCCCGGGGGCACCGAAGCTGATGAAGCCGCCAAGCCGAAGAGCTCCGCCCCCGGTTTCCGTGGTGAGAGCCTGAATGGTGGCGCGATCGCGATTAAATAAGACGGTTCCGTTGACCGTCGTGAGGCCGTTCGGTACGTTCTGCAAGAAGAAAGACCCATTCTTGAGCTGCAGCGAACCCGTTACAGCAGGGTTGTCGAGCGAACCGGAAATAGAGGCGGTCATGAACGACTCGCCGGATGAATTCACCTCCGGATCGAATAACTCGAACGCCTGCAGATCGACGGAGCCGTTGAGCTGTAGATTCAGCGGGCGGCCCGAAAGGCCGAAGGTGCCGGAAGCAGTAAGATTGGTGTCCTTGCCCTTCAGTTGAAAGCTGCGAATGGTGGCAGCGCCGTTCTCCGCCTGAAGGACGATGGGGCCGGCATTCTGCAACAGCACTTCGGGCGGCCTGAACCCGGCAGCGGGATTGGCCGGCAAGCCGGGCTTAACTTGCAGCGTATCGATCTGAAGCAGCGAGCGCCAGTGCTGCGGGTCTTCGAGGGGACCTTCGACAGACAGGCTGCCATCGAAGAAGCCCGCGAGCGGGAACCGTGCGCTGTCGTTGACATGAACCAGGGCAAGGACGGCGGGGAGGTCGAGCCGCCCAAATTGGAGGCCGGCTTTCAAGGGCAGACTATCCGCAAGCTGGATATCGAGGGTGCCATGCAGCGGGGCTCCGCGAAGATCTCCCGTGAGGGCGGCCGAGAGAACCTGATCACGGGTCCGCGCGTTGATCGAGAGATTGCCAAGACTGGAACCATTGACGCTGATGCCGCGCAGAGTGGCTGTTCCGTCGGCTCGAACCGGCTCGAAATGTTGGCTGGATATGGACGCAGCGACATCGAGATGCGCTTCGAGCTGCGCATCCAGCGCCGGCTCCAGGTTGCTGACGGGCGTCAAGTTGCGGAGAGGAAACCCGCTACCATCGAGCCGGGCCGATATCTGCCCCCGATCCCACGAGTGGGGAAGATGCTTATAGGAACCGGAAAATGCAAGAGTGGCGGCTCCGGACTGCAGGCGTCCGTGCGTGACCCGGACGGTATCGTTGGCAAGGACCGCTTCGACCTGCGCAGAGTCGACTCGCTGACCGGAAGCGACCAGGCGGTTCAGGGTCAAATCCATCGTTCCAGCCGGATCATTGACGGAGCCGGAAAGCTTCAGCGAACCGGAAGCCGTGCCGCCGGTGACACGGATGCTTCGAAGCAGGCGCTGCGATGCCGGCGCGGTCAGATTCAGACTGGCAAATTGCCCGCTGAGCTGAAGAGCGCTGTCGGGCCGAATGGACCAGTCGTACATCGCGAGTTGCCCGCTTCCGCGGGCGTGGAGCATTCCGCTGTCGAGCCCGATAGAAGGGCATTTGAGACCACCGGCATTTAACGTAAGTTGCGCTTGCACCTGGTCCCATATGTCGCCAGCGAACTGGAAACGACGGAGGACGAGGTGGCCGTCAATCTCGGGATTTGTGAGCGAACCTGTTAATGCGCCTTCGAACGTGCCGTTGGCACTGCGTCCGAACCCCGCCAGAGCGGCTGCTCCGGACTTGAAACCCGCCAATTGGAAGATAGGCGTGAGATCGTCCAGGCTGCCGCTGTTCACCACCAGCCGGAGTTGAGCGTTCGGCGTACCAGAGAGGGTAATCTGCGTAGCTGGCAGTTGAATGCGGGAATCGCTGAAGGTGATCTTGTCCGGACCGTTGAAGGAAGCTTCGACGTCACCGGAAATCGGGATGCCGGTTGTGGAAGCAGCGATTTGAAGACTGATGGCTCCGGCAATATCCGCCACTCGGCCTCCCGGCGTGGCATTAAGAGTGAGCTGGCCGGCAGCGGTACCGCTCCAAGGTAGAGCTCGACCAGTCATGGCAAGTAGGGTTTGCTGGACATCGAGGCCGCTGACTCGCGCGTTCAGAGAGAACCTGTGATTTCGCGCGAGAACAGCACTGCCGTTCAGCTTCAGAGCCGGGGACGTAATGGCGAGATCGTTCAGCGTGACCGTTCCCGCTGCGAATTGCACGCCGGAGTGCAGGCTCACGTTGCGGAGTTCGACCGAACCGATCCCGTAAGCAAAGTGTTGCCCTGATATCACTCCGTTGAGCCATGGTCCGGACGAAGCCTGGTAACCGAGAGCGCCATCGAACGTTGCTTCGCCGTCGCGCAGATCGGAAATATGCTCAAAACGAGCGAGGTCGGCGGCAGCAACCTGCGCATGAAGATGGAAGCTCGCGTCGGGTTGAGAGAGATGCGAGACTTTACCGCTCGCCTGAACAGTGGAACGAGCTGTGCTCAAGAGCAGATCTGAGATCTGAATACCGTCTTTCAAAAGCTCGGCATGGACGCGCAGATCGAGGGCGACCGCCGAGGAGTTGGCGTAACGGAAAGATAGGTTTTTCGAAGCGAAAGATACCTGGGCCGGGACGGACGCGCGAGTGAGTGAAAGATCCAGATCTTCACCGCGCGCATCGAAAGGCATGCGGCTGTCATTGACCTGCAGCACGCCGTGATCCAGCTCGAAGCGTTTTATTCGGACGTTCAACAGCTCTTCATAGGCAGCCTGTGTATCGCCGGGCAGCGCGGGCAAGTTTGTCGAGCCATCTGAACGAACCTGCACGAATGCCTGGGGGCGCCGGACGACTACCGAGACAACATCCGGCTTGAGATCGAAGAGGTTCGAAAGCTTCAGTCTGACCCGAACGAGCGGCGCGCGAAAAAGCGGAGGAGAGGGCGCGGCCTCCGTGCCGTGAAGGACTAAGTTTCCGAGCTCGATGCTGAAGTCTCTAAGATGCAAATCAACGGAACCGACGTCGACGCGGGCCCCGGTTGCCTGCTGCAGCGCGGAGATAACTCTGTGGCGCAATTCCGCGCGGAACAGTGACGTGCGCAGTCCATAAAACAGCGCGCCAGAGCCCAGGACGGAGACAATTGCGACAGCAGCGAGCGAGATGATGAGAAGGCGATTAAAACGGGCCATGAGCGTCACTGCAGAGATCGATCCAGATAGATGATGTTCGCGCGCTTGCGAGCCTCCTTCAGCCAACGATCCAATGCCTCATCCGTGCGCTGCTCGATTAACTTCTGGCGTATGGATTCCCGGGTGGCCTGCGGAGCAGGAGTGGTGCGGCTGCCCGCCTGTTGCGATTCGGAACGATAGTAGAATTCGATTTCGGCATCGGAGACGCTAAGGTCTGAACTAAACCGGTAATCGATGAATCGCAGGGTAGTCAATTGCAGCCCCAGGTGCTCCTGGAGAACGGCGTCAGTGAGCTGATATTCCTTCAATTTCTTGCTGAAGTTGTCAGATCCGCCCTGTTCGGAGCGAAGCTGGTGAGCATACTTGGCCACCTCAGCGGAATCCGGCAGTGGATAACGGCTAAGTTCCATCTCATGACGAATCAGAAGCTGCTGTACGAGGCGGTCTGCCGCCTCGCGGCGCGCCGGCAAATCGCGAATAATCGGTTGGCCATTGAGAAACGCCGTCACCCTCAACTCCTCGTCAAGCTGTAATTCTGTGACCGCCTGACGGTCCACCGTGATTACCAGCCGGTCGATTACCTCAGCGTTCAGATAAGCAGCCAGGAAGGCGAGTAACAGAAGCCGCATCAGAAGGCCTGTCCCAAGGAAAAGTGAAACTGGAAAGCGCTGATCTTCTGGACGGTTGAGATAGCGGTTCCGTTAATAAGATCCTGCTCGGTTCCCTTCAATCCGAAGAACCGGGGCGCATTGGGACTGAACGAAAGATCGAGGCGGATTGGTCCGATGGGAGTACGATACCGAATCCCGATACCCGCATCCTGCACAAGATAGTGGAAATCCTGCAGATTCTGTTGCCGGTAGCGAAAGCTGATATCTCCGACAGACGAATAGACGTTCCCCGCATCCTGGAAGAGAACAGCGCTGAGGTTATCGCCATACAGCGGGAAGCGAAGCTCCAGGTTGTTTATGAAGAGAGCATTTCCGCCTAGCGGGAATCCGGTTTCGAGATCGCGGGGTCCCGCTTGAAAATCGGGGAACGCGCGGATCGAGTTGGCTCCGCCTGAATACAGGCGTTCAGCAAGCGGAATCTCGGGCTCACCTCCGGTACGCGCAACAAGACCGAACTGCGTACTGCGCGCGAATACCAAATAGCGGTGAAACGTGTAATAAGTGGAGTTTCGAAAAAGGCCGCGGATGAAATCGGTTTGTGAGCCGAGAAACGACGGTGCATAGCTGAGGTTCGCCGTGGTGTACCTTCCGTGATGAGCGTCGGTAGGGTCGTCACGTCGATCTTCAATAATCGAGATCTCACCGAGCCCTTCGGTTTCCGATTGCGCAAGCAGCGGAACGAGCAGAGGCTCGATCTTTACGTTCGAGAGCACGACGTGACGATATATGAAACGGTATTGCAGGGAATACGCCCTCGACAGCCGCTGACCCAACTGGATGGAGCCCTCTTCGCGCTTGGCGGAAAAGGTGCGAATGTCGTTCGAGTTGTCAAACAGAATGGTGGTCGTCAGGCTCAGTGATTTGTGAGAGACGAATTCAGGGATGAAGTAGGTAAGGGCAGCCCTTTGCTCAATAGTAGACACGGCAGTTTGCACTCCGATGGTCTGCCCCAGACCAAGGAAGTTGAGCCGGCTGATGCCGACGGCCACACGCGGCGCGAAACCGGCGGCTCCCGCTGGATTATCGAGGGTTGTGACGCCGCCGCCAATGCGCGCGATTTGTGCGCCCACGCCGAGATTTAAGGAATAGTGCCGCGCCTCATCCAGGTCGTACAGTACGTATTTCTCGGCTTCATCGCCGTCGGGATTCTGAACCGCGGTGTTCACTCGCGCAAAGATTCCGAGGTCATATAACCTTCGCTGGCTGTCGGTTTCGGCGGTTAGAGAGAGCGCTTCTCCGGGAGTAAGTTCCATGCGGTTATTTACAAGGCTCGGCAGGGTGGTCTCGAGTCCGCTGACCAGAATGTTGCGCACGTACTGGCGCTTCCCAGGTTGGACGACATAGCGGATGTTTACCTGGTGTGGTCGGCTCGCGGTATCGGCATAGTATTCAAAGGTGGCACTTGTATAGCCGCGGCCGTAGTAGTAAGTAAGAATGTTGTCGCGGTCGTCCGCAACGTTGTCCTGGCTGAAGGGTTGTCCGGCAGCAGAAGCCAACCGCGCGCGCAGCGCCGGCAAGTCATTTCGAGAGACACCATCCACCGATAGGCTTGACACCAACCACTGAGGTCCCTCGCTTATGGAGATAAGAGCAGCAATGTGGCCCGTGACACCGCGATAATCGTCGATGATTTTATAGGAAACCTTGACGTCTCGAAAGCCGTTTGCGGTGTACAGGTTCTGAATGGATTGGATGTCCTGCCGCAGGTCACCTTCACTGAACCTGCCGTAAGGAAACCGCGGAAATTCAGCGGGCTCGATGTACAGGCGCTCGCGAATCGTCTGGTCCGTAAAGTAGCGGGCTCCGCTAATCGTGAGATGGACAAACTTATGGCGCGGCCCGCGGTCTACCGCATAGGTAATGATTTGCTCACCGGCCGGACCTCGCTGCGTATCCGGATACTGGACTTCTGCTCCGAAGTAACCTTCTGACTGAAGGTACTGCTGGATGTTCCGCTGGCCTTCCACCAGCAAATCCGCGTCAACCGAGTGCTCCTGGAAGACCGGAACGATCTGGGCGATCCTGCTCCTGCTGATTTTCGCGCCATCGACTTTTACAACAATCCGGGGACCTGCCTCGATTGCTATGTGGGGCTGAACCGTATTTGTCTCCTTGTCGTAATTCAGGCTCTGGAGAGTAACTGTGGACTCGAGCAGATCGCGCTTTTCGTAGTAGTGGCGGATATTTTCCACACCCTGCCTGAGGCGGACATCAGTCATGTTCTGCCAGCCGAGCAAACCGTACAGGCGCTTCCAATGCGTCGCACGAATGATGCTCTGGGAAGAGCGGCCAGGGTGCCCGGTAATGGCGGGCTCGCGGAATCGGGCACGGTCTCCGGTATCGACGACGAATGCCAGGTTTGCCTGTTCCGTAACGGGCTCATATTGAACCTGCGCCGCAATACTCGGGTGGTAGAAGCCGTTTTGGCGAAGAAGGAAGCTTAGCGATTCGATTGCCTGCGTTTTGTCCGTATCGAGGTACGGGGCCCCCAGGCGCAACCGGGTGGCGCTATACAGCTGCCCGCTGTTGGGCGGCTGTTTGACGCCGCTTACGAGAACACGGCCTACGAAATACGCGCGCCTGGTTATGAACTTCAAGGCAACGCCATCGCCCGACTCGGTAGCATCAACGGCGAGATCGGCATAGCGGCCGGTGGCAAACAGATTTTGAATTGCGCCGCGCATTTCGCGCTCGCGAAACAGCGAGCCGACACCGAAAGGCAGCTTTTTTACGAGCTCCTCATGACTGAGCGGCTGGTCAGCCGGCTGGAAGGCGATAGAGACGATCGGCTGTCCCTCATATTTCAGCGCCTCTTGGAGAAGGGAATCCGGGTGGCTGTCGGTCTGCTGGGCACTAGTGGTTCGACAAAAAATTCCGAACGCCAGCAGGGCGAGGATGGAGGAGGCGATGCGCAGACGCATCGTAGGTAGAGCTGTATCGTGCAATTGCTAGGATCGACTTATATGATACCGGGTGCAAGTGAACGGTACTCCCGCCAGGTGCTGTTCGCGCCCATTGGCGAGGCCGGTCAACTGCGGCTCCGGCGCTCTTCCGTCTGTATAGTCGGGTGCGGGGCACTGGGAAGCTTTCAGGCCGAGGCCCTGACACGCGCGGGAATCGGGCGTTTGCGGATCATTGACCGCGATTATGTCGATTTTACGAACCTGCAGCGGCAATGGCTGTATGACGAGAGCGACGCGGAAAAAGAGATTCCGAAGGTGATCGCGGCCGCGCGCAGGCTGCATCAAGTGAACGGAGACGTAGAGATCGAGCCGCTGGTTAGCGACGTTACACCGTCCAACGTCGAGGAACTAGTGAGCGACTGCGATTTGATCTTGGATGGAACGGACAACTTCGAAACCCGGTATCTCCTCAACGATCTTAGCGTCAAGATGGGGATTCCCTGGATCTACGGCGCGGCGATCGGCAGCTATGGCGTGGTGATGCCGGTGGTTCCGGCCCGGGGGCCCTGTTTCGCGTGCGTCTATCCTGAACCGCCGCCAGGACTGCAACCGACGTGCGATGTGAACGGAGTATTGGCGTCGGCGACAGCATCGGTGGCGGCCCTGCAGGCTTCTATGGCGATGAGGGTGCTCGTCGGGTGGGACGACTTCCGCGGATTCATTCACACCTGCGATGTTTGGGAGGGTACGTCCAAGCGGGTCAGCGCCGGGAGTCGTGACCCGGAGTGCAGGGTGTGCGGCCTGCGACAATTTTCGTATTTGGACGGCAAGCGCCGGACGCCGGTATCGCTCTGCGGCCGGAATGCCGTGCAGTTGCATGAAATGGCACGGCCGCTTGATTTGCAGGAGCTTGCGGCCCGGCTGCGCCCGCATGGCGAGGTGCGGGTAAACGAGTTCGCCTTGCGGCTTCGGCTGCCGAAGTATGACCTGACTTTTTTCCCTGACGGGCGGGCAATCATTAAAGGAACAACAGACGTGGGCGTCGCACGAAGTGTTTACGCGCGGCTGATAGGAGCCTGACTGGGGCCGCTGGTTTGGTTGCGGAGGGCCGGCGTGCGGACATTGAGAAGACCTATTGGGGCGGTTAGCTCAGCCGGTTGGAGTGCTTGGCCTACAAGCAGGTGCGGGCCTTCCAATGAGTCTTAAGAGTTGTGGCAGTTTTCTGTAAATTCAACAGTTTGGGGAAATCTGCTCTTTGCTACGCCACTAACTCCAACGCTCGAATTCGAGCCGATTCTGTCACGTCCCAAAGCAGCTGGTCCGGATTTTAACTCGTATCCAAAGTGCGGCGCCAGTCGAAGAAACGGGAGCGCTTGGACAACACCGAAAGCTGACGGAAAATGCTTTGCACCTGGCAATCGTCTCACGCTTATCCATCTGATTCGACTACCTGATTTCTTCGGGAATCCCTCAAGAAAGATTCATAAGTTCGCGGTCGCTTCCGCCAATTATGACGCGACTACGCATTTCGACCCCTTGGCGGAACACGCACTCGGGATCAAGGCTGTCGCGCTGCATAACCGCATCAAAAAAATGTCCGCCGCTGCGATGCTCAAGCGTTTAGTGGCTAGATGATAACCAAAGGCAGAAAAGTGAGCCAAAATGACGAATAAAAACGAACAACGGAACCGAAAGTCGAATAAGGAGAAACGATCATGAGCGAATATGTATTTCTCTATCGCGGTGGCGAGGGGGGAAGATCGCCTGAAAGGGCACAGCAGATGATGCAAAAGTGGATGGCATGGTTCAAGGAGATGGCCGAGAAAGGTCATGTCAAGGACCGCGGCCAACCTCTCGAACGTGCGGGCAAGTTGGTTAACGGCAAGCAGAAAACGGTAACGGATGGACCGTTTGCCGAAACCAAGGATGTGGTGGGCGGCTATACGTTGATCGAAGCTCGCGATATTGAACAGGCGGTGGAGCTTTCGAAAGGCTGCCCCATCTTCGAAGTTGATGGAGCCGTGGAAGTACGTCCAGTTATGAAATTGAATATGTAATGGAGCTCGACGAGCATCTTTTTCGGCGCGAAGCGGGGCGCATCGTCGCCACCTTGACGCGCATTTTTGGCGTTCAAAACATCGCGCTGGCAGAAGATGTAATGCAAGACGCCTTCTGCCGCGCGCTGGAGGTGTGGAAATTTCGCGGGGTGCCGGAGAACCCATCTGCATGGTTGATGACTACAGCGAAAAACCGTGCGCTGGACGTTCTCCGCCGCGAGCGTACGGCATGCACATTTGCGCCTGAACTAGGCCGGCTGCTTGAAAATGAACGGATACTGGCGCCAGCCGTCGAAGAGCTGTTTCATACGCAGGCGATCCAAGACGATCTGCTGCGAATGATGTTCTCGTGTTGCCATTCCCGGTTGCCGGAGGAAGCACAGGTCGCACTTGTGCTCCACATCTTGTGCGGTTTTAGCGTCGATGAGATCGCGAGCGCCTTCGTCAGCAGCCATGCAGCCGTTGAGAAGCGAATAACCCGGGCGAAGAAAGTGTTAGCGGGATCAAAGAGGCTGTTCGAGGTATCCGTCGCAGATGTTTCCGCTCGTCTTCCGGCCGTCCAGCGCGCTCTTTACCTGCTTTTCAATGAAGGTTATCACGGTGCCTCGCCCGAGTCGGCCGTACGTGTCGAACTCTGCCAGGAGGCCATGAGGATGGTGCGGGTGCTTTTGGAGCATCCGCTGGCGGCGACGCCGGCGACACACGCCCTTGCCGCCCTGATGTGTTTCGATGCGGCTCGCTTGCCATCCAGGGTCGACCTCTCGGGGAACCTGAGTTCGCTATTTGATCAGGATCGCTCTCTCTGGGATTCAGGGCTTATCAGTGAAGGGCAAAGCCTACTTGAACTATCCGCGAAAGGTCCCGAGCTGACCGAATATCACGTGGAGGCCGCCATCGCATGCGTCCATTCGATGGCGCAGCGCAGCGAGGACACCGACTGGGGAACCATCGTCAGTCTGTACGACACGTTGATGGGCATACAGCAGTCGCCCGTTGTCGCACTCAACCGCGCTATCGCCCTCGGACAGCGCGATGGTCCGGAACGTGGGCTCGAAGAGATCCGGGCCATTGCGCATCGCGATCGCCTCGCCGGCTATCCCTTCTACCACGCAGCTCTCGGCCAGTTCGAATTCCGCAGCGGCAGGCTTGAAATTGCGCGTGAACACTTCCGGACAGCGCAGGCGCTGGCACGTAACACAATGGAGCGACAGTTCCTCGAGAGACGCATTTGTGCATGTAAAGGCGCCACATCGGCGCCTTTAGCGGACGAACAGAACGATCAATCGACAGTCGAAGCTCGGTCGTCCTAAGGAGCGACGCCGCACAACGACGAATAGACGCGATATCTTTCTACGGCGAAATGTGAGGACAAGATTGTTTTCTTCTTGCTTTTCGCACTCCGAGTCCGTAAAATTCCTTTCCTGCCCTGCCGGCCGCACCAAACGTTCGCCCGCGAGAGTCCTCTTGATCTTCAGCACATTTGACGATTCCGAGGCGGACTACCCACCCCGAAGAAAGTGCAATAATGATTCCGCTGCCAGATGAGTTGAACTTCAAGGAACACGGCTGACCGCGGGCAAAGAATCGTTGCATCGGGGCCGTGTGGAGCTGGTCTTGAGAGGCGGCCGGCTATGGCTGACACTTGCAAATGTGACGGTGGCGGAGCCTCGGCATCCGTCGAGGAGCACCTCCGCCTCATCATTGACAAGATCCCTGCACTAGTCTGGAGCAACCTGCCCGATGGTTCGCTTAATTTCCTCAATCAACGATTCCGGGAATATACCGGTCTCTCATTAGAGGACGGGCTGGGGTGGGGTTGGCTCAATGCCGTGCATCCGGATGACCGAACTGTGGATGAATGGCGTGCGGCAATGGCCGCAGCCGAACCATTCCAAAAGGAAGCTCGTTTAAGGGGAACTGATGGCAAATACCGTTGGTTTGAGCTTCGTGTGGTACCAGTGAAGGACAATCTGGGGACGATTACGCATTGGCTCGGAACGTCTACGGATATTGGCGATCGGAAGCGGGCTGAAGGGGAAGTTCAGCAGCTTATCAATATTGTTCCGCAGTACATGTGCGTCGACGAGGCCAACGGCGACGTTATCTTCGCGAATGACCAGCTACTCGATTTCTTCGGACTCACACTTGAGGAAGCAAGAGCAGGCGACTTTCGGACGAGAGTTTTTCATCCCGACGATCTGAAGCGAGTGCAATCACTACGAGAAGATGCGGTCGCTCACGGGATTCCCTGGGAAGTGGAAACCCGGCTCCTGCGAAAAGACGGGCAGTACCGCTGGTTTTTGATTCGTTTCAACCCCCTTCGCAACGAGAGCGGAGTTGTCATTCGCTGGTACGCCGCAGGGACCGACATCGATGATCGAAAGCAGACGGAAGCGGAAATTCGGCAGCTTGTCGACACCTTAGCAACTCACGTGGTGGTGCTTGACGGGGAAGGCCGGCGTCTTTACGCGAATAAGGCTGTGTTGGATTACCACGGGTTTACGCAAGAAGAGTTCCTCGTCGTCGACCACCGCAAGTGCTTCCACCCAGCGGATCTTGACAGTTACGGTCTCCGGCGCCAGTCAGGGATCGCCAGTGGCGAGCCTTGGGAAGCGGAAGCGCGTCTGTGCAGGAAGGACGGACAATATCGCTGGTTTCTTGTGCGAGCCAAGCCGCTTCGCAACTTGGATGGGCGCGCCGTTCGCTGGTATTTGGCGCGGACAGATATTGAGGAGCGTAAGAGGGTTGAGCGAGAGGTTCAGCAGATCGTCGATGCTGTTCCTCATCACATTGTCGTGTATGCAGCGGACGGCCGTCGTCTTTACCCCAATAAGGTCACATTGGATTTTTTCGATTGGAGTGTAGACGACTTTTTGGACGACAACCGTGTGAAAGAGGTTTTTCACCCGGATGATCTGGCAAGGTTCTACGAAAACAAAGACCGTGGCATCTTAAGCGGCGCTGCTTTCCAAATCGAAGCACGGGTCCTGCGCAGAGATCGGAAGTACCGCTGGTTCCTGTTCCTTTTTAAACCGTTTCGGAGTGAACAGGGTGACATCGTCCGTTGGTACGCAACCGGCACCGACATCGAAGATCGCAAACAGGCGGAGGATAGGTTGCGGCGAAGTGAGGCATATCTGGCCGAAGCGCAGCGACTAAGCCATACCGGCAGTTTCGCTCACGATCCGGAACGTGGCGAAATCATTTACTGGTCTGAAGAAGCCTATCGGACATTTGGCTTCGACGCCGCAAAGGGCCCGATTGCCTATCGCGAAGTCAGAAATCGAATTCATCCGGAAGACTTGCCGATGTTCGAGGAGGCTCGAGAAAGGGGAATCCGTGAGAAGACAGGCGCCACAGTTGATTTCCGCATTGTTCTTCCAGACGGTGCAATTAGGCACATCCATTGTGTTAGCCGCCCAGTCATGGATGCGTCCGGTCATGTCGTGGAGCTAATCGGCACAAACATGGACGTAACGGAGCACCATGAGGCCGAAGCCGCCTTACAGCGAGCATTCGAGGAAATCAAACAGTTGAAAGACCGGCTCTACAGAGAGAATCTGGCGCTGAAGGAAGAGATTGACCAGGCGTCTTTGTTTGAAGAAATCGTGGGTTCGTCTGAGCCTCTGCGCCGAATGTTGGTTCAGGTCACCAAAGTCGCGCAAACAGAGTCCACTGTGCTGATCACGGGTGAGACCGGCACAGGAAAGGAATTAATTGCTCGCGCGATTCACAAACGTTCGCCACGAGCTTCGGGTGCGTTCGTAAGTGTGAATTGTGCGGCCGTCCCGGCGACGTTGATTGGGTCTGAGCTCTTCGGGCATGAGAAGGGAGCCTTCACCGGAGCAACCCAACGTCGATTAGGCCGTTTCGAACTTGCCGACGGCGGCACGCTGTTTTTAGATGAGGTCGGCGATCTCCCGATGGAGACCCAGATTGCATTGTTGCGTGTACTGCAGGAGCGGCAATTTGAACGCGTGGGTGGAAATCAACCGATTACGGCTAACGCCCGGATCATTGCTGCTACGAACCGCGATTTAAGAGCAGCAATCGAAGCGGGCACGTTTCGCCGCGATTTATTTTATCGGCTGAGCGTATTCCCAATCCATGTACCGGCATTGCGTGAGCGTAAAGACGACATTCCACTGCTTGTGGAATACTTAACGGAACGATATGCAACTAATCTCGGGAAAAAAATCAGCAACGTCGAGAAGAAGACCCTCGAGCTGCTAGAGGCCTACACGTGGCCAGGCAATATCCGTGAGCTGCAGAACGTGATCGAAAGAGCCGTCATTCTGTGTGACGGTGCGACCCTTTCCGTAGATGAAGTCTGGCTTCAGTACGAATCGCAGCCGCCAAACGAAAGCAGCGGCGGCCTGGCTCGCCCCGATGCTGATCGCGAGAGACAATTGATCGAAGCGGCTCTTGCGGAGAGCGGCGGTCGGGTTGCCGGTCCTTCCGGTGCGGCTGCGAAACTCGGCATACCGAGATCTACGCTCGAAACAAAAATCAGAAAGCTCGGAATCAAGAAACACCGCTTCATCGGTGTCTGAGTACCTGCCCGCAGTTCAGTAAGCGTTCGGGTGGCGGAGTCCGGCAATTGTCGCAAACCGACATCTCAGGACGACACAAAGCGACTGTAAGTCCAGCATTCTAGAACTGGCACGCAGCGTGCGATCTGTCAGTCGGCTGAACCGGGAGACTCTAAATGGTGCTCAGGGTTGAGGCAGCCGCGCACAGGCGGCTGACGATTTTGCGCTTGAGTGGCCGGCTTCAGTCTGAGCATGTGGACCAGTTGAGGACGCAAATTGAAGCGAGTGCAAAGCCTGTCGTATTAGATCTCGAAGGACTCAAGCTCGTGGACTATGCTTCGGTGTGCTTTCTTGCGGAATGCGAGGCAGGGGGCGTCGAGCTAAGCCATTGTTCGCCTTACATCCGCAATTGGATCAGCCGGGAGAAGGCGAATCGACGTGGAGATAGCTGACACGTGTGTGATTACGAAGACGCGGACGAACAACTTGGCCGGTTTCTTTACGAGTTGTTCAGGAAAGGAAGACGTATGCAGAAGGTTCTGGTAACCGGAGGAAATATCGGCAATCTCGTTGCCGAGCGGCTCGCGCGCAACGGAAGTTCCGTGCGAGTGCTGGTTAGAAGCGTGACACCCAACACTCACTGGGACGGGCTTGGAATTGAGCAGGTCGCGGCAGATGCTGCAAACCTCGCCTCACTGGCTCCTGCCTTTGATGGAGTCAAACGATTCTTTTCCGTCAGTCCACTGGTCGAGAACCTGGTCGAGCTTGGACTCAACACGATCGAGGCGGCCAAGAGGGCTGGGGTTCGCTACATCGTTCGCTCATCCGCTATGGGCGCCGGCGAGCACGCGATAACTGTGGGGCGCTTGCATCGCGAAGTGGAAAAGGCTGTCGAGGCGTCCGGAATCCCATACACCATACTTCAACCCAACACGTTCATGCAGACGTATCTCACAAATGCCGAATCCGTTAAGAGAGACGCCGCACTATACATGCCTATGGGCAACGGCAGGGTCTCGCTCATTGATGTTCGAGACATCGCAGCCGTGGCAGCCGCTTGTCTCGAAGAACTTGGACACGAGGGCAAGACATACGTACTGACAGGCGCCGAGGCATTGTCGAATTTCGATATAGCAGGTAAGCTGAGCGCGGCTGTCGGCAAAAGCATCGTTTACGTGGATGTGACTCCAACGCAGGCAGCAGAAGCAATGAAGAAAGCGGGGATCTCCGAGTGGCTGATTCGCGTGCTCCTGGAGCTTTTTGACGTCTGCAAGGCTGGCTATGCCGATCAGATCTCACCGGCTGTGGAGCAGATTCTCAAACGGACGCCAATCCTCTTCGACCAGTTTCTAGCCCAGAACGCGGCTGCGTTTCGGCAATCTGACGCGGGGGTGCAGTCCGTAGGTGCCGGCCGATAGATCAACTGTTGGAGGTCAATTGCATGGAAAGAGCTTTCGGTCTCGAAATCCCCTTGACGCTCTCCGAAGTGTGTCACCCCCGGCGGACAGCCGTTCTCATCTACGACATGCAAATCGGCATCGTGTCCCAAATTTCGGACGGCGGCCGTGTGCTGGAGCACGTCCGTTCCGTGCTGGCAGCAGCGCGCCAAGGAGGTTATCGTGTGTTCTTCACTCGCCACATGTCGCTGCCCAACGCAGTTGCCGGAGTAACCCAGTTGCGAACGGCCATGAGTTGGCAGCGGGTGGACAAGGCCGAAAACGTCAAGCCGCCATTCTTACGGGACGCTCCCGGCTTTCAGATCGCACCTGAGGTCGCCCCACTGCCAACGGAAGCAGTGCTGGACAAGATCACGATGTCGGCTTTCGTCGGAACCCCTCTTGACATAAGCTTTCGTGACTGCTCAATCAATTCATTCGTGATCCTCGGCATTGCTCTTGAGGTGGGCATCGAACCGACGGTTCGGCATGGGATGGATTTGGGCTATATACCGGTAATCGTTGCGGACGCCTGTGGATACGGGAATCGAGCAGCAGCCGAGAGGAGCCTTGCCACACTTGCTTTTGCCGGCGGATCACTCCAGACCGACACTGAACCGATCATTGACATCCTGCAGGCAAGTTCGAGTTAGCGATCAACGCCTTCCGGGCCCAAACTAGCGACATGCGGGGAGCAAGGACGATTACCTTGGAATCCTCAATCGCGGTCTGCATGTCCGCAAGTGTTCGCTCCAACTCGTCAGATGTGATAAGTCCCTCACCAACGAAGGCCGGTCCCGCCTCTTCAACGCTCAGCTTCAGTAGAGAGCGGTGTTCAGCGGTGTCGCACGCGCGGAGTTGAGACCTAACCATAGTAGAATCAAAGAGTCCCCGTAATGGGCGGTTAGCTCAGCCGGTTAGAGCGCCTGCCTTACAAGCAGGAGGTCCACAGTTCGATCCTGTGACCGCCCACCACGTAACCCTTTCTGATCCAAGCATTTGCAAACCCCTCCATTCTGAACTGTTCCGCTCCTGTTGATCAAAAGATGAGAAAAAATCAGTCACGATCCACATCCTCGGTTTTTCTGTGTGCAGAAGTCAGAGTCTCGTCCAGCCTCTCTACCGCGTTCCGAACCGAGGCGGGAATCTCCTGAATGTAGATATCGAGCGTCGTCGTTGCCCGGGCATGGCGCAGATGCGCCTGGACGTCCTTTACGCCCCCGTACTTGCTTAAATGAGTGCCGCAAGTCCGGCGGCACGCCCGGAAGTCCACGCCGGTGATCCCGGTCTCATCCGCCACTTTCTTCAGCACCGGTTTGAGGATGTCCGCCCGGTAATTGTCGACGCGGTATACGCCGCCAGCGGCGTTTGGAAAAAGGAACTGTCGATCCGAAGATGGCTGGGAGACGTCGCGCCATTCGGCGAGCCCAGCTTGCAGCGAAGGAGGCAGTGCCACGTATCCCTTGGACCCTTCGGTTTTGAGTTTCACGAAGAGCTGGCCGTCTACCGTCTCTTCGTCGAGGCGAAGCGCATGGCCCATTACGTCATCCCATCGGAGGGCGAACAATTCGCCGGGCCTGAGGCCCAGGACTAACGTCATCCGAAGGATCAATTCCTCGCGGAACGGCATGCTCGAGAGCAGAAGCGGAATTTCCTGCAGCGTAAGGAAACGTTTGTTGACGGGCTTCGTTTCTGGTTTCGCGAGCTTACGCGCGGGATTTTTCGCAATGAAATCCTGATCTACAGCCTCCTCGAGAATTGCACGGCTCCAGATCATGAACTTGTCGACGACGCTTTCTGAATAATGCTGGGCCAAGCGGTTCAAGATCATCTGTAATTCGAACTTCTGAAGTTCGATTAGCGGTCGGTGCTCTAGCAGCTTCACACAGTAGCGCGCGATGTTATCGACCTGTGTGGAGCGTGATGATAGCTTCCAGGTTTGCTCGTACATCGGCAAAAAGCGTTCTCGCCAGAATTGGCCGAAAGTCATCGGCTTAGCTGGTTCTCTACGTTTGACATCTGCGCTCTTGATG
>Ga0213872_10000883_pt1 | contig 21687 bp, 20 predicted proteins | sample VelepicomBERX_R2_FD_160071 | JGI IMG/M metagenome (GOLD analysis project Ga0213872, IMG submission 160071) | Rhizosphere microbial communities from Vellozia epidendroides in rupestrian grasslands, the National Park of Serra do Cipo, Brazil - RX_R2 | ecosystem: Host-associated > Plants > Roots >...
GTCGATCTCTCCGGCAATCTGCGCGCACGCCAGGCCGAGAAGCTCGCGCCCTGGCGCGCCAAGGTGGAATGGCTGGACACGCTGCCGGCGCGCTTTGCCGGCGTGGTCGTGGGCAACGAGGTGCTCGACGCCATGCCCGTGCAGCTGGTGCACTTTGACGGCGAGCAGTGGCGCGAGCGCGGCGTGATCGTCGACGGCGCAGCCTTTGCCTACGCTGATCAGCCGACCACCTTGCAAGCGCCCATGCAGGCCGTGCCGGGCACCACGACCGAGATCCACCCACAGGCCGAGGCTTTCGTGCGCACGCTGGCGCAGTCGCTGGAGCGCGGCGCCGCCTTCTTGATCGACTACGGCTTTCCCGAGGCCGAGTACTACCACCCGCAGCGCATTGGCGGCACACTGATGTGCCACCACCTGCATCGCGCCGACCCCGATCCGCTCACGCTCCTCGGCGAGAAGGACATTACTGCCCACGTCAATTTCACCGGCATCGCGCTCGCGGGCCAGGATGCGGGGCTCACGGTCCTAGGCTACACGAGTCAGGCCAACTTTCTGATCAACTGTGGCCTCGTGGACCGGCTCACGCATGCCAGCCTGGCCGAACGTGCGATGGCGCTCAAGCTCGTCAATGAGCACGAGATGGGCGAGCTGTTCAAGGTCATCGGCTTCGCCACGGGCGAGGGCTTCGACGCTGTCGGCTTCGTGGCAGGCGACCGCTCCCACACGCTATAGGAGCTCGGGCTCAGGCCTTCAGCGCAGCCAGGCGCGCGGCCCGCACGGCCGCCCCAATGGCCGGCCCCTTGAGGCCCTTGGCCAGTGCCGCGGCGCTGACCGCAGCCAGGTCCACGGCCTGCGTGAGCGCCAGGTCCTCGCTCAGGCGCTGCCGCTGCGGATAGTCGCGGTCTTCGAGTCCGGCGCGGCCGCGCGCGTCGCACTCGCAGCCGAGCAGCATCTGCGCGAATCGCTCAGGCCGGCGCCAGGCATCGCAGCGCTCGAGCAGGCGTAGCCGCGCTTCGGCCGAGAGGCCCAGGGATTGGTGCACATGCGTGTGCTCGCGAGCCAGCAGCTCGGCCAGCTCGCGGCATTCCGCCGGCACGCGCCAGCGCTCGCTCAGGCCCTGGGCCAGCTTCACGCTGCGACTCTCGTGGGCGATGTGGCGCGGCAGCTCCTCTGGCCGTGTCGTGCCCTTGCCGAGGTCGTGGCACAGCAAGGCATAGCGCACCGCCAGCGGAGCTCCCAGTCGCGCGCATTGCTGCAGCACCATGAGCAGATGCAGTCCGGTGTCGATCTCGGGATGGTGCTCTGGCGGCTGCGGCACGCCGAAGAGCCGCTCGATCTCCGGTGCGAGCACAGCCAGGGCGCCGCATTCGCGCAGCACCTCAATCATGCGCTCCGGGTGGGCCTCCATCAGCCCGCGCGCGATCTCCTGCCAGACGCGCTCGGGCACCAGGGCGTCGACCTCGCCGGCGGCCACCATCTCGCGCATCAGGTTCAGGGTCTCCGGCGCCACGCTGAAGTCGTGGAAGCGCGCCGCGAAGCGCGCCAGGCGCAGGATGCGCACCGGATCCTCTGCAAAGGCAGGCGAGACATGGCGCAGCATGCGCTCGTGCAGATCGCGCCGGCCCTGGAAAGGATCGACGACGGCACCGGTCTCATCCTGGGCCATGGCATTGATGGTGAGGTCACGGCGCGCCAGGTCTTCTTCCAACGTCACCTCGGGCGCGGCGTGGACGACGAAGCCGTGATAGCCGGGCCCTGTCTTGCGCTCGGTGCGCGCCAGCGCGTATTCCTCGTGGGTCTGCGGATGCAGGAAGACGGGGAAGTCCTTGCCCACGGGCTGGAAGCCTTGGGCCAGCATGACCTCGGGGCTGGCGCCGACGACGACCCAGTCGACATCGCTGACGGGGCGCTGCAACAAGGCATCGCGCACGGCGCCGCCCACTCGGTAGATTTTCATGGGCGTGAGTCTAGTCAAGCTGTCTGTGCACGCCATATCGGCGGATGCGACCGGGTCATGCAGGGCTCCGCGCAGAGGTTCGAAGCGTGCGACCGCGTCAATTGGACAATCAGCATGAAGTCTGTTGCCCGCACTGTGAATGCCGGCCCAGGCCTGAAGACCCGTGGGAGTGTGTGTCGGGTTGCGGCAGCCTATGGCGCACACTTTGGACTGGCACCAACACGGCGGCTTGGGCACCTCGCCTGGTCACCTCGCCTGGTCACCCCCTGCGGCCCCCCAGCAAGCAAGTGTCCAAGAACTCACTGAAGCGCGCTTTCGCGCCCTGAACCGGACGTGTTTGCACAGCAACGGCAACAAGACCAGTCACATGACGGGTCTCCCACGCCTCGCTGCGCCTGCCAAACCGACCTTTGCTGGCCGTCCTCAGCGCGCCTTGCGATAAGGCTCATCCTCGGGCACGTACTGCTGCTCAGCCAGCGCAGCCTGTGTCCATTCCTGCACCGCGCCATGCGCCAGCACTCGCTCAACGTAGGCGCCTGCCGCCGCCGAGACCGGCAGGGCGAAGCGCGACAGGCGCACGGCCACCGGTGCGTAAAAGGCGTCGGCCGCGCTGAACTTGCCGAAGAGCCAGGGCCCGCCGCTGGCGGCGAGGGCCTCGCTCCACAACTCGTCGATGCGCGCCACGTCCTTGCGCAGGCCCGGGTTCTCGACCCAGAGCGTCTTGCCCTGGTCGAAAAAATAGGCCTCAATGTTCATCGGGCAGGCATTGCGCAGCGCGGAGAAGCCCGCGTGCATCTCGGCGCACAGGCTGCGCGCGCGGCTGCGGTCGTTCAGAGCCTGGGGCCACACACCTGCATCGCCGTGGCGCTCGGCCAGGTGTTCGATGATGGCCAGCGTGTCCCAGACCGCAAAGCCGTCGTTCTCCACCCACACCGGCACGCGGCCGGCCGGGGTCACGTGCTGCAGCTTCTTGTGGAATTGCGAGTCGGCCTCGGCGAAGTCGAAGCGCACCATGACCTCCTCGAAGGGAATGCCCAGCGCGCGGGCCAGCACCCAGGGGCGCATGGACCAGGACGAATAGTTCTTGTTGCCGATATAAAGCTTTGCCATCAGGCCTCCTTGTCGATGGTCTTCAGCATATCGGCGCGGCTTCATTGCAGTGCTGATTTCGCCGCATCGCATTCATGCGCATCGGTCATGATGCAGGCGGTGGCGCGTCAGTGTCCGGGCTTTCGATCACCGGGCCGATGGCTCGCCCCAGGTGGTCGCGCAGGCTCTTGTCCGCGCCGCCGAGCAGCCGGGAATAGACGATCGTGTTGATGAGCACCTTCTTCACGTAGTCGCGCGTTTCCCAAAAGGGAATCGTCTCGGTCCAGATCGCGGCATCCAGCGTCGTGCCTTCGCGCCAGCGCCGCGGCCGCGAGGGGCCGGCGTTGTAGGCGGCAGCGGCCAGCGGCAGCGAGCCTTTGAAGCTGTCCAGCACCATGCGCAGATAACCGGCGCCGATGCGCAGGTTCACGGGCGTCTCATACAGGGTCTCGGGCTTGAAGGGGATGCCCTGTTTCTTGGCCACCCATTTGGCGGTAGGCGGCATGAGCTGCATGAGGCCGGCCGCGCCCACATGCGAGCGCGAATCGAACACGAAGCGCGATTCCTGGTGGATCAAGCCGTAGGCATAGGCCGGCTCGACGCCGGCGGCCAGGGTGGCGGCCATGAGCTCGTCGCGATAGGGCAGGGGATAGCGCTGGGCGATGTCCATCTCAAAGCGCGTGCGCTCGCTGGCGCTGATGCAGCGGTCCCAGGCCTGGGCGTCGCAGGCCTCCTGGGCGGCGGCGCGCAACTCGCGGTCAGAGAGGCCGCGCATGCTGAAATTCCATTCGCGCAGGCCTTCGCTGCGCATGCCGAGCGAGAGCAGCAGCAAGGCGCGCTGCACGCCGGGCGTCGCACGCGCAGCGCTGCGCTCGCCCGCCGTCAGCGGGGCCGGCGGCTGGGGCAGCGAGACGGGCTTGTGCAGGTCTTCGGCGGCGAGTTGGCCGTAGAAGGTCAGCGCCGCGTTCGGGGCCTCGGCCAGGTTGCGCAGCAGCTCGCCGGCCGTGGTGGCATCCGCGGCATTGCCGCCGGCGATCAGGGCTCGTGCGCGCCAGTACTGCCACTGCGGCTCGCGCTGCTGGTTGGCGTCCATCATGGCGATGGCCTGCAGCACCAGGGGCCAGCGCTGTACGCGCAGTGCGGCACGGGTCATCCACGCCAAGGTGTCGCCACTCCACTCGGGGGCGCCGGCGCGCCCGTGGGTTTCAAGGGCGTGCTCGAACAGCTCGGCGGCGCGCGGGTCCACGCGCATGGCGGCCTGGCGCGCCGCCTGGGTCCAGGCCCACGCGGCCAGCTCTGGCGGCAGGGCGCGCTGCCAGCGGCTCTTGAGCAGGCTCTCGGCCTGATCGGGGTCGGACGCGGCCACGCGCATCAAGGCCAGGGTCGTGAGTGCGTCCTCGCGCGGCGTTCCGCTGCGGGCCTTGCGGCTCAAGTATTTGCCGGCCTTGTCCTGGATCTCGGCGACCGCCAGCTCCACTGGCGCGCCCAGCAGGGAAGACGCGAGCTTCGCCGCGCGCGGCCTGCCCGCCTCGATGGAGAGGCGCAACTTGAGCCAGACGTCGGCCGGACTCAGCAGCTTGGCGTCGAACAGCGTGGCGGCCAGCATCTGGCAGCCTTCGTCGCCTTCGCGCTGCGCCAGCCAGGCGGCGCGAGCCTCGCTTGCGACCTTCTTGCCGGCAAGGTGATCGGCCAGCAGGGCGAAGCACAGGACCTCGCGGTCGTCGCGCATCTTGTAGGCGGCGTAGTCGTTCTGGAAGTTCTTCCAGTCGCGGCGGTGGCCGAGTTCGAGCAGCCAGTCGTTGCGAAGTCGGTCTTCAACATAGCTGCCACGCCAGCGTGCATAGAAGGCGTCCAGATCGGCCTGGGTGGCCTCGCCCAGGCGGACGTTGAGCGCCCAGTACTCAATCCACGGTGCGAGCGGGTTGCCGGCGCTTTGTGCCGCCAGCTGCGCGAGCTGGGCCCGGTCGCGCTTGACGAAGGCCGCGTGCGCCGCCAGGGTCTGCTGATTCTGGACCTCGGTGTCCTGGGCCTGTGCACCACTGAAGAGCGCCAATCCCAGGACCAAGAGGCCGATCAGCCGGGGTGATCCATATACTGCCAAAACCTATCCTTCATGCATGTGATGCCGTGTCCGAACTGAAGACCGAGCGTGCCGCCCTGCGCAACGAACTGCTGTCGCGCCGTCGCGAGTGGCTGAACTCTCCCGCCCATCATCCGGCGGAAGCTGCCCTGGGTCTCCTGCTTCGCGATGTGCTCGCGCAGCTCGAACCTTTGTGCCTGGGCCTGTACTGGCCTCTTGACGGTGAATTTAACGCAGGCGCGCAACTGCTTCGCGAAGAGGGCGTGCAATGGGCGCTGCCTTTTGCGTACAAGTCGCCGCGGCGCATGGAGTTCCGCTTGTGGACGGAAGCTGCCGAGCAGCTTTCCGATGAGTGCGGCATCGCAAGTTGTGCGGGTCCCGTGGTCATTCCCGACGTGGTCCTCGTGCCCTGCGTAGGCTTCACGCGCGAAGGCTATCGCCTCGGCTATGGCGGCGGCTATTTCGATCGCTGGCTGGCTGAGCATCCTGGCGTGACCAGCGTGGGCCTGGCATGGTCCGTGGGCGAGGCGCGCTTCGCGCCCGAGCCGCACGACCAGCCCTTGACGGTGATTCTGACCGAGAGCGAAGTGATCGCGCCTTAGGTTCCTGGTCCTAGGGTTCGCCGATCTGGTGGCGCGTCTGCGCAGCTTGATCGCCGATCCATTCGCAGAAGCGCTGCACCTCGGGCCGCACGCGCGGCCCCGGCACCAGCCAGTAGCTGTGCGCCCCTGGCAGGCGCAAGGCCGGCCCGAAGGGTTCGACGAGGTCGCCGCGGATCAGCGATTCGCTTACCAGGGGCAGTCTTGCCAGCGCCAGTGCGTGGCCGCTCAGCGCCGCCTGTACCTGCTGGTAGGTGAAGTTCAGATAAAGCCAGCGCCTTGGCTCGAGCTGGGGCAGGCCTTGCTCGCGCAGCCAGCGGCGCCAGCTCAGCACCTCGGGGCCGACGTTGACGGAGTCCTCCTCCGCCAGCGTGTGGTTGGCCAACTCGGCCGGCTCGCGCGGCAGGGTGGCGCCGCGGCCGGCCACCGGCGTGAGAAGCTCGCCGAAGAGCCGCAGGGCGCCCGCAGGTGGGCGCTCGGTGTAGCGCAGGGCCAGGTCGAACTCGCTGTCGTCCACCGCCACGATCTGATCCTGTGCTGAAACGCGGATGTCGATGTCCGGATGCTCGCGCTGAAAGGCTTCCAGCCGTGGCAGCAGCCACAGCGAAGCGAAGGAAGCGAAGGTCGTCACGTTGACCACACGCCGCCCGCGCCGCTGGCGGATCTGGCGCACAGCCTGGTCCAACCTCGGTAGGCTGGCGGTGACCGCGGCCAGGAGGGTCTGACCATCGGCCGTTAGCTCCACATGGCGCGTGCCGCGCAGGAACAGGGTGGCGCCGATCTCTTCCTCCAGAGCCTGGATCTGACGGCTCACGGCCGATTGCGTCAGGTGCAGCTCCTCCGACGCGACACGGAAGCTCAGGTGCCGCGCCACCGCCTCGAACGCGCGCAAGGTGCCGACAGCAAGCGGGCGCTGGCGCGGAGTATTCATGCGTGGATGGTATCAATCTGGACCCCAGACTTCATTGGACCGGGGACGCTGCCATCTCTAGGATTCAGAAATGGGATCGAGGAGTACAGCCATGAGCGAACAGCAAGCCCTGTGGAGCGTCGAAAAAGGCGAGGCCCTGAGCCTGATGATCGGCCCCGGCGCGCGCGCCTTGCAGGTGGTGCAGGGGCGCGTGTGGATCACCCAGAGCGGCCATGGTGAAGACCTGTGGCTCGCGGCGGGCCAGAGCGTCCAGCTCGACGCTGGCGAGGACGTGCTGATCGAGGCGTGGCCCGAGGCGCAGTTCCAGCTGCTCGTGCCGCCCTGCGTGCGGGTGCGCAAGGCCGTGTGGACCTGGCCACGCCTGCTCAGGAGCGCTTCTTGCGTCCCGGCTTGACGGCGGACTTCGGGGTCCGCTTGCGCAGCGCGGCCTCCAGGGCCAGTCGCGCCCACGGAAGCATCAGGGCCGGCGATTCCATGGCCTCCTCGGGCGGCCGCAGATAGCTCGTGGCGACCAGCTCGCCGTCCTTGGGGAAGCAGAAGGGCTGGCCCGCACCGGCGGCCTCGAATCGCGCTCGCGTGAGCTCGTCGGCCTTCAGGTAGAGCTGCTCGTCGTCGATCAGGGCAATGAAAATGTCATCCACGTACAGCCCCACGCCGCCGAACATGCGGCGCGAGCGCGCGACTCCCAGTGGGGACAGCAGCTCCAGGCAGTGACGTGTCAGCTCTTGCATCGGCCCATTCTCGCCCCACAATCGTGGCCTTCAGGAGGCCGCCCCTTGCTTTTCCAGAACGACCGCGCAGCCCTGCGCAAGAAGCTGATCGAAGATCGCCTGAACCTGCCGCACCGGCTCGACCTGGCCGCGCAGCTGCAGGAGGTGTTGCGCGTGTGGCTGGTGCAGCGGCGCGAGCAGACCATTGGCGCCTACTGGCCGATCAAGGGCGAGTTCGATCCGCTGCCTGCGCTGTACCGCTGGAGCGAGGCCCACCCGGATCGCCGCATCGGCCTGCCCGTGGTCGACAAGCAGCATGGCACGCTGCAATTCCACGTCTGGTATCCGGGCTGCCCCATGGAGGAAGACGCCTACGGCATTCCCAAGCCCAAGGACACCGAGACCTTCCAGCCCCAGATGCTGCTCGTGCCGTGCGTCGGTTACGGTCCGGCCGGCCTGCGCATCGGCTACGGTGGCGGCTTCATGGCGCGCACGGTCTCCGAGATGGAGCCGCAGCCCGTCATGGTCGGCGTGGGCTATGCGCATGGCTTCTTGCCTCTGCTCAAGGCCCAGCCCGATGACGTGCCTGTGGCCGCCATGCTGACGGAGGAGGGCTTGGTCTGGAGCGCCGAATGAGGGGTGACAATCCGCGCATGAGCCTTTACGCCCAACACATCGCCACGCTTCAGTCCAGGGCCGAATCCGCCCTGACCCGTACCGGTTTCGATGCACTGCTGATCGCCTCCGGCGTCGAGAAATACGGCTTCCTCGACGACCGGCCCTACCTCTTCCAGCCCAATCCTCATTTCAAGCACTGGCTGCCGCTGACCCAGCACCCCTACAGCTGGATCGCCGTGCGCCCGGGCAAGAAGCCGCTGGTCGTCTATCACCAGCCCGACGACTATTGGCACGTGCCCCCGAGCGCGCCGAGCGGTGAATGGGTGGAACATGTGGAGCTCGTCATCGTCAGCGAGCCGGGCGATGCCGTCGAACACCTCAAGCTGCCGGGGCGTCTGGCCATCATCGGCGAGGCGGACGCGGGTCTGGCCGGCCTCGCTCCCAACAACCCCAAGGCCCTGCTCGACATCCTGCACTTCGCGCGAGGCTGCAAGACACCTTATGAGCTGGAGCAGATGCGCGCCGCCTCGCACCGCGCCGCACCTGCGCACGTGGCTGCGCACAAGGCCTTCCTGGCGGGCGCGTCCGAGGCCGAGATCCATCGCGCGTACCTGATCGCCTCGGGCCACACGGACCGCGACCTGCCCTACGGCAACATCGTCGCGCTCAACGAGCATTGCGCCGTGCTGCACTACCAGTACCAGGACGCCGGCCGGCCTGCCGAATCGCGCTCCTTCCTGATCGATGCCGGCGCCTCGGTGAACGGCTATGCCTCCGACATCACACGCACCTGGGTAGCACGGCAGGACACGGAGTTCGCCGAGCTGCTGGCCGCAATGGAGGGCGCGCAGCTGGCCCTGGTTGACGAGGTGCGGGCCGGCGTGGACTACCGCGAGATCCACCTCTCCACGCATCGCCGCATCGCGGCCATCCTGGCCGGGCAGGGCATCGTGAAGATGAGCGCCGAGGCGATGGTGGCCGAAGGCGTGACCTCAACCTTCTTCCCCCATGGCGTCGGCCATCTGCTGGGCCTGCAGGTCCACGACGTGGCCGGCTTCATCTCAGACGACCAGGGCACGCCCTCGCCCAAGCCCGAAGGCCACCCCTACCTGCGCCTCACGCGCACGCTGGCGCCCGGCATGGTGGTGACCATCGAGCCGGGCCTGTACTTCATCCCCACGCTGCTGAAGGAGTTGCGCGCCAAGCCCCAGGGCGCCGCGGTAGATTGGGACAAGGTCAACCGGTTGCTGCCCTTTGGGGGCATCCGCATCGAGGACGACGTGGTCTGCCGCGCCGAGGGCGCGGCCGAGAACCTCACACGCGATGCGTTTTCGGCGCAGGCCTGAGCCAGCTCAGGACCCCGACGCCAGCTTGAGCCCCACGATGCCGGCCACGATCAGCCCAAGGCTCTGATGAGCCGGCCGGGCTTGGCGGCTTCGCCAAAGAGCACGATGCCCGGGATGGCCGTGCCCACGGCGCCGACGCCGACCCAGACCGCATCGGACGTGCCCACGGGCAGCGACTTCATGGCCGGGCCCCGCAGGCCCACGCTGATGGCCATGGCGGCGAGCGTGCCGACCGAGGACCAGAAGCGGGTGAAGCCCTCGGTGAATTTCAGGCCGATGGCCCAAGTGACCTCGAAGAGGCCGGCGATCAACAGCAGCAACCAGGCCGTGCGGGCTCCTCGAAACTCAGTGGCCCAGGCCCTGGCCCTGGCTCAGCCCCAGTCGCTTGCAGATCTCCAGCGTCAGCCCTGACTGGTTCAGCGTGTAGAAATGCAGGGCGGGCACGCCGCCTTGGATCAGGCGCTCGCACATCGCGGTGATCACGTCCAGGCCGAAGGCGCGGATCGAGGCCGCGTCGTCCATATAGCCTTCCATCTTCAGTGCCACCCAGCGCGGGATGTCGATGCCGTCACGCGCGGCGAACTGGGCGATGCGGGCGTAGTTGTGGAAGGGCATGATGCCCGGCACGATGGGCTGCTCGACGCCGAGCTTGCGCGCCTCGTTCACGAAGTGGAAGTAGGCGTCGGGGCTGAAGAAAAACTGCGTGATCGCGCCACTGGCGCCAGCCTTCATCTTGGCCGCGAAATGCTGGAGATCCTTGGCTGCGTAGCGCTGCTGCGGGTGGTACTCAGGATAGGCCGCCACCTCGATATGCCAGTCCGACCCTTGTGTCTCGCGGATGAAGGTGACGAGCTCGCTGGCGTAGCGGAACTCGCCCGCCGTGGCCGTGCCGCTGGGCAGATCGCCGCGCAGGGCAACGACGCGCCGGATGTTCTGGGCGCGATAGGTAGCCAAGATCTCTGCGATGTTCTCGCGCGTGGAGCCGATGCAGGAGAGATGCGGCGCCGCCTCGAAACCCGCGGCGGCGATGCTGCTCACGGCCGCCAGCGTCTTCTCGCGCGTGGAGCCGCCGGCGCCGTAGGTGACGCTGAAATACTCGGGCTTCAGACGGCCCAGCTCCTGCACCACGGTCTGCAGCTTCTCGGCACCGACGGGGGTGTTGGGGGGGAAGAACTCGAAACTGACAGGGGTTCGCGTATTCATTTGGCTTGTGCCCAGAGAAAGAATTCGGTGTTGCCGTCGCCGCCGGTGACGGGGCTTTCGAACCAGCCGCGGTGCGTGAGCGCGAGCGGCTCGACGGCGGCGCGGCTGCGTTCTTCCAGCTCGATGTACTGCTTGCGGTCCTTGATCAGGCCGCCCTTGTTCAGCGCCTTCTTGCCCAGCTCGAACTGCGGCTTGATCAGCAACAGCAGCTGGCCGGCAGGCGCCAGCCACCGGCTGATGCGCTCCAGCTCGCCGAGCATGGAGATGAAGCTCAAGTCGCCGACGATCAGCTCGAAGGCCTGTGCCGGCTGGTACTCGCGCACATGCGTGTTCTCGAGCGCGGTGACGCGCGCGTCCTCGCGCAGGCTCGTGTGCAGCTGGCTGTGACCCACGTCGATGCCGGTCACATGCGCGGCACCCGCCTTGAGCAGTACGTCGGTGAAGCCACCCGTGCTCTGGCCGATGTCAAGCGCATGCCGGCCGGCCACCTCGATGCCGCTGGTCTTGAGCGCACCCTCAAGCTTCAGGCCGCCGCGCGAGACATAGCGCAGCTCGGCGTCATCGGTGACGACGAGCTCCGCATGTTCGGTCAGGTCTTCGCCGGCCTTCCTCAGGATGCGTCCGTTCGCCAGCACGGCGCCATGCTCGATGAGCCGCTGCGCGGCCGAGCGCGTGGGTGCCAGGCCTTTGGCGACGAGCAGCTGATCGGCACGCATGAGCTCAGTGCTCCTTGACGGCGTCCACGACGGCGCTGGCAATGTGCGGGCCGCTCGCCAGGCCGCTCCCTGGCCAGCCCGCGCAGGCGTGGGCTCTGCGGTCAGGCCAGCAGGCAATGCGGCCCCCCCGTGGGGGCGACCGGTCGCGCCCGCGTTCGGCGAGGCTGGCCTGGACGAGGGACTTCATGTCAGTAGCGGTAGCTATCGGGCTTGTACGGGCCGTTCTTGGGCACGCCAATATAGGCGGCCTGTTCGTCCGTGAGCGTGGTCAACTGCGCGTTGAGCGTGGACAGCTGCAGACGTGCGACCTTCTCGTCGAGATGCTTGGGCAGCACGTAGACCTTGCCAATGTCGTAGGCGTCCTTGTGCGCGTAGAGCTCGACTTGGGCGATGGTCTGGTTGGCGAAAGAAGACGACATCACGTAGCTCGGGTGGCCCGTGCCGCAGCCCAGGTTCACCAGACGGCCCTTGGCCAGCAGGATGATGCGCTTGCCGTCCGGGAAGATCACGTGGTCGACCTGGGGCTTGATCTCCTCCCATTCGTACTTCTCGAGCGAGGCGACGTCGATCTCGTTGTCGAAGTGGCCGATGTTGGAGACGATGGCGTTGTGCTTCATCGCGGCCATGTGCTCGTGGCGGATCACGTTCTTGTTGCCGGTGGTGGTGACGAAGATGTCGGCCTTGTCGGCTGCGTATTCCATGGTCACGACGCGATAGCCTTCCATCGCCGCCTGCAGGGCGCAGATCGGGTCGATCTCGGTCACCCAGACCTGGGCCGACAGCGCGCGCAGGGCCTGGGCCGAGCCCTTGCCCACGTCGCCGTAGCCTGCCACCACAGCGATCTTGCCTGCCACCATCACGTCGGTGGCGCGCTTGATGCCGTCCACCAGCGATTCGCGGCAGCCGTACAGGTTGTCGAACTTGCTCTTGGTGACCGAGTCGTTGACGTTGATGGCGCGGAACAGCAGCGTGCCCTTGGCTGACATCTCCTTGAGGCGGTGCACGCCCGTGGTGGTTTCCTCGGTCACGCCGATGATCTCGGCGCTCTTGCGCGTGTACCAGCTCGGATCCACAGCCAGCTTGGCCTTGATCGCGGCGAACAGAATGCGCTCTTCCTCGCTGCCTGGCTTGGCCAGCACCGAGAGATCCTTCTCGGCCTTCTGGCCCAGGTGCATCAGCAAGGTGGCGTCGCCGCCGTCGTCCAGGATCATGTTCGGGCCTTCGCCCTCGGCGCCCTTGTCGGCGAATTCGAAGATGCGGTGCGTGTAGTCCCAGTAGTCTTCCAGCGTCTCGCCCTTGTAGGCGAATACGGGCGTGCCCTCGGCCGCGAGCGCGGCCGCGGCGTGGTCCTGGGTGGAGAAGATGTTGCAGGAAGCCCAGCGCACCTGGGCGCCCAGGGCCTGCAGGGTCTCGACCAGCACGGCAGTCTGGATCGTCATGTGCAGGGAGCCGGCGATGCGCGCGCCCTTGAGCGGTTGGGTCTGGGCGTACTCGGTGCGGATGGCCATCAGGGCCGGCATCTCGCTCTCGGCGATGCGGATTTCCTTGCGGCCCCAGTCGGCCAGCGAGAGGTCTTTGACGATATGGTTGGCGGCAGCGGTCATTGCAAATCTCCTGGGTCTCAAGATCGCAAAGCCGGCGGGGGGAGTCAAAAGCTAACGGTCACCCACGACGGACATTGCGGGTGAGCGCGGTTGCAGTGGCCTGAACCATTCAGGTCGTTCCGAGCCTGGCCTCACGTCCCGGTTGCGGGTGTGGAGGTTGCAACGCTCCTCGGATCGTCCGGGATTCTATCTAGGAAATCGGCGCGGTTCGCCGGAAAAGCCTGCGGACAATTTGGCGCATGAAAGGATTTCCCATGCACCAAGCCCTCCGCAGCGCCGCCCTGGCGCTGGCCCTGACGGTCGCGTTTGGCACGGCGGTGGCCAAGCCCACTGCCAAGCCCACTACCAAGCCCATCGCCGTCAAGCCCGCCGCCAGTGAATCGGCCAAGGCCAACGCCTACTTCGACCGCCTGTTCGACGAGGACGTGGCGCGCAGCCCCATGGCTTCTGGCTACTTGGGCATCAAGAAGAACACGGACAAGTGGGACGACTTCTCGGAGGCCCACCAGCTCGAGGAACTTGGTCGCACCGTCAAGCACCTGGCCGAGCTCAAAGCCAATATCGACCCCGCCAAGCTCGACGAGCAGACCCGCATCAGCTACCGGCTCTTCGTCTTTCAGTCAGAGAAGGAGATCGAGGGCTACAAATGGCGCCGCCACCGTTATGTGTTCAACCAGATGTCGGGTCTGCACGCCGATGCACCGGCCTTCCTGATCAACACCCATTCGATCGACAACGAGGCGGACGCGCGTGCCTACATCGCGCGGTTGCACGGCTTCCCCAAGCTCTTCGACCAGCTCAAGGCCCGCTCGCGCGAGAGCCAGAAGATCGGTGTGCTGCCGCCCAAGTTCGTGTTCCCGCTGTTGATCGAGGCCTCGCGCCAGGTCATCACGGGCGAGCCCTTCGACGCGCCCGCTCCAGGCGTGGGCAAGAGCGCGCTGTGGGCCGACTTCTCGGCTAAGGTCGAGGCGCTCGGGAAGCTCAAGCCCGCGGTCCGCGCCAAGCTGCTGGCCCAAGGGCGCAACGCGCTGCTGAACTCCGTCAAGCCTGCCTACCTGGCGCTGATCGCCATGTTCGAGGAGCAGGCAAAGCTGGCCACCGACGACGATGGCGTGTGGAAGCTGCCTGAGGGCAACGAGTTCTACGCCTACATGCTGCGCTCCTCGACCACCACGCAGATGAGCGCGGACGAGGTGCACGAGCTGGGCCTGCGCGAGGTGGCGCGCATCCATCGCGAGATGTCAGCCATCAAGGACCGCGTGGGCTTTACGGGCGACCTGCCCGCCTTCCTAGCCTTCATGCGCGACGACCCGCAGTTCGTCTACCCCGGCACGCCCGAGGGCAAGGCAGCCTACATCGAGCGCGCCACGCAGATGATCGACGACATGCGCAAGCGCCTGCCCGAGTTCTTCGGCGTGCTGCCCAAGGCCCAGCTGGTGATCAAAAAGGTCGAGCCCTTCCGCGAGGCTGGTTCGGCCAGCGCCTTCTACGAGCAGCCCTCGGCCGACGGCAAGCGCCCCGGCGCCTACTACATCAACACGCTGGACATGCACGCGCTACCGATCTGGGAGATGGAGACCCTGGCCCACCACGAGGCCATCCCCGGTCACCACATGCAGATCGCCATCGCCCAGGAACTCCAGGGCATGCCCAAGTTCCGCCGCTACGGCGGCTTCGCGGCCTTCGACGAGGGCTGGGCCCTGTACGCCGAGGCGTTCCCCAAGGAGTTCGGCTTCTACACCGACCCCTACCAAGACTTCGGTCGCCTCTCCGACGAGCTGCTGCGCGCAGTGCGCCTGGTGGTGGACACGGGCCTGCACGCCAAGCACTGGACACGCCAGCAGGTGCTCGACTACATGCACGCCAACACGGCGGGCTCCGACCGCGACAACTTCACCGAGACCAACCGCTACATCGTCTGGCCCGGCCAGGCCACGGCCTACAAGGTCGGCATGCTCAAGATCATGGAGCTGCGCGAGAAGGCTCGCGTCGCGCTGGGGCCAAAGTTCTCCTTGAGCGCCTTCCACGACGTCGTGCTGAAGAACGGCGCGCTGCCGATGGAACTGCTGGAGGACAACGTGAACGATTGGGTGGCTCGGCAGCTCGGCAAGCGCAACTGAGGCTTTTCTTGGGGGGGCGGCAGCCCCGCCCGCTGCGTCACGGCTTCGGCTTGCTGGCAGCGCTGCGCGAGGCGATGAGCTGGCTCGTCAGCCACTGCCGGCTCTGCACTGGCGCTTCGTCCCCGCACTTGACCTGATAGGCCTCGCCCGAAACGCTGCTCTTCGTCGCCGCGAGCTCGATGAACTGCTCGGCGCTTTGCACCGTGGTCTTGTCCTCGAAGTAGGCCAGCTTGCGCAGCAGGTGGTCCTTGGCCTGCGCGCCGCTGTACCAGGACCCGTTGCGGTTGAACTGGCAGCCGGAGGTTTGAAGGCGGGTCAGGAGCGCGTCGATTTCAGCGCGGACCGGTTTCGCGGTCGGTGCAGCGCAGACCGAAGCGCCGCATGCGGCAAGAACGATGGCCATCAGCTGATATTTCATGTCAGTCCAGTCCCAAAAAAACCTGCATGCCGTGGAGCTCCTCCTCCAGCGCCGCCTTGAACGCCGAGCCCTTGGGCTTGTTCCCGTCAACGAAGCCAGTCTCGCAATGCAGCCGCCCCTTGTCCACGCGCAGATTGGCCCAGCCGCGGATGTCTTCGCCCCAGAGGATGGGCAGGGCGTAGTGGCCCATGGTCCGGCGAGCGGCGGGTGTGTAAGCCTCGAAGCGGTAGGCCCAGCCCCAGAAGAGTTCGAAGCGGCGGCGATCCCAGACAACGGGATCGAAGGGCGCGAGCAGGCGCAGCCGATTGTCGGGCGCGTGGCGCTTGCTGGCGGGCTTTTCGTCGAGCGGCCAGAACCAGGTCTGGCCATCGACCACGGTATGGGCATGGCGCTCGCGAGCCGACTTGCAGGCGGCGCGGGTTTCTGCGCGCAGGTGGGGCGCCCCCAGGCGCAGCAAGGTCGTGAGGTAGCCCAGGCTGGGCGCCGGCAGGGGCGCGTAGAGCCGGATCACGCGATCGATCAGGGCTTGGGCGCGCGCGCAGCGTGCGGCTGGGCTTTCGTCCTGTGGCGGGTGTACGACAGCTTCATAGACGCGTGTGCCTGAGTCGCGGCGCTTCACCCGCAACTGGCCGCGGTAGTGCAGACCGTCGAGTAGCTGCGTGCTCAGGTTCAGCTCGCCGCCCCAGTAGCCGGGTATGCGGCCATGGTGGGCGAACTCTTCGAGCAGTGACTTGGGATTGGTGGGACCGCGCTCGCGCACCGCTGCCAGCAGGGCGTCTGCGTGCTCGCGCTTCTTGGCGTCCCAGGTGTGCGCGGCGGTGCGCGGGTGCAGCAGGGGCAGCCAGTCCCTGGGCATGAAGCCGTAGTTGACGAAGCAGTCTTCCTCGACGTGCAGCCGCGCATAGCGTGCCTCGAGATCGCCGGCGCAATAGTCCTTGACGCGGTGGCGCAGGATCAGGTCCTGCGCGCGGGCCGGCGCTCGCATGGGGTCGGCCTGCACGAAGCCGAGCTTCTTGATGGCGCCGGGCAGGGTGGTTGGCTTGAAGAGGCTGCGCGAGATGGCGTAGCGGCGGAGCTGGTCGATGGTCAGGGCGGGCATGCCGCCATTTTCATGGAGGCGTCATCGAGTCTTGTCAGCATGACCACTCATGGATGCCAACCCCCAGCTCGATGTGCGCACCGTGTGGATCTCCGACATCCACCTCGGAACACCCGGCTGCCAGGCCGAAGCCTTGCTGACCTTCCTGAAGGACACCGAGTGCGAGCGGATCTACCTGGTCGGCGACATCATCGACGGCTGGCAGCTGCGCCGCAGCTGGTACTGGCCGCAAGCGCATAACGACGTCGTGCAGAAGCTGCTGCGCAAGGCGCGCAAGGGCTGCAGCGTGATCTTCGTGCCCGGCAACCACGACGAGTTCGCGCGCAAGTACGTGCATCACAACTTCGGCGGCGTGGATGTGGTGGACGAATACATCCACACCACCGTGGACGGCCGCAAGCTCTGGATCACGCACGGCGACCTCTTCGACGGCGTGATCCAGTACGCCAAGTGGCTGGCCTATCTGGGCGACCAGGCCTATGAGCTCACCCTCAAGCTCAACCGTTGGCTCAACAGCGCGCGTGCGCGCCTGGGCTTGCCGTACTGGAGCCTGTCTCGCTACCTGAAGCTCAAGGTCAAGCGCGCGGTGAGCTTCGTGTCTGACTTCGAATGCGCGGTGGCCCGGGAGGCCAGGAAGCGTGGCGTCGACGGCGTGGTCTGCGGCCATATCCACCACGCCGAGATGCGCGTGATCGACGGTGTGCTCTATTGCAACGACGGCGACTGGGTGGAGAGCCTTACGGCCCTGGTCGAGCATCATGACGGGCGGCTGGAGATCATCGACTTTGCCAAGGGCTGGCTGCAGCGTCCGGCGGTTCAGCTGGCGTCCGAGCCAGTCGAGGAAGCGGTCGGCGAGGCCGCCTGAGCGCCTTCTCGGCGCATTTATGAAATCCCGCCGGACGGTCGCCTAACCTCCTTGTCCAGCCTGAGGTCAGGCTGGCGCGCCAATGGCGCGATGGGCAAGCAACTTCAATTGATCACCCGCGTCGATCGATAAGGGGGTATCAATTCCCGGGAATCTGTGAAGAAGATGGGCGACAAAGAGATATCGACGAGTGAATTCGAAGCCGCGGCAGGGCATTTGAAAAACCAAGGCCTTCCGGTGACCGCCGAGGCTTTGATGGAGGCACTCGCGCCGGCGTCGGCATCGGCCATTCAAAGGCACCTCGTGGCCTGGCGCATTGCGCAAGAGAAATCCATCCAGGTGCCGAAGATCGATATTCACGGGCCGGTTGTCGATGCGATCGAGACCTGGGTTCAACACCTCCTGGAGGCCGAGCGATCCGGGCACGCGTCCCGCCTGCTTCAAATCGAGGCGGACTTGGCGCCGATACTCGAATCGAGCGAAAGAATCGAAGCCGCCAATCAAGGGTTGACGACAGAACTGGCCGACACCTCGGCCGAGCTCGATCGACTGCGGCAGATCCTCGCGGAACGGGAATCCAGCATCGAGCGGCTCACCGTCGAGCTTCGCCACGTGCGCGACATCGCGTCCGACGCGGTGGTCAGCAAGGCCAAGGATCAACTCGCCATCGAAGGCAAGGACATGCAGATCGCCGAGCTTCGCCAGCAGGTCGAGCGCCAGACTGCGGCGATCTCGGCCGCGTCCGATGCCCGGCTCGCCGCGGAAATGGAACTGGTCGGCGCCAGCACCGCCCGCGACACCTTCGCGGCGGAGATCCAGGCGCTGCGCGCCGAGCTTGACGCGCGCCGCGCCGAACTTCGTCGCTGAGCGGGGTTACGAAGACCGCCAGGGCCTTCGCGCCCTCAGGCTCTCAAAGCTGGGGCAGGTCGGGCGAGGCGCAGGCGGGCTGGAGGCGGATGGCGCGCTCCATCGCAGGCCGGCCCTCGGGCGTGACATGGTCCAGGCGGAAGTCCACCACCATGACGGAGCCGCCCGTCGCGGACATGGTCTTGTTGATCGCGACGTGGACCTTCTTCTCGGGCTGGAACAGGCCCGTGTCTTCGACGACCAGCGGTCCCTTGTCGGCCTTGATTCGCTCGGTCAGCGTGATCACGTCTTCGTCGGCGAAGTTGCCGGGCTTGAGCATGCTCAGTCGCACGATGTTCCACTGAAGCTTGCCGTCGTGCAGTTCGTTGCTGGTCGGGTAGAGCTCGACGTGCAGCGGATAGGTGAGCTTGCTTCCGGCTTGCTTGACTTCCAGGGTCACCCGTTGCGCAAACGCATCGCAGCGCGGCTTGCCCTGCTTGATCCAGTCGAGCTCGGGACTGGCCAGCCACAGTGGCGCGTGGCCCAGCAGCGATTCGGCGGGCTCGCCCACGCACACGGCATTCAAGAAGCAGAAGTCTGCCGGGGCGGTCCTCACGACAGGGGCCTTGCGGGCTCGCGCAGCGGCGGAAGCCGTGCCAGCAGCCGAAGCCGGTGCCAGCGCCACGCTGAGAGAAACAAGCGCCAGCGCCCCCAGAGCCCCAAGCGTCTGATTCAGGCGACGCACGGGTTTGCGATCGGCGGCTTTGCAAGCGCGGGCAGTCATGAAGTCATCCCCTTCCAGGAAATTGTTGTTACGCACAAAGCCGACCCTCATGGTCAAGTGAAACCCCTGCCCGCCGGCCCGCGCAAGACTATCCCGCATTGTGGCCGGAATCTAGAGGATCGACGGCAATGTATCTTGCCCGTGACACTCGACGCCCATTCAATTTGCGGCGGCGATTATTTCTCACGGAATGGGGCCGGGTCGGATCCGCCCGAAATGCGGGTCCTTACTAGGGGGGGGGGCTGGGCGGTCCGCCCGGCGTTCACACGCGTCGCATCAGCGCTTGCCCCATGCGCAGGCGCTGCCCGGTGTGCACCGCCGGCTCGAAGCCGGGCGGCACGAACACGATCAGCGTGGAGCCGTGCTGGAACCAGCCCATCTCCTGGCCGCGCTCGTAGCTTGCCTCGCAGGGCCATTCATGCGCGCCACTGCGTTCGCTCTTCTGGCGCAGGTGCTGCTCCACGTCCAGCGCGTGCAGGCGGATGCTGGCCACGAGCACGGCGGCCACGGGCACGATGGCCAGGGGCGTGCCGTCGGCCAGGCGCATGCGCAGCACGGCGCGCTCGTTGCGGCAGAACAGGCGCTCCACGCGCTTCAAGGCGATGGGATTGACGTTCCAGCAGTCGCCGCTGAGGTAGCTGACGTGCTCGAGTCGCGCCGCGTCGGGCGCGTGAAAGCGGTGATACATCGCCGAGGTCAGGCGCAGGGTGAGGAACTGGCCGCCTTCGAAGGGCTGCAGCTCCTGGGCGGGGCCGAAGAGCTCGCGCATGGCGTAGGGCATGCCCTTGGCCTGGTAGAGCCGGCCCTGCTCGATGCGGCCCAGCTCGCCGACGATGGCGTCGCAGGGGCTGGTGAGCACGCCGGGATCGCCGTCCACCGGCCGCGCGCCGGCGAGCAGCTCGCGGGTGAAGCAGTCGTGCAGGCTCTCGAAGCGATGCTTCTTGGCGTCGGAGAGGTCCAGCTCGGTGAAGACCTGCCACACGGCGATGGACAGGCGCGCCAGCAGTGGGCTGCGGATTTGGCTGAACCAGCCCATGGCGCGCGTGACCGCGATGCGCGGAATGCGGTTGGTGACAAGGAAATTGAGGTCTTCTTGCTGGAAGAAGCGTTGCAGTGCGGACGTATTCATGGGCATGTCATCGAGAGAAATTAGATATCGGGGTTGGACTCACCAACCGATGCAGAACATGGAAGAAACCTTGGCGCTCTCGACCCTGGCCCTGGCGGTGGCGGCATTGCTCGCCCCCAAGGCCAAGCGCAGGCTCGAACTCTCGCGGGCCAAGCACCGCTCCCTGGCCGGCCACTCACGCATGGCCAAGCGCGTGGCGGCGCTGATTCCCGGCTATGCCTACGACGAGGCGCGCTTCTTCAACGCCGACGGCGTAGCGCCCGAGCTGGCCGCGCGGCGCAAGGCCGGCTTCAAGCGGCTGGCCGAGCACTTCGCGGCCACGGAAGCCAGCGGCATCGCCATGAGCGAGCGCGCCAAGGCGCTGCTGCCGGACCTGCGCTTCACGGCCAGCTACCGCGTGCCCTTCCAGTTCAGCCCCTATCTGCGCGAGCGGCTGCGCACCGGAAACTTCGTGCGCTCGAGCCAGGGGCCGGTGCTGGAGAACGTCGACGGCACGCCGCTGCACGACCTGGCCGGTTCGTACGGCGTTAACTTGTTCGGCTACGGCTTCTACAAGGACTGCATCGCCGAGGGGCAGCAGCTCGTCGGCGAGCTGGGCCCCGTGCTGGGCAGCTACCACCCGCTGGTGCTGGAGAACGCCGAACGGCTGGCCACGCTCTCTGGGCAAGATTGTGTGAGCTTCCACATGTCGGGCACCGAGGCGGTGATGCAGGCCGTGCGCCTGGCCCGCTATCACACGGGCCGTAGCCACCTCGTGCGCTTTTGTGGCGCCTATCACGGCTGGTGGGACGATGTGCAGCCCGGTCCCGGCAACCCGTCCAAACCGCGCGACACCTACACGCTCAAGGACATGGATGAGCGCAGCCTCAAGGTGCTGGCCACGCGCAAGGACATCGCCTGCGTGCTCGTGAACCCCTTGCAGGCCCTGCACCCGAACGCCAGTGCGCCGGGCGACTCCACGCTCGTGGACAGCAGCCGGCGCGCCGGCTTCGACCGCGCCGCCTACACGGCCTGGCTGCACAAGCTGCGCGGCGTTTGCACCGCGCGCGGCATCGTGCTGATCTTCGACGAGGTCTTCCTGGGCTTCCGGCTCGCCAAAGGCGGGGCGCAGGAGTACTTCGGCGTCAAGGCAGATTTGGTGACCTACGGCAAGACCCTGGGCGGCGGCTTGCCGGTGGGCGTGGTCTGCGGTCGCGCCGCGCTGATGCAGCGCTTCCGCGAGGACCGGCCGGCCGACATCTGCTTTGCGCGCGGCACCTTCAATTCCCACCCCTATGTGATGGGCGCGATGAACGCCTTCCTGCGTCGCATCGAGGAGCCGGCAGCGGCTCAGATCTACGAGGGCCTGGACGAGCGCTGGACCCGGCATCTGGAGCGTTTCAACGCGCGCCTGGAGGCCGCAGGCGTGCCGCTGCGCATGGCCGGCATGGGCTCGGTGTGGACCGTACTGTTCACTCGGCCCTCGCGCTACAACTGGATGCTCCAGTACTACGTGCGCGAGCAGGGACTGGCGCTTTCGTGGGTGGGCAGCGGACGGCTGATCTGGAGCCTCGATCACGACGAGGCCGCCGTC
>Ga0213872_10000884_pt1 | contig 21651 bp, 18 predicted proteins | sample VelepicomBERX_R2_FD_160071 | JGI IMG/M metagenome (GOLD analysis project Ga0213872, IMG submission 160071) | Rhizosphere microbial communities from Vellozia epidendroides in rupestrian grasslands, the National Park of Serra do Cipo, Brazil - RX_R2 | ecosystem: Host-associated > Plants > Roots >...
GAGGGCATGTGACCGCCGAAGGGATCGAGCTGCCGCCCCCCGTCCCGCCCTTGTCGCGCCGGCTGCTGCTGACCCGGCTGGTCTTGAGCTTGGGCGGCGGACGCGGCGGTCACATGCCCTCGCCCGATCAGGCGGCAAGGTTGGCCGACGAATTGGGGCGCCTTCTCGATCAGGTGCAGACCGAAGAATTGAGCTTCGCCAACCTCGCCAAGCTGGTGCCCGAGGAATTGGCGGATCACTGGAAGATCACCGTCGATTTCCTCGCCATCCTGACCGAGCATTGGCCGATCATCCTGGCTCAATATGGCTGGATGGACGCCGCCGCGCGCCGGGTGAAGATGCTGACGCGGCGCGCCGAGGAATGGGCCGCCAACCCGCCCGCCTTCCCGATCATCGCCGCCGGCTCGACCGGCAGCCAGCCGGCCACCGCCCGGCTGCTCGCCGCCATCGCCCGCCTGCCCCGGGGGCGGCTGATCCTGCCCGGTCTCGACCGCCGCCTGACCCTGGCCGAGCAAAAGCAGATCGACCATACCCATCCGCAATATGCGCTGCTGCAGCTGGTGCGTTCGCTCGACCTCACACCCGCCGAAGTGCCGCTCTGGGCGGACTGCCGGGAGAGCGAACGGGCCCGCTGGGTCGCCGAGGCCCTACGGCCCGCCGCCACCACCGAGGATTGGCGGCATTTCGACCCCGCCCGGGCCGGCTCCGCCTTCGAGGGCGTCGAACGGCTTGATTGCCCCGGCTCGCGCGAGGAAGCCGCCGCCATCGCGCTTCTGCTGCGCGAAGCGCTGGAGACCCCGGGCAAGCGCGCCGCCTTGATCACGCCGGATCGCGGACTGGCACGCCGAGTGGTGGCAGAACTTCACCGTTTCGATATCGAAATAGACGATTCGGCGGGTCGCAGCCTGACCGTCACCCCGCCCGGCAGTTTCCTCGCTTTGACCGCGCGCATGGTGGCCGAGGAATTCGCGCCGCATGCGACCTTGGCGGCTCTGAAGCATCCTTTGGCGCAAGGCGGGCTCAATCCCGGCCAGTTCAAGGCGCGGGTGCGCCGACTGGAGCGGAAAGTGCTGCGCGGGCCGCGTCCCGCGCCCGGAATTGCCGGGATGGCGGCGCTTTGCCGCGAAGATGAGGAGCTGACCCTCTGGCTTGGCCGGCTGGACGCGCTGAGCAGGCCGCTGGCCGGCTTGATGGCGCAGCCCGAGGCGCCCTTGCCGACCCTGCTGGAGGCGCATCTGACCTTGGCCGAGGGTCTGGCCGCCACGCCGGAAGAGTCGGAAGGCGCCGAATTATGGCGCCATGAGTCCGGACAAGCCGCCTACCGTTTCGCTGCCGATCTGGCGGACGCGGCCAAATCGCTCGGCGCCATTTCCGGCCGCCATTATCCCGGATTGCTCGAGCAGCTGATGGATGGGGTGACGGTGCGCCCCTCTTTCGGCGGCCATCCGCGTCTGGCCATCTGGGGTCCGCTCGAAGCCCGCCTGCAACAGGCCGACCTGCTGATCCTGGGCGGACTCAATGAGGGCGCCTGGCCGCCCGATCCCGCCGTCGATCCTTGGATGAGCCGGCCGATGCGACAGCGCTTCGGCCTCGCCCCGCCCGAGCGCCGTATCGGCCTGGCCGCCCACGACTTCGCCCAAGCGCTCTGCGCGCCGCGCGTGGTGCTGACCCGTGCCGCGCGCGCCGGCGGCGCGCCGACCGTGCCGTCCCGCTGGCTGCTGCGCCTCGACGCGCTTTTGCGGCGGCGCAAATGGCCGGAGGGCGATTGGCTGGCTTGGGCGGCGCAGCTCGACAAGGCGGAGCAGGTGAGTGAAGTCCGGCCGCCGGCGCCGAAACCGCCGTTGGCCGCCCGGCCGCGCAAATTGCCGGTCACCGCCATCGAACTCTGGATGCGCGATCCCTATGGCCTCTACGCCCAGCGGATTCTGGATTTGCGCGCCCTCGACCCGATCGACGCCGATCCGGCCGCCCGCGACTATGGCAGCGCGGTGCATAAGGCGCTGGAGCGGTTCCTGAAAAGCTACCCGGCCGGCCCCCTGCCCCCCGACGCGCTGGCCCGCCTGATCGAAATCGGCCGCGACTCCCTGCAGGATGTGGCGGCGCGTCCCGGTCTCTGGGCCTTCTGGTGGCCGCGTTTCGAGAGCATTGCCGCCTGGCTGGTCGATAAGGAAGGAGCGCGCCGAGACGCGATCAAGGAGAGTTTGGTCGAGATCGACGGTCAGGTCGAGCTGGCCGCGCCCGGCGGTCCTTTCACCCTGACCGCCAAGGCCGACCGCATCGACCGCTTCAAGGATGGGACGCTTGGCATCATCGACTACAAGACCGGCGCGCCGCCTTCGGTCAAGGAAGTCGCCGCCGGCTTCGCCCCACAATTGCCGCTGGAAGCGATGATCGCCCGGCATGGCGGATTCAAGGAAGTCGGCGCGGCGGAAGTCAGCACGCTTTTGTTCTGGCGGCTGAAAGGCGGGCTGGAGGGCGGGGAGGAACGTCCGGCGGGGAAGAATGTCACCGAACTGACCGAACAGGCCTTCGCCGGCTTGGCCGAACTGGTGCGCCGCTTCGACGATGAAAGCACGCCTTACGAGGCGCGGCCGCATCCTGACCGCGCGCCGAAATACAGCGATTACGGGCATTTGGCCAGACTGACCGAATGGTCGGGCGGGGAGGAAGAGGAATGAAATACCGTTCCGTCTTTCCCGCGCAGGCGGGGATCCAAAGCGGCTGCTTTGCGGCGGTCGCGTCATGATCGACCCCGGCATCGCACAACGCCGCGCCGCCGATCCGCGCTCTTCCGTCTGGGTCGCCGCCTCGGCCGGAACCGGCAAGACCAAGGTGCTGACCGACCGGGTGCTGGCCCTGCTGCTGGCCGGCACGCCGCCGGAAAGGCTGCTCTGCCTGACCTTCACCAAGGCGGCGGCCTCGGAGATGGCCAACCGCATCGCCGCCCGACTGGCCAATTGGGCCACAGCCCTGGATGCGGCGCTCGACAAGGAATTGACGCCGCTTTTGGCCGCCGAGCCGACGCCGGAACAGCGGGTGGGGGCGCGGCGGCTGTTCGCCCGTCTGCTCGATACGCCGGGCGGCATGCGGATCGAGACCATCCATGCCTTCTGTCAATCGCTGCTGCGCCGGTTCCCGCTGGAAGCCGGCCTCGCCCCGCATTTCCAGGTGATGGATGACCGCGATTCCGGCGAATTGCTGCTGGAAGCGCGTGAGGAAATGCTGGCCGAAGCGGCGGAGGAGCCGGACCTCGCCTTGGTGACGGCGCGGCTCCATGAACAGCGTTTCCCCGAGGTGATGGCGCAGCTCGCCAATGAGCGCGGCCGGCTGATGCGGGTGCTCGATGAGCATGGCGGATCGGTGGATTCGGTGATCGCCGCGATCCGCGCTCGATTCGGTTTCGGGCCGGAGGACACGGCGGAGCGGCTGCTTGCCGAAGCCTGCGTTTTCGACGAGACCGCCTGCCGCGCGGCAATGAAGCTGCTGCTGGGCGGCAGCAAGACCGACATCGAGCGCGGCGAGCGGATGGCGGCGTGGCTCGCGGCCGAAATGGCCGAGCGCGTCGCCACTTTCGACAATTGGCGTCTGGCTTTTCTCACCGCCGAGGGCGAGATAAGGGCGCGGCTTTGCACCAAGGATGTCGAGGCCGCCCGTCCGGCGCTGCAGGACGAAGCCGAGCGAGTCTTTAGGCTGTGCGACCGCTTGCGCGGGCTGGAATCCGTCATGCTGACCGCCGCGCTGCTGCGCTTGTCCATGAAGCTGATCGAGAATTACCAGCGCCACAAGGACCGGCGCGCCCTGCTCGATTATGACGATCTGATCCTCACCACCATCAAGGTGTTGCGCCAGGATGGCGGGGCGGCCTGGGTGCTCTACAAGCTCGATGGCGGCATCGATCATCTGCTGATCGACGAGGCGCAGGACACCAATCCCGATCAATGGGCGGTGATCCGGGCCCTGACCGACGAGTTCTTCGCCGGCCATGGTCGGACCGAGGCCGGGACGCGCACCGTCTTCGCGGTCGGTGACGCCAAACAGTCGATCTATAGCTTCCAACGCGCCGATCCGCGGGAATTCGAGGCCAGCCGCGCCTTGCTGGCCGAGAGAGTGCCGGCGGCCGGCGGGCACTGGGATCAGGTCGAACTCAACGTCTCCTTCCGCTCGACCGAAGCGGTGCTGAGAGCCGTCGATTCGGTGCTGGCCGGAGAAGGCGGGCGCGGGGTGGCCGACCATGAGGTCAAGCATCTGGTGTGGCGCCAGGGAATGGCCGGCCTGGTCGAGATGTGGGCGCCGGTTGAGCCGAAAGCCCAGGATGAGGACGAGCCCTGGAAACCACCTGTCGAGCGGCGCGAGGGCGACAATCCGCGCGCGCGCCTGGCCCGCCTGATGGCGGCGCGCATCCACAAGATGATCGAGGGCGGCGAGAAGCTGGACTCGAAGGGAAGGGCCATCGCGGCCGGCGATATACTGGTGCTGGTGCGCCGGCGCGGCAGCTTCGTCGATCAGCTGGTGAAGAGTCTGAAGCGTCTCGGCGTCGCGGTAGCGGGAGCCGACCGCATGGTGCTGACCGAACAGCTCGCCGTGATGGATCTGATGGCGCTGGCCGAATGCCTGCTGCTGCCCGAGGATGATCTGACCCTGGCGACGGTGCTGAAGGGGCCGCTGATCGGATTGTCCGAGGAGGAGTTGTTCGAGCTGGCCTGGAACCGCAAGGGAAGCCTGTGGGATTCCTTGCGCAACAGCCGCTTCACGCAGGCCCATGAGACGCTGGCGGAGCTGGCGGCCAAGGCCGATCTGTGGACGCCGCACGAGCTTTTCAGCCATGTCCTCAATCAGGGCGGCAAGCGAAGCCTGCTGGCCCGGCTCGGGCCCGAGGCGGAAGACCCGCTCGATGAATTCATCGGCCTGACCCTGACTTACGAGCAGATGCATCCGCCGTCGCTGCAGGGATTTCTGCGCTGGCTGGCCGAAGGCGGCACCGAGATCAAGCGCGATCTCGATCAGGGCGGCGGCGCCATCCGCATCATGACCGTGCATGGCGCCAAGGGTCTGCAGGCGCCGATCGTGTTCCTGCCCGACACGCTGCAGAAGCCCAAGCGCCAGGCCGGTCTTTTATGGCTGGAAGAGGGATTGCCTCTATGGGCGGCGGGGCGCGGGAACCTCGATTCCAAGGGCCGCGCCGCGCAGGACGAGCAGGATCGCGCTCGCGAGGCCGAATATCGCCGCCTGCTCTATGTGGCGATGACCCGCGCCGAAGACCGGCTTTATGTGTGTGGCTGGAACACCCGCAACGAACCGCCCGAGGACTGCTGGTACAAGCTGATCGAGGAGGGTTTGCGGCCGCTGGCGGAAGAGGTGCATGACCCCTTCCACGGCGCTCCCGTTCTGCGCTTTTCCAGTGCGCAGGACCCGGAACGCCCGCTTGAGGCTTCGAGCCAGGCGGAATCGACCCGGCCCGCTGCTCCACTGCCGCCTTGGGCTCGTCAGGCCGCGCCCGCCGAACCGGTGCCGCCCCGTCCGCTGGCCCCCTCGCGCCCCGACGCCGATCCGCCGGCGCGCGTCTCGCCGGGAGAGTCGCGCGGACAGGCGGGGCGCAAGCGCGGCGGGCTGATCCACCGCCTGCTCCAGACCCTGCCCGATCTTCCCCCTGAAGCCCGCCCCGCCGCCGCCGCGCGTTTCCTCGGCCGCGCCGCCTGGGATCTCTCCTATGCCGACCAGGCGGAGATCGCGGGCGAGGTCGCGGGAATAATGGAGGACTCGTCCTTCTCCGCCCTGTTCGGCCCCGATAGCCGCGCCGAAGTGCCGCTGATCGGTCAGTTGGGCGGAAGGGTCGTTTCGGGCCGGGTCGACCGGCTGGTGGTGCGGCCCGATGCGGTGCTGGTGGTGGATTACAAGACCGACCGACGCCCGCCGGCCGAACCGCCGATCGCTTATCTGCGCCAGATGGCAGCCTATCGCGGGGTCCTGGCCTGCCTCTATCCCGCCCGCCCGATCCGCTGCGCCCTCTTATGGACCGATGGGCCACGCTGGATGCCTCTGGATGCGGCCGCCCTGGATGACGCGCTTTCCGCCATGGCGCTCGGCTGATCACCCGCCTGTTTATTCCCCGCTCAAACGTACCATCGTATCAGGCGTAGTGTCTGAATCTGCCCAGCAGATCAATCACTTAGCCAGCTATCGAGGAGAATGGGACGGAAGCCTATTGCCGGTAATAAATACGAATAACGCTGCCAACGCAGCGTTGAACTATTTAAACAACAGCAATAATTCAATCGCCAATTCGATTGCGCAATTGGCGAGCGGGTCTCGTATTGTTCGCGCTTCAATCGATGCCGCCGGCCTGGCTATTTCAGAACAATTGAAAGCAAGCACGACAGAGCTGCAGCAAGACACGGTGAATATTTCGCAGGGGAAATCCTTGCTGCAAATCGCCGATGGCGGCCTGACGCAGATCAGCGCGGTCCTGTCGCGAATGCTGGCCTTGGCCAGTGAATCCGCGTCCGGCCAGGTGACCGACGCGCAGCGGACACAGGATATCGACACCGAATATCAGGCACTGGCCCGGCAGATCAATTCCATCGCCTCCACCGCCCAATATAACGGGCAGTCCCTGCTCAATTACGCGAACGCCAATGGCGCCTTCTCGTGGAACAGCAACAGCGTGCTGACCGGCTTTTATGAGGCCCAGGTGCTGCGCAACACCCAGTTCGGCGCCTTGGCCACGCAGGCAAGCGGCGCTACCGGCACCTTTACCGACACCGGGCAGGTCGCGAAATACACCACCGGCGCCTTCGGCCTGCCCACCGGCACCTCGGGCTCGTTCGATGCCGGCCCCCTGGAGCAGATGAACAACTATTCTTTCGGCCCTGCCAATTTCCTCACCGGTACCGGCTCGGCCGGGATGATTGGCCTCTCCATCGGCGCTTTCAACACGGTGAGCCTGGGACTCGAGCAGGATACGGTCTCCTTCCAGGACTCCGCGATCACTAGCGTAGGCGGCCTGTCGGTGGCGGCCTATCTGGCGCTTCATCCCACGGCCACCGTGTCGGGCCAGGTGAATACGACCATTACCTCCACCACGTCCAACGTCGCCACCCAATCGGCCGCGATGCTGGCGATAACGGCGGTGAATTCCGCCCTTGCCAGGGTTACCGGGGAGCGGGCCACGCTGGGCGCCTATGAATCGCGCTTCACCTTCGCGGAAAATGTCGCCCAGACCAATCAGCAGACCACCACTGCGGCGGTTTCGGTGATCGCCGACGCCGACGTCGCCGGAGTGAAGGCGCATCTTTCTGCGCAGGACGTGCAGGACCAGGCCGCGGTCGCGGCCACCGTGCAGGCGGCGCTGCTGCCGACCGAACTGTTGCGGCTGATTCAATCCTGATAGGCTTGCCGGCCAACTCTCAGGAAGGACAGCACCCGATGATCCGCACCCGCGCCGCCGTCGCCACCGCCGCAGGCAAGCCGCTTTCCGTCGAGACGGTCGAGGTCGAGCCGCCGCGGCCCGGCGAGGTGCTGGTCGAGATCAAGGCCACCGGCCTTTGCCATACCGATGCCTTCACTTTGACCGGTGCCGACCCGGAAGGGCTGTTCCCGGCCATTCTCGGCCATGAGGGCGCCGGCGTGGTGGTCGAGATCGGGGCCGGCGTGGCCACTTTGAAGCCGGGCGATCACGTGATCCCGCTCTACACGCCGGAATGCCGTCAGTGCAAATCCTGCCTGTCGGGCAAGACCAATCTCTGCACGGCGATCCGCGCGACGCAAGGCAAGGGGGTGATGCCGGACGGCACCAGCCGCTTCCGCCTGAATGGCGAGCCGGTCTTCCACTATATGGGCTGCTCGACCTTTTCCCAGCACACCATCGTGCCCGAGATCGCGCTGGCCAAGATCCGCGAGGACGCGCCCTTCGACAAGGTCTGCTATATCGGCTGCGGCGTCACCACCGGCATCGGCGCGGTGATCAATACGGCCCGCGTCCAGGCCGGCGAAAATGTCGCGGTGTTCGGTCTGGGCGGCATCGGGCTCAATGTCATTCAGGCGGCCCGGATGGTGGGGGCTGACAAGATCATCGGCGTCGACATCAATCCCGCGCGCGAGGCGATCGCCCGCAAATTCGGCATGACCCATTTCGTCAATCCCGATGTGGTGGGGCGCGACAAGGTGGTGCAGGCGGTGCAGGACCTGACCGACGGCGGGGTGGATTTTTCCTTCGAATGCATCGGCAATGTGCAGGTGATGCGCCAGGCCCTGGAATGCTGCCATCGCGGCTGGGGCCAGAGCATCATCATCGGCGTCGCCGGCGCCGGCCAGGAGATCGCCACCCGCCCCTTCCAGCTGGTCACGGGGCGCGTCTGGAAAGGCACGGCCTTCGGCGGCGCCAAAGGACGGCGCGACGTGCCGAAGATCGTCGATTGGTATATGGAGGGCAAGATCGACATCGACAGCCTGATCACCCATGTCATGCCTTTGGAGGAGATCAATCACGGCTTCGATCTGATGCATGAGGGCAAGTCGATCCGCGGCGTGGTCACCTTCTGATGGCGGGTCTTTCGGAAGTCGAAGCTCACAAGGTTTTCGGCGGTACGGTCGGGCGCTGGCGTCATGGCAGCGCCAGCACGGGCACTACCATGACCTTTTCGACCTTCGTGCCCGACGGGCAGGGCCCCTTCCCGGCCCTCGTCTATCTGGCCGGCCTGACCTGCGACGACACCACCTTCCTGATCAAGGCCGGCGCCCAGCGCCATGCCGCCGAGCTGGGGCTGATGCTGATCGCCCCCGACACCTCCCCGCGCGGCCTCGACATACCCGGCATCCGCGAATCCTGGGATTTCGGCGAAGCGGCCGGCTTTTATCTCGACGCCACCGAAGCCCCCTGGGCGACCAATTTTCGCATGGAAAGCTATGTCACCCGCGATCTGATGGCGGCGGTGACGGTAAATTTCCCGCTCGATCTGGCGCGGGTGGGGGTGATGGGCCATTCGATGGGCGGACATGGCGCCCTGACCCTCGGCCTCAAACATCCCGAGCTGTTCAAAACGGTCAGCGCGCTCGCCCCGATCGCGGCTCCCAGCCAGGTGCCTTGGGGCCAGAAGGCGCTGCCGCGCTATCTCGGCAAGAAAGAGAAGAGTTGGCGCAATGCCGATGCGGTCTCGCTTCTGGAGGATGGCCGCACGATCGAGGCGGCGCTGCTGGTCGATCAGGGGACCGAGGACCAGTTCCTGACCGCGCAGCTCCGCCCCGATCTGCTGCGGGCGGCCTGCAGATCCGCCGGCCAGGAACTGATTTTCCGCGAGCATCAGGGCTATGATCACGGCTATTATTTCATCCAGACGGTCATCGATGATCATCTGGACCACCATTTCGCAGGGCTGACCCGCGCTTGACGCGAAGCCCGACCCTTCCTAGTTTCTACGTCATGTTTCGCGGGTTCCGCAGGAAAGGCATCACAACATGAAGCAAGTTACCGACACCTCTTTCGATAGCGACGTCCTCAAGGCCGAGGGTGCCGTCCTCGTCGATTTCTGGGCGGAATGGTGCGGCCCGTGCAAGCAGATCGCGCCGGCGCTGGAAGAGCTGTCGAAGGAATATGACGGCAAGCTGACCATCGCCAAGGTCAATATCGACGACAATCCGCAGACCCCCGGCAAATATGGCGTGCGCGGCATCCCGACCCTGCTGATCTTCAAGAACGGCCAGGTCGCCGGCCAGAAGGTCGGCGCCATGCCGAAGAGCAAGCTCAAGGAGTGGATCGACTCGGTCGTCTGATCCGATCCCTCAAGGAGGCCCGAAGAGATATCGGGCCTTCTCTTTGACCGATCCCGCCGCCAGCATCCGCCGGCCGATCTGGCGCCATTGATGGAAAGTGACGATCAGCGGATTGCCGCTCTCGATCGGATGCACCAACCCGTAAGTAATCTCCACATCGTGGCGTTCGGCGGCGTAGGTGCCGAACAGATGATCCCAGATCATCAGCACCCCGCCGAAATTGCGGTCGAGATAGCCCGCGTTCGAAGCATGATGGACCCGGTGGTTGGAGGGCGTGTTGAACACCCATTCCAACGGACCCAGCCGGCCGATCACATCGGTATGCAGCCAGAACTGATAGAGCAGATTGGCCACCAGCATTCCGGTCACCGCGGCCGGCGGAAAGCCGATCAGCGCCAGCGGCAGATAGAACAGCCACTCGCCCGATAACAGCCCGGTGACGCCGAGGCGCACCGCGCTGGCCAGATGGATCCGGCTCGGGCTGTGATGCACCGCATGGGTCGCCCACATCCAGCGTATCCGGTGCCCGCCGCGATGAGCCCAGTAATGGCAGAACTCGACGGCGAGAAAGAGCAGCGCCCAATCCCACGGATTATTCATCCGAACGGTAGCCAGCCGGAATTGCCAGAGATAGGCCCAGACCGGCGCCAGCAGGCTGACGCGCGCGATCCTCTCGGGGATGCGCATGAGGAAAATGGCCAGCGACGTGCCGGCCTCGCTCCACGGGTAAGGGCGCTTTTCGGCGGCGAAATACCAGCCGATTTCAAGCGCCGTCAGCGCCAGCAGATAGGGTGAATAGCGCAGCATGGCTCACCCCGGAATCTCGGGCACCAGCTTGTCCAGTTCGGACTTCACCACCTCCTGCATGTCGATGCTGCGCTCGACCACCAGCGACCATTTCTTCTCGGTCTCCTCGCCGGTCTTCTCCCAGACCACGCGGCCGGTCTGGCTGTCCCAGACCTGCAGGAACAGACGGACATTGGCCTTCTTGTCGCGGATCAGAGCGGCCAGCAAAAAGCCGACGCCGCCGCCCGAGCTCTGGTCATAGGCGGCGATTTTCAGCTGGATCACGTAGCGGACGCCCAAGGTCTGAGCAATCTTGGTCAGGTCCTGGCCATCGAGCAGGCCGGTATTCTTGTAAGTGGAATACAGATGGTCATAGGTGGGCGCCAGACCGGCCGCATTGACCGCCGACAAGGTCTGTGTCAGCGGCACCACCCGGAGATCGGGGCGCAGGCGCGTAAGCGAGTCGGAGAGCTGCGACGCCACCGCTTGACGATCCTCATCCTGGCCGGAGGAGGCGGTGGGCGTCAGGATCGCCAGCCCCCCCTCATGCAAGGAGACGCCGGCCGCGACCGGCGCCGCGGCTTCCGACGGGTGGGAACGGGCATGGCCGCAGGCGGTCAAGGCAAGGCTGGCGCACAAGGCCAAGGGAAGGATCGGCGGACGCAAGGCAAACTCCATCAGTTGGGGATGAGGCCGTTACCCAACCAAAGCGAAGGGGCTGCGTCTGGCCGATAGCGAGAAGAGCGTGGCCGATTCCGAAATCGGCACGCTTTTTCAGGAATCGGCGAGGCTTTTTCGCCGATAGTCCGATGGGGGCATGCCGAAGCGGTCGCGGAAGGCGCGGTTGAAGGGACCGATCGAAGCCCAGCCGAGATCAAGGGCGATGGTCAGCACCGGGACCCTGTCATAGGCCGGATCGGCTAGGCGCGCCGCCGCGGCGGCCAGCCGGTAGTCATTGACGAAGGCGGTGAAATTGCGAAACCCCAGACGTTGATTGATCAGGCGCCGCAGGCGGTATTCCGGCGTTCCGACCAGCTTGGCCAGCCCACCGATGGTGAGGCCGGTCTCGGTCCAGGCTTCTTCCTCGCTCATCAGCCGGTCGAGGCGGGCCAGCAGCACGGCGTCGGGATCATGGGTCGAAAGCGTCTCGCCGAGCGGGCGCGGTGGCGGCGGCTGATCGGCGAAAATCGGCTGGAGGTCGGGATGCAGCCGCAACAGAGCTACGCCGAAGATCACCGCCAGGACCAGCATGGCGGCGGCTTCCGCCACCTTCACCGGCTCCGGCCAGACGATCACCGGACCCAGGACCAAAGCGACGGCGATGATGGCGACGATGACGACACCGATCAGGAAAATCAGCGCGACCCGGCTTTTGGCCCGCGCCTCTACCAGATCGCCATCGCGCCCCTGCCACACCACCCATAGGGCATGACCAACTAGGATGATCGACATCAAGCGAAAGGCATGGCCGAAATAGTGCGCCTGACTCCTGAGGCTGTGGCGGGCGATGCCGATCGCTTCGAACGCCGCCAGCCACAGCCAATAAGCCCGGCGCGGCGCGAAGCTGTCGTCGAAAACGATACGGACCTGCATCCAGAAGAAGAAGGGCGCCGAGATGGCGAAAGTGGCCACCAGCAATTGGAGCAGCGGCCGCCATTGGGTGAAACCGGGAAAGCCGAGCAGCAGATAGCCGATCGCGCCGGCAAGGAAACCAACCGAACTCCAGCGATTGCGGCCGGCCGGCAGGGTCCGCCAGAACAGGGCGCCCAGCAGCAGGCAGATGCCGATCGTGGCGCCACGCAGGAGAAGATCTATGTCGGCCATGATCAATTATTGTCGGTCAGCACCGTCCCAGCCAGATAGAGACTACCGCAGATCAGCAGACGGGCGGGCGCCGATTCGCGGGTGATGGCGCGGATGGCGTCGGTCAGGGAAGAGGCGGGCCGCAGGCTCAGCCCGGCTTCGCCGGCTTTTCGCGCCATTTCTTCCGCCGTCAGCGAATTGGCTTCGCCCGGAATGGCGACCGTGGCGCCGCCCGCGACAAGGCCGGCCAGCGGGTCGACGAAACCCGAGCTGTCCTTGGTGTTCAGCATCCCCACCGCCAGATAGAGCGGCTTATCGGACCATTGGCGGGTGATGTGGTCGGCGAGGATCTCGCCGGCGCCGGGATTATGTCCGCCATCGAGCCAGAGTGCCCAGCCGGCCGGCAGCAGATCGACCAAAGGGCCGCGGGTCAGGCGCTGCAGGCGGGCCGGCCAGCGGGCGGCGCCAATTCCGCGCAGTTCGAAATCGCCGCCGACGGTCAGCGCGGCGGCGGCGGCGAGGCCGGCATTTTGCCATTGATGGCGGCCGGGCAGGCTGGGGAGAGGCAGATCGTGATCGCGGCCTCCCATCGAGAAGCGCAGCCCCTCGCCGCGTGGCTCGATATGCCAGTCTTTTCCCTCGACCAGCAGCGGCGCGCCGAGCTTGGCGGCTTCGGCCTCGAGCACCGTCATCGCTTCCGGCACCTGCTTGACGGACAGAACCGGCACGCCGGGCTTAATGATGCCGGCTTTTTCGCCGGCGATCTTGGCGATGGTGTCGCCGAGAAAGGCCTGATGGTCGAGCGAGATCGAGGCGATCAGGCAGGCGGCCGGCCGGTCGACGACATTGGTGGCGTCATAGCGTCCGCCGAGACCCGTCTCCAGCAGGCAGAGATCAGCCGGGGTACGGGCGAAAGCCAGGAACGCCACCGCCGTGGTGATCTCGAAAAAGGTGATCGGGCGCCCTTCATTGCGACGCTCGCATTCCTCCAGCAGGGCGGAAAGCGCCTCTTCGCCGATTTCCCGGCTGGCCACCGTGATGCGCTCGGAGAAACGCACCAGATGCGGCGAGATATAGATATGAGCGGCGTGGCCCTCGGCTTCGGCCATGGCCCGCAAGTAAGCGAGCGTCGAGCCCTTGCCATTGGTGCCGGCGATATGGATCACCGGCGGCAGCGATTTGTGCGGATTATCGAGGGCGTCGAGCAGGCCGAGCACCCGATCCAAGGCCAGGTCGATGACCTTGGGATGGAGGTGCTTCAGCCTTTCGAGAATCAGGTCAGTTGGACGGCTCATCGTCATAGCCGGAATACATGTCCGGCGTGTCGATCGCCATGATGCGGGCCGAGCCGCCCTTGTTGCGCAGCATGCCGAGCAAAGTGCCGATGCGGGCGGCGAGCTGGTGGCGATGCACCACCATATCGACCATGCCATGGTCGAGCAGATATTCCGCGCGCTGGAAGCCCGGCGGCAGCTTCTCGCGGATGGTGGTCTCGATGACGCGCGCACCCGCGAAGCCGATCACCGCGCCCGGTTCGGAGATATGGAAATCGCCCAGCATGGCGAAGGAGGCCGAGACGCCGCCGGTGGTGGGATCGGTCAGCAGCACGATATAGGGCAGGCCCTTATCCTTGACCTTGTCGACCGCCACCGTGGTGCGGGCCATCTGCATCAGGGACAGGATGCCTTCCTGCATGCGCGCACCCCCCGAGGCCGGGATGACGATCAGCGCCGCGCCCTTGGCGCAGGCAAGATCCGCGGCGGCGACGATGCCGTCACCCACCGCGATGCCCATCGAGCCGCCCATGAAAGCGAAATTGAAGGCCGCCACCACGGCGGGATTGCCGCCGATCGTGCCGGAGGCGACGATGATGGCGTCCTGTTCGCCGGTCTTGGCCTGGCTGTCCTTAAGACGGTCGGCGTAGCGCTTGGTGTCCTTGAATTTCAGCGGATCGGCCGGGCTCCTCGGCAAATCGGCGCGGGTGTAGGCGCCATTGTCGAACAGCAATTCCAGGCGGCTCTTCACCGCCAAGCGCAGATGATGGTCGCAATGGGGGCAGACCGACTGGGTCTTGGCCATGTCGCGATGGAAGATCATATGGCCGCATTGCGGGCATTTGTCCCACAGATTGTCCGGCACCTCGCGCGGGGCGACAAGGCGCTGGATCTTGGGACGGACGAAATCGGTAAGCCAGCTCATGATGCGGTCCTCAATTCCTTCACGAAGCCGAGCACCGATTGGGCGGCGCCGGGCCTCGGCCTGCCTTCCTCATCCAGGTGATCGGCCAGTTTCTGCACGATCGCCGAACCCACCACCGCGGCATCGGCCAGTTTGCCGATCTCGGCCACCTGGGACGCGGTCTTGATGCCGAACCCGACCGCCAACGGCAGATCGGTATGGCGGCGAATACGGGCCAGACTCTCGGCCACGCTGGCGGTCTGCGCCGACGCGGTGCCGGTGATGCCGGCGATCGAGACGTAATAGACGAAACCCGAGGCGCTTGCCAGCACGGTCGGCAGGCGGGCATCGTCGGTGGTCGGCGCGGTCAGATAGATCACGTCGATTCCATTGGCCCGCGCCGGGATGCCGAGTTCCTTGGCCTCTTCGGGCGGCAGATCGACCACGATCAGCCCGTCCACTCCGGCTTCGGCGGCGGCGGCGCAGAACTTCTCCGGTCCGAAGGCGTAGATCGGATTGTAATAGCCCATCAGGATGATCGGGGTGGCGCTGTCGTTGACGCGGAAGGCGCGCACCATTTCGAGCGTTCCCGCCAGCGTGGCGCCATTCTTCAGGGCGCGCTGCGAGGCCAGTTCGATCACCGGCCCGTCGGCCATCGGATCCGAGAAGGGAATGCCGAGTTCGATCAGATCGGCGCCTGCCGCCGGCAAACCGTCGAGAATGGCCTGCGAAGTGGCGCGGTCGGGATCGCCCGCCGTGATGAAAGTGATGAGGCCGGCCCTGCTCTGCTTCTTCAGCTCGGCGAAACGGGCGGAGATGCGGCTCATTTGACACCCCCGATGGCGGCGGTGACGGTGGCCAGATCCTTGTCGCCGCGGCCCGACAGGCAGATCACCATGACATGGTCCTTGGGCAATTCCGCCGCCTTCTTTTTGGCGAAGGCGATGGCGTGCGAGGATTCCAGCGCGGGAATGATGCCTTCCAGGCGCGTGGTCATAAGGAAGGCGTCGAGCGCCTCCTTGTCGGTGGCCGAGACGTAATTGACGCGGCCTTCCTCATGCAGCCAGGCATGTTCCGGTCCGATGCCGGGATAATCGAGGCCGGCCGAGATGGAATGGGCCTCGTCGATCTGGCCGTCTTCGGTCTGCAGAAGATAGGTGCGGTTGCCATGGAGCACGCCGGGACGCCCGCCCGTCAGCGAGGCCGCATGCTGGCCGGTCTCGAGGCCATGGCCGGCCGCTTCGACGCCATAGATCGCGACCGCCGCATCGTCGAGGAAGGGATGGAACAGCCCCATGGCATTGGAGCCGCCGCCGATGCAGGCCACCAGACTATCCGGCAGGCGGCCCTCGGCCTCGATGATCTGCTTCTTGGCCTCGTCGCCGATCACCGATTGGAAATCGCGCACCATGGCGGGATAGGGATGCGGGCCGGCCACCGTGCCGATCATGTAATAGGTGTCGGCGACATTGGCGACCCAGTCGCGCATGGCGTCGTTCATGGCGTCCTTCAAGGTCGAGGCGCCGGACACCACGGGGCGCACTTCGGCGCCCAGCAGCTTCATGCGCTCGACATTGGGGGCTTGGCGCGCGATGTCGGTGGCGCCCATGAAGATGACGCAATCGAGGCCGAACAGGGCGCAGACGGTGGCGGTGGCCACGCCATGCTGGCCGGCGCCGGTCTCGGCGATGATGCGCTTCTTGCCCATGCGCTTGGCCAGCAAGGCCTGGCCCATGCAATTGTTCACCTTATGCGCGCCGGTATGGTTGAGGTCTTCGCGCTTGAGATAGATCTTCGCCCCGCCGAACGCCTCGGTCAGGCGCCTGGCGAAATAAAGCGGGCTGGGACGGCCGACATAGTGGGCCAGGTGATAATCGAGTTCGCGCTGAAATTCCGGATCGGCCTGGGCGGCTTTGTAGGCATCATTCACCGAGAGGATCAGCGGCATCAGCGTTTCGGACACATAGCGCCCGCCGAAAATGCCGAAATGGCCGTTCTCGTCAGGGCCGGATCGCAAGGAATTGGGAAGGGAGGTCATTCGCGTCCTTTGGCGGCGGCGATGAAGGCCGCCATCTTGTCATAGTCTTTCACAGCCGGGGCGCTCTCCACCCCGGAGGAGACATCGACCATCTTCGCGCCGGACGCGCCGATGGCCTGCTCCACATTGTCCGGCGTCAATCCGCCGGCCAGCAACCAGGGGCTTTGCCATCGCGTGTCTTTGAGGAGCGTCCAATCGAAGGCCAGGCCATTGCCGCCGGGGCGATCGGCGCCGGCCGGCGCCTTGGCGTCGAACATCAGCAGATCGGCGACGCCGTCATAGGCTTTGGCGGCTTCGATATCGGCTTTTGAGGAAATCGCCAGCGCCTTGATCACCGGCATGCCGAATTCCAGGCGCACCTGTTCGACGCGCTCCGGGGTCTCATCGCCATGCAATTGAATGTAATCGAGGCGAAGCTGGTTCATCGCCTGATCGACAAAGGCGTCGGCCGGGTTCACGAACAGGCCGACACGGGCCACCTTGGCCGGGACGAATTCGAATATCTCGGCGGCGCGCTGGAAGCTGACGAAGCGCGGGCTCTTCTCGAAGAAGACGGCGCCGACGAAATTGGCGCCGAGATCGGCGGCGTCTTCGGCATGGGCCGGATCGGTCAGGCCGCAGATCTTTACTTTGGCTTTGGCCATTACGCCGCCTCCTGCAGGCTGGTCAGAATCGCTTTGGCCGCTTGGACGGGATCGGCGGCGGCGGTGATCGGCCGGCCGATCACCAGATGATCGGCGCCGGCGCGCATCGCCTGAACCGGGGTCAATGTCCTGGCCTGATCATCGGCGGCGGAACCGGAAGGGCGGATGCCCGGCACCACCAGGGTCATGGAGCTGCCCAGATGGGCGCGCAGCAGCTGCACTTCCTGGGGAGAGCACACCAGCCCGTCCACTCCGGAGGCCTGAGCCAGATCGGCCAGGCGCTTGACCTGATCGGCCACTTTTCCGCCGATGCCCAAGGGCTCCATATCGGCTTCCGACAGGCTGGTCAGGATGGTCACGGCCAGGACCTTGGAACTTCCTTCGGCCGCCTCGACCGCCGCCTTCATCATGGCGGAGCCGCCGCCCGCATGGATGGTGAAGAAAGCCGGCGCCAGCGAGGAGATGCCGCGCACCGCCCCCGCAACCGTATTGGGAATGTCGTGGAATTTGAGATCGATGAAAAGCGGCAGATCGGCATCCGCCATCACGCGCCGGACCCCTTCGCAGCCATTGGCGGTGAAGAATTCGAGGCCGAGCTTGATGCCGCCGAGCAGCCCCGTGAGCTTGTTCGCCGTCGCGCGCGCGGCATCGACATCGACCGTGTCGATGGCGCAGAAAATCGGATTCTTGTTCATGATGCGGTCTTTTTCTCCGCGCGGCGCCGGCGGAAATTTCGCCAGCCCGCCGCCAGCCAGCCCAATGCCAGACCCAACAGCAGGGGGAGCAATAACGCCAGATAGACCGGAAGAGCAAGCCCGTCGATGAGGGGCCAGAAGCCGACCAGCACGGTTTCGCGGTTGGATAGGGCGAAATCGACCACGATCGCGGCGACCGATAGGCCTGCGATCCAATTGAGATAACGCATCTTCTTGCCCTACGAAGCGTTCAGCCGTTCGCGCAGCTGCTTGCCGGTCTTGAAGAAGGGCACAGCCTTTTCCGTCACATCCACCTGTTCGCCGGTGCGCGGGTTGCGGCCCTGACGCGCATCGCGGCGCTTGACCGAAAAAGCGCCGAAGCCGCGCAACTCGACCCGGTCGCCGCGTGCGAGGGCGGTGGCGATCTCGTCGAAAATCGTGGTGACGATGCGCTCGACATCCCGCTGATAGAGATGCGGGTTGGCTTCCGCCAGGCGGGCAATCAGCTCCGACTTGGTCATGGCGCTCTGTAAGCTCCTGTATGCGGTCTTCCGCTTATGGGTCCGAGCCTGCCAAACCCCGGGCTTAACGTCAAGAAATGCATAGGAAAATCGTCGGACCGTGGTGGCAAATCCGTGGCCTGAGGGGGACCTGGGATGCCTACGGCGTCCCCTTTATCCCTGTACGCCGTAGGCACTCGTCCCCAGATCAAAAAAAATCGCCCCAGCAGTTTCCCACCGGGGCGATCTTTTTTCAGTCAGGCAGGAAGAAGACTTACTTGTCTTCCGCCGCTTCCTTCTCTTCCTTGGCCTTGGTGAAGGCCGCGCCGAGAATGTCGCCCAAGCTGGCGCCCGAGTCGGACGAACCGTACTCGGCCATCGCCTGCTTCTCTTCGTCGAGCTCGCGCGCCTTGACCGAGAGGGTCAGCTTGCGGGTCGCCTTGTCGAGAGCGGTGATCTTGGCGTCCACCTTCTCGCCGACCGCGTAACGGTCGGGGCGCTGCTCGGAGCGGTCACGCGACAGCTCGTTCTTGCGGATGAAGCCCTGCATGCCGTCGACGGTGACTTCCAGACCATTCTCGGTCACGGAGGTCACCACGGCCGTCACGACATCGCCCTTCTTGATGTTGGCGATGGCTTCCTTGTAGGGATCGGCGCCCAGAGCCTTGATCGAGAGCGAGATGCGCTCCTTCTCGACATCGACGTCCAGCACCTTGGCCTTGACCATGTCGCCCTTCTTGAAGTCCAGAATGGCCTGCTCGCCCGGGCGTTCCCAGTCGATGTCGGTCAGATGGACCATGCCGTCGATGTCGCCGGTCAGGCCGATGAACAGACCGAATTCGGTGATGTTCTTGACCTCGCCTTCGACTTCCGAATTCACCGGATGGGCTTCGACGAAAGCTTCCCACGGGTTCGACATGGTCTGCTTCAGGCCGAGGCTGATGCGGCGCTTGGTGGCGTCGACGTCCAGAACCACGACTTCCACTTCCTGGCTGGTCGAAACGATCTTGCCGGGATGGACGTTCTTCTTGGTCCAGGACATTTCGGACACGTGCACCAGGCCTTCGACACCCGGCTCCAGCTCCACGAAGGCGCCGTAGTCGGTGATGTTGGTGACGCGGCCGGTGAACTTGGCGTCGACCGGATATTTCTGGTCCACACCTTCCCACGGATCGGCTTCAAGCTGCTTGATACCGAGCGAAATGCGCTGGGTCTCGGAGTTGAAGCGGATGACCTGCACCTTGACGGTCTGGCCGATATGCAGCGCTTCGGACGGGTGGTTGATGCGCTTCCAGGCGATGTCGGTGACATGCAGGAGGCCGTCCACGCCGCCGAGATCGACGAAGGCGCCGTAATCGGTGATGTTCTTCACCACGCCGTCGAGGATCTGGCCTTCCTTCAGGCTCTCGATCAGTTCCGAACGCTGCTCGGCGCGCGTTTCTTCCAGCACCGCGCGACGGGAAACAACGATGTTTCCACGCGAACGATCCATCTTGAGGATCTGGAAGGGCTGCGGCGAACCCATGAGCGGGCCGACGTCGCGCACCGGGCGCACATCGACCTGGCTGCCCGGCAGGAAGGCCACGGCGCCGGCGAGATCGACGGTGAAGCCGCCCTTGACGCGGCCGAAGATCACGCCATTGACGCGGGTGTTTTCCTGGAAGGAGCGCTCGAGCTGGGTCCAAGCCTCTTCGCGGCGAGCCTTCTCGCGCGAAAGCATGACTTCGCCGTTCTTGTCCTCATAGCGTTCGACGAACACTTCGACGACGTCGCCCGGCTTGATGTCGGCCGGCTGGCCGGCATTGGAGAATTCCTTGAGCGGGATCCGGCCTTCGGACTTCAAGCCCACATCGATCACGGCGAAATCGCCGTCGACTTCGACGACCAGACCCTTAACCACGGAGCCTTCGAAGCCCGCGGCGGCGCTGAACGACTCGTCCAGCAGAGCGGCGAAATCTTCGCCGCCAAAATCAGTAGCAGTGGCAGTAGCCATATTAAAATACGTCCTTTCGAAACACATATACCGGCCAGCCGGTTGTCTCCGGCGGTCTTCCCTGATCAGATCAAGGCCTCGTGATCACATCTTTCCGCGAATGATGGACAGTGCCGTCAAAAAGGCAGTGTCCGCATCCATGTCGGAAGTATCCAAGAGGATCGCATCGGAAGCGGAGGCCATCGGCGCCACATCGCGGGCCGAATCGCGCGCATCCCTGTCCTTGAGATCCTGCAAAACGCGCTCTGCTATAACGCTTTCGCCCTTGGCAATCAACTCTTTGACTCTTCTCTCGGCTCTTTTTTCCACGCTTGCGGTCACGAACAGCTTCACTTCGGCATCGGGGCAGATCACCGTGCCGATGTCGCGCCCATCGAGCACTGCGCCGGGAGGCTGACGGGCGAAACGGCGCTGGAAAGCGACCAGAGCGGCCCGAACCTCGGGGATCGCCGCCACTTTCGAGGCGGCCTGACCGGCCGCTTCGCCCCGGAGATCGGGGCGTTTCAGATCATCGGGCAGGAGGCTTTGCGCCGCTTCCGCCGGGCTGATCCCCTCCTGCTCGCAGCGCACGCCGACGGCGCGGTAGAGAAGGCCGGTATCGAGATGATGGAAGCCCAGCGCCTCGGCGATCCTTTTCGCCAGCGTGCCTTTGCCGGCGGCGGCGGGACCGTCGATGGCGATGATCACGCTTCGGCCCCGCCGATAGCATGAGTGATTTGGGCGCCGAGACCGTTCATCAGTTCGGAGAAGCCGGGGAAGGAGGTCTCGATGGCGGCGCCGTCATCGACGGTCACCGGCTGCTCCGAGGCCATGCCCATCACCAGGAAGGCCATGGCGATGCGGTGGTCGAGATTGACGGTGACTTGCGCGCCGCCCACGGGAGGCTTGCCCGTGCCATGGACGATCAGATCGTCGCCCTCGATCTCCAGCTTCACGCCGCAGGCCTGGAGGCCGCGCGCCACGGCGGCCAGACGGTCGCTTTCCTTGACGCGCAGCTCGCCCAGACCCCGCATGCGGGTGGTGCCTTGGGCGAAAGCGGCGGCCACCGCCAGGATCGGATATTCGTCGATCATCGAGGGGGCCCGCTCGGCCGGCACGTCGACGCCCTTCAGCGGCCCATGGCGCAACACCAGATCGGCCACCGGTTCGCCGGCCTGATCGCGCGGATCGGCGAAGGTGAGGTCGGCGCCCATTTCCCGCAGGGTTTCATAGAGACCCGCGCGCAGCGGGTTGATGCCGACCGCCGGCA
>Ga0213872_10000885_pt1 | contig 21634 bp, 14 predicted proteins | sample VelepicomBERX_R2_FD_160071 | JGI IMG/M metagenome (GOLD analysis project Ga0213872, IMG submission 160071) | Rhizosphere microbial communities from Vellozia epidendroides in rupestrian grasslands, the National Park of Serra do Cipo, Brazil - RX_R2 | ecosystem: Host-associated > Plants > Roots >...
ATCGGGCACGGTGCCGGGCTTGTAGGCCTCGTAGATCACATTGCTGTCGCCGGCCTCGGCGGGATGTCCGGTGCGGGCGTCGACGCGCACCAGGCGGATGCCCGGCGGCACGCGGAACGGCACGGGGGGCTTATCCTTCAGGGCCTCGGACATGAAGCCCCTGAAGATCGGCGCCGCGGCGACCGCGCCGGTCTCGTGCTCGCCCATTTCCACCGGCTCGTCGAAGCCGACGAAGACGGCGCATACCAGATCCGGCGAGAAGCCGACGAACCAGGTGTCCTTCGAATCATTCGAGGTGCCGGTCTTGCCGGCCAGCGGACGCCCCATGCCGGCCAGCGCGTAGCGCGCCGTGCCGCGCTCGACCACCCCCTGCAGGATGTTCACCATCTGATAGGCGGTCATCGGATCGACCAGCTGCTCGGAATTGTCGGCGATCTCCGGCATATCCTGATCGGTATAGAAAGTCGAGGAGCAGCCTTCGCAGGGCCGGTCGTCATGGCGGTAGATGGTTTTGCCGGTGCGGTCCTGGATACGGTCGATCAGGGTCGGATTGACCTTCTTTCCGCCATTGACGATCTCGGCATAGGCCGCGGCCATCCTGAGCGGCGTCGTCTCGCCGGCGCCGATCGCCATGGCGAGTTCGTGGGGAAGCTTGTCGACCACGCCGAACTTCTCGGCATAGTCGGCCACCTTCGTCATGCCGATCGCCGCCGCCAGACGGATCGTCACCAGATTGCGCGATTTCTCCATGGCGACGCGCAAAGTGGTCGGTCCCAGGAAGTCGTGCTCGTAATTGCCCGGACGCCATTTCGGCAGGCCCGGTCCCTGGTCGAACTCGACCGGCCCGTCCAACACCAGCGAGGACGGGGTGTAGCCGCTGTCCAAAGCCGCCATATAGACGAAGGGCTTGAAGGAGGAGCCCGGCTGGCGCAGCGCCTGCGTCGCGCGGTTGAACTGGCTGCGCAGGTAAGAGAAGCCGCCCTGCATGGCCAGTACGCGGCCGGTGTGGGGGTCCATCGCCACCAGGGCGCCCTCGATTTTGGGCGGCTGGCGCAGGCCATAACTATCAGCTGGATATTTTTCCTTGCCGTCCTCGGTCTTGGTCACCGCTTCGACCGCAACCACATCGCCGGCTTTCAGCACGTCGGAGGGCTTCTTCACCGACGGGCCGAGAGTCTGTTTCGGCGCCGACGGCCGGGCCCAATGCAGTTCGCTCATCGGGATATGGCCGCGGCGGCCGTCGGCCAGACCGATCTCGGCGGAGGAATCGTTCACCGACAGCACCACCGCCGTCACCCACGGCGCGAGGTCGGGGCGCGCCGGCAGGCGCTTGGCCCAGCCGGTTGAGATATCGATGGTGCCGAGCGGCCCGCGCCAGCCATGGCGGCGGTCATAGGCGATCAGACCGGCGCGCAAAGTGCGGGTGGCGATCTCCTGCAGATGCGGGTCCAAGGTGGAACGCACGGACAGGCCGCCCTTATAGAGGGCCGCTTCGCCATATTGTTCGGCCAGCTCGCGGCGGATGTCCTCGGCGAAATAATCGCCGCCCACCGCCTGCACGGCGTCGTGGTGCGGCCGGATGGTGATCGGCTCGGCCAGTGCCAGCTTGGCTTCGTCGGCGGTGATATAGCCATCTTCCAGCATACGGCCGATCACATAGTCGCGACGTTCGTGGAAGCTTTGCGGGTCGCGGCCCGGCGCTTTCGGGAGCGAGGCGAGGAAAGCGCATTCGGCGACGTCGAGATCGTCGAGCCCCTTGTCGAAATAGTCGAGCGACGCCGCGGCCACGCCATAGGAACGCCCGAGGAATATCTCGTTCAGGTAAAGCTCGAGGATATGGTCCTTGGTGAAGGCCTTCTCGATGCGGAAGGCCAGGATCATCTCCTTGATCTTGCGCGACACCGAGACTTCGTTGGTCAGCAGGAAGTTGCGCGCCACCTGCTGGGTGATGGTCGAAGCACCCTTCGGGCGCTTGCCGCTGCCGCTGGCGATGTTCTTGGCATCGACCACGGCGGACCGCAGGATTCCCATCGGGTCGACGCCGTTATGGGAATAGAAATTCTTGTCCTCGGCCGCGATGAAAGCGTGGGTCACACGCTGCGGAATGGCGCTGATCGGCACGAAGGACCGCTTCTGCACCGCATATTCGGCAACCAGGCTGCCGTCGCCGGCGAACACCCGGGTGGTAACCGGCGGCTCGTAATGGGCCAGTTGGCGATAGTCGGGAAGATCCTGGCCGTAATGCCAGAACACCACCAGCACGCCCGCCGCCCCGACGATGGCCAGAAGAAACAGGGTGCTGACCAGCACCACGAGAATTTTCACTGCGGGAGGCATTACGACCGGCGAACCTTCTGTTGCTTGGCGAGGAAGCCTTCGATCGATCTCGCCAAGGCCTGCGCCAACTTGGCGCGGTAATCCGGACGGCGCAACATCTGCTCGTCGCGCTCGTTCGAGAGATAGCCCGACTCGACCAGAATCGAAGGAACGTCGGGGGCTTTCAGCACGGCGAAGCCGGCTTTGCGATGGGTATTATTCTGCAACACCTGATGCGTATCGTGCGAAACTTCCGTGATAACCGACTGGGCGAACCGCACCGACTCGTTCATCGAGGCGCGCTGCACCAGATCGATCAGGATGCCGGTCACTTCCGGCGATTCATTCGAGAAATCGATGCCGGCGACGATATCCGACTTGTTTTCCTTGTCGGCCAGCGCCTGCGCTTCGGCGTCGGACGCCGTCTGCGACAAAGTATACACCGACAGGCCGTGAATGTCGGAATCTTCGACGGTATCGGCATGCAGCGACATGAAGAGATCGGCATTGGCGGAGCGCGCGATGGCGACCCTTTCCCGCAGCGGAATGAAGATGTCGCGGTCGCGGGTCAGCATGGCGGTAACCTTGCCGCCCTTGTCGAGCGCCTCCTTCACCTCGAGGGCCAGCGCGAGCACGATATTCTTTTCATAGGCGCCGGTCAGGCTGGTGGCGCCGGGATCGACACCGCCATGGCCGGCATCGATGACCACGATCGGCTTGCCGGGATGGCGCTCCTTGTGGGAGGGCTCGGGCACGGGGGCGGGCAGCGAAGCCTGCGTGGCGGCGGGATGCGCCGCGGCTGGAGCCGGATTGGCCGCCGCGGTCGGCGGCAGCGCGCCGGCGGCGATCGGCGTCTTGGCGGCAGATGCCGATACCGAGGTGGCCTCGAGATCGATCACCAGGCGGTAATTACCGTTGCCCGAAGGCGGGATCACGAACATCTTGCGCAGGATGGCCGGCCGGGTGGTCTGGATATTGAGGCGTCCATTGCCCGCATCGGGGATTTCGAAAGCGACGCGGTGCACCAGCCCGACCCCATGGCCGAGCGCCGAAGCCGTATCGGCGCGCCAATCCATTTCGGGCAGGGCGATGTCGAGCTGGCGGGGATCGTTGGAATCGGCTTGCTCGGGCGTCACCGGCCCTGTCACTTCGAGCACGATGCGGGTCAACCCGTCATGGTCGGCGGCGCGCACGGCCAGCACGGCCGGCTTGTCGGCGGCGGTGGCGGCGCCGATCGACAGCAGCATCGCGATAAGACAGAACCCGACCCTCAACACCTTCGACACCCCGAAAATCCATCCGACCAACTCTTTTACCGGCTGCGTCTTAACAACATATTCACGAGCCGCGTTCAAACCAAAAAAGAAGCTTGCAACAAGGCCATTGCTACTGGCGGTTTCCTAAGGTTATCTTTCCGGTTGGCGCAGCACCCGCGATTCGTCCGCGAACGCCCTTGCGCCATGTTCGTTGATTTCGTAGCCGGGCGCGCAGCCCGCCAGGGTTTTTCTCAAATGCTTCTCGTCCAGAACATCTCCGCGACGCAGCACCAGGGAGCCGGTGGCACCTCCGGTTACGTTGATTCATGCCGATTCGCGATCGCGCCCTTGGCGCGCGCGTCATGGAGATTTTGGTTTAATGGCAAAACGTATGTTGATCGACGCGACCCACGCGGAAGAAACCCGCGTGGTCGTCGTCAGTGGGACGCGACTCGAAGAATTTGACGTCGAAACCTCCACAAAGAAGCAGATAAAAGGGAACATTTATCTCGCGAAGGTCGTCAGAGTAGAACCCTCCCTGCAAGCCGCTTTCGTCGATTATGGCGGCGGCCGCCACGGGTTCCTCGCCTTCAACGAGATTCATCCCGATTATTTCCAGATTCCCGTCGCCGACCGCCAGGCCTTGCTGGCTGAGCAGCATGAGGTGATCCGCCAGAGCTCGGTGGCCGCCGATTTCGACGACGATGCCGAGGAAGAGGCCCCCGCCCCCGCTCCCGAACCGATGGTGGTGGAAAGCGCCGGCGGCGCCATTCCCAGCGATGCCGAAACGCATGCCAGTGGCGATGACCATGCCGAGCCGGCGGCGCATGACCATGACCATCCGGTCGAGACGGTCACCGCCGAGATCGAAGCCGAAGCCTATGCCGAAGATGCCGAGCATGATCATGCCGAGCACGAGCATGATCATGACGAAGAGCATGATCATGATCATGAGCACGATCACGGCCATGAGCAGGCTCCCGCCGAAGAAACCGGCTCCTCCGAACGCCCGCGCCGCCGCTCCTTGCGCAGCTACAAGATCCAGGAAGTCATCAAGCGCCGGCAGATCCTGCTGGTGCAGGTGGTCAAGGAGGAGCGCGGCAACAAGGGGGCCGCTCTCACCACCTATCTGTCGCTGGCCGGCCGCTATTGCGTGCTGATGCCCAACACCGCCCGTGGCGGCGGCGTGTCGCGCAAGATCACCAATGTCGCCGACCGCAAGCGCCTCAAGACCATCGTCAATGAGCTCGACATTCCGCCGGGCATGGCGGTGATCGTGCGCACGGCGGGTTCCGAGCGCACCAAGCCCGAAATCAAGCGCGATTACGAATATCTTCTCCGCCTGTGGGACAGCGTGCGCACGCTGACCCTGCAATCGACCGCGCCGGCTTTGGTCTATGAAGAGGCCAATCTGATCAAGCGCTCGATCCGCGACCTCTATTCGCGCGACATCGACGAAATCCATGTGGAAGGCGAGGACGGCTACCGTCTGGCCAAGGATTTCATGCGCATGCTGACGCCGAGCCATGCCCGCAAGGTGCAGCTCTATCGCGACCCGATCATGCCGCTCTTCCACAAATATCAGGTGGAAGCGCAGCTCGACGCTATGCATTCCTCGGTGGTGCAGCTGAAATCCGGCGGCTATCTGGTGATCAACCAGACCGAGGCGCTGGTCGCCATCGACGTCAATTCGGGGCGCTCGACCAAGGAGCGCCACATCGAAGAGACGGCGCTGAAGACCAATCTCGAAGCCGCCGACGAGGCCGCCCGCCAGCTCCGCCTGCGCGATCTGGCCGGCCTGATCGTCATCGACTTCATCGATATGGAAGAGGGCCGCAACAATCACACGGTGGAACGTCGCCTCAAGGAGGCGATGCGCTTCGACCGCGCCCGCATCCAGCTGGGCCGCATCAGCCCGTTCGGCCTCCTCGAGCTGTCGCGTCAGCGACTGCGCCCCAGCCTGCAGGAAACCAGCTTCCTGCCCTGCCCGCATTGCAATGGCACCGGCATGATCCGCTCGGTGGAATCGGCCGCGATGCATATTCTGCGCGCCATCGAGGAAGAAGGCTCGCGCCGCCGCTCCTCCGAGATCACCGTCACCGTCCATCCCGACGTGGCGCTCTATATCCTCAATCAGAAGCGCGTCGAGCTGAACCATATCGAGAACCGGTATGGCTTCCGCGTCTATCTGCTGGCCGATGCCGGCCTGGTGCCGCCCGCGCTGCGGATGGAACGCATCAAGAGCGAAGTGCCGATCGAGATTCCGGCCGCCCTGCCGCCGCCGGTGGAGGATGAGCCCGCCGATCTCGAGGCCGAGGACGAGCTGGACGACGAAGCCGCCGAAGCCGAAGGCGCCGAGGAGCGCGCCGGCGAGCATGGCGATGGCGGAGAAGACGGCCGCCGCCGCCGCCGCCGCCGTCGCCGCCGCGGACGCCGCGACGATCAGGGCGCGCCGGTCGCCGCCGCAACCGACCCATCCTCCGCCGAGGCTTCGGAGGGCGAGGGTCAGGTCGAGGAATCAGAGGCCGAGGACGGCGAAGAGAGCGCCGCCGCCGAAGGCGGTGTCGTGATCGAAGGCCAAGGCGCGCCACGCCGTCGCCGCGGCAAGCGGGGCGGTCGCCGCCGCCAGCGCCGCACCGGCGGCGAGGCTCCCCATGAGGCGGGCGCGGAGGGCGAAGCCCCTGCCGAAGCCGCCGCGCTTGAAGCGCCGGCCGTAGAGACGGTGGTGTCCGAGCCGGAGGCCGAAGAAGCGCCCGTCAAGCCCAAGCGCACGCGCAAGAAGAAGGCCGAGCCGGCCGCCGAAGATGCGGCCGCGGCCCCTGAGCCCGCTCCGGTCGCCGAAGAAGCGCCGGTTGCTGAAGAGAAACCCAAAAAGAAAGCCGCGCCGCGCAGCCGCAAAAAGGCCGCGCCGGAACCGGAACCGGTGGTCGAAGAGGCCGCTCCGGCCGCGGAGCCGGCGGCCGAAGCCGAGGTCGAGGCCCCTGCTCCGGCGGCGCCGGAGCCGGAGCCGGCCCCACCCGCCGAGGCGGAGGCCCCGAAGGGTCCCGCCCGCAAGGGCTGGTGGAACCGGCTGATCAACTGATCGAAAAAGGCCCGGAAGGAAACTCCCGGGCCTTTCTCATCGCACCAGAGCCGACAATTCCTTGAATTCCGGCGTTCCCGCCTCGCCCAGCCACTCGAACAGGGCCATCTCGAGGGACAGAAGCTGCACGCCGCATTGACGCATCCGGCTCCAGGCCATCTGCTCGCTTTCGATCCGGCGCGAACCGCAGGCGTCGGCCACCACCATCGGCTGGAAGCCCAAGGCCGGCAGATCGAGCGCCGTTTGCAGCACGCAAATATGGGTTTCAATGCCGGCGACCACCACCTGATCACGCCCCAGCCCCTTGAGCCGTGCCAGAATCGCCGGATCCGCCGCCGCCGAGAAATGCAGTTTGGGCAGAGCGCCCTCTTCGGGCAGATAGGGCCTGAGATCGACCATGGTGGGGCCGAGGCCCTTGGGATATTGCTCGGTGACAAGCGTCGGAACGCCGAGGCGCTGCGCGGCGCGCATCAGGAGGCCGCAATTCTGCAGCACCCGGCGCGGGTCGCTCATCACCGGAGCCAAGCGCTCCTGTACATCGAGAATGAGCAGGCATGAGCGGTCGCGTTGCAGAACCATCATATCCCTCGTGAAGAACCATAAATTGACACGGGCGCGCTTCTCACTATTATCCGCCCCAAACCGTAAATTAGGTGAATAGCGGCGTCACGCCGATTGGATGAAAAAGGCTCAATGAGTTTTGCCGAACTGGGCTTAAGCCCCGAACTTCTCAAGGCGGTCGAAGAGGCCGGATATAACACGCCGACCCCGATTCAGCAGCAGGCCATTCCGGTCGTGCTGATGGGCCGCGACGTGCTTGGCGTCGCGCAGACCGGTACCGGCAAGACGGCCGGCTTCACCCTGCCGATGATCGACATCCTGGCCGGCAGCCGCGCCAAGGCGCGCATGCCGCGTTCCCTGATCCTGGCGCCCACCCGCGAGCTGGCCTCCCAGGTCGCCGAAAATTTCGAGAAATATGGCAAGTATCACCGCCTGACGATGGCCAAGCTGATCGGCGGCGAAAGCTTCGTCGACCAGGAGAAGCTCTTGGATCGCGGCGTCGACGTGCTGATCGCCACTCCCGGCCGCCTGATGGATCTGTTCGATCGCGGCCGTATCCTGCTCAACGACGTCAAGATCCTGGTGATCGACGAAGCCGACCGCATGCTCGATATGGGCTTCATTCCCGATGTCGAGCGCATCGTCTCGCTGCTGCCGAAGATTCGCCAGACCCTGTTCTTCTCGGCCACCATGGCCCCCGAGATCCGCCGCCTGGCCGATGCCTTCCTGATGAACCCGAAGGAAATCGCCGTGGCGGCCCAGGCCACCACCGCCGCTACCGTCTCTCAGTATCTGGTGATCTGCGAGGAAATGGATAAGCGCGAGGCGCTGAGACACCTGATCCGCCTGGAAGACGTCAAGAACGCCTTCATCTTCTGCAACAGGAAGCGCGACGTCGACATTCTCTACCGCTCGCTGGTCAAGCATGGCTTCGACGCCGTGCAGCTGCATGGCGACATGGCGCAGTCAGCCCGCACCGAGACGCTGGACCGCTTCAAGAAGGGCGAAGTCCGTCTGATGGTCTGCTCGGACGTGGCGGCGCGCGGCATCGACATTTCCAACGTGTCGCATGTGTTCAACTTCGACGTGCCGCACCATTCGGAAGATTACGTCCACCGTATCGGCCGCACCGGGCGCGCCGGCAAGGAAGGTCGTGCCTTCACCATCGCCTCCCCCGATGACGGCAAGTTCGTGCTGGCCATCGAGAAACTGACCGGCAACGAAATTCCGCGTATGCCGATCGAAGGATTGCCGACGCTGGAGCTCGATCCCGAAGGCGGCGACCGCCGCCGCCGTTCTTCGCGCGGCAAAGCTTCGGATCGCAGCAAGCGGGGCGAGCGAAGCGAGCGCCCTCGTACTGAACGGCCGGAGCGCAGCGAAGCGCCCGAGCGCAACGAACAGGCCGAACGGCCTGCGCGCCAGGAGCGCCCGGAACGCGCCGAGCGTCCGCAGCGCGACGAGCAGCGCCGCGACCATCGACAGGATCACCGCACCAGCCACCGCGCCGATTACCGCAACGACCGTCCGCGCCGCGGCGGCCGCTGGGATGAGGAGATCGGCGAATTCGATCATGGCAATGACGTGGTCGGTTTCGGCCTGCATGTGCCCGATTTCATGCAGATAGTGCCCTTCCCGCATGGCGCGCCGCCGATCCCGACCGAGGCCGAGCTCGAGGCCGAGATCAAGACGGCCAAGGCCGCCGAGGCCCGCGCCACCGCAGCCGCAGCCGCAAAGGCGAGAAAACCCGTCGAGCTGCCCGCCGAAATGCCGGCGGTCCAAGCCCCGGCCGAGGTTCCCGCCGAGGAACAGGCGGCCAAGCCCAAGCGCGCCCCGCGCAAGAAGGTTGCGCCTAAGGCCGAGGAAGCGGAGGCCGAAGCCAAGCCCAAGCGTGCCCCGCGCACGCGCAAGCCCAAAGCGGCTGCCGAGGCCCAGCGGGAGGCGGCTCCGGCCGCCGAAGCGGAGGCGCCGGCCAAGCCGAAGCGCACCCGCAAGAAGGCCGCCCCGTCGGAAACCGACGCGGCCTAATTCCCCCTCCCGTCACCCCCGGGCTTGACCCGGGGGTCCATGGACTGCCGGGTCAAGTCCGGCAATGACTTTTTTGAAGTTGCGCGGTCTGACTATCTCAGGAACGGTTTGACCGTATGGCCATGGTTCAAAGGACCATGGCCTTTTCCTATTCCGGGGGCTGTCATGATCGCCTGGCGCACATAAGCGCGGGCCCGTTCGATCGCGGTTGGCAGGGCCATGCCGCGCCCCAGCCCCTCGGCGATCGCCGAAGCCAGCGTGCAGCCGGTGCCGTGCGTATGGTTGGTGCGGATGCGTCGCCCGGTGAAGCTGTGCACCTCGTTCGCGGTCACCAGCACATCGACCAGATCGTCGCCCGGCAGATGGCCGCCTTTGACCAACACCGCACGAGGGCCCAAAGCCAAAAGATCGCGGCCGGCCTGCAACATCGCTTCCGGGTCTTCGATGGTGAAGCCGGTCAGCAATTCGGCCTCGGGAACATTGGGCGTCAGGAGTGTGGCGCGCGGCAACAGGCGCGCGCGCAGCGCGCCCAAGGCCTTGTCGTCGAGCAGCTTATGGCCGCCCTTGGCCACCATCACCGGATCGACCACCAGCGGGACGGAGGCGGCCTTGTCGGCCAGGAGCGCGGCGATCTCGGCGATCACGTCGCCCTTGTTCATCATGCCGGTCTTGATGGCGTCGGCGCCGATATCGTCGAGCACCAGCGCCATCTGCTGCGCGACGAAAGGCGCCGGCACGTCGACCACGCCGAACACGCCCTGGGTGTTTTGCGCCGTCAAAGCGGTGATGGCGGTGGCGGCATAGCCGCCCAGCGCCGTCACCGTCTTGATATCGGCCTGGATTCCGGCGCCGCCGCCGGAATCCGAACCGGCGACGATCAACACCCGGGCCGTTTTGTCCATCAGGCGGCGGCCTGCTGGATGGCTTGGATGATGCTGTCCACCAGCGGATCGATGAAGGCTTCATTGTCGCCTTCCGCCATGACGCGGATCAACGGCTCGGTGCCCGATTTGCGGATCAGCAGGCGCCCACGCCCCGCCAGCGCCTTCTCGGCTTCGGCGATGGCGGCCTTGACCGAGGTCTGATCGAGCACCGTGGCGCTTTTGTCGGCCGGCACCCGCACATTCTTCAAGGTCTGCGGCAAGGGTTCGAACAGGCGAAGAAGCTCGCTGGCCGGACGCTTGCCGCGAATCAGCGAAGCCAGAACCTGCAACGCCGCCACCAGCCCGTCGCCCGTGGTGGTGTGGTCCGACATGATGATATGGCCGGACTGCTCGCCACCCAGATTGAAACCATCCTTGCGCATCTTCTCGAGCACATAGCGGTCGCCCACCGCGGTGCGGTGCAAGGTCAGCCCTTCGCCTTGCAAGAAGCGCTCGAGACCGAGATTGGACATGACGGTGGCCACTACGCCGCCACCCGCCAGCGTGCCACTGGTCTTCCACAGCTTGGCGATCAGCGCCATCACCTGATCGCCATCGATCAGCCGGCCGCGTTCGTCGCACAGAACCACGCGGTCGGCGTCGCCATCCAGCGCGATGCCGATGTCGGCGCCATGGGCCACCACCTGGCTGCGCATCGCCTCGGTCGAGAGCGAGCCGCAATTGCGGTTGATATTGAAACCGTCCGGCGCCACGCCGACCGGCACAACCTCGGCGCCCAGCTCCCACAGCACGGTGGGGGCCACCTTGTAGGCGGCGCCATTGGCGCAATCGATGACGATCTTGAGCCCCTCCAGGCGCAGGCCGCGCGGAAAGGTGCTCTTGGTATATTCGATATAACGGCCGATGGCGTCGTCGAGGCGCCGGGCGCGGCCCAGACGGTCGGGGGCGGCCCGCACATTGGCCAGCCCGTCCTCCATATAGCGCTCGATTTCCAGTTCCGATTCGTCCGACAGCTTGTAGCCGTCCGGGCCGAACAGCTTGATGCCGTTATCCTCGAAGGGATTGTGCGACGCCGAGATCATCACCCCAAGATCGGCGCGCATGGAGCGGGTCAGCAGCGCCACCGCCGGGGTCGGCAGGGGGCCGAGCAGCACCGCGTCCATGCCCATCGAGATGAAGCCCGCCGTCAAGGCCGGCTCCAGCATATAGCCCGACAGGCGGGTGTCCTTGCCGATCACGACCGTGTGGCGATGCTTGCCGCGCGTAAAGAAATGACCCGCCGCCATGCCGAGGCGCATAGCGGTTTCGGCGGTCATCGGTTCGGTATTGGCCGTGCCGCGCACGCCGTCGGTGCCGAAGAACTTTCTAGCCATGATTATAAACTCGGTCCGTCTTGGCCGAGAATTTCCCGGCGGATAATGTTGATGGGAATGAGGCCGGCACCTAAGAACCGGTCATGGAAGCTTTGCAGGCTGAAATTCGTCCCCTCTTTGGCCTTGACATCGTCGCGCAGCTTCAGGATTTCCAGCTTGCCGACAGTATAGCTGAAATAGCCGGGATCGGAGACGCCGCGCCGCGCTTCCTTGAAGGCTTCCGAGTCCGGCACCGCGCAGCTTTCCTTCATGGTTTTCACCGCATCTTCGAGGCTCATGCCCTGGACATGCATTTTCACGCTGTCGACCAGACGGCAATCGCGCAGCAGCGCGTCGGAGAGCTGCGCCAGCTTGGCCTTTGGGTCGCCCGCCGACAGGCCCTCATCCAGCATCATCTGCTCGGTGTAATGGGCCCAGCCTTCGGTCGCCGTATAGGACTGGATGGCCTTCCTGATCATCGACCATTCGGTATGGGCCTTGAGGTAGAGGCCTTGAGTGAAATGGCCGGGAAGCGCCTCATGCACCGAGAGATTCTGCAACAGCGCCCTGCTCCACAGGCGCAGGAATTTCTCCTGTTCCTCGGGGCTCTCCTTCGCATCGGGCGGGGTGATGGAGTAATAGCTTTCTGTCGCGCGGGTTTCGAAAGGACCCGGCCAATCCATCTCGCCGAACACGACGGCACGCTGGAATTCCGGCGTCTCGCGCACTTCCGGCAAAAGCGGATAGGGCAGCGTGATGATGTGATGGTCGATGATGAATTGGCGCAGGCCGGCAAGCTGATCGCGGGCCGTGGGGATCAATTCCTGGGCAGAGGGATGATCGGCGCCGATATCGTCCAGCGCCTTTTCCGGATGGGCTGGATCGATCTGTTTCGACACTTCATCGAAGGCGGCGCGATCCTTGGCCAGCTGCGCTTCGCCGGCGGCCAGCACCTGTTCCGGCGTGGCGTCGATCAGGTCGGATTGCAGAATGCCGATGAATTTCTCGCGACCCAGGGCGAATTGGCCGTGGGCGTTCGGTTTCATCTTTTCCAATGCCGCCCTGTAGGCCTCGAAAGCCGCCACCGATTTTTTGGTCGAAGCGGCCAGTTCGGCTTTCAGCTGGGCGTCTTTCACCTCGGGAAAGGCATCGGGGATGTTCACTTTCAGGAACTGCACCGCCCCTTCGAGATTTTCGAGCGCGATGTCGATATAGACCGGCGGCACGTCGGAGAGCAGGACTTGGGCGTCCCTCAGCATTTTCGGAATGGCGTTCTCGCGGGCGATCACCAGTTTGAGGCGCTCCTGCTGCGGGGCGAAAGCGCGATCGACCAGGCCATTGACCGCCCCCAGCGCCAGACCGACATATTGGTCGGGATTTCGGCGCCACATCTGGATGGTCTCGTCCTCCAGTAACTGTCCCTTGAGCCAGGCGGCGAAAATCGCCCGGTCGTCGCGCTCCATCGGGGTCAGCTTGGCCTCATCCAGCGCGGCAATGGCGGCTAAGGCATCCTTTTCGCGCTTGATCGCGGCCTTATGGGCGGCGGGGGTAACGTCGTCCAGCCTGGAATCATATTGGTGCCAGCCCATCGACGTGGCCCAGGAAGGCGAAGCCTTGGCGTTTTCGGCGAAATAACTCTCACTGATCGACTTTAAACTGGGCGTTTCGGCAGAGGCGGCGCCGGCGCAAACGGCCAGCAGCATCGCGCAGGTCGTCATCAGTTTCATATTTTTATCCTTGTGGGGGCGTTGCCCGATTAATTGCCTGCCAGACTGCCACGGCCTGTGCCGTCTCGGCAACATCATGCACCCGAAGAATTCGCGCTCCATGCGCGATTCCTGAAAGAGCGGCCGCGATCGATCCGGCCAGCCGCTCCTGCGGCGGCTCCTTGCGACTGAGTGCGCCGATGAAGCTCTTGCGCGACACGCCCAGCAGAACCGGCACGCCGAGCCGTTGGAACAGATCGAGATTGGCCAGCAGATCGAGATTGTGGCGCAGCGCCTTGCCGAAACCGATGCCGGGGTCGACGCACAGACGCTCCCGCAGGATGCCGGCCGACAGGCAGGCCTCGATGCGGCCTCGCAGATAGTCGAAGATTTCGCGCGGCGCATCCTGATAGACCGGATCGTCCTGCATGTCGGCCGGCGATCCCTGCATATGCATCAGCACCACCGATGCGCGGCTTTCCGCCGCTACCCTCAGCGATTCGGGGTCGCCCTCCAGGGCCGAGATGTCATTGATGATGCAGGCCCCCGCCTCCAGCGCCGCCTGCATGACGGCGGCGCGGCGGGTATCGATCGAAACGCGATGCCCCTCTTGCGCCAAAGCGCGCACGACGGGGATGGTTCGGGCGATTTCCTGATCGAGCGTAACGGGAGCGGCGCCGGGCCGGGTGGATTCGCCGCCGATATCGAGGATGGCGGCACCCTCGGAGGCCAAGCGGCGCCCGTGGCGGATCCCCTTGTCGACGCCATGAAACTGGCCGCCATCGGAAAAACTGTCCGGCGTGACATTGACGATCCCCATGAGGATGGGGCGGTCAAGCGATAGGCCAGCGAACGTCGGCGTCATGCCCCCTCACCCCAACCCTCTCCCACCAGGGGAGAGGGGGCAAGGAATCGCTCCCTCACGCGCCGGGTTGAGGCTCGGCGCCAAAGCCCGGCATGCCGGTGGTCGGGACCGAGGAACGCCGCGGCGGGGTCGAGGGGGCGTTGCCGCCGGCATCGCCCGAACCAATGTCGCGCTGGATCGGCTCGCCGCGCAGCAGCTGGCGGATCTCGTCGCCCGACAGGGTCTCGTATTCCAGCAGGCCCTTGGCCAAAGTATGCAGCTCTTCGATGAAATTGGTCAGAGTCTGGCGGGCGCGTTCATAGCCCGATTCGACGATCCCTCGCACTTCCTCGTCGATGGTCTTGCTGGTGCTCTCCGAGACGTTCTTATGGGTCGTCACCGAATGGCCGAGGAAGACCTCCTGGTCGTTCTCGCCATAGGATAGCGGGCCCAGTTTTTCGCTCATGCCCCATTCGGTCACCATCCGGCGCGCCATATCGGTGGCCATCTTGATGTCGGAGGAGGCGCCGGTGGTCACCTTGTCCTTGCCGAAAATGATCTCCTCGGCGATACGGCCGCCCATGGCGACGGCGAGATCGGCCTTGAGCTTGGCCTTGGAGACCGAGATGCGGTCGCCCTCCGGCAGGCGCATCACCATGCCGAGCGCGCGGCCGCGCGGGATGATGGTGGCCTTGTGAATCGGGTCCGATTCTTCCTCATGCAAGGCGACGATGGCGTGACCGGCCTCGTGATAGGCGGTCAGCTTCTTCTCTTCGTCGGTCATGACCATCGAGCGGCGCTCGGCGCCCATCATCACCTTGTCTTTGGCGGCTTCGAACTCGACCATGCCCACCACCCGCTTGCCGGCGCGGGCGGCCAGCAGGGCCGCCTCATTGACCAGATTGGCGAGATCGGCGCCCGAGAAACCGGGAGTGCCGCGCGCAATGGTGCGGGCATCGACGTCGGGACCCAACGGAACCTTGCGCATATGGACGCGCACGATCTTCTCGCGGCCGGCGACGTCGGGATTCGGCACCACCACCTGGCGGTCGAAGCGGCCGGGGCGCAGCAGCGCTGGATCCAGCACGTCCGGACGGTTGGTGGCGGCGATCAGGATGACACCCTCGTTGGACTCGAAGCCGTCCATCTCGACCAGCAGCTGGTTGAGGGTCTGCTCGCGCTCGTCATTGCCGCCGCCGAGGCCTGCGCCGCGATGACGGCCGACCGCGTCGATCTCATCGATGAAGATGATGCAGGGCGCATTCTTCTTGCCCTGCTCGAACATGTCGCGCACGCGGGAGGCGCCGACGCCGACGAACATTTCGACGAAGTCCGAGCCGGAAATCGTGAAGAAGGGCACGTTGGCTTCGCCGGCGATGGCGCGGGCCAACAGCGTCTTGCCGGTGCCGGGCGGGCCGACCAGCAGGCAGCCCTTCGGAATCTTGCCGCCCAGACGCTGGAATTTCTGCGGATCCTTCAGGAACTCGACGATCTCTTCCAGCTCCTGCTTGGCCTCGTCGATGCCGGCGACGTCCTCGAACGTCACGCGGCCGGTCTTCTCGGTCAGCAATCGGGCGCGGCTTTTGCCGAAGCCCATCGCCTTGCCGCCCGTCGACTGCATCTGGCGCATGAAGAAGATCCAGACGCCGACCACCAGCAGCATCGGCAGCCAGGACAGCACATAGGACCAGAAGGTCTGGCTTTCCTCGCTCTTCGGCAGAGCGGATATCTTCACGTTATTGTCGCGCAGACGCTGCACCAGCGAACTGTCCTGCGGCGAGTAGGTGGAGAAATTGCGTCCGTCGGTGAAATGGCCGGTAATGGTCTCGCCCTGGATGGTCACGTCGGCGACGCGTCCGCTCTGCACTTCCTGCAGGAAATCGGAATAGGCGTAGGCGGCGTTGCCGTGGGTGCTGGTGCTGTTCTGGAACAGATTGAACAGGGCCGCCAAGAACACCGCGACGATGATCCAGAGGACCAAATTCTTACTGAAATTCATTGCACCATTCCTTCAGGGCGGAAAAAACCGGCCAAACTTCGACAGAGAGCTAGATCTTTAGATAATGCGGGCAGGCGCTGCCACAAGACGGAAACCGGCGCCGGCCAGCGGAAATACCGGTGTGAAACCCCATCGCGCGATGGTCAGACCAGCCTCTGCTTCGAACCATCCTAAGGGTGGAACCGCCAAAATGCCACGTTTATCCATGATGGCCGGCAAAGTCGGCAGCAGCATGCGCGGCACTCCGGCCTGTTCGGCCAGAGCACGGAAGCGCGCTGCCCCTTCGGTCCCGAGCGCCCCCAGGTTTGCCCCCTCGCCCGCCGCCAGCCTCACGGCAAAACGCTTGTCCCACAGCGTTTCGCGGCCCGCGAGCAGAGTGACGTGCGGGGCCATCTTCGCTGCCTCGCGATGCACCAGCACGCGGTTTTCCTGAGGAACGAAGACGCAGCCGGCGAATGTGCGCCGCCGCGTCAACCCGATTTGCAGAGCGGCCAGCATCTTTTCCAGCGACTCGAGACGAGGCGGAAAATCGCCGCCGCCGACAGTTCGGGCCAAAGTCGCCAGCAGGCGCAGCGAGACCTCTTCAGGCGCCGCAGCCAGCCTGGAGACGTCAAGCCAAGCGAAGCCGGCCCCCGAAATGGACACGGCCTCTGCGGCCAAAGCGGCGCAGTCGGCCTCCAGCGCCTGCCGCGCCCGGCCGAGCTGGCGGGCGGTCAAAGCCAGCCTCGCCGCATCGATGCGCTCCTCGCCGAGGAATTTGCGCCAGCGCACGCGGTCGAAATGCTCCGCCTCATTCGACGGATCCTCGATCCAGCCCTGTCCCACCCCGCGCAGATAATCGCGCAGGGATTGGCGGGAGAAATCGAGTAGCGGACGGAGGATCTGCAGATCGGCATGCGGCGCACTGACCGTCATCGCCGCCAGACCGTCGACGCCGCTGCCGCGCGCGAGGCGCAGCATCAGGGTCTCGGCTTGATCGTCGCGCTGATGGCCGACCAGAAGGTGCAGAATATGATGACCCCGGCACCAGCCGGTGAGAAGCCGGTACCGGGCCGCCCGCGCCGCCGCCTGCAGGCCGGAGCCGCCCTCGGGTTCGGCCCAACGCAAGATATGATGCTCAATGCCACGCGCCGCCAGCCAGCTTCCGACCTGGCGGGCTTCCTCGCCGGAACTGACGCGAAGACCGTGATCGACCGTCAGGGCGACCATCGATCCGCCGGCGGCGTGGCACCAGGCGGCGGCGAGCAGCGCCAGCGCCAGGCTGTCGCTGCCGCCCGAAACGGCCACGGCGAGGCGGGGCGAGCGCTCGAACGGGCCGAGCGCCGCCATCGCCTGGGAAAAAACGGAGATCAACAGCCCTGCTTCGAGCGCTCCGTCGTCGCCTGCTTCTTGAGGCTGTCGGAAGCGTCGGGGAATTCGGTCTGGAAGCGATGCAGAGCCGCGCAGGCTTCCTTCTTCTTGCCGAGCTGCCCCATGGACAGGCCGACCTTCAGCAGGCTTTCGGCCACATGGGCCGATTTGGGATATTTCTGATAGGCGTCGAGGAAAATCACCGCGGCCTGATCGAAATGGCCCTGGACGTAGGCGATCTGCCCAAGCCAATAGGCGGCGCTGCCGGCCAGCGGATCCTGCGGATGCTGCTGGACGAAGGCCTGGAAGGCCTTGGCGGCATTGTCATAGTCGGAATTCTGCAAGAGGCCGCGGGCATAATCATATTGCTCGGCCGCGGTCTTGCCAGCCGGCAGAAGGGTGCCTGCGGCCGGCGGCGGAGAGGCCGAAGCGCCGGCGGCCGGATGGCCGAGAAAGCCGGGCGGCGAACCGGGGCCCTGCTTATTGCCGTCGGGCGCCTCATTGGCCGGCCCAGGGGCCGGCGCCGGCGGTGAGGCGTTCTGCTTGTCTTCGATCTGCTTGAAGCGGAACTCGTTATCCTGCTGCATGCGGTCGAGCTTGGATTGCAGCTGGCGCAGACTGTTCTGATTCTCTTCCATCTGGCCGGTGGCTTCGCGTAAGCGCTCTTCCAGTTCGCTGATGCGCCCATCCAGCACCGAATAGGCATTGCCGTTCAGGCTGGAGTCACCACCGCCCGAACCCGAAGGCTTCCCTCCGCCGCCGCGATAGACTTGGGCCTGCAAAGTATTGAGGTCGCGTTCCAGCCGGTTGAGCCTGTCAACCAGACCTTGGGTGTCCTGCGCCAGGACCGGCAGGGACAGCAGCACGCCAAACGTCAGCGCCAGAGTCCGAGAGCACTTTGCGATTCGTTTGAATCGCAAAGTGCTCCTAAGCCCGAGCGGCGCCTGAGCCTCGCCGGAGCGGAGCGCAGGCGTCGTGTGAATCACAAATCGCATCATCTCGCCTATCACAAACAATTAGGGCGCCTGCCGATCCGGCAGACGCCCCAATTTAACCTAATAGAGACTTGGATGAAGTCTTTATTAGTTGATCACGCCGACGCCACGACGGTTCTGAGCGTAGGCGGCCTCGTTCGAACCGAGGACGGCCGGGCGCTCCTTACCGTAGGAGACGGTCTTCAGACGGGTCGCGGCGACGCCATTGGCCACCAGGAACTCCTTGACGGCGGTGGCGCGCTTCTCGCCCAGGGCGAGGTTGTATTCGCGGGTGCCGCGCTCGTCGCAGTGACCTTCGACGGTCAGCTGGTCATTCGGGTACTGCTTCAGGAAGGCGACCCACTTGGTCAGCTGGTCCTTGCCTTCCGGCTTCAGAGCGGCCTTGTCATAATCAAAGAACACGCGGTCGCCGACATTCTTCACGAAATCTTCCTGGCTGCCCGGGACGATGCTGGAGGTCTTCGGGGCAACCGGAGCGGCGGCCGGCGGAGTAGCGACAGCGGCCTGCTGCTCGACCTTTTTCGGCTCATCGGAGCAAGCGGCCAGAACGCTGACGGCGGCAACCATGCACAGGAAACGCATCTTCATTTTAATATTCTCCCCCTCTATGGGATGGGTCGGTTTCACATCAAACGGACTTGGCTGAAAGGTGTCGCTGCTGCAAGCAATACCTTCCAAACTACTAATGAAGGTCCTCAGGCAGCCGCCAAATTCCTTATGGCGCGGACTATACTTACGACTCTTTAGGGAATCAAGGGGGACCAAGCAGGATCGGAAGCGTCGACAGGAGTGATCATCTGACGCTCATTATTCCCTGTTAAATCGTTGCTGTAAAGTTTCACCTGCCCGCCATGACCCTTTGAATCCGTTGGGTTCTGCTTCCAGTAGGCCACGACACGGCCATTGGGCGCCCAAGTCGGAGCCTCGACCAGGAAGCCCTGGGAGATGAGGCGCTCGCCGCTTCCATCGGGATGCATAACACCTATGTAGAATTGCGAAGCGTCAAACTTAGTAAAAGCGATCAAGTCGCCGCGCGGCGACCAGACCGGCGTGGCATAGCGGCCATTGCCGAAGCTGATGCGGTGCTGGTCGGATCCGTCCGCATTCATGACATAGAGCTGCTGGGTGCCGCCGCGGTCGGAATTGAAAGTGATCTTGGAGCCGTCGGGAGAATAGCAAGGCGACGTATCAATATAGGGATCGTTGGTAAGACGAGTCGTCTTGCGGGTTCTGAGATCCATTTCATAGATATTGGTCGAGCCGTTCTCGGCCAAGCTCATGATCACCCGGTTACCGTCGGGCGAGAAACGCGGCGCGAAGGTCATGCCGGGGAAATCACCCAGCAATTCGCGCCGGCCGCTGTCCAGGTGATAGACGTAAACCCGCGGCTGATTGTTGTAATAGGACATATAGGTGATCTCGCGCTGATTGGGCGAGAAGCGCGGGGTCAGCACCAGATCGGAGCCGTCGGTCAGGAATTTATGGTTCTCGCCGTCCTGATCCATGATGGCGAGGCGCTTGACGCGCTTCTGCTGCGGACCGGTCTCGGCGACATAGACGATCTGGGTGTCGAAATAGCCGTCTTCGCCGGTCAGGCGCTTATAGACGGCGTCGGAAATCATGTGGGCGATACGGCGCCAGCCCTGCGGCGTCGCGTTGAAGGCCTGGCCGATCATCTGCTGCTCGGCGAACACGTCCCACAGCCGGAATTCGACCCGCAATCCGCCGGCCTGGTTCTTCTCGACCTTGCCGCTGACCAGAGCCTGGGCGTTGATCAGCTTCCAATCGGCGAACCGCACATTCTGCTGCAGCGCTTCCGGCGTCTGGATGAAGGCCTTGCGGTCGATCGGCTTGAACAAGCCCGAACGCTCGAGATCGGCTGACACGACGCCGGCGATGTCGCTGCCCATCTGCGCATCGTCGGAGGCGGCGCCATAGAGCGGCGCGATGGCGATCGGCAAGGGCTGCGACAGGCCTTTGGTGACATCGATGCTAAGTTCGGCGGCGGATGCGCCGCCGGCCGTGAAGAGGGACACCGCCAGCAGAGCCGGGAGGGTCCAGCGTGTGAGAAGAGTCATCGGGCCATGCTCCTGGGGTCGAAATTGATGGTGATCTGAGGGTTGTTGCGGAAAATGTCAGGCCGGGACGGCGGCACCTTCAAGGGCGAAGCGGTCAGCACCGCGCGCACGGCGGCGTCGGCCGCGGCGCGGTAGAAGCCGTCGCTGGCGTAGCGCGACTGATCGACCACCAGCCGGGCGTCGGTCACATGCCCATCCGGCGTGATCGAGATGCGTACGCCGACTTGCAGCGTATCGGCCCCCTTGGCGCCGAGATCGACGTTCCAATGCGGCCAGATCTGCGCGGCGATATAATCCTTCTCGCTGGCCGTCGGCTGCGAGGCCAGATCGGTCAGCGGCGAATTCACCGTTTTCTGGGCGGGCGCCGGCTGCGATTTCTGCTCCTGCTTCTCGACCTGACGCATCTTATCCACCGATTTCAGCAGATTGTCGAAATCGTCGGGCGGCGGCGGCTTCTTCGGCGGCGGCTTCAGATCTTTGAGGAGATCCGGCGGCTGCGGCTTGGGCGGCTCGGGTTTGGGCGGTTCCGGCTTCGGTTTCGGCACAGGCACCGGCTCGGGTTCCGGCTCCGGCGGCTTGGGGGCCGGTGTCGGCGGCGGCGGGGTCGGTTCCGGCGGCTTGGGGGTCGGCGGCGGAGGCGGCGGAGGCTGTTCCTGCTTGGGCGGCTCCGGCGGCTTTTCCTCGGGCTTCGGTTCTTCGACCTGGCGCGGCGGCGGATTGGTCTTTTCCGTGATGGTCTCGACCTCGACCGCGATCGGCTCCTCCATTTCCTTGGGCGGCGTCATCAGATGCGGCAGGCCGAACACCGCCAGCAGCACGGCCAATGCGTGCAGCATGACGGAGCAGGCCAATCCAGCTCCCAGATGATCACCGCTATCGGAACGCGACATGGCTTGTCAGTGGGCTCCCTTGGTCGGCGCAGGCTGCGTCAGCAGCGCAACATGCGGAAATCCCGCGGCCCCCAATTGCCCCATCACTTCCATCACCCGGCCGTAATTGATGCCGGAATCGCCCTTCACGAAAATACGCGTATCGGGCTTGGCGGCCGTGATCGCCTTCAGGCGCGGCGCCAGCTCGTCGAGCGACACTTCGGTATCCTGCAGGAAGATGCGGCCCTGCTTGTCGACCGAGACGGAAAGCGGCTGATCGTCGCCCTTGAGCTGGCCGGCGCTCGCCTTCGGCAGAT
>Ga0213872_10000886_pt1 | contig 21586 bp, 21 predicted proteins | sample VelepicomBERX_R2_FD_160071 | JGI IMG/M metagenome (GOLD analysis project Ga0213872, IMG submission 160071) | Rhizosphere microbial communities from Vellozia epidendroides in rupestrian grasslands, the National Park of Serra do Cipo, Brazil - RX_R2 | ecosystem: Host-associated > Plants > Roots >...
TCGAAAAACGCCGTCAGACCCGACAACAGCACACCCTCCAACGCCTCGCCGCAGCTATGGGATACCAGCTTCTGCCCGCAGACTAAAACCGCTTACCTCTGCGCTAGCGGAGCAGTTTCAGGAGAGCCGTTAGCCGTCAGCCCTAGCTTCTGAAACAGCGCGGCAAGCATCCGTTTCAACTTCGTGGCAGGTTGTGACAGTTCCATGTGGTCCTTGGCTTAATTAATTTCAGGTCTCTGGCAAGCAGCCGGTGATACTCCAACTCACTCCCTGATCACATAGCGATGGATAAACGGCAAACTCGGCATTACCGTTTCTTCCGCATCCCTCAGCGAGATTGGACGGGATCGAGGAGCCTTCTGCTACACCTTCAGTTCCGGAGACCCCTCATAGCTGATAGCTGAAGGCTGTTGGCTGATAGCTGATAGCTGAACGCTATCACGCTGACTTCGCGCCCAAATGCAGCGCCGCTATGCCGCCGGTGAGCAGTTCGTACCGCGCGTCTTCAAACCCGGCATCGTTCATCATCCGCCGCAACTCTTCGGCTGTCGGAAACTTGCGAATGGAATCCGGCAGATAAGCATAAGCCTGCCAGGAGCCCGATACCAGGGTCCCCACCGCAGGCAGCAGCACGCGTGAGTAAATGCCGTACCCGGCCTTTGTGATCAATCCCGGCGGATGCGAAAACTCCAGAATGGCGAGCGGGGCGCCCGGCTTCAGCACGCGGTGCAGTTCGCGCAATCCGGCCGCGTAATTCGCCAGGTTGCGAAAGCCGAAAGAAATCGTAATCGCATCCAGCGAGCCGGCAGCCAGCGGAAGCTCTAGTGCATCGGCTTCGAAAAGCGGCGCACGAAAACCTCTGCTTGACGCTTTCTGCTGCGCCGAAACCAGCATGGGATGGCAAAAATCGGCACCCATCACAGGGGTTGCGGCGATTTCTTGCAGATCGAGAAGCACATCGCCGGTGCCGCAGCACAGATCGAGAATCCTCGCGTCCGGTTTCTGCAACACCGGCGCCAGCCGCCGCATCAGCACTCTTCGCCATGAGCGGTCGATGTTGAACGAGAGCAGGTGATTGAGGAAATCGTACCGGGGTGCAATGCCGGCAAACATGCGCTGCACCCAGCGTGCGGCTTGCTGCTCGCTGGAAGTGCCTGGAGGTGTGGTGCCCGCTACCATCTGCATGATTGCTACCGGAGAGTTTCGGCAATCGCCCGGCGGACCAGTGCAGGGTCGATTCCGGACAGCACCCTGACTGCGCCGATAGCAGTCGGCAGCACAAAGTGCACCTTGCCTTGCAAGGTCTTCTTATCGCTTGCCAGTCGCGCTACGAGGTGGTCCGGGTCGAGGTTCGCGGCACTCGGCAGTGGTCCGTAACGACGAATGAGCCGCTGGATGCGAGCCGCTTCTGCGCTAGTGAGAGTGGCCGCCAGTTCCGCCAACCTCGTGGCGATGAGCATTCCCCAACCCACCGCTTCGCCATGCAGGAAACGAACGTATTCCGTTTCCGCTTCCATCGCGTGTCCCACCGTATGCCCGAAATTCAGGATCCGGCGGAGATCGCCTTCGCGCTCATCGGCCGAAACCACTTCGGACTTGATCCTGACAGCAGCCGAAATGAAACGATCCACCAGGTCCGCATCCAGCGCCAGCACGCCGTCGGCCTGGGTTTCCAGCATCTCGAATAGCGCGCGGTCGCGGATAATGGCGCACTTGATCACTTCGTACAGGCCCGCGCGGTACTCTCGCTCGGGCAGCGTCGCCAGCACTTCAGGATCGATCAGAACAGCCGCCGGCTGATGAAAACTTCCGACGAGATTCTTCCCGCCGGCAAGGTTGACGCCGGTCTTGCCGCCCACTGCCGCGTCCACCTGTGCGAGCAGCGTGGTCGGAATCTGCAGCACCGGAACACCGCGCATGAACACGGCCGCGAGAAATCCGGCGACGTCCGTGACAATGCCGCCGCCGAACCCAATCACCACGCTCGTGCGGTCTCCGCCGCCTGCCAGCATCTGATCCGCCAGCTCTTCTACTCGCGCCAGTCGCTTGTTCACCTCTCCGCCGGGAAAGAACAGCGTAGTCACGCGATTCGCATCAAGCTGCGGCCGAATCGCGGAGCCATGTAGGGCCCAGACATCCTCTGTAGTGACGATGAAGAGCTTGCCTGCCTTGAGCGGAACAAATTCTGAAACACGCTGCAGAATTCCGCGCTCGACAGCGGTTGGGTACGCAGTTTGAGCGGTCTGCACCTCAAAGGTCGGCATGTGATCCCGTTGTACCATGTGGGTATCGCCGTCCCGCTCCAGCGTATTCGCACTGATTACATCGTCGTAGGCGCTGGTGTTGCAGGTCTTCGCGCCGCCATCGAGCTCGCTTCCGCCGGCCGCGTTCTGGTCATTGCTAAAGACAGTCTTCGCGAATCCTCCTCGGAATATGCGCAAGGCGGAATTGCGGCCGCCCTCAGCGATGACGACGAAGTGGAGCTGCACGAGCAGGACACCATCATGGCCGGCGACGGTCTCTGCGATGTTGAGGCCGTGCGCACGCTGGTGGAAGAAGGCCCCGGCGCTATTGAACAGCTAATCGAATGGGGCACCGCATTCGACCGGGAAGGGTCGCGCCTGCTGTTTGCGCGTGAAGGCGCGCACAGCCGCAATCGCGTGCTGCACGCACACGGCGATTCTACCGGGCGCGAGATTGTCCGTACGCTGCGCCAGCATGCCCGCTCGCTCGAAGGAATTACCTTCCAAAGCTTTGCGGCCGTCACCGATCTTCTGATGCACGATGGCGAAGTCGCAGGCGTCTGCGCGTTCGATGAAATGACGCGCTCGTTCGTGCTCATTCAGGCGCGCGCGGTGCTGCTTGCCACCGGCGGTCTCGGGCGAGTATTCGAGAACACAACGAATCCCGATGTCGCGACCGGTGATGGAGTGGCGGCTGCTTATCGCGCCGGCGCGGTGATCTCCGATATCGAATTTGTACAGTTTCATCCGACCGCGCTCTTCATTCCCTCGGCGCCCCGCTTCCTGCTCAGTGAAGCGCTGCGCGGTGAAGGCGCTTATCTGCGCAACGCAAGCGGAGAGCGCTTCATGGAGCGCTACCACCCCATGCAAGAACTCGCGCCCCGCGACGTCGTCTCCCGCTCCATCGTGATGGAGTTGCGCGCAACCGGCGATTCCAGCGTGTTTCTCGACCTTACGCACCTGCCGCCCGGCTTCGTTCGAGAGCGCTTCCCGCGTATCTACGAAACGTGCCTCAGCTACAGCATCGATCTTGAAACCACGCCTGCGCCGGTGCGTCCGGCCGCGCACTACGCGATGGGCGGAGTGAAAACGGATCTCTTCGGCAGAACTTCCATTCCCCGGCTTTATGCGGCGGGAGAAGTAGCGTGCACGGGTGTCCACGGGGCAAACCGGCTGGCCAGTAACTCCCTCCTGGAAGGCGTGGTTTTCGGCGAGCGCGGTGGCCGGGCGATGTGCTCGCTGAACGATAGGTGCCGGCCGGATACGTTTGAACCTCCCGAGATGCCTTGCCCCGCGATCTCGGAGCGGGACATCCGCGCAATCGCCTGGAATGCCTGCGGCGTTCTGCGAAATGGTCCGGAGCTTTCAGCGGCCTACACCAGACTTCAATCCCGCAGCTTCCATCCGCTGTTGCAGCCGGATCGCGCACATTTCGAACTGCGTAACATCCACCAGGTTGCCTCCCTCATTTCGCTGGCCGCATTGGCCCGTGAAGAGAGCCGCGGCGGTCATTACCGTACCGATTTCCCCTGCAAGTCATCTATATTCGAGAAGCATTCTTTGATCGCGCCCCCACACCCCGGCAATCATGCAAAGGTCAGCTTCGCCTGATCAGGCGCGAACACGCGCACCCTTTTTTGCGGGCCTCGCCCTGCTTTTGTTTGCGGCGCCTTTACGGCAAACAAGTCCGTGGGCGGCGCTATGGACGACACCCTGCGTTCTGATTGCATCCGTTGTGATCGCGTGGGGGGCGGAATCGGCGCAGTTCTTCGTGGCACAGGGATTCGCGCTGGCGATTCTGGCGTGGCTGCAGGTGCTGCCTGAATTTGCAGTGGAAGCGGTTCTCGCCTGGCGGCAGCAGACTTCTTTGCTGATCGCGAACCTCACGGGCGCCCTCCGGCTTCTCACGGGCGTCGCCTGGCCCATGATCTACCTTACTGCCGCAGTCGTGCACCGGCGCCGCACCAGGCGCAGCCTCGGATTCATACAACTCGACCGCCACCACAGCGTAGAGGTCATAGCATTGCTGCCTCCCATGCTGTACGCATTGGTTATCTGTTGGAAAGGCACGCTGACGCTCTATGACGCTGGAATCCTGATTGCGTTCTACGCCGCATACCTGATCTTGCTGACGAAACTTCCGCCGGAGCGGCGTGAGGCCGTGGATGATCTCGCGAGCGTACCGCGCAGAATCGTCCTCGCCCCTCGCAGGCAGAGAATGCTGGCTATTTCAGCCTGCTTTCTCGGAGGCGGCCTTTTGATCTACTTTGCTGCCGAGCCCTTCCTCGGCAGCCTGGTTGCCGTCGCCACAGCCATCGGCATTCCGAGTTTCGTCGTAATTCAATGGTTCGCTCCGGTGATTTCTGAATTTCCGGAGTTCGCCTCGACCTTCTACTTCGCGCGCCAGGAAGAGAAAGCGCCGGTCGCCCTCATGAACATCGCTTCAAGCAACATCAATCAGTGGACCCTCCTCATGGCCATGTTGCCCGTGGTGCTCTCCATGAGCCGTCACGATCTGTCTGGATTCGCGCTCGACCATCAGCAAAAAACGGAGTTGCTGCTGACCGTTGGGCAAAATCTCGTCGGGCTGATTTTTCTCATCAACATGGAATTTGCCTGGTGGGAAGCCGCCGCAATGTTTATTCTGTTCGCCGCACAGTTCGCGTTACCACCGTTCTTCGGCGATCAGGTCAGAGTCTGGATTACTTACGTGTTCTTCGCCTGGACGATCGCCGCTTTAGTCGTAATGATTGCCCGGCGTGAAATACCCGCTGCTCTCGCCAGCTTCCTCGAAACCTGGCGCGAGCATGTTCTTGCAGGCTGAATGCCTGCCACATCGAGTTTGCAAATTGCTGATACTATGTCGTGGCGCAGGCGCTTCGCCTGCGTGCCCGCTACGCATTCCCGAGGTTAATCAGCGCAACCCCGACGATGATCAGCGTCAGCCCGCCGATCTTCGCTATCGTGAACGCTTCCTTGAAAAAGATCCGCGCCCACAGAATGGCCCAAATGTAGCCGAGCGAAACCATCGGATAGAGCACCGTAAGCTGCCCTTGTGAAACGCCCATCATGTAGAACACCGACGACAGCAGGTAGAGCACTACGCCTACCGCCAGCCAATAATTCGTGAACAGGCGCGCCAGGCTGCCTTTCATGTGCTCGGCGCCCAATTTCAGAAACACCGCGCCGAACGAACCGATGAACGATCCAACCAGCACCAGAATGATCGAACTCAGCGGCGTCTTCACTTCTTCACCCCAAGTATTGAAACGCCACCCACAATGAACGCTATCCCGATGGCCCGGAAGAAATTCAGGTGCTCGTCAGGCAGCAGGAAAATCGAGAGGAAGGTCACCCAGACGTACGTCAAGGCGATGATCGGGTATAGCCTCGATAGTTCGCGCCCCTTCAGCGCCAAAGCCATCAGCAGCGTGTTCACGCCATAGCAGACGTAGCCGATAAACAGCTTGAGATTTGTGATAACGCCTAGGCAGAAGCTGACAAACAGGCCCGGATGAAGGGCAACTTGGCCTAGCGTGATGTGGGCGCCAAGCTGCGTCGTTCCCTGCTTAACTAGGATTTGGGCCGCCGCACCGATCAACGTGCAGGAGAAGACAAGGAGAAAGGAGCGTCTCGCTTCCGCCCGTGTATCAACAGTTGCTTCGAAAACAGTGGGAGAGGTCAAACAGTAATCCTGTCGCTAAGAGCTTTCAATCAGTGTAGAGCATCAATCCCGCGCAAGCCGTTTCATTTGTAATCGCTCAGTTACACTTGAACCATGTCAGCGCCGCTGGTTCCGTCGCCGCTCGACTACGTAGGCCGCCGTCCGTTTGCATTCTACCCGCCGATCAGAAATGCCACCCCCAACGAGTGGGTATTGGGAACGGGCTCCTGGACCGAGGTGCAGGTAATCAACGCGCGCGACCGCTACGATCTGTGGATCCCGCGTCAGTTCATCGGTGCTGTTTCGGAGACGGATGAGCCTCTGCTCGTGGTAGGTCTGACAAGGGCGCTGATTTTCCATGAAGGCTCCATTGAACCGCGCGTGAAGCAGGTAATCGAAATGCCGTATACCCCGCGGCTTCGACTAAGGCACAAAGACGAATCCCGGCCCCTTCATTCCGCATCGGTGGTGGGCATCCGGCTCGAGCGGAATTCGCGAACGATGAAAGCTCGCGGAGTTCTTGCCATCGCCGCCGCTGCCCTCACGCTCCTCGCGGCTCTTGTGGCCGCCGCCTCCCGGCTTTAAAATTCTCATATTCATGCGTAGCCATTTATCCCGCGCGGTGTGGGCGCTGCTCGCGGTTCTCGCGGCCGTCGCTGTCGGAAAAATCGCCGCCGACAGGGGCGAAGCGGTCAATAGCCTGTGGCTTGTCGCAGCCGCGGTCTGCATCTTTCTGCTCGGCTTCCGCTTCTATGCCAAATTCCTAGCAGCCAAAGTAATGGCGCTCGACGATCGCCGCGCCACACCCGCGGAGCGCTTCCGCGATGGCCGCGATTTTGAGCCGACCAACAAATGGATCCTGCTGGGCCATCACTTCGCAGCAATCGCCGGGCCCGGCCCGCTGGTAGGCCCCACGCTGGCTGCGCAATTCGGCTATCTGCCCGGCGTACTTTGGATTCTCTTCGGAGCGGTTCTCGGCGGCGCCGTGCAGGACTTCGTTATTCTCTTCTGCTCCATGCGGCGCAACGGCAAAACGCTGGGCCAGATGGCGCGCGAAGAAATCGGCGCAACCGGCGGCTTTGTCTCCCTCATCACCGTGCTGCTGATCATGATCGTGCTGCTTGCCGTGGTGGCGCTGGTTGTCGTCAACGCGCTCAAAGGCAGCCCCTGGGGTACATTCACCATCGCGTTGACCATTCCCATCGCCATCCTGATGGGGCTCTATCTGCGCTATCTCCGGCCCGGCAAAGTCCTGGAGTGTTCCCTACTCGGTTTTGTGCTCATCCTGCTGAGCATCTATGGAGGAAAGCTGGTAGCCGCGTCGGCGGCCTGGTCTCCCTGGTTCACCTGGGGCGGAATAGCCCTCGCATTCGCCATCATCGTGTACGGCTTCCTCGCAAGCGCGCTGCCTGTCTGGCTGCTGCTCGCCCCGCGTGATTACCTCAGCACGTTTGTGAAACTCGGCGTCATCTTCCTGCTGGCCATCGGAATCGTCGGCACGCACCCCCAGCTCAAGCTTCCGCCCCTTACGCAATTCGTCAACGGAACCGGCCCGATCTTCGCTGGCAAGGTGTTCCCGTTCTGTTTCATCACCATTGCGTGCGGCGCTATCTCGGGCTTCCATTCGTTGATTTCTTCCGGCACAACGCCCAAGATGATCTCAAAAGAATGGCACGCCTGGCCCATCGGCTACGGCGGCATGCTGCTCGAAGGATTCGTCGCCATCATGGCGATGGTCGCCGCTGCCTCGCTCACGCCGGGCGTTTTCTTCGCGGTCAACTCACCCCCAGGCGTTGTTGGCGCCCTGCCCCAGACGGCCGTTCAAACCATCTCCGGCTGGGGATTCCCGGTTAGCGCGGCCGGCATGGCCGAGCTCGCCCGCAGCGTAGGCGAGAAATCGCTTTTCGGCCGAACCGGCGGTGCGCCTTCATTGGCCCTCGGAATGGCTCAGATCTTCGGCGGCGCGCTGAGCCGCACCGGGCTCGGTGACGGCCTGCTGAGCTTCTGGTACCACTTCGCCATCATGTTCGAAGCGCTGTTCATCCTCACCATCATCGACGCCGGGACGCGAGTCGGCCGGTTTATGCTGCAGGATCTGTTGGGCCATGTTCATAAGCCGCTGGGCAGAACCGGTTGGATGCCGGGCGTCCTGCTGACCAGCGCTGCCGTCGTTGCCGCGTGGGGTTACTTCCTATATCAGGGAGTGATCGATCCTCTAGGCGGTATCAACTCGCTCTGGCCGCTCTTCGGCATTTCGAATCAGCTTCTCAGCGCCATCGCGCTTTGCGTCGCCACAACCGTGCTGATCAAAATGCACCGCTTGAAGTATATCTGGATCACCGTCGCGCCGCTTCTCTGGCTCGTTGTTGTCACCTTCAGCGCGGGCTGGCAAAAAATCTTCTCGCCGGACCCGCATCTCGGCTTCCTCGCGCACGCCGGCACACTCGAAGCCGCACTGGCAACTGGCAGGATTGCAGCCGGTCAAGTCAGCCAGACCCACGCCATCATCTTCAACGAACGGCTCGATGCGGCAGTCTGTGCTGCGTTCCTGCTGCTCGTGGCCATCGTTCTGCTCGATTCTGTGCGCGTCTGGTACGGTGTTTTGCGCGGCACGCTGGCCACCGTCAGCTCTGAATCACCGTTTGTCGCGTCGCGGTTGGAAACGGAAACCGTATGAGTTTTCCTGTCAGACTACTAACGGCTCGGTGGGGCAGGCGTTCAGCCTGCCGGAACTTTTTCCACGAACTGCTGAACCTGCTCCGCTCTCTCGCACGCGAGTTGTCCGATGAGAGTGCCTATTCGCGCCACCTGAAGCAAACCGGCCGCTCCCACTCCGCACGGGAATGGCGAACCTTCATGGACGGCCGCTACCGGCGGAAGTATCAGAACGCGAAATGCTGCTGACCGCTTCCTCCAGCATCTGACGAAGCAGACGCCGCGCATCCTCCCGCTCGCCCCTCCGCAGCATCCCGAGCGCATTCGAATCAATCATCCGGTACCAGAGCTCGCGGCGCGCCGCAAAGTCCTTCAAACGCGCCGTAATCTCCGGCCTCAACTCCTTCAACGCTTCCAGCAGTTCCTCATACTCCGGTCCGATCTCCCGTTCGAACCGTTGCCGCAAACGAACCGCCAGCGCCGGCGCCCCGCCATTGGTCGAGATGCCGATCGTGAGATCCCCGCGGCGGTGCACCGACCCGAAACTAAACCGGCAGTGGCCCGGGTCATCCACCGAATTGCAGAGAATGTTTCGCTCTTCCGCGACCCGGAAGACCTCTGAATTGTCCTCGCGATCGCTAATCACCAGGAAGCAGCCATCCAGGTCGTCAGCGACAAAATCCCGCTGCTGCCAGCGTATGCGGCCGGCCGCGGCCAGCGCTTCAATGGCCGGTTCCGTGCGCGGATTCACATACACCACCTCTGCGCCGGCATCCAGCAAAGCTTTCACCTTCCCCGCGATTTCATAGCCTTCACCGGTAACCAGGCACTTCTTCCCCGTAAGGTCCAGAAAAATGGGATAGCGGAAATTCACGCGCGCTCGAACCCCGATCGTACCAACCGTCCCCTTTATCCTAGAGATGTTGCCGACCCCGCGCCTCTTCCTCATCGATAGCTTTGGCTTTATCTTCCGCGCCTACCACGCCCGCGCGCGCAGCGGCGCGCCGCCCATGCGGACCAGCGCTGGCCTTTCCACCGAAGCGGTCTTCATCTTTCACAACATGCTGCGGAAGCTGATGACCAGCTTCAAGCCCGATTACATCGCCGCCATCTTCGAAAGCAGCGAGCCCACCTTCCGCTCTGAGAGTTTCGCCGAATACAAGGCCAACCGCACGGAAATGCCGCCGGACCTCGGCCCGCAGATCCCTTATGTGCGCCGCACCCTCCAGGCGATGAACATTCCAGTTCTCGAATTCCCCGGTTTCGAAGCCGACGACGTCATCGGCTCCATCGCCTGCCGCAGCTCGGAAAAGTTAGAAGTAGTGATCGTTTCGAGCGACAAAGACATGCTCCAGCTCGTGAATGACCGGGTCTCCATGCTGAATCCGATGAAGGACGACGAATGGTACGATCCCGCGAAGGTCGAAGAGTTCATGGGCGTGAAGCCTTCGCAAGTGGCCGATCTGCTCGCACTCAAAGGGGATGCCATCGACAACATTCCCGGCGCTCCCGGTATCGGCGATAAAGGCGCGCGCGATCTTATCGCCCGGTTCGGGTCCGTCGAAGGCGCGCTCGAGCACGCGGCCGAAGTCGAGCGCAAGATGTATCGCGAGAGCCTGCTGAACAACCGCGACCAGATTCTGCTCAGTAAGCAGCTCGCCACCATTCACACCGAAGTCCCCATCGAGCTGGATCTCGATCTGCTTCGCTCCCAGCCGCCCAGCAACCCCGCGCTCAAAGGGCTGTATCGTGAGCTGGAATTTTTCAGCCTGCTGAAGGATCTCGCACCCGAAGATGACAGCGCAACCCGCGACTATGGCGCTCTTTCGGATGAGATAGCAGTTGCCGAATGGCTCGCCAGGCGCCCGCAAGATGCTCCGATTGCCATTGCCCTCGATCTGACCAACGGGTTCATCGGCATGTCCTATCGGATCGGCGAAGGCCGCGCTGTGCCGCTAAGCCTGCTCGAAAGCGTCAGGGCAACACTCGAAGCGGAAGCCGTTCCGAAAATCGTGCATGACTACAAGGCGCTGCTTGTGGCTGCGTCGACTCTCAAGCTGCAGGTTCGCGGCGTCACGGAAGATGTCATGCTCTACGCGTTTCTGTTGACTGCCGACCCCGGGGGCGCCGGGCCCGAAGCTCTCGCCGAACGATTTCTGGACCGCAAGCTGAACGCCGCCGCCGAGCAGCAGGCTGAGGCGGTGCTCGCCACCACCGAAATCCTTCGGCCGCAAATAGCTGGGCAGGAGCTCACGGGCGTCTATCGCGACATCGACCTGCCGCTCGCTCCCGTTCTGGCGCAGATCGAAACCACCGGCATCCGTGTCGATACCGCGGTTCTCGCGGAACTCTCCCAACGCCTGTCCGCTCACATTGACCAGATTGCACAGCAGATCTACGATCTTGCCGGCCATCCCTTCAACATCAACTCGCCGCAGCAGTTGGGAAAAATTCTCTTCGAAGAGATGGCGCTGCCCTCTCCGGTCAAATATGGCAAAGGGAAAGTCATCTCGACGGCCGCCGATGTACTGGAAGGGCTCGCCCCTGCTTATCCGGTGGCGCAGCTCGTTCTCGATTACCGCCAGCTCGCAAAGCTGAAGGGCACCTATGTTGACGCTCTTCCGCAGCTGATCCGGCCAGCGACCGCCAGGGTGCACACCACCTTCAACCAGGCCGGGGCCGCTACCGGCCGCCTCTCTTCCTCGAACCCGAACCTGCAGAACATTCCCATCCGCACCGAGGAGGGCCGTGAAATTCGCGCGGCGTTTGTGCCTGAACCAGGCTGGGAACTAGTCGTCGCCGACTATTCGCAAATCGAGCTTCGCCTGCTGGCTCACATGTCCCACGACCCCGTCCTGGTCGAGGCCTTTACCCGCGGCGAAGACATCCACACACGCACCGCCGCCGAGGTCTTCAACGTCAGTCCGCTGATGATCACGCCCGATATGCGCCGCTCCGCGAAAGCCGTCAACTTCGGCATCGTCTACGGCCAAACGCCCTTCGGTCTCGCCCAGACATTAGGCATCGATCGAAAAGAAGCCGATCTCTACATTCGCCGCTACTTCGAGCACTACGCTGGAGTCCGCCAATTCATCGACAAGACCGTCGCGGAGGTCCGTGAGACCGGCGTTGCCAAAACGTTGTTTGGCCGCCGCCGGCCGATCCCGGATATGCACAGCCGGAATCCTTCGGCCCGTTCTTTTGCCGAACGCACAGCGGTGAACACACCGCTCCAGGGAACCGCCGCTGATTTAATCAAGATCGCTATGATCCGGATTGCCGCCGGACTGAAGCAGGAAAAGATGCAGTCGCGCATGCTTCTGCAGGTGCACGACGAACTGGTGTTCGAAGCGCCGCCTGCCGAAAGAGATGCCTTGAAGGATCTCGTAAAGAAAGAAATGGAAACCGTTTACAAACTGAATGTGCCGTTATTGGTAGAAGTCGGGCACGGCCCCAACTGGAGGGACGCCAAGTGACCCGGCGCAACCTTCTCGCAGCAATTGCAAGCTTCGCCGCGGTAAGCCTGGGTGTCTCCTGCGGCTCCAAGACAAAATCAGCAAAAATGGAAGCGGCGCCTGCCCAATACAAGGTGCTCCTCAAGACCACCAAAGGCGACGTGGTGCTGCTGGTACACCGTGATTGGTCCCCGCTCGCCGCGGATCACTTTTACGAGCTCACCAAGAGGGGCTTTTATAACCAGAACGCTATCTTCCGCGCGCTGCCCGGATTTGTCGTTCAGTGGGGAATCAACGGCGACCCGCAAGTGAACAAAAGCTGGAGCGACATCACCTTCAAGGACGATCCCCCAAAGGTCCCGAACAAAATCGGCACCGTCGTGTTTGCTAAAACAGGTGAGCCGAACTCCCGCACCACGCAGGTCTTCATCAATCTGGGCGACAACTCCGGAACCCTCGACCCGCAAGGCTTTACGCCGTTCGCGGAAGTTATTCAGGGGATGGATAACGTCATGAAGTTCAATACCGAGTACGGCGAAGGGGCGCCTAGCGGTACCGGTCCCAGTCAGGCGGCCATTGCCGATATCGGCAATCCCTACCTGGAAGAACACTTCCCCAGGCTCGACTACATCAAGAAAGCGAGCGTGCTCCCGTAACCAAAACGTTAAGCGGCCGGTGGAATCAGTCTCTTTCATGGGATGAAACGATGCAACGGTAGCAACTCTAACCTGAATTTGAGACGAACCGGTAGCAAGTAACCTCATAAGCTCCTGAAGCTCTTTTCCTCAATAAACAAACCTGTATAGGGCTTGTGGGAATGTGAAAAGATAAACACTCCTGAAGCAATTTAAGGAGCCGTTGACACCAGAGCATGCAATCCTTACTCTTGAGAACCAATGGAAGTCCATTTCAACCCTGAACAGGAAGCCCGCCTCCATCAGCTCGCCACACGCACCGGCAGGAACCCCGAGCAGGTGGTTGTGGAAGCCATTGACCGGATGCTGGACTATGACGAGCGCTTCCTTACCGCAGTGGAAGAGGGACGCGCCGCCGCCCGCCGTGGCGATTTACTGGAACATGACGAGGTGGTGGCGCGCATCGAGCAGATGTTGCGCTCGTGATGCGGGTTCGCTGGACGACCAAAGCAGCAGACGACCTGGTCCGCATCGTAGGACGCATCCGCGAGGATAATCCTGCCGCCGCTCAGCGCACAGCCGAGACCATCTACAGTGCCGTGGCCGAGCTTCGCCAATTTCCGCAGCGTGGCCGTATAGGACTGGCACAGGGCACGCGGGAATTAGTCTTTCCGTCCTGGCCTTACATCGCCGTGTACGAAATCATCGAAGACCGGGTGAACGTGCTGCGCATCCGGCATGCTTCCCAGGACTGGCCTTAGTCACTTGGAGCCACCACGAGCGGCGCGGTAGATGACGAGATACGCGCCGACCGGCCAGAACCGCACCGGGTAGCGGGTGAGATCTTCGCGTTTTGTGGCCGAGGCCCGGGGTCTGCCCCAGAGCTTCAAATGCAGCGAAGAGCTTTCCTATCCAGCGGTCCGCGGTATCCAGGTTGTCCCTCGCGATGTATTCCCAGATGTTTTCAAGGTCAGCACAGCATCGGTGCTCACGAGATAGCTGTTCACACGCTCGATTTCCGGCGTACCTCGGATTTGCGCTGCAGCCTGGCGCGCGCCTCCGCCGGATCTAGGTGGTGACCGCGGTCGAGCGCATCCAGGCGGCGGCCGAGCTCCTGGTTGAATTCCGCCAGGCGGGCGGCCCGAGTCTGGTCGTGCTCTTCGAGGAGTCGCAGCGCTTCTCGCACGACCTCGCTGGCCGAGTGGTACCGGCCGGACTCGACCTTCGCGTTGATGAATTTCTCGAGCTCGGGAGTGAGCGACACATTCATAGCCGTGCTTCCTTAGCCCCACGCTAGCGCTGATAGCAAATATTGTCAATTTTGGCTATACCGACGCTGGCGAGCGGGGCCGCCTCCCGAAGAAGCGAAGCAGAGGCTGGCTCCTGTGTTGTCTCCATCCAACGTGGAAAAAACTATGGCTGCACGGGTCACCGCAATTGTCGGTTACGCCCGGACAACCCTGCCGCGTGTGACCCGTTCACAGACTCCCCCGAACTCGCCGAGATCGTCATGATCGCAGCTCGTGGTTGCGAAATGTGCCCCCATATCCGGGTTCGATGAAGCAACGGTGACGCGGGCGTTTCTCGGCATCACGTACGTCCGCGCTTGAGCTTGGACGAAGCCTGCCGCCTTCTCTGATAGAAGGCGCCCTTCGGCTGAGCACTGCGTTACTTGCCCTTGGGACGCGAGTCCGGCGGAACAATCCCGTTCAACCGGTAATAAGCGACCAACAGGCCGTAGTGCTCGGCCGAATGTTCCATTACCCCCACCCACGGCCCGAGGGATTTCGCAAAGCTTTCTGCGGGTACCGCTTTTAGTGTTGTGTCGGCGTCTGTGACGGACTTCTGGAATAAGGCAACAATCTCGGCCTTCGTCCGGTAATTTTTCGGATCAAGCTCGTCCCAGTCGACCTTCTCGCCGCGGCCGGCTTTCGCGGCATAAACGTTCCCCGATGCGATGTGCACGATTACTTCACCGAACGAGCGCATCTCCGGTTTCGGGCGGTAGCCGTATTTATCCGCTGGAAAATCCTCTGCCATCGCCAACACTTTCTGATTCACATAATCGAAATTCTTGTTGATTTCCTGGGCAGGGGAGACCGGATTCCCCTGTCCACGTGCCAAAGCACAGGCAACAGTGGCACAACTGAGCGCACAAATCCAACGGCTCGGTACGTTTCTGAGTAGCTGCATAGTGGTTACAAACTAACACCATTCGTTCGTGATGGTGCGTCAGGAAATTGAAAAATTTCCGTGATTCGCGCGCCCCGCATCGTGCTAAATCCCGTGTTAGGCTTGCCCCTATGTCGACTCAGCCCAACCCGCACTTGATCAGCTTAAGCTCGCCATGGCGAGCACCAACGATCTCTTCAACACGGAGGTGTTCGGCAAGCGAAACTTTGACGCATTGGATAAGATCTACACCGCCGACGCGCGCATTCTTCCGCCGGGCGCACCCATGATTTCTGGCCGCCCGGCTATCAAGAAATTCTGGTCTGACCTGATCCAATCGGTAAATGCCAAATCTGCCGTGCTTGCATCCGTAGATGTGCTGCCAGCAGGTGAACGTCGACATCTGGAACCAAAACTCCTGACGATTTCGCAGCATTCCTGTAATCTGTTGTTGTGCCGCTGGAAAACCCACGCCCCCTCACACTTCAGGCTGGCCAGGGTGAGACCTTGTGGGTCCTGGGCGACCATTACACGATCAAAGTTGGAGCGGAGCAAACCGGCGGCGCGTTCGCGATTATCGAACTTGTCGCCTTCCCACAAAGCAGCCCTCCGCTGCACATTCACCATCGCGAGGATGAATCTTTCTTCGTAATGGAGGGCACTTTGACGTGCCTCCTGGGGCATGATGTCTTCGACGCCGGCCCCGGAGCTTTCGTCCATATCCCGAAGGGAACTTTGCATACCTTCAAGAACTCCGGAACAAGGCCGGCGCGAGCGCTGGTAACTCTATCGCCGGGCGGGTTCGAAGATTTCTGGCGAAAGATCGGTGAACCTGCCTCACAAAGTACAACCCCTGCTCCGCCGCCGGAAGGAATAGTACAGCGCATTCTCGCTTTAGCGCCCCAATATCATTTGGAAGTTCCGTCTAATTAGCAAACATGCTCCTTTACAAGATCCTCGTCGCTCTGGGACTGCTGCTCGTCATCGTTATCATGGCTCTCGTCATCAACCCGCCTGAAGCCTGGATCAAGAAGGTCTACCATCGCTGGCTTCAGCGATGACCGGAACCGAAAACTGACGGTATTTCAGCCCACTTACCCGACACAGAGGCATCAGGACTGAACGGCCGACCGCGGCACCCCGTTTTCGGCTGACGCCTTATAGTAATGGCCGTCGGCGCCTAGCAGGTCGCTTACTTCATGGCCGGTCATGTATCGGATAGGAGCAGAAGCCTCAATGCGCCGCACAACTTCAACAAAGCCATTGAAAGTGGCACGCTCGGCAGTGGTCATCTGCTCGCTGATCAATACCCCGCTTCCTTCAATGATTAGAACGCGGGACGATTCACCAGCCCCATACATTGGGCTTCTCACTTCAGTGAGCGGTTTAGAGCAAGGCAGCAGCGGCAGGCTTCTCCCGAGGAAGACTGCCTGGCACGGATAAAGAACGCCCCCCTTCGCTATCCGCCGCGACGCCAAATCCGTGCCGAGTGTATGTGGCACCTCGCCCTCGGGCAGCCGCCATTTCGACATGCGCTGGACCAGTTCCAGGAGACCCAACCTTGGTTTCGGAGCAGTTCTGGGCGAGGTCGCCAGCCGCTGCTCAACCTCAAAGAGGAGAGACTCCGCACTGCCGCAGTCTTCCCCGCACACAACAAGACCGTGATTCCCGAGAACAAAGACGTCTGCACCCGGACACCGTGACAAAGCGACTTGGATTTCCCTTGCCAGCGGTAAGCCCGAGGATACATAAGGAACCCATTGCCAGCGCAAACCGGACAGCCGTTCAGATAGCCGAACCGGTGCATCCAGCCGGACCGCCCACGCGATGGTGTTGATGGAATGAACGTGAACCACCACTCGCTGCGGCAGGATGGCGTGCATGAAAGTCTCAATCGAAGGACGCAGGTACGGCGCCTGGGAATCTCCGTTGTGCGCGGGAAGAGGGTCGCCTCGCCCCAGGCACTCCAGACATGTGGAAAGCTGGACAGGGACGAAGATTTCCTCTTGATCTGCAGCGGCGAGCCACTTGCCGGAAGCCTTAATCCACAAAGTTCCGCTGGCCTTCAGTGAGGTGTTGCCGCTGCTCGCTTGACTGAGCAAAGGGTTACGGCCGATCCGGCTCGACAGATCGAACAAAGCGTCCATGTCCGATCCGCGAAAAGGAACCGGACGACTCGTTGTCGCGCTGCCGATCATGCCTTGTACCCGTAGATGCGAGTTCGCCTTTCTCCGATGCTCTTTTCGTCGCTGCAGAACGTGAAATTCGCCTTCTGTTCGCAGTTCCTCCAGTCCTAGTATTCGAATGCACCGGATTTCTGTGCATCTGTGTTTCAATTCTCTGTTACATTGCAGAGCCGTTGGTTCTGCGAGAGTTCGCGGCTTGGCATGCGGATCCATTTCCACTTTTGTGCAATGCGATTCCACCGGCACTTAAACAACCTGCGCTCCAAATAACGGAAAACAGGATGAGAATCTCCGCCGCTGCCCTTGGCCAGCAGATTGCCGCCCCGGTCCGCGAGATTGGCGTTGTTACGGGAGGAATATCATGCAGCTACTGCGCAAGATCCGCAGGATCGCGCTTATGACAGCCCTGATAACCGGTCTGGGTCCCTATACAGCCCCTGGCCAGACGAGGCTCGCCGTGCCCTCTTACCAGAATCCCGGCACTAGCGTCTGGAATGGTTGGGCGGCTAATGGACCGGCAGCCGTCGGAATCATGGTCGTCAGCCTCAATCACGGAGACGACGAGACCTACCATGCGTCTATATCTGACGCAATTACGCAAGCCCAGACGAAGGGCATTTACGTTCTTGGCTACACCTACACAAACTATGGAACACGCGATCCCAGCGTTGTTCGACAGAAGATCGATTCTCTCTATGAGAACTATCTCGTCGATGGCATCTTCTTTGACGAAACTCCCACAGACTGCAACGCCGCAAACCCTTTTCAGTCAAATAACTTTATCTACTATCAGGAACTTACTAATTATGTCCGCCAAAAAGAAGTGGGCGCGCGCCTGACTGTCCTGAATCCCGGCACTTACAGCCCGAGCGATTGCTGGATGTCTATCACGAACATTCTGATGAACTGGGAGAATATAGGCCTCTCCACCTATCAAAGCAGCTACGTGGATTATCCCTGGGTACACAAATATCCGCCCGAACGTTTCTGGCACGTCCTCCTCGGCGTTCCGCAGAGCGGATTCCAGACCGCCCTCAGTCTGGCTCAGGCTCGCAACGCCGGTTGGGTCTACATCAGCGACAGCCCCAACAATGCCTACAACCAGCTCCCCGTCTACTGGAGCGCCGAGACTTCCGCGATAACCCAGCAAGGCGTCCAGGCGCCTTATGCCACCTCCTGGCCTGACTCAAGCAGCCCCAGCGGCACAACACTCAATGGTCGTGTGTCGTTTCGCTGGCGCGCCATCAATGGCGCAGTCTGGCAGATCTTCCTCGATACCGACCAGAACGCCCAAACCGGCTATCGCCACGCCAACCTTTCCGTAGGCTCCGAATATATGGTGCAAGCCTCTTCATCGGGCGAAACGCACGTTTATCGCTACGCCGGCTTGGGAACAGATTGGAACTGGACCGAAGTGGCGGCCAATGCCCAGGCGGCATTCCCCGACCCCGGCATTAATCTTGTCATGTTTGACCGCGCTGCATTAGGCGCAACCACGTCTCTGAACTACCAGATCGAATCTCTGGATGCGAGCTACAACCTGCTTTATCCGAGCTACGTAATCCCGCTGAGCTTGAATAACACCGGGTTTGTATACGACATCCTGAATCATCCCCAGTAGCTTCGGTATCTAGCTGATTCTACACGAGAAATGAATTCAGAAGGTCCGTTGCCTACGCCATTCGGAAACGGGGACTGACACTATCGGTCCTCATTTCCAGCTCACCAGCCGGCGACACCGGGAAAGTTCGTTTCGCAAAAAGCTGTCCACGCCCGCCCGGATGCGAAACTAAAAGGGAATAATGACTGGAAACGAAATCCGGGCGAAGTTTCTCGAATATTTCGCCGGGCAGGGCCACCGCGTGGTTCGCAGCTCGTCCCTGGTGCCCGCCAACGACCCCACTCTGCTCTTCACCAACGCAGGAATGAATCAGTTCAAGGAGGTTTTCCTTGGGCTGGAGAAGCGCGACTATTCGCGCGCCACCTCCTCCCAGAAGTGCGTCCGGGCCGGCGGGAAACACAACGACCTCGATAATGTGGGCTATACACGCCGCCACCACACGTTCTTCGAGATGCTCGGGAATTTTTCTTTCGGCGACTACTTCAAAAAAGACGCCATCGCGTTCGGCTGGGAGCTGGTCACCAGTCCCAAGTGGTATAGCCTCCCGAAAGACAAGCTGTATGTCACGATTTTCCGCGAAGACGACGAAGCCGAAGAGCTGTGGCAGAGGGTCGCTGGGGTCTCAAAGGACCGCATCTTTCGTCTGGATGAGAAGGACAATTTCTGGCAGATGGGCGAGACCGGCCCCTGTGGGCCGTGCTCGGAAATTCACTACGATCTGGGTCCTGAAGCGGCTGAAAAAGGCCGGGAGCGCGAGAAGTTTCCATCTGATGCCGGGGGGCGCTTCGTCGAGATCTGGAACCTCGTGTTCATGCAGTACGATCGTGCGCTCGACGGCACGCTGACGCCCCTGCCGCGTCCATCCATCGATACCGGCATGGGACTTGAGCGCGTGGCGGCGGTTCTGCAAGGTCATCTCTCGAACTACGACACCGACCTGGTCCGCCCGATTATCGAGCACGCGGCCGATCTGTTGAAAGTTAGGCCCGGCACGAGCGAGCGGACAGATGTTTCACTGCGAATCAATGCGGATCACGCCAGGGCGACCGCCTTCCTGATCCATGACGGCGTGGTTCCTTCCAACGAAGGCCGCGGCTATGTGCTGCGCAAAATCATGCGCCGCGCCATGCGCAACGGCCGTCTGATCGGTGCCGCCGAACCCTATCTCCACAAACTTACCGGATTCGTCGCGGAACTCATGAAACCTGCCTATCCGGAATTGCAGGAAAGCGTGGAGCGCGTCGCCCGCATCGTGCGCGACGAAGAAGGCCGTTACGCTTCAACGTTCCAGGTCGCCGAGCGCTTCTTCCTCGATGAAGCGAAGTCGGCGCTGAACAGCGTGCTGCCCGGCGCCGCCGCGTTCAAGCTATACGACACTTACGGCCTTGCGCTGGATGAGCAGGAGGAGATGGCGCGAGAGTTCGGTCTCACCATCGACCAGGACGGTTTCGCCGCGGAAATGGAGAAACAGCGGGCTCGCGCCCGTGCGAGTTGGAAAGGCGCGGATAAGGCCCAGATCGCGGATGTCTATAAAGATCTGCCGCCTGTGGAGTTCATCGGCCGCGAAACGTTGGAGGCGCCGGTCGAAGTCGCCAGGCTGATCGTCGATAAGAAGCCAGTCGATCTCGTCGAACAGGGCGCCGCTGAGATTGTCTTTCCCAAGACGCCGTTTTACGCAGAATCGGGCGGCCAGGTCGGCGATACCGGCCTGTTGCTCAACGCCGAAACCCGCGAGAAAGTAGCCGTGATTGAAGGCGCATACAAGCCGGCGCCGTCGACGATGGTGCAAACGATCCACGTTCTGCAGCCCATCCGCGCCGGCGACAAGTTAATCGGCATCGTCGATCGTCCTCTGCGCGGCGCTACCATGCGCAATCACACCGCGACCCATCTGCTGCACGCCGCCCTTCGCCAGGTTCTCGGTTCGCACGTGAAACAGGCCGGCAGTGTGGTCGAACCCGGCAGGCTGCGTTTCGACTTCAGCCATTACTCTGCCATGACGGAAGACGAAATCGCCGAGGTCGAGCGCATCGTCAACCAGCAGATTCTGGCGAATACGGAAGTCGTTACGAATATCATGACTCTCGACGACGCGCTGGCGACCGGCGCCATGGCGCTCTTCGGCGAGAAGTACGGCGATAGCGTGCGCGTCGTCAGCATTCCGGATTTCAGCCGCGAACTGTGCGGCGGCACGCACGTGCGCCGCACCGGCGACATCGGTCTGTTCAAGATCGTGTACGAAGGCAGCATTTCCGCCGGTGTGCGGCGTATCGAAGCCATAACCGGTGAAGGTGCACTCGAACGTTTCCAGGACGCTACCGCGCAGCTCACAAAAGCGAGCGCGCTGTTGCACGTCTCGGGCAGCGGAGTTCTCGATCACGTCGAAAAGCTTCTCGAGCATCATCGCGCGCTCGAGCGCCAGGTTGAGCAACTCAAAACGCGCCTGGCTCATCAACAGGTAGAGAAGCTGAAAGGCCGCGTTCTGAACGGAGCAACCGTGCTTGCCGAGAAGGTAGAGGGCTTGGATTCAAAACAGCTTCGAACACTTGCCGACTCGCTGCGCAACAAGTGGGGCAGCGCCGTTATCGTGATCGCTTCCGTGAACGATGCTAACGTCTCGATTGTATCGGCGGTGAGCAAAGATCTCACCGGCAAAGTACAGGCTGGCAAACTCGTCGGCGAAGTCGCCCGAGCCATCGGCGGTAAGGGCGGCGGCAGGCCGGATATGGCGGAGGGCGCCGGAAAAGATCCGGCTTCCCTGCCTGCGGCGCTCGAAGACGTGTACGAAAAGGTCGAAGCGCTTCTCTGATTACATCTGGTCGGGGTGAAGAAGATTAGTGGAACAGTGTGATGTAGCCATAGTCGGGGCCGGTCCCACCGGCCTCGCTTGCGGGATCGAATTGCAGAAGCGAGGTTTGTCCGCCGTGCTTTTCGACAAGGGGTGCGTGGTGAACT
>Ga0213872_10000888_pt1 | contig 21570 bp, 23 predicted proteins | sample VelepicomBERX_R2_FD_160071 | JGI IMG/M metagenome (GOLD analysis project Ga0213872, IMG submission 160071) | Rhizosphere microbial communities from Vellozia epidendroides in rupestrian grasslands, the National Park of Serra do Cipo, Brazil - RX_R2 | ecosystem: Host-associated > Plants > Roots >...
CGGTGCCGCTTCATTCAGCATTTCGTGATAGGATCGCGCGTCGCCAGCCAGGGCCGCCAGCATCAGGGGCCGTAGCCGTTCTTCATTGCTTCGCACGATCAGTCCCCGAACAGGATTGAATTCGAGATAGCGACGAAAAGGTTACAGCATGAATCGCAAGATCCTTCCTGCCGTCTTGGCGGCTTTCACATTCGCGGCTGGCGCTAGCGCCCAGACGGACTACGAGGCTGGACCGCGCGCGATGTATCGCGCGCTGGCCGAACAGCCGCACGAAACGCTGCGGCTGGGCGGCGGCGAGATCGACGTGGTGTTCGCCGACGGTGCGCCCGGCCTCGATCGCAAGCCGGTGCTGGAGTGGGTGCGGATGAGCGCCGAGGCGGTAATCGCTTATTTCGGCCGTTTCCCTGTCACACAGGTCGGGCTGCTGATCATCGCCGGCGACGGCGACCGCATCGGCGGCGGCACCACGTTCGGCCATGCCGGATCGGCCATTCGCATCCGCGTCGGCCGTGCCGCCGGGGGCGACGCGTTTGCCAACGACTGGCGCATGGTTCACGAAATGGTGCATCTGGCCTTGCCCCGCGTGGTGCCGCAGGAGAGCGGCATGTGGATGATGGAGGGCAGCGCCGTCTATGTCGAGCCCATCGCCCGCGTCCTGGCCGGACATTGGTCCGAGGAGGCCGTGTGGTCGGACAGCCTGGGCGGTATGCCGAAAGGGCAGCCGGGGCCGAATGACGGCGGTCTCGACGATCATCCGGGTTGGGGCCGCAGCTATTGGGGCGGTGCGATTTTCTGGCTGATGGCCGATATCCGTATTCGCGAACAGACCGGCAATCGCCTGGGCCTGGTCGACGCATTGCGAGCAATCAATCGCGAAAGCGGCGGCAATGGCGTGGAATGGAGCGAGCAACAAGTAGTCGAAGCGGGAGACAAAGCGACCGGCACCCATGTTCTGGCGGATCTCTATGCGAAGATGAAGGACCAGCCGGTGACGGTCGATCTCGACGGGATGTTTGCCCGTCTCGGGGTGGCGCGCAAGGACGGGCAGGTGATGTTCGACGAAAACGCGCCGCAGGCGGCCCTGCGGCGCGCGATCGTCGGGCGGCGTTAGAGGAACTTCTTGCGGATCAGGTGATCGACGGAGAGCGTGCCCGGCCCGCGCAGGATGACGACCAGCGTGAGCGCTACCCACATCAGATGGTCGGGCCAGCTTTCCGGATAGACGAAGATCTCGATCATCAGGGTCATGCCGAACAAGGCGGTCGCCGACAGGCGCGAGGCCAGGCCGATCAACAGCAGGGCGGAACAGAGATGTTCGGTGACGGTGCCCGCCACGGCGGCGATCTCGGGCGGCAGGAGGGGCAGCTTGTATTCGTCGCGGAACAGGTCGTAGGTGCTGTCGTTGATGACGAAGAAGCCATGCACCTTGGTTTGTCCCGACCGCCAGAAAAAGCCGGCGAGCGCCAGACGGCAGAGCAGGCTGTTCACCGACAGCGGAACGGCTTCGAGACGGGTGAGGAGGGATCGGATCATCGGAATCATGACGGAATTGCCTCTGCGAAAAGCTCGGCGGCGAGCAGGGTGGACAGCTCGGCGCTCACGTTGAAGTCGGGATCTCCCGCCAGGGCGGAGGTGAAAGCGGCGGCCAGGGTTTGCCGGGCCGACAGGGACATGACGAAGGCGAAGGCGCCGGCGCCGACCTTGCGGATCAAGGTTTCCTGGCGCGGGCGATAGACCAGCAGCATGTCGCCGCCGGCATCGAGGTCGATCGCGCCGTCCGGGCCGCCCTCGGTCTGGTGCGCCTGCCAGATGGCCATGACCGGCCAGTTGGAGGCGACGAAGCGCAAGGACGGGTGCGGTACCAGGCGGAGCGTTTCCAGCTGGTCGACGGCGAATTCTGTCAAAGCCAGGGCCGGCAGCGGCTCACGGTCCGGGGCGTTGTAAGCGAAATTCCAGGCCAGTTCGAGGCGGGCGACGTCGGCCAGATAGGGCACGGACGCCGCGGCGTCGTATTCGCCGATGAAGCCGGGAAAATCCTGGCCATAAGCCAGCAATTCCGGACGTTGCGGCGGATGGGCGCGCACGAAGTCTCCGGCCATGCGATGAAAGAAATCCTCGCCGACCAGTTGGACCACCACCGGGAAAGTCGAAGCCAGCGGATCGATCAAGCCGAGCTGGGTATTGTTGCGATAGATCCGCAGACGCGCCGCCGCCGGAATGGGGCGGTCGTCGCGCACTTCGCCGGCCAGCGCCTCGGGATCGAGGCGGCCGAGCGACATGGCGGCGATGCGGCTCTGTAGCTCACGCAGCCGGGACATGGCGGGCCTCCTCCTCGCGGCGGATGCGATTCGCCATTTCCACTTCCGCCAGCAGCTCCTCCAGCGGTGGAATGTCGCTGTCGCGCTCGATCAGGGCTGGAACGGCGCCGAACCGGGCAACGGCCCGGCGATAAAGCTCCCACACCTCGGCGCAGACCGGCGAACCATGGTCGTCGATGCGAATCTCAGAATTGCCAACAGTGCGGACATGATGGCCGGCAAGGTGGATTTCGCCGACGGCGCCCTGCGGCAGGGCGTCGAGATATTGGTCAATCTCAAGCCCGACATTGCGATGGCTGACATAGATGTTGTTGACGTCGAGCAGCAGGCCGCAGCCGGTGCGGCGCACCAGTTCGGCCAGGAATTGCGGCTCGGCCAGGGTGCTGTCGAAGGCGACATAGACGGCCGGGTTCTCGATCAGGACCTGGCGCTTCAGGCGTTCCTGCGTCTCGTCGACATGCAGGGCGACCACCGCCAGGCTCTTTTCGTCATAGGGGATCGGCAGCAGATCGTTGAGATAGACGCCGTCCATCACGCTCCAGGCCAGATGCTCGGAGACCAGGCGCGGGCGATAGCGTTCGACGACCCGGGCCAGCTTGTCCAGATGCTCGATGTCGAGCGGCTGGTCGCTGCCGAGCGACAGGCCGACGCCATGGACCGACAGCGGATAATGCTCGGCCAGGGCGGACAGCCAGCGATGCGGGGCACCGCCGTCGCCCATGTAATTCTCGGCATGGATTTCTAGGAAGCCGAGGGCGGGACGTCCCTCCAGGATCTCAGCCATATGCTGCGCCTTCAGGCCGATGCCGGCCGGCGCGGAGAAGGGAAGCGTCCCGCCGCTCATCATCCGTCCTTACTTCTTCGGCTTGGTGCTGCCGCCGCTGATCTTCTCGCACATGCCGGCCGGCAGGTCGACGAACGAGGCGGGATCCTTGTCTATTTTGCTCTGGCCGGCGCAGGAATGGGCGTCGGTCTTGCAGTCGTTCTTGCCGGCCTTGGCGACGCCGTAGCACTGCTCGACCTCGGCGGCCTGGGCGGTGGCCGAAAGGGCGATGGCACCGGTGATGGCGGCGGCGATCAAGAGGCCCAGATGGGCGTTTTGTGCAATCTTCATGATGAATGTCTCCCGAGGGTCGGTGAAATGACGCCGGACAGTCTGCCAAGTACCGCGTTATTTGAGAAATATTCACGAACTATGAAATCGATAGCAGGGGGGTATTTCACAAGCGGATTTCGAGCGATGATAGTGGCCTCTCCCCCAGCAAGGAGTTTTTCATGACCGCTACCCCCACCAAGATCGCCCTTCTGCTCGCCATCGCCGTGGGCACCGCCGCCGCCACGACCGGCCAGGCCCAGGCCGCCGAGTCCGAGAAGTGCTACGGCGTCGCCAAGGCCGGCAAGAACGACTGTCAGACCCCCGCGTCGTCCTGCGCTGGCACCAACAAGGTCGACGGTAACGGCCAGGCTTTCCTGCTGGTGCCCAAGGGCACCTGCGACAAGCTGGCCGGCGGCAGCACCGCGCCGAAGAAGTAATTCTGTTTTATCCCGGCCGGGTTCAGCACCCGGCCGGGATGTTTACCTTTAGTAAATATTATGCAACGATACTCTTCGCTTATTGCGATTATCAGGCGATGCGCCGTTTTCCCGCGGAAATAAAGGGCGAAAACGGTATCATCTCGATGCGATCGTAATAGTAACGCCCTGTATAACGCGGTGGCGGAAAGACCTAATATTTCCTTAATTTGAGAAGTCAGCCGCAACTCTATTGATGTCTTGTCAATGGTGCGTATTTCATATATTTTGTTTTTTAATAAAGGGGTAGGAGGCCAGCGTAGCTACTGCGTTGGCGGATGAATGGCATTTGATGAAGCAAAGCGCCGCCGCTCGGCGGCCGACGACAAGGCGGACGGCGCCGGTTCGGAAAATCTATCCGATATGGCGCAAGTGCAGACCCTTCTCGATTTTCTGCCTCACCCCGTCGGCTATCGCGATCACACGCTGAGCCTGCGCGCCGCCAACCGTTCCTTTGCCGATCTTTTACGCAGCCCGGCCGGCAGCGAGTTCGATATTCCCGAAGACTTGCTGCGCCAGGCCTCGATCGAGCCGCGCGCCGAACCGCAATCGACCGAAGGGCAAGCGGTCCCGGCGGATTTCGAGCTGTTGGGCCTCGATTACCGTATCGACCATCTGGCCGACCGCCGCGCCGACGGCACGGTGGCGGGTTTCTACACCATCCTGTCCGACCAGTCGGGCGAGCGCGAGGCCCGCCAATGGCAGGCCCGGCTCGATTCGGTCGCCGAGGCTTGCGGCGACGCGGTGATCGGCCGCTCGCTCGACGGGCTGGTCACCAGCTGGAACCGCGCCGCCGCGCAGATGTTCGGCTATCCGGCGGAAGAGGTGATCGGCCGTCCGATCTCGCTCTTGTTTCCCATCGAGAAGATGGCCGAGCAACGTCTGCTGCTGATCCAATTGGCGCGCGGCCAGCGCACCGCGCAGGCCGAAACCGCGATGCGCCGCCGCGATGGCACCTTGTTCGACGTCGATCTGACCGTTTCGGCGGTGCGGCCCGCCGGCAATCCGCTGTCGTCGCTGACCATGGTGGTCAGCGATCTGACCGAGCGCCGGCGCCTGGCCGCCGAGGTGCAGTACCGCGCCACTCACGACACGCTGACGGGCCTCGCCAACCGCGCCGATTTCGAGGCCCGGCTGGAGCGCGCCGTCGCATCGTCGCGCGGCCGCGACGTCAATCACGCGCTGCTCTATGTCGATCTCGACCAGTTCCAGCTGGTCAACGAGGCCTGCGGCCACACTGCCGGCGATGCGTTCCTGCGCGAGGCGAGCGAACTGATCCAGTCCTGCGTCCGTTCGCGCGATACCCTGGCGCGTCTGGGCGGCGACGAATTCGGCGTCATCCTCGAACATTGCGACATCGCCGACGCCTTCGACGTGGCCGAGAAGATCCGCAACAAGATGGACGAGTTCCGCTTCGCCTTCGAGGGCCGCAAATTCCGCATCGGCGCCTCGATCGGCCTGGTGCCGATCGACGGCAGCTGGGAAGACGCGGTCAAGCTGCTGAAGGCCGCCGACACTGCCTGCTACGCCGCCAAGGAAGCGGGGCGCGACCGGGTGGTGTCCTATTTCGACGTCGACGGCTCGGTCGAGACCCGCCGCTCGGAAACCGCCTGGGTGCATCTTCTCGACCAGGCGATGGCCGAGAACCATTTCACCCTCTACGCCCAGCTGATCGAGCCCTTGCAGGTGGAAGGCAGCGGCCTGCGCTGCGAGATCCTGCTGCGCCTGAAGGACCGCGACGGCAAGCTGATCAATCCCGGCGAGTTCCTGCCGGCGGCCGAGCGCTTCCGCATCATGCCGCGCGTCGACAAATGGGTGGTCGGCAACGTCATCGATTTCCTCTCGCGCCACCGCGAGCTGGTGACCAAGGCCGAGATGATCTCGGTCAATCTGTCGGGCAAGTCGATCGGCGACCGCAATTTCCAGAACTTCGTGCGCGAGCGGGTAACCGGCTCGGCGTTCGACCGCGAAAAGCTGTGCTTCGAGATCACCGAATCGGAGTCGATCAACAATATCGACAGCTCGATCGAATTCATCGAGAAGATGCGCGAAATCGGCATCCGTTTCTCGCTCGACGATTTCGGCACCGGCGTTTCCTCGTTCAGCTATCTCAAAAAACTGCCGGTGGATTACATCAAGATCGACGGACAGTTCGTTGAAAACATGACGAAAGACCCGGTCGACTACGCCACCGTCCGCAGCATCCAGGACGTCGCCAAACTGCTCGGCAAACAGACCATCGCCGAATTCGTCCAGGACACCGAAGTCGAAGACCAGCTGCGCGATCTCGGCGTCGACTTCATGCAGGGCTTCCTGCGCCACCGGCCGATGCCGCTGGAACATGTGTTCGACGTGCCGGGGCATTGCTGAGTTCGTAGTTTTAGCTATCGCTCTTAAGGCGGAGTTGACTACGTACGGGGATGAACAGGATGAAAAAGGATGAACGGTGATAGGCCTTTTGGTCACTATGCCGTGCGTCAGCGCCGAGGCCTATCCCTGTTCATCCTGTCAGCGGCGTAGCCGCATCCCTGTTCATCCCTGTACGTAGTCCAACTGCCCTATATGGCTGGTCGCTAAAGCGTCGATATCCAACTAAGGTCCAATGCCAATAAGGGTTGACATTGATGCAGGGTGAATGGAGGCCGTTGGTCAACTACCCTAGGTCGGCGTTGTGGTATGCCGCCTTGGCAATCGTACCCGCCGCGCTCGGGTTACTTGCCGCTCATGGCGGTTATCTTGGAGGTGCGATCGCCACCTGGGCGATGATCATCGCGCTCCCTCAACTTGTCTTCTCTCTTATTTTTTCGTTGTGCTGCCTCTTGGCGAAGGCGTTCAAGGCGGCGGCATGGTATTTCGCTATGGGGTTCGTCGGAATCGCGCTGGCGACAATGCCCTCAATTATTGCCAAATACCTGCTTACGAGAGGGTGATGGCGTCATAGTGGCTGATGATCCTTCAGGTCGTCGCGCCGTATGTCCGAGCCGATTGTTGATGCGTCGGTATCCACCGAGGCCTCAATGCTGCTGCACTCATTCTACCCAGGGGTTGAGCAGGGGAACACCAGTAACCCGCACATCTCTTTCATTGCGGGTCACCAGAATCAGCCCTTTTTCCAGTGCTGTCGCGGCGATCAAGGTGTCGATGACTGGACAAGTCCGCGCGGCCGATAGTGAGCCCCAGCGGCGACTTGCCGCAACGTCCACCGGGAGGATGCGGTCGGCGAAATCCAGTTCCAGATCTCGGACCCATTCAGCAAGCAACTCCGCGGCGACTGGGTCATTGCGACGCTTTGCTTCCACGCCCTTGTGCAACTCCCCGACGGTCAACACGCTCAAATACAGGGCGTCCTTGTCGGCGGCGGTCAGAAATTCGATCACGCCGGGATTGGGGCGCAAGCGGCGAGTTTCCGACACCACATTGGTGTCGAGCAGGTAGCCGGCCATCGTTAGAGGTCTACTGGACGCCCAGTATCTCGATCCCGGTCGACGAAGAAGTCATCGAATTTTGGTCCGCCGAGAAGATGGGCCTTCAGATCCGGTTTTCTTCCGGCGAGGGCGTGATAATCCTCGATCGACAGCAGTACGGCGCGCTCCGCACCATGACGAGTAATGGTTTGCGGCCCTTCGCTGTGGGCGCGCTCGATCACTTCGCTGAAATGAGCCTTGGCATCCTGGATAGGCCAATGAGCCATAATCACGTCCTCCGACCAATATGGTCAGAATGACAAAATTCAGGTCATATTTCAATGCTGCTGCATTTGCCCCTGAATCCGCTCCGACACCGTCTTATAGATCTTCTTCGCCGACCGATACGCCGCGAACACCGCGCGTTTCGGCGTGCCGACCTCGATCAGTGAACTTTCCAGTTCGGCGTAATGGCTGCGGAACACCGCCTTGTGCTCCTGCGCGTCGCCTTGCGTGCCGAAGATGGAGTAGGACAAGCCGAGATCGTCCTCGGCATCGACCATGCGGTGCGGATAAAGGTCGAGCAGGGGCAGGATGGCCAGGCTGTAGGCGATCGGGCCGGTGACGCGGAACACGGCGTGCGCACCGGTGCGGTGGATGCCGGGCACATAGCGGTCGATGTTGGACAGCACATGCTCGATCACCGACTTCAGGAAGGGATGTCCGGGCGTGGTGACGATGAACCATTGCTGGAACTCGCCCCGTTTCATGTCCGCCAGCTCGGGGTGGATTCCCCAATTGCGGAAAGGTGAGTTGGGGCCGTTCTTCCAGTGCGACAGCAAGTAGGAATCCTGGACCCACAACACCTCGTCGAAGGGCCGCGAAGCGCCGCTCTTGACATCGAGATAGGCGCCGCCCTCGCGGTAAAGCACGAGATAGCGGAACAGATCCGCCCGCGCGGCACCGTAATCCTTGCTGATTCTCAGATAATAGCTCAGGACCTCGTCGCCGTAATTCTCGTGAATATAGGCGGCGCGTTCGCCTTCGTCGTAGAAGCGATGGCTCCAGCCCGGATTTTGATCGCGGATGCGGATCATGTTGCGGACGATGGGACCGGGTAGGTCCCGGCGCGAATGTGTCTGGTGCAGGATCTTGGGAATCCCGCGGCCCATGGGAATATCCGGTATCAATCCGGCAAGCGGCGTATCGTTCAGTTTTAGAAAGCCAAAATCTCTCAACGACATTTTTTCAACCCGGCATGCGTGGCGCGCGGCCCTGAGTCGATAAAACCCCCGTTGAAGCGAATGGATCCCATACCATATCGATGGAAAAGGCGGCGTCTTGCATTGCGCCAGCCTTCCGGGCATTAAAGAGCCCAACTTCAGGAGACTTTCCTTGACCACGGTGACCCCGGTCCAGGCCGAAATCGATCCTTTTCTTGATCTGACCGCTGAGATTCAGCGCCTCAAGAAGGAGCGCAACGCGGTTATTCTCGCGCATTATTATCAGGACGGAGAGATCCAGGATCTCGCCGATTTCGTCGGCGATTCGCTGGATCTGTCGCGCAAGGCGGCGGCCACCGATGCCGAAGTCATCGTGTTCTGCGGCGTGCGCTTCATGGGCGAGGTCGCCAAGATCGTCAGCCCCGGCAAGACCGTGCTGCTGCCCGACATGTCCGCAGGGTGCTCGCTCGAAGACAGCTGCCCGCCCGAGGAATTCCGCAAATTCCGCGAGGAGCGCCCGGACCACATCGCCGTCAGCTACATCAATTGCTCGGCCGAAGTGAAGGCGCAGTCGGACATCATCGTCACCTCGTCCAACGCCGAGGCGATCCTGGCCCAGCTTCCGCCCGACCAGAAGATCATCTTCGCCCCCGACCGCCATCTCGGCTCCTATCTGGCCGGCAAGACCGGCCGCGACATGGCGCTGTGGCAGGGCAGCTGCATCGTCCATGAGCAGTTCTCCGAGCGCGAGCTGATCAAGCTGAAGACCCGCCATCCCAACGCCAAGGTGGCGGCCCATCCGGAATGCCCGAGCGTTCTCTTGCGCCACGCCGACCATATCGGCTCGACCCGCTCGATCCTCGAATATGTCACGGCGGATGAGGGGCAGGAATTCATCATCGCCACCGAGCCCGGCATCATCCATCAGATGCGCAAGGACGCGCCGCACAAGACCTTCATCGGCGCCCCCGGCGCCGACGGCACCTGCGATTGCGCCCGCTGCCCCTTCATGGCCAAGAACACCATGGAAAAGCTCTATCTCTGCCTGCGCGACATGACCCCGGCGGTCGAAATGCCGGAAGATCTGCGCCAGGCCGCGCTGAAGCCGCTGCAGCGCATGCTGGACATGTCCAAATCCGTGAATGCGCACTCCATTGGCGCCTGAACTCAAAGCCGCCATCGACCGCGTCATCGACGCGGCGCTGGCCGAGGATGTCGGCGCGGGTGACATCACCAGTTCCTCGGTGATTCCGGCCGATCTCAAATTCCGTGGCGTGATGGCGGCGCGCGAGCCGATGGTGGTGGCCGGCCTGCCGCTGGTCGCCGAAGTGTTCCGTCGCGTCGTGCCGGAAGCCAAGGTCATCTTCCCGGTCGAGGAGGGCAGCAAGGTCGAGGCCGGAGCGGTGATCGCGCTGCTCGACGGCCCGGCCCAAGGGCTGCTGACCGCCGAGCGCACCGCGCTGAACCTGCTGCAGCATCTGTCCGGAATCGCGACGCTGACGCGCCGCTACGCCGACGCCATCGCCGAGAGCAAGGCCATCCTGCTCGACACCCGCAAGACCGTGCCCGGTTTACGCCAGCTGGCCAAATATGCGACGAAGCTGGGCGGGGCCCAGAATCACCGCATGGGCCTTTATGACGGCGTGCTGATCAAGGACAACCACATCGCCGTATGCGGCGGCGTCAAGGAAGCGGTGCGCCGCGCCAAGGCGGCGACGACCCTGCCGGTCGAGGTGGAATGCGACCGCCTGGACCAGGTGGCCGACGCGCTCGATGCCGGGGCCGACATCATCCTGCTCGACAATATGACGAATGCGCAGTTGCGCGAATCCGTGGCGCTTATAGCAAGGAAAGCCAAGACCGAGGCCTCGGGCGGTGTCACGCTGGAGACCATCGCCGCCATTGCGGCGACCGGTGTCGATTATGTCTCGGTCGGACGGCTGACCCAGTCGGCGCCGGCCATCGATATCGGATTGGATTGGGAAACCCTATGAACGAGATGCCCGTGCATGACGTGCTGGTGATCGGCAGTGGCGCGGCAGGTTTGACCGTCGCGCTGCAACTGGCGCCGAAGGCCCGCGTCGCGCTGCTGTCGAAGGGCAATCTCACCGATTCCAGCACGCTTTACGCCCAGGGCGGCATTGCGGCGGTGCTGGACGCCACCGACAGCCTGGAAAGCCATGTCGCGGACACGCTGGTGGCCGGCGCCGGGCTGTGCGATCCCGGCGTGGTGCGCTTCGTGGTCGAGAACGCCAAGGATGCGATCGGCCGCCTGATCGGTTATGGCGTTCCCTTCACCAAGGACGATGCCTCGCCGGACGAATATCATCTGACGCGCGAAGGCGGGCATAGCCATCGCCGCATCATCCACGCCGCCGACGCGACCGGCCGTGCGGTCGAGACTACCCTCGAGGAACAGGCCCGCAACACCGACAATATCGAGGTGTTCGAGCATTATCTGGTGGTCGATCTGGTGCGCGAGAAGACGGTGGACGGAAGCTTGGGCCGCTGCATCGGCGCCTATGCGCTGGACCGCCGCACCGGCCATATCAGCCTGTTCCGCGCCAAGGCCGTGGTGATCGCCAGCGGCGGAGCGGGGCGCGTCTATCTCTATTCTACCAATCCGGACGGCTGCACCGGGGATGGCATTGCGATGGCCTGGCGCGCCGGCTGCCGCGTCGCCAACATGGAATTCATGCAGTTCCATCCGACCTGCCTCTATCATCCGGACGCCAAGAACTTCCTGATCTCGGAAGCGGTGCGCGGCGAGGGCGGGCGTCTTCTGCTGCCCAATGGCGAGCGTTTCATGCCGCGCTTCGACGAACGGGGCGAATTGGCACCGCGCGACATCGTGGCTCGCGCCATCGACCATGAGATGAAGCGCCTCGGCATCGACTGCGTCTATCTCGACATCAGCCACCAGCCGGCGGCTTTCATCGAGGAACATTTCCCGACCATCTTCTCGACCTGCCTGAAATTCGGCATCGACATGCGCAAGCAGCCGATCCCGGTGGTTCCGGCGACGCATTATACCTGCGGCGGCGTGATGACCGATCGGTCGGGACGCACCGACGTGCCCGGCCTCTATGCGGTGGGTGAAGTCGCCTTCACCGGCCTGCACGGCGCCAACCGCATGGCCAGCAATTCGCTGCTGGAATGCCTGGTCTATGGCGCTGCGGCGGCCGACGACATTCTGACGCGGCTGCCCGACCTGCCGGCCCCGCCGGCGGTGCCGGCCTGGGATGAAAGCTGGGTGACCAATTCCGACGAGGAAGTGGTGGTGTCGCACAATTGGGACGAGCTGCGCCGCTTCATGTGGGACTATGTCGGCATCGTCCGCACCACCAAGCGGCTGGAGCGCGCGCAGCACCGTATCGAGATGCTGCTGTCCGAGATCGACGATTATTATGGCAGTTTCCGCGTGACCGGCGATTTGCTGGAACTGCGCAACCTGGCCATGGTCGCCAAGCTGATCATCCGCTCCGCCTTGTCGCGGAAGGAAAGCCGAGGCCTGCATTACAGCCTCGACTTCCCCTATGCGGACCCGATCGGATTGCCGCAGAACACCGTATTGGTGCCCAAACGCTACAGGCCGCTCACGCCGGTGTGAGCGGCCCTGACTAACTAATCAATCGGCCAGTTCGACGACCGCGTCGACTTCGACCGCGACGCCCAGCGGCAGAGCGGGCACACCCACCGCGGCGCGGGCATGGCGGCCGGCATCGCCGAACACCTCGACGAACAGGTCCGAGGCGCCGTTGACCACCTTGGGCTGGTCGGTGAAATCGGCGGCCGAATTGACGAAGCCGCCCAGGCGCACGATGCGGCGCACCTTCTCGAGACCGCCGGCCGCCTTGATCTGGGCGATGATGTTGATGGCGCACTGGCGGGCGGCCTTGTAGCCGTCCTCGACCGAGACGGTCTCGCCCAGGCGGCCCTTATGGATCAGCTGGCCGTTCTCGAACGGGAGCTGGCCCGAAATGAACAGCAGGTTGCCGCTCTGGACATAGGGCACGTAATTCGCCGCCGGCGCCGCGGCGTTCGGCAGGGTGATGTTCAGGTCGGACAGCTTCTGCGAAATGGTGGTCATGAGTTCCTCTAACTATTCCTCGCCATGACCGAAAGCCGGTCCCAGCAAGCGTTGCCATTCGAGCAATTCTGACAGGGCGTCGCCTTCTTGGGCAAGGCGCTTGGCGAGCACGCAGCGCCAATAAGCGCTCTCGGCGTTCTTGCGCCAGGACTGGTCGGCCAGAAGCAGCGGAGCGCCGCTGCCCGGGCGGGGGATCGAGGGAAGGTCGGCCTGGCGGATCCAGGCGAAGAAGTCGGTCAGGATGTCGCGCCATTCGTCGCCGCCATGCTCGGCCATGAATTCGCGCGCCAGGATTTCGATGGCGAAAGAAGGCAGCGGCACCGATTCCGACATGCGCCAGGCCTTGAGAAGAATGAGCAGGCGGGTGGTGCGTCCGCCGGTCAGGCTGTCGGACAGGCGCAGCGCGGTGATCTCGGCGGCGGGATGGCTGTCGACGAAGCCTTCGTCGGACCAGAAGGCGAAGCCGCCCGGCCGCTCTTTGCCGATCAGCATCATCACGGTAAAATCCTCGAGCGGAATCGCCAGCCCATGGCTCATCGGCACCGGCCTGATGCCGGGCATGCCCTGGCGGATGATGCGCTCGATGCGGCCCAGCCCGTCGGCCACCAGGCGCTGGTCGCGCAGCAGATAGACCAGGTCGACGGCGGACAGCGGGCGGATCGCGGTACGCTTGCCGACCCCGCCGATCACCATGTTGTCGGCGCGCTCGTCGACACCCGGCTGCAGGGCAGCGCGCAGCACGCCGGCGACGTTCTGCGCAGCCTTGCGGGCCAGCAGCAATTCGTCCGGCGATAGCAGGATGTAATCGATGAAACGGTCGAAACGGGGATCGGACATCGCCGGAGACTATCGCAGCGAATATGCTTGGTCGAGCGCTTGTTTATCGGCCATTTACAACTAGGAAAAGCTGTTAACGTCAAAGAGGGGGGATTGACGATGAGCACTCTCAGCGATTGGTCCATCAAGAGCAAATCGGCGGTCATTCTCGGGCTTCTGTCCGGGCTCGTCCTGCTGCTGGGGCTGCTCAGCTTTTTCCTTCTATCCTCGACGAATGGCCAAACGGAACGGCTGGCCGCCAATTGGATGCCGAGTCTCCGGGCCGCCGGCGAAATCCGCACCACCGTGGTCCGCATGCGCGCCGCCGAGGCGCGGATCGCCATGACCGATTCGCCGGAGAGCTACGAGGTCGGGCTGAAGGGCTATGGCGGCTTCGACAAGTCGGTGCAGGAAATGATCGAGCGCTACAAGCGCGAGCTGGTAGCCAATGACGAGGACCGCCAGGCCATCCTCGCCGTCGAGACCGAACTCGCGAAATATCGCGACGCCGAGTCAGCGACCTCGGCGCTGGCGCAGAAGCTGGATCGCGTGGCCGCCGAGAAGAGCTATCTCGGCAATCAGAAGATCTATCAGCCGGTGATGGCGGCCGCCGAAAAGGTGGTCGACCTCAACCAGAAGGGCGCCGATTCCAGCGTCCAGACGGCCCGTCACAATTACCGCATGGCGGTAACCGTCATCATCTCCTGCGCCGGCGTGTCGCTGCTTCTGGCCGCGCTGTCCTATCTGGTGATGGCGCGCACGGTGGTGGCGCCGCTCGGCTCGATCACCGCCACCATGCGGGTGCTGGCCGAACAGCGTTTGGACACCATCATCGCCGAAGCCGGGCGCGGCGACGAGATCGGGCAGATGGCCGCCGCCTTGCAGGTGTTCAAGGACAATATGGCCGAGGCGGAACGCCTGCGCGCCAGCCAGGCCGAGGAACAGGCCGGACGGCTGGAGCGCGCCCGCCAGATCGACCAGCTGGTGGCCGAGTTCGACAGCTCGATCTCCGAGGTGATCGGCACGGTGACGCAATCGAGCGGTTCGCTCGAGACCACAGCGCGCTCGATGTCGGCCACCGCGGAATCGACCAGCAGCCGCGTTACCTTGGTGTCCGCCGCCGCCGAAGCGGCATCCGCCAATGTCCAGACGGTGGCGGCCGCCGCCGAGCAATTGTCCGGTTCGATCAACGAGATCGGCCGGCAGGTGGCGGAATCCGCCAGCTTCGCCGACGAAGCGACCCGCCAGGCCGGTGCCACCGACGCCCAGATCGCCGGTCTCAGCGAGGCGGCGGCGCGGATCGGCGACGTGGTGCAATTGATCAACGACATCGCCAGCCAGACCAATCTCCTGGCGCTGAACGCCACCATCGAAGCGGCGCGCGCCGGCGACGCCGGCAAGGGATTCGCCGTGGTGGCGGGCGAGGTCAAGACGCTGGCCAACCAGACCGCGCGCGCGACCGAGGAAATCAGCAGCAAAGTGATTGAGATGCAGGCCGCGACGGCGCAATCTGTCGAGGCGGTCAAGGCGATCGGCCGGACCATCGCCCGCATCGCCGAGATCTCGACCGGCATCGCCGCCGCCGTCGACGAGCAGAACGCCGCCACCGGCGAGATCGCGAGCAACGTCCATCAGGCGGCCGAGGGCACCGCCGAGGTTTCGAGCGGTATCGTCGAGGTGGCGCGGGGGGCGGCCGAGGTTGGCGGGGCTTCGTCCGAGGTACTCGGCGCCGCCGGGCAGCTCAGCCGTAACGCCGAAAGCCTGCGGTCTCAGGTCGACCGTTTTTTATCAACAATTAAATCAATTTGATAATACAAATCAGATGACAGCTATGACTGTCTAATCCATTGACGTAAAACACCGATTCGGGGTTTCTCACCACGCTCGTTTGTGTGGAGGCATCATGTCGATTCTCAATGATTGGACGATCCGCAGCAAGTCTGCGATCATTCTGGGAGGCTTGGCCAGCCTGGTTCTGATCCTGGGCGTGCTGAGCTTTTTCCTGCTTTCCTCCACCAACCGCGCGACCGAGGAAATCGGCCGCAACTGGCTGCCCAGCGTGCGCGTCGCCTCCGCGATCCAGACCTATGTGGTGCGCATGCGCGCTACCGAGGCCCGCATCGCCATGACCGACAGCCCGGAGGCTTTCGAGGAGGGCACCAAGATCTATGCCGGCCTCGAAAAGCAGACCCTGGACTACATCGCCCAGTATGAGCGCGACCTGGTCTATAACGACGAGGACCGCGCCGCCATCCGGCATATGGCGGATGAGGTGAACCGGTACCGCCTCATGGTGGCCAATACCGCCGCCCTGGCCAAGACCCTGGACAGGACCGCCGCGGAGAAGAGCTATCTGGGCAACCAGCCGGGCTATCTACCCCTGATGAAGGCGGCCGACAATCTTATCGCCGTCAACACCAAGGGCGCCGATGCCAGCCTCGAGGTCGCGCGCGCCAATTACCGCATGGCGGTGGTCACCATCGTGGTTTGTGCCGCGGTAGCGCTGATCGCGGCCCTGGCGTCGTTCCTGGTAATGGCGCGCACCGTGGTGGCGCCGATCGCTTCGATCACCGGCACCATGCGCCGCCTGGCCGAAAACGAGCTGTCGGTGACCATCGCCGAAGCTGGTCGCCGCGACGAGATCGGCGCCATGGCCGCCGCCCTGCAGGTGTTCAAGGACAATATGGCCGAGGCCGATCGCCTGCGCGCCGAACAGGCTGCCGAGCAGGAGGCCCGCCTGGCTCGCGGCCGCGCGGTGGATGCGCTGGTGGGCAAGTTCGACGCCACCATTTCGTCGGTGATCCAGACGGTGACCAGCTCGACTTCCAGTCTCGACGTCACCGCCCGCTCGATGTCGGAAACCGCCGAAGTCACCAACGCCCAGGTCACCGTGGTCGCCGCCGCCGCCGAGCAGGCTTCGACCAATGTGCAGACCGTGGCGTCGGCCGCCGAGGAACTGGCCGCCTCGATCAACGAGATCGGCCGCCAAGTTTCCGAATCCGCCAATTTCGCCGACCAGGCGACCCGCCAGGCCGAAGCCACCGACGCGCAGATCGCCGGTCTCAGCGAGGCGGCGGCGCGGATCGGTGACGTCGTGCAACTGATCAACGACATCGCCAGCCAGACCAATTTACTGGCGCTGAACGCCACCATCGAAGCGGCCCGCGCCGGCGAAGCGGGCAAGGGCTTCGCGGTGGTCGCTTCCGAGGTCAAGACGCTGGCCAATCAAACGGCGCGCGCGACCGAAGAGATCAGCAGCAAGGTGATCGAGATGCAGGCTGCGACGGCGCAGTCGGTCGATGCGGTCAAGGCGATCGGCAAGACCATCGCGCGCATCGCCGAGATCGCCACCGGCATCGCCGCCGCCGTCGACGAGCAGAATGCCGCCACCGGCGAGATCGCCCGCAACGTCCAGCAGGCGGCGCAGGGCACCGCCGAGGTCACCACCAGCATCGTCGAAGTCGCCGAGGGCGGCGCCAAGGTCAAGCTGGCCTCGACCGAAGTGCTGGGCGCCTCGACTAGCCTCGGCCACGACGCCGAGACGCTGCGCCAGGAGGTCGATGCCTTCCTGCTCGGCATCAAGGCCGCTTGAAGCTGGTCCGGTACTGGGCTGGGCTAACGCCCAGCCGGCGCTGGAAAACGACGCGCATCTGTTCCGCGCCGCCGAAGCCACAATCATAGGCGATGGCCTTCAACGGGCTGTCGGTGCCTTCCAGCAGGTTTCGGGCGCGGTCGATGCGGACGCTCTCGACGAAGTCATGGGGTGTGACGCCGAGATCCGCCGTGAACAGCCGGGCGATGCTGCGGGCGCTGGTTCCGGCGATCTGTGCCAGCCTTTCGACTGGAAATGCCTCGCCGGGATTGTTCATCACATATGTCTGTACTTTGGCGAGCGGCGAATCCGGTTCGGCCGGCGGCAGCAGATAGGGGCTGAATTGCGATTGCCCGCCTTGCCGCTGGGCGACCACCACCAGGCGCTTCGCGCAGGACAGGGCGATGGAAGCACCGTGATCCTCGGCGACCAGAGCGAGAGCGAGATCGATGCCGGCAGTAACGCCCGCTGAGGTGACCAGCTGCTCGTCGCGCAAGTAAATGCGGTCATGCTCGACCTGGGCTTTGGGGAACATGGCCGCCAATCGATGGGCATTCTGCCAATGGGTGGTCACCCGGCGCCCGTCCAGCAATCCCGCATGCCCGAGCGTGAAGGCGCCGGTGCAGATCGAGCCGTATCGCCGGGCGCGCGTGCCCCAGTCGCGCAGCCACTCGCCGGTCGCCGGATCGCCGGGCCTTGCCGGCAAATCGGGGCCGCCAGCCACCAAGGCGGTGTGGAAGATTGTGGCGGCCTGATCGAAGGAGAGATCGGGTGTGAGATTCATGCCGTTCGACGAGCGCAGCGGCCGCGCTTCGGGCCCGATCACTGTTATGTCGTAACCATCGCCTTCTTCGACGAACCCATTGGCTTCGGCGAACACGTCGAGGGGGCCCGCGACGTCGAGCGCCTGCACGCCGTCATGGATCACGATGGCTATCGAGCGTCGTCCCATCCGCCCACTATTCCAACAGGATCCCGGCTGCGCAAGAGCGTCGGGCAGGAAATCGGGGACGGTTGGCAGAATCGCGGGGCCGGCCGAAATTGCGGCGGACGGGCTCGGTGGCGCATAGAATGGTGGCCGGAACCTGATGGTCCGGCGCAACCGGCCACAGGAGACTTCCATGCACCATTCCCGTTCCATCGGCGGCGTCGCCATCCCCGACAGCAAGCTGGCCCGCGAGATCGCCGACTTCGTCCGCGATACCGAAACCGAGTTGCTGTTCAACCATTCCAGCCGCGTCTTCTTCTTCAGCGCGCTGGCCGGCCTGCGGCGCGGCCTGAGCTATGATCCCGAGCTGCTTTACGCCGCCACCATGTTCCATGACGTCGGACTGATGAAGTCGCACAGCAGCGACCATCTGCGCTTCGAGGTGGACGGCGCCAACGCCTCCCGCGAGTTCCTGAAGAGCCGCGGCATCGCCCAGGCCGATCTCGACACGGTGTGGACCGCGATCGCGCTGCACACCACGCCCGGCGTACCCGAATTCATGAGTCCGGTCATCGCACTCACCACCGCCGGTGTCGAGATGGACGTGCTGGGCCTGGCCTATGACCAATATCCGGATGACATCCGCGATGCGGTGGTGGCGGCGTTCCCGCGCACCCCGCATTTCAAGGAGGACATCATCAACGCCTTCTATAGCGGCATCAAACACAAGCCCGACACCACCTTCGGCAACGTCAAAGCCGACGTCATCGCCGACAAGGAACCGCATTTCCACCGCGGGAACTTCTGCAGTGTGATCCGCTGCTCCCATTGGCACGGATAATGGTCAGGCCAGGGCGTGCTTCAGGAACTCGACGGTCCTGGAACGCGCCAAAGCCGCCGAGGCGGCGTCGTAATGCGCCCCCTTATGGCGGGAGAAGGCGTGGCGCTGGCCTGGATAGGAATGGATCGTGACGCCGGGCTTGCCAGCCAGCGCCTCCTTGATACGGGCCTGGGCGTCCTTGGTGATGAACTCATCCTCTTCGGCGAGATGCATCAGCAGCGGTGAGTTCATCTTGCCCGCTTCACCCAGATAGGAATCCGTATCGCCGCCATGATAGGCGACGCCTGCATCGACCCCGAAGCGGGCGGCGGCCAGATAGGTCATCAGCCCGCCCAGGCAATAACCCATCACGGCGGTGCGTCCCGTCGTTCCGGCAAGCTGCGAAACGGCGCGCACCGTGTCGGCGATGTCGCCCACGCCGGCGTCGCGATCATAGGCCATGTAAAGGCGCAGTCCATGCTGCCAGTCGGTTTCGGTGTCGATCCGCAGATCGACGTCGGGCTCCTGGCGCCAGAACAGATCCGGTGCGACAGCGACGAATCCCTGCGCCGCCAATTCGTCGCAGGTCTGGCGGATGTCCTCATTGACGCCGAACACCTCGTGCAGCACGACGACCGCCGGAGCGGGTTGTGTGGCTGGGCGGGCGACATAGGCGTGAAAGGCTCCGCCATTCTTGGCTTGGATCGTGATGCGCTCGGTCATGGCGAATGAACTCCCTGAGATAGGTATATTCGCGCCTCAGCCCCGCGTGACGATCGCCCGCCGGGCTGCGCTATACGTGGTTTCGCCGATCAGTCTGCCCAAGGCGGTGTGCAGGCCGCAATGTTTCAGCGCATGCGGGCCGGGCGGGGAGGCGACGACGATGCAGTCGGTGCCGGTGCCGGTCAGCTTGCGGCCGTCGATCAGCGAGATGCCGAGATCGATGATGGCGGCGGTGCGCGCCTGGGCGACGATCGAGATGGCCTCGAACATGGCGGCCTGGGTCAGCGGCACCGAAGTGTGCAGGACGATGTTAACCGTGCCGGCATGCCACTGTTCCGACGGCGGGTTGGCGGCGGAGGGCTGCACGCTCTCGCCGTTGGTCAGGCCGGCGGTGACCAGGGCGGTCACTTCCATCGCCGCGTTGCTGGCCCGCTCGCAGGCATAGTTCGCCACGTCGGCGGCGGTCATCAGCCCGATCTCGGCTTCGATGCGATCGGCGCGGGCGCGGTCCTTGAAATAGGTTTCGGGCAGCACGTCGGCCGGCAGGTCGGCGTCGCGCACCTGCAGCCAGGCGATGGTCGCCGCCATGCCCCAGCTCGGCCCGACGATCGGCCATCCGGCGATGTGGTGGCGATAGCCGAGATCCATCTCCAGCCAGGGCTCCGCCAGCGTCACTCGCGGCGAAATCAGCGGCATGTCAGGCGACCCAGCGCGCCGGCACCAGGAAGGGGCGTCCCTCCATCTGGCCGCGCGCCACCGTGATCGAGAAGACTTCGCGCAGCAGCGGATCGTCGAGGATGGCATCCGGCGCGCCGTCGGCGGCGATGCGGCCCTTATGCAGCACGGCCAGCCTATCGCAGCTCCGGGTGGCGAGGCCGAGATCGTGCATCACCACCACCACCGCGTCACCATGATTGGCGCGTTTGCGGAGCACTTCCATGACGCGCAGTTGATGGGCCGGATCGAGATTGGCGGTCGGTTCGTCGAGCAGGATCAGGCCGGCTTCGACCGCCAGCGCGCGGGCCAGTAGCACCAGCGCCCGCTCGCCGCCCGACAGGCGGGTCAGCGGGCGGTCGGCGAACTCGCTCATGCCGACCGCTTCGAGGGCGCGGGCAACGGCCTCTTCGTCGCGGTCGCCGTGCGGCAGGCGTCCCAGGCTTACGGCTTGGGCAACGGTGATCGGCCAGGCGGCCTCGGGCTGTTGCGGCAGATAGGCGAGGCGGCGGGCGCGCTCGGCGGCGGGCAGGGCTAAGAGGGGGGATTGATCGAGGCGGACCTCGCCCTGGTCGGGTTTGTCGAAACCGACGGCCAGGCGCAGCATCGCGGTCTTGCCGGCGCCGTTGGGTCCGACCAGGCCGATCATCTCGCCTTCAGCTACGGTCAAGGAGGCGCCGTCGAGCACCTTCTGTCCTTGGCGCATCAGGCTGACGCCGTTCCAGGCAAGCCGGCTCATTCGCGTTCCCTCATGCGCAGGACTTTCATCAAAAGGAAGGGGGCTCCCAGCAAGGCGGTGGCGACGCCGAGTTTCAGTTCCACCCGCAGCGATAGTAGCCTGATGACGATATCGGCGGCCAACAGCAAAATCGCCCCAGTCAGCGCACAGGCCGGCAGCAGGCGGGCCGAGCGATGTCCGACCAGCGGGCGCATCAGATGCGGCACCACCAGGCCGATGAAACCGATCGACCCGGTCACCGACACCGCGGCGCCGACCGCCAAGGCGGTGCCGGCCACCGCGCTCCAGCGCAGCCGGGCCAGATTGACGCCCAGCGAATGGGCCACTTCCTCGCCCAGCGCCAGGGCGTCGAGCCCCTTGCCGGTGCTGCCCAGCACGACCCAGCCGGCCAGCATCAGGGGCAGGGCGGTATAGACATGGTTCCACGAGCGGTCGGCCACCGAACCGAGCAGCCAGAACAGGATTTCGTAAGTCGCCATCGGGCTGGGCGCCAGATTGAGCGCAAGCGAGGTCAGCGCGATCGCCAGGCTCGACAGCGCCATGCCGGCCAGCAGCAGGGTCAGCGTTCCGGCCTGGCGGCCCGCCAGCCCGACCAGCAGCAGCACGGCGGCCAAGCTGCCGAGGATGCCGC
>Ga0213872_10000889_pt1 | contig 21529 bp, 21 predicted proteins | sample VelepicomBERX_R2_FD_160071 | JGI IMG/M metagenome (GOLD analysis project Ga0213872, IMG submission 160071) | Rhizosphere microbial communities from Vellozia epidendroides in rupestrian grasslands, the National Park of Serra do Cipo, Brazil - RX_R2 | ecosystem: Host-associated > Plants > Roots >...
GCCCGGCGACAGCTATGACGGTTTGTTTCATATGCTGGGGGCTTATCGCTTCGACGCCTTCAGCCGCGGCGTCACCGAGGTGCTGACGGACTATGACCGCATGAAGCCGCGGATTGGCGATCTCGCGGTCGAGCGGCATCTGCTGCTGCATTATCCGATGCCGGTCTATTTCTGGTTTTCGGACGACGAGGAAGGCCGCCGCCGGGCCAACAGGGTGCGGGCGGGTCTCGCCGCAATGGTGGCCGCCGGCGAGCTGCAGGCCATGTTCGAGACCGAGTTCCGGCGCGAACTGGTTCTTCTCGATCTGGCCAGCCGCACCATCATCGAAATTCCCAATCCTCTGCTGGGGACCGACGATCCCTTCGGCGTGCCGGCCCTTTGGTACAAGCCGCATTAAATCGTGATACAGAAACTCTGCATCACTTGTGCGGCGTAGCCTCCCTCCGGTCCATGCGCTTTAAGAGATCGCCGGCCTCAAGCCTTATCCGGCTCCTAATAGGAGGCCGAGGTTAAGAGGGCCAATGCTCGCTTCTAGTACGGATATCGCCAGGAATCGGTCCCTGCTGTTTCTCGGCAATTGGTGGCTGAATTTGTTACGGGGAGGTTATTCAAATTTGGATTGTCGGAAAATTTGACACCCTGTCTCTTAGCCGATGATGAGCCACTGAGGCTTTGCGCCGAATTCTCCGCATGGCATGATAATTGCTCGGAAACACAAAATATGCCTTAAATTTCAAGATTTTGGGGGGTAAGATTGCGTAAATTCCTGCTCGTTACGGTCGCCGCTCTGTCGCTCAGTGCGACCGCTCGCGCTGAACAAATCTTTGATTTCAGCTACACCTATGCCGATGGCAACCAAGTAACCGGGTCGTTCATGGGCACTGCCAGCGGAAATTTGGTGTCGGGTCTCTCTGACATCAGCGTAAGCTTCAATGGTACTCCGTTTATCAACAATGGCTCGTTGTTTGGATCTTCGTTTGATGCGGCCGGCAACTGGCAAACAGGGGGCGCCGTCGCGTCATTCGATGGGACGGGAAATGATTTTTTATTTATTGACACAAATTATCCCGTCGCTACCACTTTTAGCGAGTATTTTTATAGTCTTGACGGTTCTAGTTGGTTTCGTAACAACGGATACACGAGCTTAAATCTGATTAATAATGGTAATTCTGGTCAAGAGGACGCTGAGTCTGCAGGATACGGCACTCCATACAACACGGGAACTTGGGCGCTGACCGCGGAATCGACCGTCCCTGAACCCACGTCTCTGGCGCTGCTTGGCGCGAGCATGATTGGATTGGGTGCGGTCCGCCGCCGCAAGAGAGCCTGAAGAGACCAAGTCATCTTGGCTTCATACCGATAGAGAGTTCGGCGCCTCAGCAATGGGGCGCCATTTTCGTTTGGTCCGCTGAGGTTTTTTAAGCTTTCCGGCCGCTTTGGCAATGGCCGCTATCCCGGGTAAATTAGGTCTCCGGAACTCGACCTTTCGGCGCCGTCGAGCTTTGGTAATGGGCGGCATTGACCCCCGAAGCCTCGCGGCTTCAGGGGGCTCTAATCTCAGCGGATATTTTTGTCGAGAAAGCTTTCCATTTTTTCGATCATGAAGGGGGCTTCCTCTTCCAGCGCGAAATGGCCGGTATCCGCCTTCAGCGACCTTCCGAAAGCCGGCGGCTTCCACTTCACTGACCACGCGCGCAACTTCGGAACGCTTGCGAGTCCGGTAGGAGAAGGCATATACTGAACCGAATGGTTCAGTATTCGGATCCTCCTCTCGATCTCTCGTTCGCGGCGCTGTCCGATGCGACCCGCCGCGGGGTCATCGATCAGCTCGGGCGAGGGGATGCTTCGATCACCAGTCTCGCGGACAAGTTCCAGATGACGCTGACCGGCATGAAAAAGCACGTTCAGGTTCTCGAGCGGGCGGGGCTGGTCATCACGCGGAAGGTCGGACGGGTGAGAACCTGCGCGCTTGGGAAGCGCGGCCTCGCGGCGGAGGCCGAATGGATCGAGGCGCATCGCAAACTCTTCGAGGCCCGCTTCGACGCATTGGACGAAATCATCGGCGAACTGCAACAGGAGGGAAGCGATGGAACGGAAAGTTGACAAGGCGAGTGATGCGCGGAATCGGACGTTGGTCGAGCGCAGAGGGGAGCGCGAACTCGTCGTGACGCGGACGTTCGATGCGCCGCCGAGCACGGTTTACAAGGCGTGGAGCCAGCCGGAACTGTTCCGGCGCTGGTGGATGCCAAAATCGCTATCCGGCGTTTCGCTCCTGTCGTGCGATATGGACGTCCGCACGGGCGGAAAATATCGGCTGGAATTTGGCGCGGGCAGCTCGGACACCATGGCCTTCTACGGCAAATATCTCGAGGTGGTGCCGAACGAGCGGATCGTCTGGACCAACGACGAAGGCGAAGAAGGCGCGATCACGACCGTGACCTTCGAGGAGCGGGGCGGAAAGACGCTGCTGACGTTCCACGAAGCCTATCCGACCAGGGAGGCGCTCGAGGAAGCGCTGCAGGGCTCTGCGGCCGCGTTGCCGGAGCAGCTGGATCAACTCGACGACCTTCTTTCGGAATAGCCGAATAGCGACCAGCGGCAAAAAGCCCTGAAGCCTTGCGACTTCAGGGGCCTCTTGTTGGCTCCCAAATGCACCCACTTGCTGTGGTTCAGTTGGAAATGAGCGTTCCTATGACCTTCAGAAATTCTTCAGCCTGCACTATGAGATCGAGTATCAAGCGGCGCGGACGTTCTCGAGAAAGTTGTCAACCAACCGACGCAGTGCTTCTGATTCTTTGGCCAGTCCGGCCGCCGCCCGCAACACGCTATGGGCCGAATGTCCGGCGTCTGTCGCAGCTTGAGAAACGCTGGAGATATTCCTGGTGACCTCATGCGTTCCCATGGCGGCCTGCTGGACATTGCGCGCGATCTCCTGGGTCGCGCTCCCTTGCTCCTCGACCGCTGAAGCGATAGCCGAGGAAATTTCACGGCTCTTATTGATCGTGACACCAATCCCCTTGATGGCATCCACAACCTTTTCAGTGGCGGCTTGCACCGCTGAGACCTGTTCTCCGATTTCTCCGGTCGCCTTCCTGGTTTGATTTGCCAACATCTTCACTTCACCGGCAACCACGGCGAAGCCCTTGCCGGCATCGCCGGCGCGGGAAGCCTCGATGGTCGCATTGAGGGCCAATAGGTTCGTTTGGCTAGCGATATGCTCGATCAGCTTTACAACCTGGCCGATTCGCTGCGCACTTTGGGTCAGTCCCGCTATCAAATCGTTGGCTTGCGAGCTTTGGTTCGCAGCGGAAGCGACAACATCGGCCGATTGGTTGACCTGGTGGGAAATTTCGTGGATCGAGAAAGCCAGTTCTTCTGAGGCGGAGGCGACCGTCTGCACATTGATCGAAGCCTGCTCGGCGGCGGCTGCCACGTTTCCAGCCTGCCGAGTAGTTTCTTCCGCAATGTCGGACATCGATGACGCTGTCGAATGCATCTCCGCCCCGGCCTGCGCGACATTGCTGAGGATACCCGACACCGAGTCGTCGAAAGCCGCGGTCAGAGTCTCGATGCGCCGAGCGCGCTGTTCTCGAACGTGACGAGCCCGCTCCTGTTCCGCCGCGACCTGATCGGCATGTATCATCGACTCCTTGAACTGCAGCAAGGCCCGAGCCATGACACCCACCTCGTCCAATCGCTGGTGGAAGCCGATATCGATCGAATAGTTCTTGGCCGCCAAACTGCGCATCGCCCCTTCCATCGCGATAATCGGTCCGGACAGGTATCGCCGGGTCAAAACCACGGCCAGCAGCAGCACCCCACTCAATCCGACGACGATCGAGGCAAAGGTCATTCTGATGGTCGTTCTGGTATCCGATTCGGCCCCTGCGGACGCCGCTTCCAACGCGTCATAGTTCTCCGCGGTCAAGGTGTTCAATCGCTCGCGAAGTGACAACATTGTTGGTTCGAAGCGCTCCTTGGCATCTTTGGCGATAGTGGCATTGTCGTTGGCCAATGCCCTTGACCTGATATCCTGGGCGATCGCCATGAGCACCTCAATATCCTTGCTGACACCGTCAATATCGGAGGCTCGCCGCGGCAGCAGGTCCCTGGCCACCTTGGCATAATCCCGCAGCTTTTCATCGTTCGCCGCCAGCATCTTGTCGAATTGTTGACGCTGGGCCGGCTCGCTTTCCGACATGATCATGCGCACCAGACGGCCGGTGTCGAGCAGCCGAGAATTGAGATGCTGCAGTTCGAGGGTCCCCTTCGCGTCATTACCCAACAGAGCCGCATAGGTGTCCTCGATTTGCTGCATCTTCACGGCGGTGAAGGCGGCGGTGGCCAGCACGAACAGGCCGAGCAGTCCAAGCAAAGCCATCACCTTGGACGAAATATTCAAATTCTCGATGTTTACCATGAACCATTCCTGGGTTTGATCGGATGATAGGGGGCCGTGCAGCCCCTGCTGATTTAGCGCACGGGACCTGATGCAACCTGCGGGTCTGTTTCCGCCGTGGTGACTGGTGCGGTCAGCATATCCGCCTCCCATCCCCCGCCCAGCGCACGGATCAGCGCGACATCGGCCAGCAGGCGGCGGGTCTTGACGCCGAGCGCCGCCTGCTGCGCCTGCAGCAGCGCGGTCTGGGCGGTGAGCACATCGAGATAGCTGCCGGCTCCCTGGCGAAAGAGCCGCATCGCAGCATCCAGCGTCTGCTGCGCTGCGGTGACGGCCGCGGTCTCGCTGCCCGCTTCGCCTGCCAGCCAACGCAGCTCAGCGGCGTTGTCCTCGACCTCGCGAAAAGCGTTCAGCGTCACCGACCGGTAATTGGCACCAGCCTCCTTGAACTGCGCCACCGCGATCGCCTCTTGGGCGTCCAGGCGGCCGCCTTCCAGCAGCGGCAGGGTGATGCCGGGCCCCACAGACCAAACACTTTCGGGAAGGTTAAAGAAGTTGAGGCTGGTACTCTGGAATCCCCCCAGCAACCCTAGTGACAAGGTCGGGTAGTAAGCAGCACGGGCCGCGCCGACAAGACTGTTAGCGGCGGCGACGCGGCGCTCGGCGGCGGCGATGTCGGGCCGGCGCTGCAGCAACGTCGAAGGCACTCCAGCAGGAATCGAAGGCAGGACGATGTCGTCCGTCTGGCGTGACAGCGAAAAGTCGGCAGGCGCCTCGCCCACCAGCAGCGCGATGGAATGTTCAGCGACGCTACGCCGCGCCTGGGTGTCGGACAATTGGGCCCGCGCCGTTTCCAACTGAGTGCGGGCGCGCGAGACGTCGATGCCGGGAGCGATCTTTCCCGCATAGAGACGCTGAGTCAGATCCAGTGCCTTTTCATAGGCGGAAACGCTCTCTTGCACCAATACCACTTGGTCGTCCAGGCCGCGAAAGGTGAAATAGGCCACTGCCAGTTCGGCCTGCAGGCTGAGACGCACAGTAGCTAAATCGGCGGCGCTCGCTTGCGCGGATTGAGCGCCCGCCGCCGCGCCGTTGCGAATCCGGCCCCAGAAATCGAGCTCATAGCCAGCCACCACTCCGGCCTGATTGGCGCCGTAATAATTCGGCTGTCCCGAGCCGCGCAATGGACGATCGCGCGACTGGCGATTGTCACTAAGATTGCCGCCCAGCGCGACCTGCAGCGACAGACCGGCAGCCGCCTCGTCGGCCAGCGCCCGCGCCTGGTCGTAGCGAGCCGCTGCTGCGGCCAGATCCGGATTGGCGCCTTCGATGCGCACCTCCAGCCCGTCGAGTTTCCGGTTGCCGAACCGTTCCCACCAGGAACCATGCGACAGATCTTCGGCTGGCTTAGCCGCGCGCCAGGGCCCTGTCTCCTGGTAGTCTGCCGGAGCGGCCAGCGCCGGAGGATGGTAGTCCGGAGCAAGGTTGCAGCCCGCCAGAGCCATCGCGACTACGCAGAGCATCAGGCAGGCCTTCATGACCGCCCCCCGGCAAGCTGCACAGCATCGCCGGGCTGCAGTGTCTCGGGCGGGTTGTCGACAACCTTATCTTCCGGTGCAAGCCCTGCCAGTACCTCGATCCAGTCTCCGAGGTCCCGACCAAGCTGCACCGCGCGAATCTGGATCTTGCTGTCGGCGCCGATCAGGGCCACCTGCGCGCCACGGTCCGAGGAGATCAGGGCCGTAGCGGGAATCCGCACGGTTCCAGGATGGGCGTCGAGCGGCAAATGGACCTGGCAATAGGCGCCCGCCGATAGGGCGCCATCGCTATTGTCGGCCCGCAGTTCCACCAACATGCTGCGCGAACTGGAGTCCAGGGCATGCGAGCTTGCGACCACTTCCGCGGTGAAAAAGCGGCCGGGATATTGCGGCAGGTCGAAATCCGCCTTCACCCCGGGGTGCAGTCCGGCCGAAAAGCTTTGCGGCACCTGGACATAAAGCCGCACGCGCCGCAGATCGGAGACCTCGAACAGTTCCTGGCCCGCATTGCTGCCGGAATTGATCAGGGAACCGATATCGGTGTTGCGCGCCGTCACGATACCGGCGAAGGGCGCAGTGATCGTCTTGAAGCTTTCGAGCGCCTCAAGCCGCGCGAGATTAGCCTGCATCGCCGCGAGAGCAGCCTTCTTGGCCTGGGCGTCGCCCGCCTTCTCGTCGATCGCCTGCTGCGCCACGGCATCCGAGCCGGCCATCGCCTGCCAGCGATCGGCAGTCAACGACGCCAGGCGCTCATTGGCTTGCGCGGTGGCGAGATCGGCCCTCGCCTGCGCCACCTGCTGATCGAGATCCGGGGTGTCGATGACCGCCAGCACCTGGCCGGCCTCGACCTCGGCGCCGATATCCTGGCGCCATTCCTTGAGATAGCCCGGCACGCGAGCATAGATCGTCGCCTTGTTGATCGGCTGGATGGTGCCTGGGAGGGTCAGCAGCACGGGCCCCCGGTCCGGCGCCAGTTTGGCGAGACTGACCGTCGGCACGGCCTGCGCCTCGGTCCAGGCGGCGCGCTCGCGATCGGCGGCGAACCGCGCGGTGATGCCGCCGGCCGCCACCAAGCCGGCGGCAGTCAGCGAAACTAGGCCGATCAGGCGCAAGCGGCCAGGATTGGGGGGCTTGATGGGTTCGGCTTGCATCATTGCCTCCTCGAGTCGGATGCTGGCGGGACGGCCGCCGGCAGGCGGTCGTCGGCGTGGAAGAGGCTAAACAGCACCGGCACTAGAACCAGGGTAGCGCAGGTGGCGACCGCCAACCCGCCAATCACGGCGCGCCCGAGGGGGGCGTTCTGCCCCGGTTCGATCGCCATCGGCAGCATGCCGATGATCATCGCCAGCGCCGTCATCAGCACCGGGCGGAAGCGGGTGCTGCCCGCCTCCAGCGCTGCAGCGAAGGCGACCGCGCCCTCTTCCATGCGTTCGCGGGCGAAGGAGACCACCAGGATGGAATTGGCGGTGGCAACACCCATGCACATGATGGCGCCGGTCAGGGCCGGCACCGACAGATGGGTGCCGGTGGCGAACAGCATCCAGACGATGCCCGCCAAGGCGGACGGCAGCGCCATAATGATGACGAAGGGGTCGCGCCAGGATTGGAAATTGACGACGATCAGCAAGTAGATCAGCACCACGGCGAAGGCCAGGCCGATGGCGAGCTGCGAATAGGCGCTAGTCATGGTGGCGACCTGGCCGCGCAGCGTGATGGTGGCGCCGGTTGGCAGGTCCTTGGCCGTGTCGTGCATGATATGGCGGATGTCGGAGGCGACGGCACCGAGATCGCGGCCTTGCACACTGGCATAAATGTCGACCACCGGACGGACATTGTAATGCGACACCACAGTGTCGCTCGGGGCTCGCGTCACAGAGGCCACCCCACCCAGAAGCTGGGGCGCGGCGTTGCCGTTGGCAGCAGTCACCGGGATGCCAAGCAGCCCCCCCATCGTGTCGATATCGCGCTGCGGCGTCTGCACCGAAACCGGATAGGACACGCCGCTCTTCGGGTTCAGCCAATAGGTCTGGTAGACCTGCAGGCTGCCCGCCAGGGTATCAAGCAAGGCGGTGGCGGCGTCGCGCTCGTCGAGCCCAACCAGCCCTGCCAGCGAGCGGTCGACCGCGACCTTGAGGGTCGGCTGGCGCGAGGATTGCTGGATCCGCGGATCGGCAATGCCCTGGACGTGACGGATAAGCGCCATAAGCTCGTCGGCATAGCGTTGATTGGCCACCATGTCGCCACCCACCAATTGCAGGTCGATTGGCGACGGCACTCCGAAATTGAGGATCTGGCTGACCATGTCGGCAGGAAGGAAGGAAAAGGTAGAGCCCGGGAACTGGCGCGGCAGAATCTCGCGCAGCGTCTTGACGTAAACGTCGGTCGGCTTGTGGCAGCCTTTCAGCGTGACCAGAATGTCGGCATCCTCGACGCCGATGGTGCCGGAATTGTTGTAGGCGACGTTGATCGGGCTGACATTGCTGCCGATATTGTCGACGATTCCTTCCAGTTCGCCGACTGGCACCAGGCGGCGTACTGTCTCGCCGACGAGGTCGGCAAGCTTGGCGGTTTCCTCGATGCGGGTGCCGACCGGCGCCCGCAGGTGGATCTTGATCTGCCCGCCGTCTACGTCGGGGAAAAAATCCTGACCGAGGAAGGGCAGCAGGCCGAAGGACAGAAGCGACAAGCCAAGGAAACCCGAGACCACGCGCCAGCGATTCTCCAGCCCTAGCTGGAGCAAGCCGCGATAGGTCTGCCACACGCGCTCGAAATAGTGCTCGAAATGCCGCTGGAAGCGGGCGAACAGACTGGTGCCCTGTCCATGCGGCGGGGCATCCGCCAGCAGATAAATGGCCAGCGTCGGCACCAGTGTATAGGTCAGCAGATAGGACGCCACCAGTGCGAACACCACAGCCTCGGCCAGCGGCCGGAACAGATAACCTGCCACGCCGCCCAATCCGAACATCGGCAGGAAGGTGATGCAGATGCAGGCCAGAGAGACGGTGGCGGGGATCATGATCTCGCGCGCGCCGTGAAGAATCGAGGCCTTGATCTCCTCACCGAGATCGAGATGGCGATTGACGTTTTCGATGGTCACCGTGGCGTCGTCGACCAGGATGCCGACGGCGAGCGCCAGTCCGCCCAGGGTCATGACGTTGATAGTCTGGCCGAGCGCCGCCAGCGCGGCCACCGAAGAGAGGATGGCCAACGGGATCGAGACGACGATGATCAGGGTCGAACGCCAACTGCCGATGAACAGCAGGATCATCATCGCCGTCAGCACGGCGGCGATCGCCGCTTCACGCAGCACGTCGGAAACGGCAGCCGTCACATAGGGCGATTGGTCGCCCACCGCGGTCAGCTTCAGGCTGGATGGGAGGGTCTTGGCGATGCTCGGGAGCAGCGACTTGACGCCTGAAATGATGTCGAGCGTCGAGGCACTGCCTCCCTTGACCACCGACAGCATCACCGCGTTCTTGCCGTCGACATGCACAATGTTGGTCTGCGGCGGATTGCCGTCGTGCACATGGGCGACTTCGCGCATATAGATCACGGTGCCGTCGACCGTCTTGATTGGCAAATCGTTGAAGGCGGCAATGGTGTCGGGCGAATCGTTGAGGCTGACAGTGTATTCGGTCTTGCCAATCTTCTGGGTGCCGACCGGCGTGATCAGGTTCTGCAAGGACAGCGCCGTCACCACGTCGTTGGCAGAGATGCGATAGGTATGCAGCGCCTCCTGGTCGAGATCGGCCTGCACCTGGCGCACCTTGCCGCCATAGGGAAGCGGGATTGAGGCGCCGGCCACTGAGGCGAGCTGGGGCCGGATGAAGCTGGCCGCATCGTCGAACAAAGCCGTCTCGGACAGGCTGTCGCTCGACAGAGCCAGTTGCAGGATCGGCACGCTGGAGGCGTTGAAGATCAGGATGGTCGGCGGGGTGATGCCGGGTGGCATCTGCTTCAGCACGGTCTGTGACAGGCCGGCCACTTCGGCCTCGGCCGACTGGATGTTGACGTTGGGCTGGAAAAAAATCTTGATGACCCCGTAGTTGGGGATCGACTGCGACTCGACATGCTCGATGTCGTTGACGCTGGTGCTGACGGCGCGCTCGTAGAAGGACACGATACGGCCAGCCATGTCGTCGGGCGACAGGCCGTTATAGCTGAAGACGACGCTGATCACCGGGATCTTGATATTGGGAAAGATATCGGTCGGCGTGCTCAACGAAGCGGTGACACCGAAGATCAGGATCAACAGTGCCATCACCACGAAGGTGTAGGGGCGGGCCAGCGCGATCTGGACGATCTTGACCATGGTCATCTCGGCTTGACGATGGCCTTGGCCACCAGTTCAATCAGAAAGCTGGAGCCGGCCCGCATTGGCATATCGCCGGCGTAAGACGCATCGTCAGGCAGAATGACGGCGCGCACGTCGATGTCCTGGCGCTGAAGCCTGCGGACCAGGGCATGGAATTGGATATTTATGGGATCGGCTGAGCTCGGCTGCTGGACCAGGCGAAAGGCGGCGGCGCTTTGCTGGAACGGTTCACTGGCCACAGGCAGGGGGATGTCGTAGGCGATTACCCCAGCGACCTTCAGAACGCCATGCAGAACAAGCTCCACGGCGGATCTGCCAGCCTTGCGGAGCCCCAGCAGCAGCACCTGATCCGGCGTTAGGTCGCGTGCGCGCGCTCCCTCGGCCACGATCCGCTGCAACGTGGCCACATTGATGTTCCTGAGCAGATCCTCGCATTCGATGCCGAGAAACTCGCCCCCCGGCACCATCGGTTGCCACTGGCGGGCCAAACGCTCGGCGCGCCCGGGACCATCCGAGGCCGAGAACAGCGCGATTATCAGAACCTCGGGAAGAGTGGACTGCGCGGCCTCCGGCTGAAGGGTTCGAAGGATCAATCCATTCGTCATCATGTGCCTTTCGACCTCCATCTTTTTTAGGGATCGGACAAAAAGCTTCATGATGCAAATGAATGCTAGTCACAGTACAATTCGTAAAATGAATACAGGTGCCGAATGAACCTTGCCACCTTCGATCTCAATCTGCTGGTCATCTTCGACGCGATGCTGCGGGACCGCAGCGTCACCAAGGCGGGCGAGCGGCTCGGTCTTAGCCAGCCGGCGGTGAGCCACGCGCTGAACCGCCTGCGCTGGCTGGTCAAGGATCAGCTCTTCGTGCGGACACCGGACGGCATGATGCCGACACCCCGGGCCGAGGCGCTGGCCCAGCCGGTGCGCGAAGCGCTCAACGACCTTATCCGGGTGCTGGCCCCTGAAAGTTTCGACCCTGCCACCGCGCAGCGCGATTTCCGCCTCGCCGTCAACAATTACGCGGCCGTGGTGCTGGTCGGACCGGTGACGGCGACCTGCTCGGCTACAGCCCCCCATGTCCGCCTCTCCCTACGCCCGAGCGGCACGCTCGATCTCTCCGACATGCTGGATCGCGGCGAACTGGATCTGGCCCTGTCCAACCATGTGCCGCCCGGAGACCGTTTCTCCTCGCGAGTACTGATCGAAGACAGCTATGTGGTGGTGATGCGCCGCGGTCATCCGCTGGCCGGCACTAGCTTCGGCATTGAGGCGTTTGCTCAGTTGCCGCATCTGACCATCTCGTCGAGCGGAGAAGATCTCGGCTTCGTCGACCGCGCGCTGGCCGAGCAGGGCCTAAGTCGCTCCATCGCGCTGGAGGCCCCCTATCTGTCTGCGGGGACGATCCTGGTGCAATCGACCATGGTGGCGGTGCTGGGGCGACAGATCGCGCAGGAATTCCGCCGGGCCTATCCGATTGAGCTGTGCGAGCTACCCTTCCCCTCCCCCCCCTTGCGCAGCGTAATGAGCTGGCATCGTCGCTTCGACGATCAGCCAGCCCATCTCTGGCTGCGCAACAGGATAGTCTCCGCGGCGGACAATCTGTGAACGAGTCAGAGTCTGATCATTGGCATTCGCGATGGCTGATGCAGCCACAGTGCGGTTGTTGTTAAAAACGCCCCGCGCATAAATATTTATTAGTACACGGGGAGGAATTGCGAGGATCAGAAGCTGTAACGCAGGCCGACAGTCGGTGAGACGTTATTTTCATGCAGGAAGCCGGAAGCCAGGCTGCTGAAATCCGCGCCGACATCGGCGGCATAGGCGGTGTCGTTGCGCCCCCTCGAACCTGCGAAGCCGTAATTCACGCCGGCGCGGAACGGACCGTAGGATAGCAAATATATAGCGCCCAGAAGCAAAAGGCCCCTGAAGCCTTGCGACTTCAGGGGCCTTTTGTTGGCTCCAGGGAGGGAATATGACGGGCGGCATAACCTATTGACTTCGAGTGGTTTTCAAAAAAAACCCCGCTCCGATACCATCACAAAGTACCAACAAAATCGGCTGCCGGATCAATTGCGCCTACTTACTGTGGTTCAGCTGGAAATGAGCGTTCGTATGATTTGCAGGAATGCCTCAGCCTGCACCATGAGATCGCGCCCGTGATAACAAGGTCAGCTCCGCGAGCAAGAGGATCAGGAGGATTCGGCGCGGGACTGCCGGCGCAGCAGATGCCAGGCGCCGGTCGCCGCTACGCAGAACGCGCCGGTGAGATAGGAAGCGAGCAGCATATGCAGGAACCGCACCCAGACGACGGGGCTGAAGATGATCTTCGCCCAGTCCGTGGGGACATATAGGCCGTTCTCGACTTCATAGCCGACCGGAAACTGCATCCAGCTGTTGTTGACCATGATCCAGAAGGCGGACAGCGTTGTGCCGAACGCAACCATGGCGGTGGAGAACAGATAGAATTTGGGCGCCACTCTCTTTAGTCCGAACAGCAGGACGCCGAAGAAGGAGGCCTCGAGCGAAAAGGCGCTGAACGCCTCATAGGTAAGCAACGGCCCCTGGATCGGGCCCGACATGCGGGATAGTTCGCTCCAATTGGTGCCGAACTCGAAGCCGAGGACGATCCCGGAAACCACGCCCAGCCCGAAGGCCACGCCAAAGATCTTCAGTCAGAAGTCGAAGACGCGGCGATAAACCTCGCGGCCGGTCACCAGACGAAGCGTTTCCAGCAGGGTCAGCCAGGCCGCCAGTCCGATGGTGAAGGACGGGAAAATGATGTGGTACGACACCGTGAATGCGAACTGCAGCCGTGACAGAAGCAGGGCAGTGATTTCCATGATCGCCTCCTTGGCCTACTTGCCGCTGCGGGCCGGCTCGGACGGCCCGCTCGCCAGATGCCTGGCGGCGCTGACCCGCCACACGGCGTTGCCGACGTCGTCGGCGATCAGCACCGCCCCGCTGTGATCGAGGGTAATACCGACCGGCCGGCCCAGCGCCTTGCCGTCATCGGTGAGGAATCCGCTCACAACGTCCCGTGGCGGACCGCTCGGCTGGCCGTCCTTGAACGGCACATAGACCACCTTGTAACCAACGAGCGGCGAGCGGTCCCAGCTGCCATGCTCGGTGATGAAGACGCCGCTCCTGTAGTCCGCGGGCAGGCTGGAAGACTGGGTAAAGACCAGACCCAGCGGTGCGACATGCGAACTCAAGGCATAGTCCGGGGCAATCGCCTTGGCAACCAGATCCGGCCGCTGTGGTTCGACCCGGATGTCGACATGCTCGCCGAAATAGCTGTAGGGCCAGCCATAAAAGGCGTTTTCCTTAACCGAGGTCAGATAGTCGGGCACCAGGTCGGGACCGATCTCATCGCGCTCATTGACTACCGCCCACAATTTGCCGCTGATCGGCTCGAAGGCGAGTCCGGTAGCGTTGCGGACGCCCGAGGCATAGATGCGCTTCATGCCGGTGGCGCGGTCGATCTCATAGATGGCGGCGCGGCCTTCTTCGGCGGCCATGCCGTTCTCGGTGATGTTGCTGTTCGAGCCGACCCCGACATAGAGCTTGCTGCCGTCGGGACTGGCGGTCAGGCTCTTGGTCCAGTGATGGTTAATCTGACCGGCGGGCAGGTCGGCGACCTTCTCGCCCAGCTCGCCGATATGGGTCTGTCCGGCCTCATAGTGGAACTTCAACAGGGCGTCGGTGGCGGCGACATAGAGATCGTTGCCCACCAGCACCACGCCGAACGGCGAGTTCAGATGGTCGATGAAAACGCTGCGCTGGTCGGCAACGCCATTGCCGGTGGTATCACGCAGCAGAATGATGCGGTTGCCGGCCGGCGCCGCCGAACCGGATAGGCCCTTGACCTTGCCCTCGATGAAATCCTTGGGGCGATAGATCGGCGCTTTCGGTCCGTTGCTCTCCACTACCAGTACGTCGCCGTTGGGCAGGCTGTAGACCTGGCGCGGATGCATGAAGCCGGTGGCGAAAGCCTTGACCTCGAGGCCGCTAGCGGCTGTCGGCGCCTGGTTTGTGCCCCAGCCCTTGGCAAAGGCGATGCGCATGGGCGGCAAGATATATTGCTGCGGCGCCGGCAGTGAGGGATGGGCCCCATACTGCTTACTCGGGTCTGCAACTTTGTCATCGCAGCCCGATAACAACAGGATGGCCGCAATGGCGCACTGGGCGCGAAGCAAATTCGCGTTCATGGCTGAACCTCCGTCGAGTTTGCATGAAACTCCATTGTCTTCGCGACACTGGAGCGGGGGCCGGCGCGCAAACTCCAGCCGCGCCGGCCCAGGAAAACAAGAATCACCGCCGTCACGGCGGAAAGGACGAATCCGTCCGGCACCACTGCCGTGTAGGCGTCGCGGCTATGCACGAAGGCGTTCAGAAGCGAGATCAGGGCGGCGGCGGTGAAGCCGATGAACCGGTCCCAGGCGATCACGGGCAGGCGCTTGCTGGCCACGTCGAACAGCAACGCCAGTCCGGCGATGGCCGCCAGGATCAATCCAGCGGTCAGGAGCCAGATGGAAAAGTTGTTCCACTGGAACAGCAACGTCTGACAGTAGAAAACGTCAGTCGCCAAGGTACCGATCAGCAAGGCCGCCGCGCTGCTCACCAAGACGGGGTGTGTAAGCGGCTCGATATTTTTTTCACTGTTGCTCATTCAATGTTCTCCTCAGTGCCAGAACGAGGCCAGGAGCGGCGTCACCAGAGCCGTTACGAGTCCGTTGAGCGCGATGCCCAAGGCCGCAAAAGCAGCGGCAAGGCCACCGAGCGAGGAAACCTCGGCGGCGGCCACACCGCTGCCGACGACACCGGCGACAAATCCATGGGTCCGATGATCGTCGATCCGTAAAAGGGTGAGCAGGCGGCGGCCGATTGAGGCCGCGAGGATCCCGCCGACGATGGCGAGCGTCGCGGTCAGGGCCGGCACGCCGCCAATCTGCTGCGACACGGCGATGGCGATCGGCGTCGTCCCATTCTTGGGCGCCATCGAGAGGGCGACGGCGTGCGTGCCGCCCAAGACCCACACCAGAGCGATGCCGCTGCCGATAGAAACCACCGAGCCCACCGCCTGAACCAGGCCCAGCCCGACCACCGGTCCCGGTATCGGCAGATGCGCAAGGTCGCGCACCGCTTCGCCAAGCAGATCGAAACCGATCAGCGGGAAAAAACCGCGGATCATTTCGCCGTTTCCTTATCGGGCGCGTAACGCAGCGACTCCAATCCGGCATCGGAAGCGGCCAGCAGGCCGAGCGCCGACCAATCGAGCTGGGCCCAGCCGCGGGAAATCAGGGCGGCGATCCGATCATGCACCACGCTGGTGGCGGGCATCGGCACCTTGACTTCCTTTGCCTCGGCGAGAGCGAGGCCTAGATCCTTGGCCGCCAGCAACGCGGTCATGCCGGGCGGCGCGTAACGTTCGGCAAGGATTTTGCCGCCATAGGTCTTATGGACGCGCCCGTCGAACAGCGAGTTGGTGAGCACGTCGAAGGCGATGTCGGCATCGATGCCCGCCTTGCGCAGCAGGGCCAGCACTTCGCCCATTCCCTGCAAGGTGATCGCGGTCAGCGCATTGGCGCCGAGCTTGACGATATTAGCGGCGTCGGCGTGCTCGCCGATGTGGAAAAGGCGCTGCCCCAGGTGGCGCAGGATGGGAATAGCCTTGCGGGCGTCGCAATCCAATCCCGATATGATGATGAATAGCTGCTGATTGCGCGCCAGATCGGGGTTTCCCAGCACGGGAGCCGCTACGAAGCCCTGCCGGGCCTGCGCATGACGCTCGGCCAGGCGCCGACACATCGACGGGCTGATGGTGCTGGTGGAAATGTGGAGCGACGCGACGTCGAGAATGTCGGCAAGGCCTCCGGCGCCGAGCACCACATCGGCGACCGCTTCATCATTCGGCAGCGAGGTCAGAACCGTATCGATACCGGCAAAGTCCTTGAGGCCGTCCGCGGCGAAAGCGCCGAGTTCCTCGATGCGCTGCCGCTTTTCCGGATTGCGGTCGAAGATGGTGACATGAAACCCGGCCGCGATCAGGTTCAGCGCAAAGGCTTCACCCATCCGCCCCAGGCCGATCACTCCGACCTGGGGCCGGGTCGGTCCCCTACCGGGCGTCAACTGCTCGCCAAGGTTCAAACCTCTGCTTGAAAACGTACTTGTCATACTTCGGTACTCCGCAAAAGTTGTCGCGGAGAATAAAGGCTGCGACCGGCGGGATTAACGACCGGGCCGCGAAACGACCTTTGCAAAAATGGTAAAAATCGCCGGGCCGATGCTAGACTGCCGGGAGAAAGCGTTAGCGGAGTGGGGATGGACTATCTGTCAGCAATGCGCGCCTTCGTCCGCTCGGTCGATCTCGGCAGTTTCTCACGGGCAGCAGAGGAGATGGACGTCAAAGTCTCGACCGTCTCGCGATATGTGAGCCAACTGGAGAGCGATCTTGGCGCGGCGCTATTGAACCGGTCGACGCGCGCCTTGCATCTTACCGAAGTGGGCAGCGCATTTTATGATCGCGCCGTGTCGATCCTGAGCGATGTCGAAGATGCCAAGCTGGCGGCCGCGGCGCTCAACAAGCGCCCGCAAGGTTTGTTGCATGTGGCGACGCCGGGAGCTTTCGGACGGCTGCACGTCGTCCCCCATCTGGGCGAGTTCTGCGCGCTTTATCCGGACGTCCGCCTCGATATCTCGCTCGATGAGGCGACAATAGACCTCATCGAGCGCGGTATCGATGTGGCGATCAGGATCGGCAATTTGCCGGATTCGACCTTGGTGGCGCGTCGTCTGGCGGCGCATGGCCGATTGCTGGTGGCGAGTCCCAGCTATCTGGACAGACATGGCGTGCCGCAGCGGCCGGAAGATCTTGCTGGACATGACTGCTTGGCCTTCGCCATCCAGTGGCGGGACGATATCTGGTATCACCGGGCGGCAAGTTCCTCTACGGCCGATGCGGTTCCGGCCAGAATTAACGGTCGCTTCAGGGCCAACGACTCCGAGGCGCTGCTGCGGGCGGCGAGGGATGGGCTCGGCATCGGCCTTTTGCCGGTGTGGGGCCTGACAGATGATCTGCGATCTGGCCGGCTTGTGCCTCTCCTCACCCAACGTTCCTGGTCTATTTCACCGGGGCCGGAACCCGCCGTCTACGCCGTCTACCCGCCGAAGAAAACGGTGTCACCTAAGGTAAGGGCCTTTGTGAGCTTCATCATCAAGAAGTTCGGATCACCGCCCTATTGGGAGATTTAGGGGTCGTGATGCTGAACCCGCGCCGCGCGTGCCCGTTATGCTTCTACGGAGTGAGGTTTGACGCATCCACTGCCCATCTTTTAGAAACCCCGGCTTCATGCCGGGGTTTTCATTGTTGGCGCTTGTTGCCCTCTGCTCGCCGGGCGCGGGGCAATCCATTTCTCAGTGAACTTGATGCGCGTGTGACGTATCTTCGTGGCATGAAACGCGATCAAGCCCTTACAATCCTTCGACAGCTGCGAGCTCCGCTTGAGGCACGCGGAATAGCGCATGCTGCGATATTCGGATCGGTTGCACGGGGCGATGAAACCGAAATGAGCGACGTCGACGTGATTGTGACCCCGGCAATCGGAGCTCGGCTCGATCTTATCGATTTGGGTGGGGTTCAGACCTTGCTCGATGAGCAATTCGGGACCGATGTCGACGTCGTCGTTGAACCCGTAAAAAAACCTGAACTGCGCCGCGCCATCCAGAGAGATCGGGCTGATGCCTTCTGACCGTCTCGCCCAATGTTTTAACGACATTGTGGCTGCAGCCGATCTCATACGGAAATGGAGTGGCCAAGCTGGCGGGGTTGACGGCGCAATCTATCAAGATCTCTTGATACGCAGCGCTATTGAGCGTCAGCTTCTTGTCATCAGCGAGGCGGCAATACGAATGCATAAGATCGAGCCCACCGCTGGTCCGACGCTGGCGCCGGATATCGACTGGCCCGGCATTCGCGGGATCGGAAACTTCATTCGGCACAAATACGATGATTTAGATGCCTCAGTCCTTGCCGACGTTCTGTTGAACCGTCTGGAAAATCTGCGAGTTGCTGCAGAATGCGCCGTAAAGCGACTTTCTGATAACGCATCAGACTGAAATTGACGACTTGCTCGACAAGATCCGAGACCAACTGCGCCGACGAGATCGACACTACGCCATCGGCGGGTGATGGCCAGATGAACCGGCCCTTCTCCAGCCGCTTGGCGTAAAGCGACATGCCGAGGCCGTCGAGCCAGATGATCTTGATGAGGTTGCCGCTCTTGCCTCGGAAGACGAATAGATCACCCGCATGGGGATCGCGGCGCAGCGTCTCCTGGACCAGCAGCGCAAGGCTGGACTGCAAGGCTGTCGCGCAAGTGCTGACACACGAAATTTGTCGATTGCAGCCCTGGATGTAGCCCCGAAACGATCAAGGGCCTAGCTGTTTCCAGCTAAGCCCTTGATTTTGTTGGCTCCCAGGGAGGGATTCGAACCCCCGACCAAGCGGTTAACAGCCGCTTGCTCTACCGCTGAGCTACCTGGGAATGGCGGGCCGCCAAAAGCGGGCTCCGCATGTTCCTTTTGCGGTGGACCGACGCGCCGCGGTGGCTGCGTCCGTCGGACAGGGCCCGCCTTATAACGCGGTCGGGAAGGGAACGGCAAATGTTTTTTTCACCGTTTTTTTCTTCCCCGCAAAGCGGCGGGATTTGGAGGCCGAGGCCGGAATCGAACCGACGTACAAGGATTTGCAGTCCTCTGCATAACCACTCTGCCACCCGGCCCCTGTCCGACAGACGAACGGCCGAAGCCGCGCCAGTCAGGGGGGCGGTTATAGTGTGTGATTCGGTCCCGGTCAAGGCGCGCATTTTTGTTTTTCCGGGCCGGGAGGCAGCGCCCGGCGCCCGAGGGACATATAAAACTTTTCAGAGGAACGGGGGCTCGCTATAACCCCCTCATCTCGGACGAGAGGAGTGGACGATGGATTACAAAGCGGCCCGGCATATGATGGTTGAAGCGCAGCTGCGCACCAATCGGGTGATCACGCCCGAACTCATCACCGCGCTCGAATCCGTCCCGCGAGAGAATTTCGTGCCGCGCCAGATGGCCGGCGGCGCCTATGTCGACGGCGCGCTGCCGATCGGCAATGGCCGCGCGCTGATGGAGCCGATGGTGTTCGGCCGCCTGCTGCAGGCAGCAATGATCGGCAAGAGCGATGTCGTGCTCGATGTCGGCTGCGCTTCGGGCTATTCCGCCGCCGTGCTGTCCCATGTCGCCTCGACCGTGGTGGCCCTCGAAGTCGATAGCGAACTTGCGGGGCGCGCCAGCGCCAATCTGGCCCAGCTCGGCGTCGACAACGTCGCCGTGGTGACCGGCCCCCTGACCGAAGGCGACGCCGCCCACGGTCCCTATGATGTGATCATCATCGAAGGTCAGATTCCCGCGGTGCCCAAGGCGCTGCTCGACCAGCTGGCCGAAGGCGGCCGACTGCTGGCGGTGCTGGATGAGGGCGCCGGCCCCGGCCGCGCCACCCTGTTCACCCGTTTCGGCGGCGCCGTTTCGCATCGCGTGATATTCGATGCCACCGCCGGCCGTCTGCCCGGTTTCGTGGCAACCGTTCCCTTCTCGCTGTAAGGTCCAAGTTCTTCTGTCAAACTTGGCTTGCGCGAGGGTGGGAAATTCGTCCTCGCCAAGAGAGTTTATAGGACGCCTACGCTCTGCTTCGGCGATGCTCAAACGCCGCTCGGGCTTGAGCGTACAACTTGATATTCTTTAATCAAAACTTATTGTATCGTATTGTGATATCTACGAAGAATTACCTTCGGCGCACTGCGAATCACTAATTTTCGGTTAATGATGCATAAGAACGATTGGCGAGTTCCCGCAATTCTCGTTGCTTGCTTTGCCGGTAGCGCGCCCGCCGCGGCGGAGACGCTTGAGCAGGCGATGTCGACGGCCTATCAGAGCAATCCGACGATATTGGCGGAACGCTCGAAATTGCGGGCGACCGATGAGCTGGTGCCGCAGGCCCTGGCCGGCTGGCGTCCGACGGTGACTTTGTCGGGCAATATCACGCGCAGCAATCTCAGTACCTATGTCAATACCGGCGGCGTCGGCGGGACGACGTCGGGGACGCCGTCTGGCGGGCAGGCGCCGAGTTCCGCCGGCGCCTTGGTCTATAACGCCGACACGATGGGCGTGCAGGTGAGCGAGGCGCTCTATCGCGGCGGGCGCACCACGGCGCAGACCCGCCAGGCGGAAGCGCAAGTCGAGGCGGGGCGTGCCGAGCTGACGCTGACCGAGTCGCAGGTCATGCTGAATGTCGCCACCGCCTATCTCAATCTGGTGCAGGCGCAATCGGTGCTGCAGCTTTCGATCAATAACGAGCAGGTTCTGCAGCGCCAGCTCGATGCGGTGAATGACCGCTTCCGGGTGGGCGAGGTGACGCGCACCGACGTGGCGCAGGCGCAATCGCGCCTTTCGGGGGCGCATGCCGGCCGCACCCAGTCGGAAGGCGATCTGCGCACGGCGCGGGCGGCTTATGTTCAAACTGTGGGTCATCTGCCGGACAAGGTGGATTACCCCGGTGGCTTGCCCGCTCTGCCGGCCAGCCTGCAGGAGGCGCAGCAGGTGGCGGTGTCGCAGAACCCGTCGATCGCCAATGCGCAATCGAGCTATCAGGCGGCGCTGGAGGGGATCGATCTGGTCGCCGGCGAATTGCTGCCGACGGTTTCGGTGCAGGGTGTGGCGCAGCGGGTGATCAATTTCGACGGCCCGTCCTCTTTGGAGAATGTGGCCCAGGCGAGCTTGAACGTGACGGTGCCGATCTATCAGCAGGGCCAGGAATGGTCGCGGCTGCGGGCGCAGAAGCAGAATGCGGGGCAGGCCAGGGCGACGCTGGATCAGACGCGGCGCGATGTCGAGGACAGTATCAGCGCGTCCTGGGAAGCCTTGAGCACGGGGCAGGCGCGCCGCGCCTCCTATGGCGATCAGATCAAGGCGGCGGAAATCGCCCTGGAAGGCGTGCAGCGCGAGAACCAGGTGGGCTCGCGCACCGTGCTCGACGTGCTGAATGCCGAGCAGGAGCTGCTGCAGGCCCAGGTCAACGACGTGCAGGCCCATCATGACGAGATCCTGGCGGCCTATCAGCTCTTGCACGCCACCGGCCAATTGACCGCGCAATACCTTGCGCTGCAGGTCGAACTTTACGATCCGGCGGCGCATTATGAGGAAGTTCATGATAAATGGGTGGGATTCGGCGACCGGCCGGACCTCG